>JAABUM010000805.1_pt1 | contig 51258 bp, 54 predicted proteins | sample 5559161 | NCBI WGS metagenome assembly JAABUM01 (sample SAMN10711868, study PRJNA513369) | rock metagenome | isolation source: Antarctica rocks | place: Antarctica: Victoria Land, Siegfried Peak nord
TCCGGAGGTGGCGGTGATGACGGGTCTGCCGGAGTCGACGCTGAGGTTCATGCGCGCCACCGGCTATGGTCCCAGGTCTGCGCGGGTGGGACGACGTGTGATGTACCGGGAGAGTGACGTGGCGTCCCGGATCGAGGAGCAGTTCGCCGCTGATGCTGAGCGACACCACGGATTTGCATGATTGCGGTGGGTGCCTTGCTTCGGTTGCCCCTTGTGCTGGGGCTGCATCAGCGGCCCGAGCTGCGGTGGGGCTGAATGGACAGGCGGCGTGGACTACATCCGTCGCGTCGTTGACGGTGAACTCGATGACCTGCTGCCGGACCTCGCCGCCATTTCCCTAGACGGACCCAAAGGCGTCGGGAAGACCGCGACCGCCAGCCGGCGGGCCGACGTGGTGTTCCGGTTGGACAACCGCGCCGACCACGAGATCCTCGACGCCGACCTGACCCAGCTGGACCGCGATCCCGGCACAGTCCTCCTCGACGAATGGCAGCGACTGCCCGCGGTGTGGGACCAGGTACGTCGCAGCGTCGACGACGGTGCGCCTGCCGGCCGCTACCTGCTCACCGGCAGCGCGGTGCCCGCCGAAGCCCCCGTCCACTCTGGCGCGGGGCGGATCGTGTCACTGCGGATGCGGCCGCTGACCCTGGCCGAGCGGGGCCTGGCCGTCCCCACCGTCAGCGTTGCAGCCATGCTTGCCGGCAAGGTGCCCGACAGCGGCGGCAACACGACGGTCACCCTGTCCGACTACGTCGAGGAGATCGTCGCCTCCGGCCGGCCCGGCATCCGCCCGTTGGCCGACCGGGGCCGCAACGCCGCGCTCGCCGGATACCTGACCCGCGTCGTGGAACGCGACTTCCCCGACCAGGGCCTGCGGATCCGTCGGCCCCAAGCCCTGCGCGGCTGGTTAACCGCCTACGCCGCCGCCACCTCGACCACAGCTTCCTACACCACACTGCTGGCCGCAGCCGCCCCCGGCGAGGCCGACAAGCCGGCCCGCGGCACCACGATCGCCTACCGTGACGTGCTGTCCCAACTGTGGCTGCTGAACCCGGTGCCAGGGTGGCTTCCGGGCCACGCAACGTTCTCCAAGATCGGCAGCTCACCTAAGCACCACCTGGCCGACCCGGCACTGGCCGCCGCGTTGCTCGGCGTCAACGCCCGAGCGCTGCTGACCGGGCAGGGAACCAATCCGCCGGTGCCCCGCGACGGAACCCTGCTCGGGGCGCTGTTCGAGTCGCTGGTAACCCTCAGCGTCCGCGTGTACGCACAGGCCGTCGGCGCTGCCACTGCGGCTGCACAACAGTGCTCATGAGGTCGATCTGATCCTCGAGCGGCCCGACCGGAAGGTTGTGGCGTTGGAGGTGAAGCTGTCCGGGTCGGTAGACGATTCCGCGGTCCAACACCTGCTGTGGCTACGGGAGAAGATCGGCGGCGACCTGCTCGACGCAGCCGTTATCACGACCGGAAGGCGGGCATACCGGCGTAAGGACGGGATCGCGGTCATCCCCGCGGCGCTGCTCGGACCCTGACTCTGCAGACCGGACCTCCGGCGTGCGGATGAGAATGGTCTCCTCGCTGCACCGGAGCGATGTGGACCTCGACGATGTCCTCGATACCGAATGCCGTCGGCTGGAGCCACCCGCCCCGGTCTGGGTGGTGGCGACGCCACCCTGACAACCCATCTCGGGGACGCACACGTGCAGCCCGCTTCGCCGGGCGCCACCACCGGTGAGTTTGCTCCCGTGTGCCTGGCCGTTCTCAGTTCAGTCCTCCTGGGCATGCTGCTGGTCGATCTGTGGCCAGGGCTCGGCCGGCTTCCACAGCCCCCGCCGGCGTTGGCGCAGACGCGAGGACCCTGTCGTGTGCCGGTCAACGTATCGAGGAACGTGCTGGACGCCACGGGCGTCCTGCGGGTGTGACGGCGTCTGTTCCGCGTCCGTCATCCCGCAAGGCTGGCTGCGGGGTCTCGACCAGCCGGTCGTGCACAACACCGAAGGAACCGTCCTGTGCCTCATCCCTCGTCTCGTTTCCGTCCGCGGTGCTCCCGAACCGTCATCGTCGCGGTGGCCACTGCCGCTGGGTTCGCTCTTGCTCCTGTCGCTTCCGCGCAAACAACCCCGCCAAACGACACCGGCACTCCCCTTGGCAGGCTGGCCGCGCTCGACGCCGCCACCCAGGCGCTCGATACGCAAATCACCGCAGCCCAGCACGACCTTGCTGCTCGACGTGCCGAGTTTGCAACGGCCATGCGTACCGCCAACGCCGCTGTCGACGCCGCCCGCGCTAGGGGTGCTGAAGCCGATGCCCTGCGGAAGCAGATGGACGGTCTGGTGGTTGCCGCGTTTGGTGGTGCCCGAACCGCGCGACTGTCCGCGAACCTGATCAGCACCAGCCCGCAGGACCTGCTGGACCGGATGACGGCACTGGATCTGCTCGGACGAGACACCTCGGCCCGGATGGATGGCGCGCTCGCCGCGGAGGTGTCGCCGAGCGATCAGCCGCGGACGCCGAGACGGCTCGAGATGCGGCGATCACCGCGACGTGATGAGTGTCGGCGTGGGTGTCGATTCCGGCGTAGACCGGACCACCTTCGTGTTTCATCATGGAACTGCGCCCTTCGTCGTGTCGGGTGCTCAGCCGGGTGGGCGTCAGTCAGTTCACTATCGGGACCCTTGTCAAACCCCTATCAGGACATGACGGCCCGCCCGACTGCACCGGTCTTGAGCCAGGCCGGTCGACACGTCGAGTGAAGGACTGCCGCCTCGCGGCGACGTCAGAAGAGCCGTGAGTCAGACCCGACTACCAGGCCATCCTTGCCCCGGCGGCCGGACCGCCACGTCCATCAGGAAGCCGGACCAACCGGTCCACCCATCCATAGTGAAGAGCCGGATTGTGGCCGTGACGGATGCCTATGATGGCGTCGGTCGGCTCATGCTGGCCCCGAAATTCCTTCCTATTTACCGCGACAAGTTGGGTCGCAGGGACGGAAGTGGCTTGATGTCCCGGCGCGGCGTGGGTTGGTCCCCGACCCACGCCGGACATCACCGGCCTCGTCTCCGCCGTCCCGTCCTCTTTCTGCGGCTGCGCGGTCACCGCACAGGCCGCCCGCACAGACGCCCGTCTCCGTCTATTCGCCTACTGCTGGCAAACCGCCGAGATAGCCGCCCGCCTCGTCGAGGCTAACCACGTCGCCGTACTTGGCGTCGATGTCGAACAGGCTGGCCAGGTGGGGGAGTTCGGCGCGATCGCCGACGGCTTGCTCGACGACGATCGTGTGGAAGCCGTAGGAGCAGGCATCCACGGCCGTGGCGCGGACGCAGCCGCTCGTTGTACAGCCGGCGAGCAGAATGGTGTCCACTCGTCGGGACTGGAGCCGGGCGACCAGGTCGGTACCGAAGAAGCAGGACGCGTACTTCTTGACCAACAGCATCTCGCCCGGGCGGCGTTCCAGTCGGGTATCCAGCTCGATCCACTCGCTGCCCTCGACGAGCCAGTTGTTCGAGGGGATCTTGCGTATCCAGAGGCCAGCTTCTTGCAGATCGGTATCGTAGGCGACCGTGGTGAAGATGACCGGGACACCGTGTGAGCGGGCCAAACCGAGAAGGGTCCGGGTCGCCTCGAGTTGGGGGTCGAGGTGGCCGGCCAGCGGGGAGCGTGCGTCGGTGAACCCGGTGATCAGGTCGACGACGATGACGGCGGGCCGCATGCCGAAGCCGACGCGGCCGCCCAGTCCCTTTGCCTTGAACTCGGTACGTAGGCGCTCGTACTCGGCGCTCAACGGGTTGTCTGCCATGTGACTTCCGGGTGCTCTCAGTGGTGTGGTGCCGGCGCGACGGTTCGGAAGTGCGCGGCGATGTCGTCGCTGGGCGTCAGCCAGACGTCCGGCTGCGCCGCGATGAACTCCAGCGCGAGGTCCACGTACTTGTGTCGGAAAGCCTGGTTGATAATGAACGGGTGCAGGCACAACGCCATCACCCGGCCGCCCGCTGCCGAGTCCTTGCTCAGCTGCTCGTACTGGTCGATGACGAGCTGCAGGAAGTCGGGACCGCTCAGGTTCCTGCCTAGGAACAGGCTTACGTCGTTGACCTCGATCGAGTACGGGACGCTGATCATGCCGGGAACGTTGAGGTGGAACGGCTGGTCGTCCGCACACCAGTCCAGGACATAGTTGACGCCGAGCTCCGCCAGGATCGACGGCGTCTGGAAGGTCTCGGTCAACGCCGGGCCAAGCCAGCCCTCCGGCCGCGCTCCGGTATGGGACTCGATCGTGTGCACCACATCGGTGAGGTAGGTGGTCTCCTCCTCGCGCGACATTCCGGCCTGGAAGGTGGAGTTGTCCCGTCCGTGGGCCACCCATGCCCAGTTGCGTTGCCTGCCGGCCTCGATGACTTGGGGGCATCGACCGCAGACGTCCGAGTTCAGCAGGGCGCTCGCCCGAATGCCGTGCCGGTCGAGTGACTCGATCATCCGCCAGATCCCGACGCGCAGCCCGTAGTCACGCCAGCCGTAGTTCAGCGGGTCCGGGGTGAGGGCCACGGTTCCGGCAAAGATGGAGGTCGACGGCTGGTCGATGCGATAGTGTTCGATGTTCACCCCGACGTAGAAGGCAACACGCTTGCCTTCCGGCCACGCGAGCGGCGGGCGGTCGACGATCGGACTGTAGTCGTAGAGCTGGTTATCCATCCGCAGCACCCGCGCATTCTGGTGAACAGAACTACATTCTGTTCCCTATCTTGGCCCCCGGCGCTGCCCCTGTCCAGTGGCCAGCCAACCTCTCGTTGGTCAAGCGGCGTGCTCACCCAACCAGCCAGCGATCAGTTCGGCCAGCTGCACCCGTGCCCCCGCCGGCTCGGTGAAGTAGTGGTCGGCGCCGAGCAGCACCAGGCCTCGGTCGGTGGCGGCGAGGGTGGAGAAGATTCCGCGCGCGTCGCTCTCGTAGACGCCGGCATCGGCTTTGGCGTGCACCACCAGCGACGGCACGGTGATCCGCGCGAGGTGTGGCGCCGCCGTGCACTGCGACGTCTCCAGGCTCCACATCGACAGCCAGCTGCGGAGCGTGGACAGCGCGCCGATGCCGAACACGCCGTAGTTCGCGCTCTGCGGGTCGCCGCGGTAGCAATGCCGCGGGCGACGTTCGGATGCTTCGATGGTTGGATCGATCATCCGGAGATCCGCCCAGGTCCGGAAGGTCTGGAAGAGCCGGTCGGTTGCGCGGGTCCCGGTCAGGGCCGCCAGCTGCTCCTTGGCCGAGTTGGTGATCCGCTGGTTGCGGTCGCGTTGCGCGGCGCGGTAGCGGAGCTGGAATTCGTCGTCGAACGGCGGCGGATTGTGGTCCCCGTAGGGGTCCAGCTCAGGGTCAACTGACAACGGATCGTTCTCGTCGGTGACTGAGGGGTCCATCCAGGCGGTGAACACCTCGGGGCGCCCGGGGTGCGCAGCCACCGCGAGGTAGAGATCCCCGGGTGGTAGGTCGCGGAGCGCGTCTGCCGCATGGGAACCCGAGGGCGTCACGTTCGGTTCCACGGCCTGCGACTGGTAGGCGGCCATGAGAGAGCCGCCGCCGGAGTTGCCGAGCAGCACCACCTGCTCCACGCCGGCCTGCTCGCGCAGCCAGCGCACGCCGATCCCGATCTCGGGAAGGGCGTGGTCGAGCAGAAAGTAGGGCTCGTTGCCTCGGAACCGGGTGTTCCAACCCAGGAAGCCGTATCCGCGTTCGGCGAGGTAGGGGGCGAGATAGTGCTCGGAGAAGTCGACGTTGTAGTGGGTGGCGATCAGCGCCATGCGCGGTCGCTTTCCCGCGGGTGTGTGGTAGATGCCCTGGCAGGGGTGACCGCCGGCGCCTGCCCGCCCGACGAAGGGCGACGCCAGCCCGACGAACTCGCGCTGGATGGTGCTCACGGCCCGCTTGGCTTCCAGTAGACGGCGTGAAACCACACCGAGGACAGGGTATCGATGGCACGTTCCACCGTGAAGTCGTGCTCGATCCGGTCACCACCCTGGGCCTGCCAGACGTAGCAGAACTGTTCGAGCATGGCCGACAGCGCCGACGCCGTCAGCTCGGGGTCGACGCCCGGGCAGTAGCCGCGGTGCTGGGCGTGCCGGATCTCCCGCGCGATGTTGCGTATCGCCCGGGCCCGGATGTCCAGCCAGTGCCCGGCGAACTCGGCGTCGAGCATGGCCGCCTGGAAGATTCCGATCAGTTCGCCACGCCGTTCGGCGTAGGTCTGCCAGAAGCCGGCGACCGCCTCACGCTGCGCCTCCTGCGGGGCTCGCCCGGTGCGGTACGAGCGCTGGGCAAGGCGGGTGGTCTCGGCGTGGAAGTCCTCGGCGAGTGCCCCAAGCAGGTCTGCCTTGGAGGTGTAGTAGTTGTAGAACGTGGCCTCGGACTTACCGGCCTCGGCCGCGATATCGCCGACCGTCGCCGACAGGTAGCCGTCCCTGGCGAAGATGGTCCGGGCACTGTGGCGGAATGCCGCGTCGGTCGCGCGGCCCTTGGGGGTGGCCTTGGCCGGACGGACCGGGCTAGCCACGCGGCAGGTCAACGGGTGAGAGCACTGCGTGCGGCTCTGATCGGGGCGGCCTGCGCCGAGTCGAGGTACTCCTCGATCCGGGTGATCCGGCCGCCGTCCACCGCGAGGTACATAGCCGCGGGCATGGCCACCTCGGTGCCGTCGGGCAGTCGACCACGTAGGACGTGCTGTTGGAAGACCGCTCCCTCGACCGGTATTCGGCGGAGGATCTCGTAGTGCAGCCCGGACACCACCTGGTGCAGGCCACGGAGCACGGCCAGGTTGTCCTCGACACCTTGCTCGCTGTAGTCGTTGTGCCAGATCCGGGCGTCGGGTGCGTAGATGGTCGCCATGGTGTCGGTGTCTCCGGCTTCCAGCGCGGTGAAGAACCGCTCGACGGTGTCGTCGTCCATCGGGGCCACCACCCGCTCAGACGGTGGCCGGCACAGTGCGATCGGCAGCTGTCCTGGGGACATGGCGGACGTCGGCCGCGGTGAACTGACGCAACCAGCAGGCGAACTCGAGCAGGATGCCATCGGGATCGGTGAAGTAGAACGACCGGACAAAGACTCCCTCGTGCAACACCTGGGTGACGCCGGCGGGGCTGTCGTCGTGGTTGAGGATCGGGCTTGTCTCCACGCCCTTGGCCTGTATCCGGGCGTAGTACTCCTCGAAGCGGGCGGGCGGCACCGAGAAGGACACGTGGTTCATCGAGCTGACTGCGCTGACGATCTCGCCCTGGTCGGGGCGACCGGTGGGCGCCGCGATCCCCGGCACGCCGTCGGGCGCGGTCGGGAACCAGAAGAAGGCGAGGCAGTCGCCACCTCCGCAGTCGAAGAAGAAGTGCTGGCCCAGACCGCGGGGCAGTTCGACGGTCTTGATCAGCGGCATGCCGAGCACGCCCGAGTAGAAGTCGACCGTGCGCTGCATGTCCGAGCACACCAGGGCGAGGTGGTTCACGCCGTCCAGCTGGAACTCCGCGTTGCTACTGGTCATCGGGCACCTTCCTTAGTAGAGTAAAACTGAGTCTACCCTCAGAAACTTACCCGGGGGAACCCCGGCTGAGCCTGAAGTCTGCCGGTGGACGTGAGTCCAGGAGGTGAACGTGCAGAGCTGGGTCCACGTTCTCGAGTGGCGGGCAACGGCGCACCCTGACGTTCTTGCTTTGCGGGACGATCGTGGTACCCGGTTGACCTACGGCGAGTTGTTGCCCCTCGTCGAGCGGCGCAGCGGAGGCTGGGCCGAGCGCGGCGTGCGGCCCGGCGACGTGGTCGCCGTGGTGGGCAGGAACAGTGCCGACTTCTTCGTCCAGATCTTCGCGCTCATGCGGGCCGGAGCCGTGCCAGCCCTGGTGAACTGGCGTCTCGCGAGGGGTGAGGTCGCCGACCTGGTGGCACTGTTCGAGCCGGTCGCCGTGGTCGCCGATGCGGAGTTCGGGCCGCTGATCGAGGCGGCCGTGCCCGAGTTGGACCTCCGGGTGAGCATCGACGGCGCCGCTGGCTGGACGTCGGCGACGGCGCTGGACGCCCCGCCGCCGCCGCGGCCGTACGCGCAGTTGCGCAGCGACGCCATGATGGCGCTGGTGCACTCCAGCGGAACCACAGGACGGCCCAAGGCGATCCCCTTGGTGCACGGTTCCCTCATCCGCGCGGTATCCGCGGCGGCGATCGAGATCGGCGACCAGGTCGCCGGGTCGAGGCATCTGCAGCTGATGCCGCTGTTTCACCTGGGCGGCCTGGGTCAGGCTCTGCAGTGCGTCCTGACCGCCGGCACCTTGACCGTGCAGGCCACCTTTGACGCGCACGTCGTCGTGGACGCGATCGAAACCGACCGGATCGAGTTCTTCACGGCCGGTCCCTCACTGATCGACATGTTGGTGGCCGAGGTGCGGGCGCGCGCCCGAGCGCCGGATCTGTCGAGTCTGCGCGAGATCCAGTACGGAACCGCGCCCATCACGCCGCGTTCCCTCACCGACGCGCTGACGGTGCTGAAGTGCCGGTTGCGGCAGACATACGGGAACACCGAGTGTCAGTCGATGATCAGCCTGCTGGCACCCGCCGATCATCATGGTGCCCATCCGCACCTGGACACCGCGGGCCAGGTGGCCTTCGGCTGGGAGGTCAAGGTGGTCGGCCCTGCCGGCGAACAGGTCGCGTCCGGTGAGCCGGGCGAGCTGTTGATCCGGGGTGACAGCCTGTTCCCCGGCTACTGGCGTGATCCGGACGCCAGCGCCGCCGCCTTCACCTCGGATGGCTGGTTCCGCACCGGCGACATTGTTACGCTCAGCGCCGAGCGCTACCTGTCCGTGCTCGACCGCGCCAAGGACATGGTGATCACCGGCGGCGAGAACGTCTACCCGGCGGAGGTAGAGGCCGTACTCGCCGCGCACCCCGACGTGGCCGACGCCGCGGTGATCGGCGTTCCCGATGCGCGGTGGGGCGAGATCGTGCATGCGGTGATAGTTCCCGCGCACCTCCCGCATGCCTCCGCCGGAGAACTCATCGCCTGGAGCCAGGGCAAGGCTGGCGCACTTCAAGTGCCCTCGGTCGGTGGAGTTCACCGGCAGCCTTCCCCGCACGGCAACGGGCAAGGTGCTCAAGCGTGAGTTGCGGGCAGCCCACGGTTGCGGGGGATTCCCGCCGGCCGACGTCTCGCGGGCTGCCGGAGTGGTCACATGAGCGCCGCCTTGGGACTGTGCCTGGCCACCCGCAGCGGGAGGTCTCCGACCGCGCTCGGCCAGGTGGCCCGCCAGGCCGAGGATGCCGGGTTCTCCGCGGTGTTCATTGCGGAGGGCAACGGTGACGTCTTGTCCGTCTGTCCCGGTCTGGTGCGCGCGACGAGCAAGGTGACGATCGGCACCGCTATCGCCAACGCCTATCTGCATCCGCCGACGCTCACCGCGATGACCGCCGCCACCCTGGACGACGAATCGGCCGGTCGTTTCGTGTTGGGCCTAGGCACGGCGAACGCGAGCCTCAACCACGACCTCCTCGGTCTCCCTCCGTCCCCACCGCTGCGGATGATCGAGGAGTACGTGGGACTGGTGCGTGCCATCTGGTCCGGGCAGAGCTTTCATGGCGAGGTCTTCACCTTGGCCAGGCCGTTCATATTGGACCGGGAGCCACCCCGGACTCAGCTGCCTATCTACCTTGCGGCGCTGCAGCCGAGGATGCTGGCTTTGGCCGGTCGTATCTCCGATGGAGTGATCCTCACCCTGATGTCGCCGGAGCAGGCCGGCGATGCGGTGCGGTTGGTGCGCACAGCGGCGGCGGATGCCGGACGGGAGCCGACGAGCGTCTCGATCGTCTGTGTCTTGCAGTGTTGCCTGTCCGAGGATCCGGAGCAGGCTCGGGCTGCGGCTCGTCGCGTCTGCCTGCGTTTCGCCCGCCACCCATCGGCGGCGCGGCTATTCGCCCGACATGACCCGGAGGGCCGCTTCGCGTCGGTGCTCGACCTGCTGTCCGCCGGGGATACCGACCGTGCGGCCGCCGCCATGCCCCAGGATGTCGTCGATGCCTTCGTCCTTAACGGCGACGCGCAGACATGCCGGCGCCGCATCGATGAGTACCGACGAGCGGGTGTCGATTTGCCTGTGCTGTTTGCCATGCCGCTCGCCGCCAGCTGGGACGGCGTAGCTGAAGCGGCGGTCTCGGCATTCGGAGCGTGACTGCTCGTCCGATGGGGGCCAGCTTGCGACTTGCTTGACCACTCGCTGGAACTGAGGCATTCTCTTTGTAACGGAGAGACTCTCTGATTAGCAGAATTGCTCCCGTCAACTGACGGGTCCGAGGGCGAGTGGGGTTTGCGTGATCGATCAGGGACCAGTTCTGGGCGATGTGCGGCGGGGGATGATACCGGCCCACATCTACAACGACAGCGAGCTGTTCGCGCTGGAGAAGGAGCGGCTGTTCGCCCGCAGCTGGTTGTTCATCGCCCACGAGTCGGAGGTGCCGCAGCCAGGGGACTACGTCGTGCGCCGGGTGCTCGACGACTCGTTCATCGTCTCCCGGGGCAGCTCCGGGCAGGTGCGGGCGATGTTCAACATGTGTCTGCACCGGGGAATGCAGATCTGTCGGGCGGAGATGGGCAACGCGTCCCACTTCCGCTGCCCCTACCACGGTTGGTCATATCGCAATGACGGACGACTGGTGGGGCTGCCGTTCCACCAGGATGCCTACGGCGGCGAGGACGGGTTCAGTCGTAAGGGTCAGACCTTGTTGCCGGCGCCGTCGCTGGACACCTACAACGGTTTGATCTTCATCAGCCTGGACCCGGATGCCCCGCCGCTGCGAGAATTCCTCGGCGACTTCGCGTTCTACCTGGACTACTACACCAAGCAGAGCGCCAGCGGTATCGAGCTGCACGGGCCCCAACGTTGGCGGGTGAAGGCGAACTGGAAGATCGGTGCGGAAAACTTCGCCGGGGACATGTACCACACCCCGCAGACCCACACGAGCGTCGTCGAAATCGGCTTGTTCCGGGAGCCGAAGGCGGAGAAGCGCAAGGACGGCGCCACCTACTGGGCCGGCAACGGCGGCGGTACCACCTACAAGCTTCCTGAGGGGACGTTGGAGGAGCGGTTGCGCTACGTCGGCTACCCCGACGCGATGATCGAGCGGATGAAGCAGAACTGGTCGCCCGAGCAGCTGCAGGTCGTCGGCGACAACGGGTTCATGATCTCCGCAGCGACGGTCTTTCCGAACATGAGCTTCGTGCACAACTGGCCGAAGGTGGAGGAGGGCGACGATGTGCTGCCCTTCATCTCCATCCGCCAGTGGCAGCCGATCAGCGAAAACGAGACCGAGGTACTGTCCTGGTTCGCGGTGGACAAGGAAGCACCGGAGGAGTTCAAGGCGCTGTCCTACAAGGCGTACCTGATGTGCTTCGGCAGCACCGGGATGTTCGAGCAGGACGACGTCGAGAACTGGGTGTCCCTCACCAACACGGCCGCTGGCTCGATGGCCCGCCGGCTGCGGTTGAACAGCAGGATGGGCATGCTGACCGACGACACCCCAGTCAGTCCGCCCCTCAGGCCCGACGAGTACGCCGGGCCTGGTGTGGCCTATGTTGGCTACACCGAGTACAACCAGCGCCACCTGCTGAGTCGATGGGCCGATTACCTGGAGCGGCCGATCATCGCGGCCGATTCGCTGGACGTCGGCGCGAAGCGAGACACGGCGGTGAGTGAGTGACCGCCACCTACATCCCCATCGACTCGCAGAACTCCGTGCTGGGCCGGCACGCATCCACCACCCAGCGGGTGGGCAGGACCCTGCCGTTCAACGACGAACGTCACCTGTTGGCCCACCAGTGGGTGGTCGACGAGGCCTATACCTTGGATCAGCAGGACTATCCGGCGTGGTTAGAGCTGCTCACCGCCGACATCCACTACTACATGCCGGTCAAGGTGACCACCGCCTTGGGCGCCGGGTTCGACACGTCCCCTGGCATGGCGCACTTCGACGAGAACTACTACTCGCTGAGTCGTCGGGTGGCCCGCTTTGCCACCGAGCATGCGTGGACCGAGGATCCGCCCTCGCGGCTGCGTCACCACATCACGAATGTCCGCACCTTTGCCACCGACAACGCCGATGAGCTGATCGTCGACTCGGCGGTCCTGCTGTTCCGCAGTCGTGGCGACGTGCACGCCCCGTACCTGGTGTCGGCCGGTCGAGAGGACCTGTTACGCCGGGGCGACGGTGGCTGGCAGCTGGCCCGCAGGCACATCGCGTTGGACGAGTCGGTGATCCGGATGCAGAACCTGGCGATCTTCCTGTGACCCTAAAATGGGAAGGCGAAGAGCAGGACCAGCACGCGGCGCTCACCGCCGCGGCACGGCGGAGGGACCTACTCACGCACGCGATCGGGGTGCCGATCATCATCGCCAACGAGTTCGCCGAGGTGCAGGTGGTGCGGGTGGAGACCCGTAACGGCTCGCGCCTGATGATCTCCTCGCCCAAGTCCGGCCAGTGGATCACGCTGGACCCCCTCGAGATGGAGTCGCTGACCTGGCAGAGCCCGGCCACCTTCTCGGCCATGATCGGCCACCCCAACGGGCCACTGATCACCGCGGAGGCACCGGAGGACACGGCGGCCGAGGAGAACACGTGAGCAGGTGGCTGGAAGGGCGCCGCACCCTGGTCGTCGGCGCCGGCTCGGGAATCGGGCGTGCCGTCGTGGATGCGTTCCGGTCCGAGGGCGCGCAGGTCGCCGTCCTGGAGAAGGACCCGGCCAAGTGTCAGACACTGTCCGAGGCGCTGCCGGAGGTTCCCGTCGTCGTCGGTGATGCCACCACCCGTGCGGCGAACGAGGAGGCAGTGGCGCAGGCAAATCAGGAGTTCGGGGGCCTCGACGTCCTGGTCAACTGCGTCGGCATCTTCGACTTCTACCGCGGCATCGCCGAGCTTGATGCGGATCGGATCGACGACGCGTTCACCGAGATGTTCGCGGTCAACGTCAAGAGCCACCTGCACTCGGTGAAGGCGGCACTGCCGTCACTGCAGGCTTCGGGCGGCGCGATCATTCTCACCGAGTCCACCTCCGCCTACTACCCGGGGCGGGGCGGCGTGCTCTATGTCGCCTCGAAGTTCGCGGTGCGCGGCATCGTCACCGCTCTGGCCCACGAGCTCGCCCCGGACGTCCGGGTCAACGGCGTGGCACCCGGGGGAACCCTGAACACCGATCTGCGCGGGCTGGACAGCCTCGGGCTCAACGACCGCAGACTCGACGACTCGCCTGGCCGCGCGGCCGAGCTCGCCGGCCGCGTCCCGCTGCACGTCGCCCTTTCCGGTACCGACCATGCGTGGAGCTATGTGTTCTTGGCTTCCGAGCGGGCCCGTGGGATCACCGGCGGAGTGGTCCATCCCGACGGGGGAATCGGCGTGAAGGCGTGACCGCGGAGGAGGAGTGAAATGCCGATCGTCACAGCAGACCTCACCGTCTGCCAGGGCTATGCCAACTGCGTGTTGGCTGCCGAGGACTACTTCGACATCGATGACGACGGCGTGGTGGTTGTCCTCAAGTCCGAGGTGTCCGAGGCAGACCGGGGCCGGGTCCAGGAAGCGGTGCGCAGCTGCCCGGTCTCGGCGCTGCTGATGGAGGAATCGTGAGTGAGCGCAGCGACGCGGGGGTCTGCCAGTGAGGACCGTGGTCATCGTCGGCAGTTCGATCGGCGGTGTGCGGACTGCGCAGGCGCTGCGCTCGGAAGGACATGACGGCCGGATCGTCCTCGTCGGCGAGGAGCCGGATCTGCCCTACGACAAGCCCCCGCTGTCCAAGGCGCTGCTGGGCGGTGGCACCGATCCGGCAGCGCTCTGCCTGCTCACCCGGGAGGCGGCGGCCGAGGCGGGGATCGAGCTGTTACTGGAACACCGGGCGCTGCGGCTCGACGTCGCCGCGAAGACGGTGGAGCTCGAGAACCACGCCCCGGTGCCGTACGACAGGCTGGTGATCGCCACCGGCGCGCGGGCCCGCCCCTCACCGTGGGAAGCCGGGTCCGGGGTGCACGTCCTGCGGACAATGGTGGACTCGGAGCGGCTGCGCGCTGACCTGCTGACCGGTGGGCCGGTCGTCGTGATTGGTGCGGGTTTCATCGGCTCCGAGGTGGCCTCGACCGCTCGCTTGCTGGGCTGTCAGGTCACGTTGGTCGATCCGCTGCCGGTTCCGATGAGCCGGGTGCTCAATCCGCAGATCGGTGCGTGGTTCGTGGATCTGCACCGGCGCCACGGAGTGGGCACCGTCTTCGGCGTGGGGGTCGAGGGCGTCGACGGTGAGCAGGGCGCACTCCGGGTGGCGCTCACCGACGGGCAGGTCCTGGCGGCAGCCACGGTGGTGGTCGGTATCGGGGCCATGCCCAACGAGGACTGGCTGCGCTCCTCCGGCCTCATCGTCGACGACGGAGTCGTGTGCGACGAGTACTGCCGTGCAGTCGACCAACCTGAGGTGTTTGCGGTCGGCGACGTCGCCCGGTGGTTTCATCGGGGCTACGGCGCTGACATGCGGATCGAGCACTGGACGAATGCGGTGGATCAGGCGGTCTGCGTTGCCCACAACATTACCCAGCCGGACGATCTCCGGTCCTACGCGCCGATCGGTTACGTCTGGAGCGACCAGTATGACTGGAAGGTCCAGGTCGCCGGGCGCACCGGCGGCATTTCCGAGCACGCGGTGATCGGTGAGCCGGGCGTCGACAAGCGACTCGCGGCGCTCTACAGCCAAGACGGTACGCACCTCTGCGGTGCCGCGATCGTGAACTGGCCGCGCGCCCTCGTCGAGTGCCGCCGCGCCCTTAAGGCCGCGGCCCTGCTCGCCGACGTAGCGACCACCTTGGTGGCCGCCCACCGCACGGCGGGCGCAGCAGACAGGGTGAAGGCGCCGTGATGATTCTGCGATCCAGTCCCACCCTAGTAACTCTGTTCAGCAGAAGAGATATCTGCTAGGGGCGTGGAACCCGTCACTGTGAGGGCAGCACCGCACCCAGCCATGCTCGTTGTGTCTCGCATGTACAGAAACGATTTCTGCAAAACTGGACCAGGGACAGCGTCATGGATTATGTTGTGACGACAAGCACAGCCGTATCGGCCGCCAGCTCAACCGTCCGACCACCTGAGGAGTCCCCAATGGCTCGACCACGGCACGCGATCTGGGGGGCCGCAGCCGCGATCAGTGCCCTCGTGCTCACCGCCGGCTGCGGCTCGCAGGGCGGGAGCAGCAACAGTGGTGGATACCCCATCGCCGTGCTGACGAGCCAGACCGGATCGGCCAGTCAGCTCGGGGTCGGTGAGCAGCGTGGCGCGCAACTGGCAGCGGACTATGTCAACGCCCACGGGGGCGTCAATGGTAAGCAGATCAGCCTGGCGACAGCTGACGACCAGAGTCAACCTAACGAAGCGCTGCAGCAAGCACGCACGCTGTTGTCCAAGAACCCGGTGGCCCTGGTCGGCCCTTCGGTGGTGGCGAACTGCAAAGCGGTCGGGGCGCTCGTAGCGGAGAAGGGTCCGGTCAACTACTGCCTCTCGCCCGGGATCGACGCTTCGGGCTACGTGTGGTCCTCCAGCGCCAAGACCGACGCCCTTGCCGAGGAGACGATGAACTACTGGAAGAACAAGGGCATCACCAAGGTGGCCGTCGTCAACACCACCGACGCCAGCGGCACCGACGGCGGCCGCGCCTCGGTCGAGGCGGCGAAGAAGGTCGGCGTGACCATCACGGCACAGGTGACGTACGACCCGACCGCGGTGTCGGCGACCGCCCAGCTGCAGCAGGCCATGGCCAGCGGGCCGCAGGCCCTCGTGCTGTGGTCCACGGGCACCCCCGTGGGTGTGGCACTCAAGGGCATTCAGCAGCTGGGCATCAAGCTGCCGGTGATGACCACCGACGGCAACCTCGCCAGCACCTTCCTCAAGCGGATCGCCGACTACACGCCGGACACCCTGCTGATTCCGGCTACCCGGGACTTCTGGTGGGAAACCTTGCCGGCAAACGACCCGTCCCGCGCCCTGGAGCAGCAGTACCACGACAGCTACCAGGCAAAGTACGGCGAACAGCCCGACTTCGGCCCCGGAGTCGCCTACGACGCCGTGCTGGTGGTCGCCGAAGCCCTGAAGAAGGCCAACTCCACCGACGCCGCGAAGATCCGCACGGCGATGGAGAGCATCGACGGCTTCACCGGCGTCGTCGGGACCTACCACATGTCACCCACCGACCACCGGGGCCTCACCGTGGCGGACGTCGCCATGGTCCAGGCCAAGGACGGCAAGTTCACCTACGTGGGCAAGTAGGTCATGACCGACATCGCTCAGACCCTCATCGGCGGGCTGGTGGTCGGCAGCGTCTATGCGCTGATCGCCCTGGGTATGTCGCTGATCTACTCGATGAGTCGGGTCATCAACCTGGCGCAGGGCGCCTTTGTCGTCCTGGCCGCACTCGCCGCGGTGAGCATCAACAAGGCACTGAACCTCAACCCCGTGCTACTCATGGTCGTGATGGCGGTGATCTTCGCGGTGGTGCTCGCTGTCGTCGACCAGCTCATCATCCGCCCCGGGGCCAAGCGTGCCGGGCCCGAACGCATGCTCTTGATCACGGTCGGACTGTTGCAGGCCGTCGGTGGATTCCTGCTGATTGTGTGGGGCAACCTGCCCTACACAATGGCTTCGTTCACCGCCACAAAGTCCGTCACCGTGCTCGGGCTCCGGCTGGCCACGCAGTACTTCTGGATCGTCGGCGTACTGGTGCTGTCGGTGCTGGCGCTCTGGTTCCTGCTGCAACGCACCGGCCTCGGGCTGACGATGCGGGCAACGGCACAGGACCCAGGCGCAGCCGCCCTGATGGGGGTCAATGTCGACCGCGTGCGCCTCATCGCGTTCAGCATGGCCGGAGCCATGGCGGCGCTCGCCGGCACGACGATCGTGCCGCTGACGTTTCTGCAGTACGACACGGTGGTGCCCTACGCCGTCAACGGCTTCATCGCCGCGGTGATCGGCGGCCTTGGTAGTTCTTCGGGCGCGGTTGCGGGGGGGCTGCTGCTCGGGCTGCTCGAAGGCATTTTCAGCAGATACACGGGGGCCTCCACTGCCGAGGTCCTGGCCATCGGTTTGCTGATACTCCTCCTGTTGCTCCGTCCGGCGGGCCTGCTCGGCAAGGCAGCCGAGGTGCGCCGATGACCGCGCTGCACCCCGAGCCCACGCCCGCGGACATGGACGCCACTGACGCTCCGACCGAGCGTCGGAGCCCGTCCCCGATGCGTCGTTGGCTGCTGCCGGCGCTCGTGGTGGTGGTGCTGCTGATCCTGCCCTACGCCACACCGGGCTATCTCAGCTTCTACGTCATCGTCGGGGTCTTCTTCCTCGTGGTCCTAGGCCTGGACGTCTTTCTGGGCCAGGCCGGCCAGGTGTCGCTGGGCCAGACGATGTTCATGGCGTTGGGCGCCTACGGGGCCGGCCTGCTGACCCTGGACCTGAATGTGCCGCCGGTGCCGGCCATGCTGGTGATGGCGCTGGTCTCGGCCGCCCTCGCCTTCGTCCTGGGGCGCCCATTTCTGCGGCTGCGGGGCTACTACCTCGCCTTGGCGACGCTCGGGCTGGCCGTGATCACCGTGAGCCTGGCCAACGGCCTCGGTAGCGTGACGGGCGGTCCGTCCGGGCTGGTCGGCATCCCGAACATCGGTGTGGGATCCTTCGTGGCCACGTCGGACCGGGCCAACTATTATGTCGTCCTGAGTCTCGGATTGGTGGGCGCGTGGTTCGTCGCCGGCCTGCTGCGCTCGCAGACCGGGCGGGCGCTGGCGGCGATTTCCAGCGACCAGCAGGCGGCGTCGATGCTGGGCATCAACCCCGCCCGCTACAAGACCGCGGCATTCGTGCTGGCCGCCGTCTTCGGCTCGGTGGGCGGTAGCCTTTATGCGTTCTACTCGCGGTTTGTCTCGCCGGACACGGTCGGTGTCGTCGTGGCCTTCAACCTCGTGGTGATGTTGGCGCTCGGCGGATCGCGGACGATCATCGGGCCGCTGCTGGGCGTCGTGCTGATCCAGGTGCTGCCTCAGGCGGGACAGTCGGTGGCCCGTTACGAGCCGTTGCTGGCCGGTATCGTCCTGATCATCGTGATCACCTATCTCCCGCAGGGTCTTTGGGGCGGGATACGGACACTGACGCGGCGGCGGTTACGCGGATGAGCGCACTGTTGGCGGCCACCGAGATCTCGCGGCGCTTCGGTGGCTTGCAGGCGCTCAACGACGTGAGCTTCGCCGTAGAGGAAAATACGGTCCAGGCGATCATCGGACCCAATGGGGCGGGCAAGACGACCCTGCTTGACATTGTCACCGGGTTCACCCGTCCGGACAGTGGTGAGGTGACCTTCGAGGGCCGCTCCATCATCCGGACTCAGCCGCACGCGCTGCCGGCCATGGGGGTGATGCGGACCTTCCAATCGGCCCGGCTCGTACCCAGGCTGTCGGCGCGGGAGAACATCATGCTCGGCGCCCATTACCTCACCAGATCCGGCTTCTGGTCCAACGGGCTGCGCCTGAGATCGGCCAACCGGGAGGAGAAGGCGCTCCGGGCGCGCGCCGATGCGGTTCTGCAGTTCCTGGAGCTCTCCCGTTTCGCCGAGACGGCCGCGGCGGACCTGCCTGCGGGCACCCAACGCCTAATTGAGGTGGGCCGGGTGCTCGCCGGAAGTCCGAAGCTGATGCTGCTCGACGAGCCGGCCGCCGGTCTGGACGACACCGAGACCCTGGAGCTCGCCGATGTGCTGCGTGCGGTGAAGGCCAGCGACATCACCATGGTCATCATCGAGCACAACATGGGACTGGTGATGTCGGTCAGCGACCGGATCCTGGTGCTTGACACGGGGGAGACCATCGCCGACGACCTGCCCGAGGTGGTCCAGCAGGACCCCAAGGTGATCAGCGCTTACCTCGGGGAGGTGCCGGCATGACGCTCGTCGTCGAGGCACTCAGTGCCCGTTACGGGTCGAACACCGTCCTGCGCGAGATCACCCTCGAGGTGCGGCCGGGCGAGGTCCTGGCTCTCATTGGTGCCAACGGCGTCGGCAAGTCCACCCTGCTCAACTCGATCGCCGGCGTGCACCGTGCCGCTACGGGCAGCGTTCTCCTCGACGACCGGCCGATCCTGGGCAAGCCGGCCCACCACATCGCTGGCCTAGGCCTGGCCCTCGTCCCAGAGGGCCGGCGCCTCTTCGGGGAGCTGACCGTGTTGGAGAACCTCACCATGGGCATGCACGGCCTGCGGTACTCGGCAGCGACCGCCAAGGAACGCGTCGCCTCGGTGTTCGAGATGTTCCCGATCTTGTCCGAGTTCTCGGGACGCCGCGCGGGTCTGCTCTCCGGGGGCCAGCAGCAGATGCTCGCGGTTGGCCGTGCGCTCGTCCGGCAACCCACGGTGTTGCTCCTGGACGAGCCCTCCCTCGGCCTGGCGCCCTTGCTGGTTCAACAGATCCTGGACACCGTCACGTCCCTCGCCCAGCGCAACGTGGCCGTCATCCTCTCTGAGCAGAACGCGGCTGCGGCGTTGCGGGTGGCGGACGTCGGCATCGTGCTGGACAACGGACGGGTGGCCCGCGTCGACCAGGCCAACGTGCTCCTACAGGACGAGGACGTCAGCCAGCACTACCTCGGTGGGGTCGGCAGGCGCTCGGAGGAGAGTTCGTCGACCAGCGCGCTCCCCGACGCGCTGCGCAAGCGCACGCTGTTGACGTGACACCAAATCGACCGACCGAAGGAGCACCCGATGAGCGAGCGCAGCGAAATGGGTATGTTGCCGTGAGCGACGTGGAACTGCGTCAACAGCTGGTGACTGCCTGCCACATCTTGGCGGCGTCCGGCCACAACGACTTCGTCTGGGGGCACGCGGCGGTACGCGCCGGCGACGGCTCCGGGGTGTGGATGAAGCCTTCTGGTTTGGGGCTGGAGGAGGTCCAGCTCGACGACCTCGTCCTGGTCGGCTGGGACGGCGAGGTACTCCATGGTCACCGGCGCCGGCACGCCGAGTATCCCATCCACACCCGGATCATGCTGGCGCGCGCCGAGGTGGGTGCCACCGTGCACTCCCATGTGGCCTCGTGCACGTCCTTCTCATGCCTCGACCAGCAGTTGGTCCCCATATCCCACGAAGGTGTCTATTTCGCGCCCGAGGGCGTCCCCGCGTTCCGGGGTACCTCGGATCTCATTCTCACCGATGAGCTCGGTGACGACGTGGCCGCTGCGCTCGGCAGCGCGCACGGCGCGTTTCTCGTCGGACACGGGATGGTGACCGTCGGCACCGACCTCATCGAAGCCGTGATGGCGGCCCTGTTGCTGGACCGGGCCTGCCGCAAGCAGCTGACCGCGCTAGCCGCCGGTGGTCCGCGGGTCTGGACCTCCGCCGAGGAGGCGGTGACCAAGCGGACCCATGTCTACCCACGCGCCCTGCTCGAACAGGGTTGGGACTACCTGGCTAGGGGCGTCGAGACGGAGCCGCCCGCTGCCTCAGTAGAATCTGCGCCATGACGCAGCCCGCCTCGACCCGGCGAGAGAAGGACGGACCGCAACTTCCGCAATACCCCATCGAGTCGGTGGACAACGCGCTGCGCCTGCTGCTGTTGTTCGCCGAGCAGCCAAGAATCCGACTCACCGATGCGAGCACCTACCTCGGTGTCGCCTCGTCCACGGCGCACCGCTTGCTGGCGATGCTGCAGTACCGAGGCTTCGTGCGCCAGGACGGCGCGTCCCGGGCCTACGAACCCGGGACCGCGCTGGCCACCATCGCGTTCGCCACGATCCGCCAGCTCGATGTCCGGGCGCGGGTCCATCCGGTCCTGGAGCGGCTGAGCGCCGAGCTCGGCGAGACGGTCCACCTCGGCCGGCTCGAGGGCGCGCAGGTGCACTTCCTCGACTCGATCGAGAGCACGCGTGCCGTGCGGGTGGGCGGTCGCATGGGGCGCTCGAGTCCGGCGCACTGCACCTCTACCGGGAAGGCGCTCCTCAGCCAGCTGAGCACCGAGGAACTGCACCTGCTCTACCCCGACGAGGAGCTCGACGGGCTGACCGATCGCTCGCTGACCTCGAGGAAAGCGCTGGAGAAGGATCTCAAGGCCTCGCGACGACGCGGGTACGCCGCCAGTGCGCAGGAGAGCGAGGAGGGGGTGACCTCGGTGGCGGTGCCGGTGGTCGGCCCGAGTGGGGTGCGCTACGCCGTCAACGCGTCCGTGCCGGTGCACCGGATGTCGAGCGCGGTGCGTACGACCATCGTCACCGCGCTCACTGATGCCTCCGAAGAGTTGTCTCAACTCCTTGTGTGAGGGTCTTGCAGCCTGGCCGCGTCAGACGCGAACCGTGCCCGCGTTGTGGCTCTGCGCAGAATGTGCCATTTAGGTCAGGTGCCAGCCTCCGTCAACGAGCACCACCTGGCCGGTTACGTAGGCCGCGAGCGGAGAGGAGAGGTAGAGCACAGTGTGCGCGATGTCATCGACGGTGCCGGCTCTGGGTAGCGCGAGTGTGCCGAGGGTGATGCGCTTGGCGATCATGCGGGGATCATCGTCTGCCCACTGCGTCAGCCGCGTGTCGATGTACCCCGGTGAGATGGCGTTGACCCTGATACCCCGCGGGCCCCATTCCTGCGCCGCGTAGCGAGTCACGTTCTCCAGGGCCGCTTTGGAGGTTGAGTAACTGAGACGGTCTGGTAGTACCTTGTCGGTCACCAGCGACGTGATGTTTATTATCGATCCTCCGCCGGGCATCGCGCGAAACGCCGCCTGGCAGCCACGCAGCGCACTGGCCGTGTTATCGCGCAGGACCTCCTCGAATTCGGTGAGGTCGACGTCCTCAGCGGCCTGGTGGCTGACGCGCCCCGCGTTGTTCACCCACACGGCCAGGGACGGTAGCGGTGCAAGCGTTTCTGCTATGGCCGGCAGGCTGTCGTCGGTGCTGAGATTCGCTGCCAGCGCGATCGCGGGACCATGAGCGGACATCATGGTGCGTGCACGCGTCAATTCATCGGCATCTCGATCGACCAATACCAGCGTCATTCCCACGGATTGCAGCACGGTCGCGATCTCCAAACCGATACCGCGTGCGGCACCGGTCACGACCGCTGTTCTGCCCTGCAGGCAGGTGAATGGAGTGTTGATGTCCATCGGGCTGGCTCTCCTTTCTCGATCCCCCGTCGCTCGCTTGTCTCGGGGGTCAGTTGACCCGCTGTGGTTGGCACCCACTCGTCAGGGTCCGACGTGGTCGAGGAGACCGCGAAAGACGGCGAGTACCGTCGGCGCGTCGAGTTCTTCCTCGTGTCCGGGCACGGACAAGACGACCCGATCTCCGAGATCGTGCACGATGAAGCCGCCATCGAGCTCATTGTGGCCGAGGTGCAACTCGTACTTCGAGAGAGCATGCAGCGCAGCGACGAAGAATCCACGCGGACACGCGGCGGAGCAACCTGCAGCGGACACCACGACGTGTTCGCCCGCGCCTGTGAACGTGAAGCCCCCAACGCGCCCAGAGGGGTTGGGCGCAATGTCGTCTTGGCCGAGCAGCGCCCAATACGGATTCTCGGGCATGATTTCCAGACTGATCCGCCGCTTGCCGTCACCGGAGAACGTGCGGTGGGCGACATCCTTGGGGAGGCGGAGGAGGTCCCCTGTGCGTGCGAGGTAGTGGCCGTAGTGGACATCTGCGTCGGTCTCCTTGAACTCGACCCGGACGCTGCCGTGCACGACGTAGAGGTAGGCGTCGCCGTCGCAATTCGTGTTCCAGAACGGTAACTGGTCGGCGGCCCCAGTGGATTCCCACAGCGCGACCGGTCCGATCCTGCCCATTTCCGCGGGCACGTGAGTGCGGCGGTCGGCGGCGCCGCCAAAGGTGATCAGATTGACGATGTCGAACAACTCGTGGCGACCGGTGATGTGCGACTCGCTTGGCGAGACCTGCACGTCGACGAAGTCCGGGTGCAGCGTGGGGTGGTTGTCGGAGACGTCCATGTCAGCCACGTAATCCCTGCTCGGCGAGCCAGCAGCTCACGCTGTCGGCGAGCTCGTCGATGTGTTGGGTCTGTCCCTGCAGGTAGTGCGTGCCGCCGACCACTGCATGCAGCTTCTTGCGGTCGTGCGGTACTGCGTCGTACATCGCGCGGGCGTAACTGGGAAAGCAGACCTGGTCGGCGGTGCCGTACACGACGAGGGTCGGCACGCTGGTGCGGGCGAGGTGCAACGGACCGTCACAGTTGGAGTCGTCAACGCTCCACTGGCTGAGCCAGGACCGCAGGCTGGTGTAGTGGCCGAGGGAGGCCGGCATGAGATTTGCCTCCTCCGTTGGTCCCCACAACGTCCCGGGCTCCCGGTCGGACGGATCGATCGAGACGTCGAGGAAGCGCGGGTCTGCGGTCGTTCCGTGCACGAGGAAAGGCAGGTCGGCGAGTCCGCCTCGCCTGTCGCCGAGCTCCGCTAGTGTGCCCCGTACCCAGGCCGTGATGCGGCGGTTTCGGGCGAGTTGGGCGGCGCGATAGCGCTGCAAGAAATCCGCGGCGTAGGGCGGCTGGTGCTGTCCACCGAAGAGGTCGAGTTCAGGGTCGCGGTGGAAGGGATTGCGCTCGTCCACGATGGCGGGATCCAACCAATCGGCGTAGACCAGGGCTCGGCCGGGGTGCGCCATGACCTCCAGCAATGCGTCCGCGGGCGGAAGTGTTGCCTGGGTAAGGTCCGGTGGGTCGCCAGCAGGTGTCTGCGTCACCGTCGCAGACTCGGCCTGGCTTTGGTAGAAGGCGGTCAGACCTCCTCCGCCCGAGTTGCCCAGGAGAACGACGTTCGCGTAGCCGCGGTCGCGGAGAAAGCTGATCGCGGCACCGATGTCCAGCAGGCAGTTCTCCATGATCAGTGTGCTGTCGTTGCCGATGTATCGGGTGGTGAGCCCCACCGTGTCGACGCCGCGACCGGCCAGGGGGGCAAGCAGGTAGTGGCCGAGGAAGTTTGAGCTCGGGTGGACGATGACGACCACGGTTTGGGATGGCCTTTCGGCGCGGTGTAACGAACCCCATACCTTGCCCGCCATCCGGGAAACGCCGGAGTAGATATCGATGCGGTTGCTCGACGCCATGGGAATGCCGAGAAGTTCTGGTACAGACATGTCCGGGTCTCTCCTGCCATTTTGCGATTGATGGGCGAACGGTCACCCGATCAGCCGACCGCCGTCAACGACGAGGGACTGCCCGGTCATGAACGCGGACTCGTCACTGGCGAGGTAGAGCACGGCGTTGGCGATGTCGCTCGGCTCACCGGCGCGATCCAGTGCAAGCTTGCTGGTCAACCACTCGACCCGCTCGGTGTTGGCGAAGACCGGTTCGGTGGCGGGAGTGTGGATCAACCCGGGGCAGACCGCGTTGCAGCGAATGCCCAGCTTGCCGTAGTCGAAGGCGACCGAGCGGGTCAGGCCGAGAACGCCTGCTTTCGCCGCCATGTAGGCAGCGAAGGCCGGTGACGCGACGAACGCGGCGGTAGACGCCGTGTTGACGATCGTGCCGCCGCCGTGGGCGATCATCTGCGGGATGGCGAATTTGCAACCAAGATAGACGCTGGTCAAGGTCACATTGATGGTCCGCTGCCACTGCTCGTCGGTGGTGTCGGTGATCGTGGTGTTGAGCGGTGCCCAGTACGCGTTGTTGTGCAGCACATCCAGGTGCCCGTATGAGCGCACCGTCTCAGCGACCATTGCCCCGACAGCAGTTGAGTCAGCGACATCGGTGATGCTGGTGCGGGCGGCGCCGCCCGCGGCCTCAATCATGGAAACCGTGGCCACAGCACCGTCTGCGTCGATGTCCGCCACGACCACCTGACCGCCCTCGCGAGCAAAATGCAGCGCGGTTTCGCGGCCGATTCCGGACGCGGCGCCGGTGACGATCACCACCCGATCGTCGAATCGTCCCCTGGTCTGCATCGGCACCCAACTTCTCCTCTTCGATCGTTGGAATAGCTCAGATGTGCTTACCGCCACCGAGGTAGCTCTGCAGCAACGCGGGGTCGGAAAGCAGCTGCTCGGCAGTTCCCGTGGCGGTGACGTGGCCGGTGGTCAGCACATAACCACGGTCGGCTACCTTCAGGCCCTGGGCTACGTTTTGCTCGACGAGTAGCACGGTGAGACCGTCGGCGGCGAGCGACCGGATCAGCTCGAACACCTCGCGCACTAGCAGCGGAGAAAGTCCAAGGGACGGCTCGTCCAGCAGCAAGACTCTCGGCTTGGCCATCAGAGCGCGTCCGATGACGAGCATTTGCTGCTCCCCTCCGGACAAGGTTCCGGCCTTTTGATCGCGGCGGTCGCGCAGGCGGCTGAACCGATCGTAGACAGCATCAAGCGCCTCCGAGACAACGCTCCCTCGGAGGCCGAACGCACCCAGGCGAAGGTTCTCCTGCACGGTCAGGCGCGGAAGCGCGCGGCGTCCCTCCGGCACGTGCACAAGTCCCGCCCGGGCCAGGACATCGCTACGCCTACCAGTGACCTCGTCTCCGTCGAAGCGCACGCAGCCATGGAACGGTTTTATCATGCCCGACACGGCTCGCAGCACAGTGCTCTTGCCCGCGCCGTTGGCTCCCAACATTGCCACAAGTTCTCCGCGCCGCACCTCCAGGCTGACGTCTTCCACCCCGACGATCCGGCCGTAACCGGCACGCAGGTGCTCGATGGAGAGCAGCACGTCCGCGGGCTCGCCCGCGAGCGTCTCAGCAGCCGTGTAAGCAGCGGCCCTCTGCGATTCAGTTGCCAAGGTATGCCGTCCTCACTTCGTCGCTGGTCAGCACGTCCGCAGTCGGGCCTTCAGTGAGTTTGCGCCCGAAGTTCAGCACCGTTACCTCGTCGCAGACTCTTCCGATGATTTCCATATCGTGTTCGACGACGAGGATGCTGAGCCCCTCCTCGCGAAGTTTCAGGATCCGTCGACTTAAGGAATCACGTCCCTCCGATGTCATTCCCGCAGCCGGCTCATCGAGCAGTAGGACACTGGGCCGCGCGGCGAGTGCGCGTGCCATCTCCAATTCCTTCTGCACCCCGTACGGCAGTTCTGCGGCGCGCCGCTTTCGGTAGGGCAGCAAGTCGAACAGCTCCAGGGAATGCTCGGCCGACGCCAGTAGCTGCTTGTCCGCCGGCGTACGGAACGGCAGCAGCGAACGCATGCCGGTCCGGGCCCGGCAGTGCTGTCCCAGCAGCACATTCTCCAGGACCGTGAGACCGCCGAATAGACGGATGTTCTGGAAGGTGCGGACCACGCCGAGCGGAACACGCTGCTGTGGGGTTAGGCGGGTGACATCGCGGCCGTACAGCTCGACGCGGCCCGACCCAGGCAGCAGATAGCCAGAAATGACGTTCAATAGCGTCGTCTTGCCGGCACCGTTCGGCCCGACGATACCGTGGATCGTGCCTTCCTTCAGCGTTACGTCAACATCGCCGAGTGCTTCGACGTTGCCGAACCGCTTGCAGACCTTCGATACGCGCAACAACGGCTCAGCCAAGCGGCTCACCGTTCCCATCGGTCGTAGCGGACCGTAGTCGTGGGGACCAGAGCCGCGGGAGGCTCATATTCGTACGACCGATCAGGCCCTGAGGTCGCGCGATCATCAGCGCGACGAACAACAACCCGTACACGATGGGGTACCAGTCCGCCAACGAGCTGAAATAAATGGGCAAGAGGCTGAGTACAATGGCGCCGGCGGCTGCACCCCAGAAGTACTCGATGCCGCCGAACACGCAAAACAGGATGATGATCAACGACTGTTGCGGCCCATACAACGATGGCGCGATTATGAGTTGTTGGTGCGCTGCCAGGGCCCCGGCTACCCCGGTCACTGCCGCCGACGAGGCGAAGGCCCCTGCCGCGACGAGTGTGATGCGAACACCGGAGGCCATCGCTGCCTGCTCGTCCTCGCGAATTGCGGCATAGGCCAAGCCGAGGCGTGATCGGGTAAGTAACATCAGGTACACGACGACAATCGCCAGGCAGGTCAGTACGAGCGGAATCGTCGTGCCGGTCATACCCACCAATCCGGATGTACCACCCACGTAGCTCCATTGCGAGATCACAATGTTGACCAACTCGGAGAATACCAGCGTGACAATCGCCAAATAGAGGAGAGACAGCCGCAACGCCAGCCCGCCGATGATTCCGCCGGCGACTGCTGCTGTTACGGCCGAGGCGAGCAGTGCCAACGGGAGTGGCCAGGCGAAGTTCAGGGTGAGTATCGACGCGGTATAGGCACCCACAGCCATGAACGCAGCGTGCCCGAAGGAGTATTTGCCGGTCGAGACGGCGATCCAGTATCCTAACGCGAGCAGCACATTGATACCCACCTGAAGGATGATTGCCTCGGTAGCCGCTGACATCAGACGCGCTCCAGCACACCGGCGTTGCGACCGAGTAGCCCCTGGGGCCGCACCAGCAAGACGAATCCGACCAGGACGTACACGACGAGATCTCGGAGGGTGGCCGAAAGGTAGGCGACGCTGAGGGTCTCGATCATGCCTACTGCTATAGCTGCGATGACTCCACCGGTGACGCTGCCGAGTCCGCCAATCACGATGATAATGAGCCCACTAAGGGTAGTCGCGAAGCCGTCGAATGGGCTTACTGTGTGATTACTGAGCCCAGTGAGCAATCCTGCGGCTCCGGCCAGCATGCCGGAGAGCGCGAACGTCAGGAGGATCACGCGTTGCACAGGTACCCCTAGCAACCCGGTCATGGTGGCATCGTCGGAGACGCCGCGAATCGCGGTTCCCCATACCGTGCGTTCGAGAAATACATACAGCCCTGCGGTCATGACGATCGACACGCCGAGGATTACCAACTGCGCACCAGAGATCTCGACGATTCCGAGGTGAAGTCGAACGTTCGGCAATACGTCGGGGATGCCGCGCTGATTGCTACCGAAGATCTTGGTCACTAGTGCAGTTAGGACCAGGCCGACGCCCAAGCTGCTCAGAATAGATGCGGTCGGAAATTCACTCTTTACGTACTTGAACGACGTGAAGTAGACGGCGACAGCGAGCATCCCGCCGACCACGACAGCTGCCAGAAATGTCACCGCGAAGGGCAGGTGCGTGTTGTTCGCGATCACCGCGCCGACGACAGCGCTTACCATCGACGTCTCGCCGAGGGCAAAGTTCAACCGATCCAAGGCTCCGACCACGAGATTGAAGCCCAAGGCGACCAAGCTGAACGTGGCCCCTAACAGCAGCCCGTTGAACAGCTGCTGGGTCAGCATCTGGTCGTCACCCTCCGCGCCATGCGCCCCGTCAATTGGATGTGTGGTCGATGACGAACACGCCGTTCTTCAGCACCGCCAGCAACTGCGGACGGATTGCGGTGCCGTCGTCCGTGAATGTCGTCTTGCCCGCCATGCCGTCGTAGTCCTTTAGCGCATTCAGTCCATCCTTGATCTGGGTGCGCGCTTTATCCGGCGAGTCACCGGGCTTGACGCCTTTCGATTTGATGATCTGGACCAGCATGTCGACGGCGTCGTAGGCGTAGGCGAAATTGAGTGGAATCTCTGCTTGACCGGTGGCAGTTTGAGCTTTGGCGAGGAGATCTTTGGCCGGCTGTGTCGGGTTGGTCGGGTCGTACTGTGCCGCAGAAAGCGTGCCTTCGGTGGCCGGGCCGCCCGCCGCGTAGTAGGCGGCACCACCGGACTGCAGTGAGCCGGTCCCGAGGAGGGTTGTCGATAGGCCCTGGCTGCGTACCTCGCGGGCGATGCGTCCCGCGTCCGCAGATCCGGCGGCGAGGGCGAGGACGTCCGGCTTGGACTGCGCGATCGACGTGACCTGTGAGGCGAAGCTCGCGTCGCCCGAGCTGAAGGTGACGTGCTTGGCCACCTGCACATTGGTCTGCGCAAACACGTTGTCGAACAGGTCGCGCTGAGCCTTGGTGACCGCGGTTGCGTCGTCGCTGATGATCGCCGCTGTCCGCACGTGGTTCTTCCTAACAATCTGCTCGAGCACCGGCGTGCTGTTGGCAGCATCCGGCTGCACGAGGGTGAACGCGTACGGCCGTGCGTTTGCTAGGACGCCCGGACGGCCGGCCCCAGGGCTGATCAGCGGGACCTTGAGCTTATTTGCCGCGGTGCAGGCGATATCACAGCCTGCGCTGTCTACCGGTCCGACGATCGCAAACACCTGGTCGCTGGTGGCGAGCTTCGGAAGCATCGTGACGCCGTTACTCGGGTTGTTCTGCGTGTCGACAGTCACCAAGTCGATCTTGGCGCCGTTCACCCCGCCGCCGTCGTTGATGACTTTGGTGGCGTACTGCGCACCGTCGACCATCGACTTGTAGTTTGGTGCGAACGGACCGACCGAGCTGGTCACAAGACCGAACTTGAACGTGCCACCGCCGGAACCCGAGCTGCCCGTGGACGGGCTGCTGCTGCAGCCGCCCATTGCCAACGCGGCGACGGCCAAGCCCACCACCGTTCGACGAGCGGTCTTGCCTGCGTTCATTCTGGTGCCTTTCATCGTGCGGTGGCCAGCATGTGAGACCTGCCGTGAGGAGGGTGCCGCGGGAGAATCTACTACTTCGCAGTATCTGTTCTACAGAACTGATCTCTGAAGATTAGCAGCACTGGGGGATAATGCAAGAGGTTCCTTGTCGATTTTGTCGGCGTGGCCGCCCTGGTGCCGTCGGTTGTTGCCGGGTCCGGGAGCCAGTTTCGACCGAGCCGGAGAGCGGATACAATTTGCCGCGAGGCTGCGCAACGTCAGCGAACCCCGGACCCAACCCCGAGCGAACCGCTGGCGACCGCAATGACTAGCGAGCAGGATCGGTGACGCGATGTGCGAGTTCACCCAAATTGACCTCGACCGGCTGTGCCGACGCCCTGACGAGAGGTTGCTGGATGCTGTGCGCAACGGCTCGCCGGCAGATGTGCTCGACTGTTTCGCGCGCATGGTTTCCCTGATCCGCGATATCGCGGATCGCTGCGCCGGGACACGGTCACCGCGCAGTTGACATTGGTCAACGATTGTTACGGTCCAGATGGGCTTGAGGACTGTCTGCGCCACACCGCCGAGCTTGTCTGGGTCCCGCGGATGGCGCGCGATCTTGCCTGCCGTCCGACCGAGCGGTTACGGAATTGGGCCGAGAAGATGGCGGTCGGCCACAACGGGGCGGTGCGCATCCGTGAACACGTTGATCGATGGGTCTTCACGCTCGACCCGTGTGGGTCGTGCGGTCGGCAGATCCTGGCCGGCCGTTATGCGCCGCCGTGGAACTTCGGTGTGGTCGCCGACGGGGCTGCGGTCGGCTTTCAGCGGCCGGATATCACCGTCTACCAAGCACATCTGGCGATCGCGCACACCTTAGTGCCGATTGAGCGGACCGGTGCGCCTTGGCCCGCGATATCGTGCTCGGGCTTGTCGGCAGGGCCCTGTGAACTGGTCCTGTACCGCGACCCGACCGACACCGACAATCGGTATTACGCGCAAGTCGGCTCGCGGCGTCCGTAGCTGTCGGCCGGCGTGGTGACCCACCATCATGGCCTCCGGGACGACAACTGCTCGATCGCGTGGTCGGCCCGTTCTGCGAGCAGTTCCTCGGTGAGCGAGCCGAGCGGGTGGTCGATCACCGTCAGCGGGTAGTCCGGGATTCCGGCGGCACTGGCTGCGATGCGTGCGATCGTGACCAGCTCTGAGGTACACACGATATAGGTTGGCGTTCCGATGCGTTCTAGCGCAATACCGTCATGCACGGTGCATGAACAGCAGCCCGCACAGTCCCCTACGCCGGTGATGACCACGTCGCATCGCCGTGCGAGGTCCTCGATCGACCCTACGTCGGCTAGACGGCCAATGTTCGCCTTGCGCGCCCAGACGACGTCACGTACCCCGTCACCCTGCAGACGTGCCGACAGAATCTTCAGGAAGCGGTCGCTGTTGGGCTTGCCGTTGTCGAGGTAGCCGACGACGAGCCCGTCGAAGGACTCCGGCCGCGGTACGAGGTCGGTCGGCGTTGCGGCCGCGCCGCCGGTGGGGTCCAGCACGATGAGTTGCTCGGTCATGGCGTCTCCTTGCTTCTGGGGATCTGGCAACGGCCCTCCTTGGTGGGGGACAGCGGCTCGGTCACGGGCGTCGACTCGTGACCGCCGACCCAGTAGGGCACCACCGCCGAGTATCCGTACAAGTTACCGCCGGCGACAGTGACGAGGATGTCCTCGGGTCGATGTACAGCGACTCGCATTTCGTCCTCGTCGCCAGGAGCTGGCGCACCGGGCATCCGGCCCGCTCGCTTCATATCTGCCACGCTGCGCCGTGCCCGGCGGAACAATTCGCCGCGCACGTCGGCCTTGTCCATGCCGGCGCCGGCCAGTGCGGCGGCGTGGACGGGGCCGATGACGACCACAAAGCAGCCACCGGTGTAGTGCGAGGGGAGCATCGCGTCAGCGATCGTCGCGAGGATCGGTCCGGGCTCGTTTGCCCAGTCGTTGCGGGCGTTGATCGGCCCCTCGCCGGCGAAAACGGTGACTGCGCTGGCGTCGGCCGCAACGCCACGGTCGGTGTGCAGCGGGCTCCACGGGTTGGCGCCGGCGCTCTCCCCGATGCAGTAGCTGAACTTGCCCGGGTGTCCGAACGTGGACTTGTCGAGCACGCCCGGTATGCCGCCGCAGAGATTTTGGAGCAGCAGTCGGATGGCGCGGCCGAGCGTCGCGTTGGCGTGGTGACCGGGACCGAACACGCTGAATGATGTGTTCAGGTTGAGTTGACTGACGACCGGTCCAGTAACTATCAGCAGCGGCGCAGTCGCGCCGCTCACGGTCGTTGAGTGCAGGTTGAACTGCGGGCGGGTCAGCGCACGCACTGTTGCCAGCAGTACGGACATGTACTCCTCGCGGCAACCTGCGGCCACGGCGTTCACCGCGATTTTTTCGACGGTGATCTCGCGCCCCTGCTCTGGGATACTGCCGATCACCTCGTCAGCATTCACCCCCGCCGCGTCGACGAAAGCCGTGACGAGGTCCGGGGTCGGCGGGATGACCGGCAGTCCGTCCCCCCACCCCTTCTGCACGAACAGTTCCTGCGCCGCATGGAAGTCGGCTACGGGATGTGTCTGCGATGTGAGCGTCATTGGGCGCGCGCCGTCCCGGTCACCGCGTAGCCGCAGCGTGCTCGGCGAGCCATTCATTCACGGCTTTTTCTGCAACGTCGGCGTCCTCGTCGGTGAGCTGTCGGTTCTGGTAGGTCAGTTCGAGGCGCACACCGTTCGGATCGAAGAAGTAGATCGACGACCAGATGCCTTCGTGCTCGACCACATCTTTGACCTCCACACCTGCGTCGAGTAGCTGCTTACGCATGGACTCGAGCTCCGCGCGGCTGCCGACCGACAGCGCCAGGTGCGGAGCCCACTTGGGCAGGTGCGACTCGTGGTGGTCCTTGTCCACTCCCTCGATCTCGAAGAACGCGACGCAAGCGCCGTCGGACATCGCAAAGAATGTGTGCAAGAAGCTTGTCGGATCACCCGTACTTCCGACGCTCTCGTCGCGTGCGTAACTGACCAGGCGCATGCCAAGCACCTCGGTGTAGAAGCGTTTGGTTGCGGCGGTGTCACGGGTGACGTAGGCGACGTGGTTGAGACCGCGGGGGCGAAACTTGGTCATGTCGGAACCCTTCGATTGGTGGATGAAGAAGCAGCAGGTAGCAGTCCAGGGGCGATGTCGATTGTCCTGCGCACCGACCCGTCCCAGTCACCGTCGCCCGGCGTGGGAAACAGGATGGGCATGTCGATGCCGGCGTCGAGGTAGGAGGCGACCCGCTCGGCGCAGCGGTCCGGATCGCCCGTGAGCACAAAGTCGTCGACCATTCGGTCATCGACCAGCTGGTTGGCGACCTCGGGCTCGCCCCGGTCGAGTGCGGAAGCGATGCGACGTAGCTGCTCGCCGTGCCCGCTCGCCTCGAACAATGCCGCGGCTGCTGGATGGCGCGCGTACCCGGTGACGACCCCGCAGCCGGCGCGGCGAGCGGCATCGTCGCCGTCGAAGCAGCAGGGGAGCACGCAGGCCACGGTGATGTCCGCACGCTCTCTGCCGGCGCGGGCGAGGCCGACGGTGATCTCCTCAAGTGCGGCAGGCAAGCTGGCCGGCGTGGTCAGCGACAGCACCACGCCGTCGGCGATTTCCCCCGCGAGTTGCAGCATGCGTGGCAGAAGTGCAGCCAGCACGATCGGAGTGTGCGAGCGTACTGGTGGTCGGTCGAGGACCAACGGTGGCGACGCACCCGGAACGGCCTCCCCCAGTACACGGCGCATCGTGGCGACATAGTCTCGGATGAACGGCAACGGCCGGACGGGGTCCATGCCGAGCACGCGTTCGTTGAAGTTCGAGTTGGAAACGCCCAGGCCGATGCGGAACCTCCCCCCGGACCATTCGTCGAGGGCCGCGGTCGCCATGGCCGCTGCGCCCGGGTGGCGCAGCCGCGCATTGGCCACCGCGGTACCGACCGTAATCGATGTCGTCGCGGCCAGCGCCGCCTGGCACAGCACCAGGGAATCAGCGGCCGACTCGGCGACGAAGAAGGCGTCCATCGCGCGTCGCTCAGCCGCCAGCGCCAACTTGCCGATCGCCCGTGCGGACAGCCCACTACGGCTGGCGACCGACACGGAAATCGGCATCCACGACACCTCCGGGGCTTGTGATGGGGCCTATTCTACTGTACAGAACGCACTTCTGTCGATAGACGTGTTAGATGAGCCGGTGGGCGCAATTTCGCGACACAGTCGACAACGCGCGAGGAGGCACGGTGGGCATGGAGTTGGAACCGCTCGGGACGTTGAGCATCACGATTTCTCGGCAAACATTTCTCGCGGGCACGCCCGAGGGCGGCCGGTTAGTGGGCGAGGCGGGATCGTGCCGCTGGGAGGGTGAGCGGGTGCGCGCCTCGCAACTCGGACTGAGCGCCAGCGACTGGGTCCGTATCCACCACGACTCGTCGGTCAGCGTCGACGCCCGCATCCTGCTGCGCACCGATGACGGCGCCATCATCGCGATGACCTACCGCGGCAAGGCCGACAAGCCCCCGGCCGAGGGCGGCATCATCTACACGACGCCGACCTTCGAGACCGACGACGACAGATACACGTGGCTCAACGTCATCCAGGCGGTCGGCAAGGGCCGGCGCACCGGGACAAGCCTGGTCTACGAGCTGTACGCACTGCGCTGATTCCACCGAACTCCCCGGAATCAACGAAATCCGGTGGCTTGTCGGCGTCTCTGTTCGACAGAGAGCCACACTGGACAGCGGAGATGGAACATGCTTCAGTGGGTCGCGCGCACTAGTGACGTGGAACACGTGCCCGCAGAGGCAGCGCAGGAGGCTCCATGGCTTACGTGCTCGGGCATGACGTCGGCGACGCCATGCCGGTGCCTTCGCCGCTGACGGATCGGTCGGGTGGCCGGGATGAAGCTGCCCTCTCCGGCGAGCACCTGCTTATGAGCATGCCGGGTGACTCCCAGGGTTGTCGCTGATGTGGTGGTCGCCGAAACCGACGGCGGCGTGAACATCTGCCCCGCCGCCGCGCACCTCGCGTTGTCGTGGCGGACTCGGGTCCTGATAGCAAACCGTTCGCTGATCGAGTCAATCAGCCAAGCATCTCCGCCTTCATGTCACACGACCACCCCGAAGAAGGGACAATTTGTTCGAACGTCCCGCAGGCAACTACGCGGACGCGCTACCACCTCCGGGGGGCACGCCCTTGGAGGTCTTGATCTAAGGATCTAAGGAGATTTCGATGTCAGATTACGATTATGCAATCGTCGGAGCCGGTTCAGCGGGCTCGGTCGTTGCGCATAGGCTGATTATGACCAATCCCGCGCTCAAGGTTCTTCTTCTTGAAGCGGGTGGCGAGGATATTCAGCCAGCAATCTTCGTTCCTGCCGCACTGCCATCCCTGTTCGGCACCGAGGTCGACTGGGCGTACATGACCGAGCCGGAGGCCGCCCTCGGCGACCGATCTATTTATCACCCGCGGGGAAAAGTGTTAGGTGGCTCGAGCAGCATCAATGGTATGATCTATATTAGGGGAAACCGCCAGGACTTCGACCGCTGGGAAGCGGCGGGTAACGCTGGATGGGGTTACGAGAGTGTATTACCCTATTTTCGCAAAGCAGAACGGAACGGCAGAGGGGCCGACCATTACCACGGAGCAGATGGGCCGCTCGTCGTCTGCGATAACCCGGACCTTGACCCGCGGGCAAGAACGTTCTTGGACGCAGCAAGTGAGCTCGGGTTCGCTGCAAATCCGGATTTCAATGGGGTGGAACAGGATGGGTTCGGCAGGTTTCAAGTAAACATCGAAGCGGGACGAAGAGTATCGAGCGCTGAGGCTTATCTGCGACCTGTCGTGAACCAACAGAACCTTACGATTGCCACAAACGCACGCGCCACACGAATACTTTTAACCAATAACCGCGTCACTGGGTTGAAGTATCTTCAGGACGGAGTGGAGACTGAGATAGGTATACGGCAAGAACTCGTCCTCTCCGCCGGAACATTCGAAAGCCCAAAGCTTCTGATGCTGTCGGGGATCGGACCGGCGGATCACCTGCGCAAGTTCGGTATCCCAGTCGTTCTGAATCATCCTGGCGTTGGAGCCAATCTGCAGGATCACCCGCGAATGGACGTTGCTTACGCGAACCCCGCACCCCTGGATGTCAAACCATCAAGCAACATCCTGGAGACTGCGGGCTTCATTAACACTTCATCTGACCCAGATGGAGCCGACGTCCAGTTTCACTTCGCAACTACCTTGGTAAACCCGGCTCTGCTCGACCGCGGGCCGGGCTGGGAGATAATCGTCTGCGCGACGCGACCACGCTCGCGTGGAGTAGTGCGCCTCCGGTCGGCCGACCCTCGCGACAACGCGCGGGTGTGCTTCAATTACCTGATGGAAGCAGAGGATCGCGCGACGGTTCTTCGCGGTGTCTCCGTGGCACGCGAGCTTGCGATGACGGCATCATTTGCAGATATCCGGGGTGAAGAGATATCACCCGGGATCGATATCCGCGGCGCGGTCGGCCTCGAAGATGCCTTGCGACGTACGATGGATTCTGAATATCATCCCGTCGGCACTTGCAAGATGGGAAGCGATAATCTGGCAGTGGTTGACGCCCAATTGCGGGTTCATGGTATTGATGGTCTGCGTGTTGCCGATGCGAGTGTATTTCCCGACATTACGTCTGGTAACACAAACGCCGCAGCGGTGATGATCGGAGAGAAGGCTTCAGATTTCTTGCTTGATGTGGGTTGTTAGCCTGGATTGTTCATGGCATCTGGCCGACACGGCTGGGGAAAGCGCGGAAGTGCCTGTCTTGTAAGGGATACTTGGACTTGTCGAGAGTTAAAATGGTCCTATAAGAAGGCACTTCGCAGGCAGGGCCTCGGCAAAGTCGTAGTTCAGCATCTCAGCAGGAGTGTGATCGTGCGGTGTGGGTTGCGGCTGCGATGTCGTAGGGCGCGGCGATGCTGGTCTGGCCACTCAGGCGCACGAGGCTGACGGCGGTGTTTCTCGGAGTGGCCATGACCTGGGGTCCGGCGTTGGTGGCCAGCGATGACCCGGCGGTGGAGGAGGTGGCGTTGGAGATCGGGCTCGGCCGCCGCCAGGTGATGAGCCGCGAGGGCAGGCTGGACGCCGCCCAGCGCTGGCACGACGGTGCGCACGGGCCCGACGTGGCGGCCGCCGCCGCCCTGCACTGCGGCACCTGCGGGTACCCAAGGATCGCCCGCCGGTCGGGCGCCATGAGCCGCGGGCACGAGCGGCGAGTTCGGCGATCCCGGTCACACCGGCACGCTACGACGCCCGTTGCGTCGCGAGGGCGCCCTGCGGCACAGAAGTCAGGCTCGGCCGTGTGCCACGCGGCTGCGCCGGCTGAGGGAGTCGATGGTTACAGCGAGGAGCATGACGCACCCGTCACCATGTATCGGATGGATGAGTCGAGGCTGAGTTCAGCACTGTCGTGCACCACTTATCGTCGCGCATCATGGCTCAGCTGGAGAAGTGGTGGAGCCATTGGGCGGTGGCTTCGCGGATGAGGGCGGAGATCGGGATGTGGCGGGCTGCGGCTGCGGTGTGCAGTTCGGAGGAGTTCGGGGTTCAGCGGACGGAGACGGCGCGGGACTGTCCCTCGGTGGTGTCGGGGGTGGGCCGTCCGCGGGTGCGCATGGCGGCAAGGTCGTCGGGGTCGAGTTGCCGGGCGTGGGTGAAGTCGTAGCCGGTGTCGGTTTCCTCGCCGCGCCTTCTCTGTACCTCCCCTCGTCCGTGTGCGCGGGGGGAGCATCCTTTGTGGCCAGCGCTCATGGCACTGGTGCGGGTGTCGCGCGTGTGGTTGTGGACGGCGAAGGCCTTGGCCCGCTCGCCTTATTCGATGAAGGTGATGCTCACCAGCGACAGCGCAGCCGGCGTCAGCAGCGCGGCGAAGACGCCTTGCAGCGCGCGGGCGCGAACTGCACCCCGGTAACGGGCGCGAGGCCGTCCACCGCGGAGGCAGCCGCGAAGCCGACCGGGCCGATCAGAAGCTTCGCTTACGCCCTAACAGGTCGGTGATCCGGCCGCCCTCATTCGGCGAGTTACAGGGCGTCTCCGCCGCCGCCCAGATCTAGAGCCTGACCAGGGGGCAGCGATTCGACCATGTCGACCGGGACCGGGTTCGGCCCGCCGGTTCCGGGGACCGAGGCGGCGTAGTGCTGCTCCCAGAATGCCTCGGCCGATTCGTTCGACTGCGTTCACCTGTTCGCTCCCGTCTGTCCTGCGCCGCCGTGCTGTACGTGGTAAATGGCGACCGCGACGTCGAAGCTGATGCCTCCACGGTGCTGGGGGGACCTCACGGATCAGCCGGGCACGCGGCGGAGCAGGTACTGCCACACCTGCTCGAGCGCGGCCGTGTTGTAGATGTGCTCCTTCTTCGCCGCGGATTCTTCGGCATCGGACCACGTGGGCCACCCGCCGTAGCCACAGGTCAACAGCTGCTGCTGCGCGGCACGCTCCAGGATCACCGCCGCGACGGTGGCCACCTGCAGCGTCGGGCCCACGGTGACGATGCCGTGGTTGACCAGGAACACCGCCTGCGCCTGCCCGAGCGCGGCGGCGAGCGCAGCACCGAGCTCGCGGGTGAGCACGAGGTCCGCGGTGTCGGTGAAGCGAGGCACCCCGCGCGGGCCGAACATGTTGGCGGCGTGGCTGACCGGGCGCAGCTGCTGCCCGCTCGCGGCCAGGGCCACCGCGTGCGGGGAGTGGGTGTGGACCACGCCACCGACGTCCGGCCGTGCCGCCATGATCTCGGTGTGGATGGGGTACTCGCTGTGGCGTGGGCCCTCCCCGTCGAGCACTTCACCGTCGGGGGAGACCAGCTGCACCCGCTCAAGTTTGATCTCCTCCAAGCCCCAGCCGCTGCCTTTGAGCCACGCCCCGCGACCCTGCTCGTCGCGGGCCGAGGCGTGGCCCCAGATGAGATCCCCGTGGTCGACCGACCCCAGGATGCAGGAGGACTCGGTGACGAGCTGTCGGAGCTCGGCAGACATCGTTCACACACCTTTCTCTCGAGTGCGGAGCACGGTGGACGAGCCGCTCAGCGGTGCACGAGCCCGCCGTTGACGGAGTAGGTTTGCCCGGTGATGTAGCTGCTCTCGTCGGAGAGCAGGAACTCGGCGAGCGCGGTCATGTCGTCGGGTCCCGCGGCCCGGTGCAGCGCCTGGGAGGCGAGCATGGCCTGCTTCTGCTCCGGGCTCACCGTGCCCCGGTCGATCTCGGTGTACACCGGCCCCGGGGACAGGGTGTTCACCCGGATGCCGAACTCCCCCAGCTCGCGGGCCATCGAGAACGTCATGCCGTGCACCCCACCCTTGCTGGCGATGTAGTGCAGGTACCCGGGCCGTCCCATCTGGACGGCGTCGGATCCGATGTTGACGATGCTGGCGCGCTCGGCGGCCCGCAGCAGGGGCAGCAGCGCGCTGATCAACAGCCACGGCCCCTTGAGGTTGACCGCCATCAGGGTGTCCCACTCGGCCTCGGTGATCTCCCAGAACGGCTTCATCGTGATGGTCGAGAAGATCGCCGCGTTGTTGATCAGGCCGTCGACCCGGCCGTAGCGCTCGGTGGCGAACTCCGCCATCGATGCGCACCCGTCCCGGGTGGCGACGTCGAGCACAAAGGGCACCGCCTCCCCGGGGCCGGGCACGTCGGTGGTCGCGGCGGCGACACCGTCGGCGTTGCGGTCGGCGAAGATCACGGTCGCACCCGCCGCCACCAGCCGCCGGCCGTATCCTGCGCCGATGCCCTGCGCGGCTCCGGTGACCACGACGACCTTCTTGGCCAGCGCGTCCCCGGTCACAACAGGCTCCACGTGCGGAAGCTGGGCTCGTCGGCGGGCACGATCTCGGTGGTGAGCAAGGTCAGGCACTGTGGGCAGAAGGCCTGGCGTACCACGATCGCACGGTCGGTGAAGGTGCGGGGATCGACGTGCACCCCTGGGCCGGCTTCGGTGGATGGTCGCTCGTGGACGCGCGCGTGTTCCAGCGGGTTGCCGCGGACGGTGCCCAGCGCCGTCTCGCAGTGCCGGCAGCTGACCGTTCCGGCGTCGTCGGCGACGAGGTTGGCGTCGATGGTCATGGTGCTCACTGGGGTGCTCCGTTCGTGCTGAGAGGTTCGGCGTCGAGGCCGGCCCGGGTGCGGCGCAGTGCCGTCCGGTGCCGCGCGGTGGCGTCGAGGTCGGCGTCTCCGCCGCCGGTGAGCTTGACCCCGTAGACGTTCTCCGCACCACCGACCGACACCTTCTTCATCCGCACGTCCAACGCGACCAGCTCGGGCTCGCGGAGCAGCGGGTCACCCATGCCGCCGCCGCCCTGCCAGTGGGTGAAGTAGACGTCGGCCTCGCTGAGGTCGGTCTCCAGGTGCGTCGGCAGCTCCTGTGCTGTCCCGCCCAGGTCCCCGAGGTCGCGCGGGATGACCCCGCCGGCCAGCTGGTCCCGCACGGTCGTGTCGCGCACCAGGACGTCCCACTGGGTCGCCGCCGGGTAGCCGCCGGCGAGTCCCGGGGCCTGCGGTACGGTCTTCCCGGTCGCCGAGACCACCAGGTGAACCCCGTGCACCGGCGAGTCGTACGGGATGAAACAGCTCGAAGCGCCGACGCCGCCGCGCCAGCGCCCCGGCCCACCGGAGTCCAGCTCCTCCCGGCGCCAGAGGTAGAGCATGGGGAAGGAGAACTCGTTGATCTCGACGTCGGCGAGCCGTCCCATCGGGATGCAGTTCTCCCCGCCGGTGTCGACGCCGTCGCTGTCCACCTTGGCGCCGAGGCCACCGGCCATGGAGTCGCACAGCATGGTGACGAAGCCGCCACCGCGCTGGTCGACGCCGGCGAGCAGGCATAGGTCGAAGGTGCCGCTGCACACGCTCATCGCGGACTTGGCGAGCTCGGGATGGGTTTCCAGCAGCTGGGCAACGGTCTCCGACACCGCGTTCTGCGTCGACCAGGCGGAGTTCACCGACGCCTTGCCGATGCCGGCGGGGAAGGTGCAGTTGTTCATGGTGCCCGGCTCGGAAACGATCGAGATCGGTCGCCAGATCCCGCCCGGTGCCCAGGGGATGTCGGGGCAGAGCATGGTCAGCAGGATCGGCATGATCCCGCCCCGGATACCGGCGAGCGTGCAGTTGATGATGCCGTCGACCTGCGGGTCGGTGCCGGTGAAGTCGAACTCGAGGGAGTCGCCGCGCTTGCGCATGGTGACGACGATCTTGTAGATGTCCTGGTCCCCGACCCGGGCGCCGTCCTGGTGCGCCACCGCCGACCAGTCGCCGTCGGGCAGCCGGCGCAGCTTGGCCCGCAGCTGTGTCTCGGCGTCGTTCATCATCCGCTTCATCACCGCCTTGACGGTGTCCGCGCCGTACTTGTCGATCAGCGCCGTCAACCGGGCGTGGGCGACGTTGTTCGACCCGATCTTCGCGCGCAGGTCCAGCGCGATGAGCCGCGGAACACGTGAGCGGCGCAGGTAGACGTCCTCCAGGTCCTCGCGCATCATTCCGCCCTCGACGATCTTCATCGGCGGGATGGGGATGGACTCGGCGAACACGTCGTGCCCGTCGACCGACCAGCTGCCCGGGGACACCCCGCCGAGGTCGACCTGGTGCGCCACCGCGGCGGTCCAGCCGAACAGCTCGCCGTCGTAGAACAGCGGCGCCAGCACCGTCACGTCGTTCTGGTGCAACCCGCCCCCGATCCACGGGTCGTTGAGCAGAAACTGGTCACCGGGGTTGATTCCCGGATTCGCCGACCGGTGGGCCAGCGTCCAGCGGGCCGCCATGTCCAGCGACGACGCGAGCTGCATGTTGTAGAGGCCGACCTGGACGGTCTCACCGACCTCGTCGAGGATTCCGGCACCGAAGTCGTTGCAGTCGGTGACAACGACCGAGCCCGACATCTGCTTGATGGCGTCGCCCATCTCGTCGGTGATCGACACCAAGCGGTGCCGGACCACCTCGTAGGTGAGCGGATCGAGGGAGGAGACGACATCGTCGGAGACCTGGTGCAGCGCAGGTAGTCCGGTGATCGCGTCGAGGTCGAGCGGCTCGGCGTTCTGGGCGAACTTCTCCGAGCCGGCCACGGGGACGATAGGCATCAGGCACGCTCCTTCGACGTCGTCATCACCAGGTTGCCGAGCCTGTCCACCCGCGCGGTCACGCCGGGAGGTACCGCCACCGTCGTCGTCGGCGCCTCGATCACCGCGGGCCCGCGGATGACATGGTCTGCCCCGAGCGCTTGGTAGTCGTAGATCGTCGCCGGTTCCCGGCCCCGCCGGACGTCAAGGAAGACGTCGCGGGTACCGCTGCTCTCCGGCTCCCCACCGACGACGGGGTGCTCGGGCAGCTTCGGCTGGATCGGCATGGTCCCGATGGCCCGCACCCGGTAGGTGATGATCTGCACACCGGCGTCAGGGAAGCCGGAACCCTCGCCGTAGAGGGAGTCGTAGATGCGCTCGAACTCCTTGCCCACCTGGGCGATGTCCTCACCGCTGAGCACCCCGCCCGGCACCGGTGTGGCCACCTCAGCGAGCTGCATGGTGAACCTGATGTCAGCCTCGCGCTCGTAGGCCACCGAGGCGAAGGTCAGCCCCTGCTCGTCCAGTCGGCCCTGCAGCTCCTCTTCCAGGCCCACGAACACCGCGTTGAACGACTCGGTGTCGGCGGGCATGGTGGCCGGTTGCGACCGTTCGGCGGTGAGCACGATGTCGGAGACCGCGAGCCCGTACGCGGAGAACACCGCCGAGGTGGAGCCGATCGGCACCACGACCTCGCGCACCCCAAGGTCGGCCGAATAGCTCGCGCAGTGCATCGGACCCGCGCCGCCGAACGCGTAGAGGGAGAAGTCGCGCGGGTCGTGCCCCGAGTTGACGACCACCTTGCGCACCAGGTCGGCCGTCTGCGCGTTTTGGATCGCATAGATCGCGGCGGCCGCGTCATCGACGCTCATGCCGAGCCTGCCAGCGACGCGGGTCTCGATCGCCTTGCGGGCGAGGTCCACGGAGAGCTTCTTACGCCCGGCGAGGAAGTTGTCAGGGTTGATGATCCCCAGCACGAGGTCGGCGTCTGTGACGGTGGGTTCCTCGCCGTCGTCGCCGTAGCAGGCCGGGCCGGGCACCGCGCCGGCGCTGCGCGGCCCGACCCGCAGGTTGCCGCCGGCGTCCACCCAGGCAATGGCACCACCACCAGAGCCGATGGTGTGCACGTCGACCATCGGGGTGGAGACGGTGAACTGGTTGAGGATGGTCGAGCTGGTGGTGACTGGTGCGCCGTCGACCACGAGCCCGACGAGGAACGTGGTGCCGCCCATGTCGGTGGAGATGATGCTGTGGGTGTCGAGCTCGGCGGCGAGCCGGGTGCAGCCGACGACGCCGCCGGTGAGCACCGAGCCGATGGTGGTCACGGCGTGGCGGGGTGCGTCCCCGGAACTGACGCACCCCCCGGAGCCCTGCATGATCAGCAGCTGACCACGCAGTCCGCGTCGCGCGAGCTCGCGCTCGAGCGGCTCGATGTAGGCGGCCAGCCGCGGGCCCACTTGGGTGTTCATGATGGTGGTGACGCTGCGGGAGTACTCCCGGATGCGGGGGCTGACCTCGCTGGAGAGCGCGACGAACAGATCGGGGGCCTCCTCGGCGATGAGCTCGCGGGTCCGCTGCTCGTGGGCGTCGTTGCGGAACGACCACAGGTAGGAGACCGCGATCGCCTCGACATCGTCGGCGACGAGCCGGCCGACCGCGGCGCGGACCTGCTCCTCGTTGAGCGCGACCACCTCGTGTCCCTTGTGGTCGATGCGCTCGTCGATCTCGACGATGCGCTCACGCGGGACTAGTGGCGCGGGCTTGCGGGTACGCGCCATGTGCTGCACCGCGTCGCTGCCCAGCCCGGCGTACCGGCCCTCCAGGTTCATGATCGAGATGGAGTCCGCATGACCGGTGGTGGTCAGGAAGCCCACGCGCGCCACGTCACCGGTGACGATGGCGTTGAGCGTCGACGTAGTGCCGTGCACGATGTAGCTGGTGTCGGCCAGCAGCTCCGCGGTGCTGATGTCGAGCTCGGTGGCCAGCTCGTCGATGCCGTTGAGGAAACCCTCGGCGAAGTTGGGTGGGGTGGACGGTGTCTTCGCGGCGGCGAGTCGACCCGACTCGTCGGCCACGAAGGCGTCGGTGAAGGTGCCCCCGGTGTCGATCCCGATGACGTAGCTCATGTGTTCCTCCGTTGGAACGAAACGCTGGGTGTTCAACGCATGACAGTGGCTCAACGCATGATGGTGATCGCCTTGGTCTCGGTGTAGCCGAGCAGCTCCTCCAGACACTCCTCGCGGGCGCCGACACCGGAGCCCTTGACGCCGCCGTAGGGCAGGTTGGGAAAGTGCAGAGACGAACCGTTGACCCACGTGTAGCCCGCTTCCATCGCGGACACGATGCGCAGCGCGCGGTTGAGGTCGTTGGTCCACACGCTGCCGGTCAGCCCGAGTGAGACGCCGTTGGCGATCTCGATCGCCTCCGCCTCGTCGTCGAAGGCGATCACCGACAGCACCGGCCCGAAGACCTCTTCCTGGGCGATGCGGTCGCTGGGCGAGACGCCGGTGAGCACGGTCGGGGCCACGTAGAGCCCGCGGCCCAAGTGCTCGCCGGTCGCCGGTCCGCCACCGGTGGCGACCTTGGCGCCCTGCTCGGTGGCGATGTCGATGTAGCGCAGGCTCTTGTCGTACTGCGCCCGGTTGATCATCGTGCCCTGCTCGGACGTCTCGGAGAGCGGGTTGTCGATGTGGCGGGCCTCGACCAGGGCGACCACCCTGGCGACGAGGTCGTCGTGGATGCTGCGGTGCACCAGCAGCCGCGAGTTCGAGCCGCACGACTGGCCCGACCAGGTGAAGTTCATGCCGAGCACCGCGCCCGCCGCGGCGGCGGCGAGATCCGCGTCGGCGAACACGATCATCGCGTTCTTGCCACCGAGCTCGAGGCTGACCTGCTTGACGCCGACCTCCGCGGCCGAGCGCTGGATAACCCTGCCGGTGGGTTCGGAGCCGATGAACCCGATGCGGCGCACCGCGGGGTGGCGCACCAGCCGGTCGGGCACCGCGGGGCCGTCGCCGACGACCACGTTCACCACACCGGGCGGAAAGACCTGCGCCGCTAACTCGCCGAGCCGCAACGGGGACAGCGGCGCGGACTCCGGCGGCTTGAGCACGGTGGGGTTGCCGGCGACCAGCGGCGCGGCGAGGCGGCACGCGAACATCAGCGGGTGGTTGTACGGGAAGATCTTGGCCACGACGCCCACGGGCTCGCGCACGGTGAGGTGCAGGTTGTTGCTCGCGGGCACCGTCTCCCCCTTCATCTCCAGGGCGAGCCCGGCGAACAGCCGCATCTGCTGCAGGGCGATGTCGACGTCGAGGCGGGCGTTGTTGATCGGCGAGCCGGCGTCCACGGCGTCGAGCAGGGCGAGCTCCTCGCGGTGCTCCTCGACCAGGTCGGCGAAGGCGTGGACCAGCGCGGCGCGCTCGGTGGCCGGGGTGGCGCGCCACTGCGCCCGCGCGGCCGTCGCGCCGGCGACGGCAGCATCCACGTCCGCGGGTGAGGCGTCGGGGACGGCGGCGATGACGGTCTGGGTGATAGGGCTGATGTCGTCGAAGGTGGCCCCACCCTCGGCCTCGCGCAGCTCACCACCGACGAGGAGACGCCACGGCCGGTCCACAGCGGCACGGGCAGCGTCGGTCAGCTCGGGGTCGTCGGTCGGGGTCATCGCGGATCGAGCTCCTTCGGGTAGGGGGCAGGAATGCGCAGCGGGAGTGGAGAGGTCACGGCGAGCCGTCGGCGTAGATCCAGTCGGTGTAGCGGTAGTCGTCCGGGTCACGCCGGCGGAATAGCTCGTTGCGCACCAGGCGCGCGACACCGTCGAGGTGCCACGAGTCGCCCCACAGCCGGGCGAGGCGCTGGACCTGCGCCGTTCGCGGCGCCCGCTCGGCGACGAAGGCCGCGGCCGCGGTGTCCCAGCCGGTCGGGTCGTAGTCCTGCCCACCGAGAACGTGCGTGTGCGCGGCGCGAGCGAGCGCGTCGGCGTCCTCGAGTGCCTGGCACGCCCCCTGCGCGAGGTACTGCAGCATCGGGTGGGCGGCGTCGCCGGTGAGCAGGACCCGGCCGTGGGACCAGGACTCGAGCGGCTCACGGTCGTACATCGGCCAGCGGCGGTCGTGCCACAGGTAGCCCAGCATCCGCTGGACCGCGGGATGGCAGCCGGCGTAGGCCTCGTCGAGCTCGTGGGGGCCGCCCCAGTCGCTCTCCCCGCGCAGGAACCCCGGTGAGCGGAAGACCGCGACCTGGTTAAGCATCTCGCCCTGGCGCAGCGGGTACTGCACGAAGTGGCAGTGCGGACCGAGCCAGGCCACGACGTCGTGCAGGTCGCCGGCCATCTCGACGTCGGCCATCGGGAACGTGCCGCGGTAGGCCACGTAGCCCGAGGAGACGGGGGCGTCCTTCGAGACCGCCGGACGCAGGGTCGAGGTGAGCCCGTCGGCCCCGAGGACCAGGTTGGCCTCGAAGGCGGTGCCGTCGGCGATCACGACCCGGGCGCCCGACGGCGTGGCGGTCACGTCGCTGACCTTGGCGCTGGTGACGAGCTCGACGCCGACCTCGGCGGCGGCGGCGCACATGATGGCGTGCAGGTCACTGCGGTGCGCCACGACGTAGGGGGCGCCGTAGCGGCGCATGAAGTCCCCCCGTAGGTCCTGGCGGGTGAGCTCCTCGCCGGACACCGCGTCGCGGAACACCAGGTTGGCCGGCTCCACCCCGACGGCGATCACCCGCTCGAGCAGACCCCAGTTTCGCAGCAGGCGGGTTGCGTTGGGGCCCAGCTGGAGTCCGGCCCCGACCTCACCGAACTCTGGCGCCTGCTCCAGCAGCGTCACCGACATCCCGGACGCCCGCAGTCCTCGGGCTGCGGCCAGCCCACCGATGCCGCCTCCGACGACCAGCACGTCGGTCCGACGGACAGGCGACGCGTCGCCGGCAAGTCCGCCACCGGGGGATGCTGCGGTCTCGGACGTCGACTGCCCGCTCGTGGTCTGGGTCATGGTGCTGAATGTGCCCCCCGCACCCTGGGCTGTCCACGGTGTTCTGGTCTGCGGAACTCGTCCCACACAACCGGCTATCAGCCCCCGATGAGCTCGCGGCGGATGCGTTCCGCGGCCGCCCGGGCCCGCGGCAGCAGGTCAACGATAGCGCCTCTGGGGTAGCGCAGCTTGGGCGCCGAGATAGTCAATGCCGCAACGGCCACGGCTTCAGCATCGCGAACCGCGACGCCGAGCGCGATGACGCCCGGCTCGGTCTCCTCGTAGTTGGTGCCGTACCCCCGTCGCCGCACCACCGACAGTGACCGCCGCAGCCGGGTGAGCTCCGCCGAGCCGGCGGGGTGCTGCGGGTAGACCGCCTCGAGCTCGCTGCGGCTGAGGTCAGCGAGCAGGACCTTCCCGCCCGAGGTGCGGTGCGCCGGGAGCACCACTCCCACGCGGCTGCCGACCCGGAGGACCTCGGTGCCCTCCACGCTCTCGACGAAGCGGGTGTCCGTCCCGGTCCGGGTGACCAGGTTGACCGTCTCCCCGACCTGCTGGGCCAGCCACTCGAGGTGCGGGCGCGCGAGAGCGGGAAGGGCCACGACCGGGCTGCCCGCGCTCAGCTCCCGGAAGGCCGCGCCCGGCCGGTACATCCGCTGCGTGTCCTGCACCACGAAGCCCCGGTACTTGAGCATGGCCAGCAGCCGGTGCGCCGTCGACCGGGCGACGCCGAGCTCCTCGGCCGCCGTGCTCACCCGCAGCGCGCCGTCGCGGCGCAGCAGGAGCAGCAGCTGCAGGGCGTTGTCCACCGACTCGATAGCGTAGGGAGGCGGATTCTCCATAGCAGAATGATAGTCGTGTATTGTTCTCGGCTGGGGTTTGGCGCGCGACACTGTGGTCCAGTGCCCCCGCCGGGGGCCCCGAGACCCCGGGAGCAACTGGTGACCACTAGCACCGACACCGAGCTGGAGGAGCTTTACGCCGCGTTCGCCGCGGCGGACATGATGCCGCTCTGGACCCAGCGCGACGACCTCATGACCGACATGCCCCACCCCCACGCCGTACCGGCGCTGTGGCGCTGGTCGACTCTCTACCCGCTGGCCGAGCGCGCGGGAGAGCTGGTCCCGGTGGGTCGAGGCGGCGAGCGCCGTGCGATCGCACTGGCCAACCCCGGGCTGCCCGGCAACCCCTACGCCACCCCGACGCTGTGGGCGGCGATCCAGTACCTCGGGCCCAAGGAGACCGCACCGGCCCACCGCCACACACAGACCGCCTTCCGCTTCGTCGTGGAGGGCGAGGGGGTGTGGACCAACGTCGAGGGCGACGCCGTCGCCATGGGTCGCGGCGACCTGCTGCTCACCCCGAGCTGGCACTTCCACGAGCACCACAACACCACCGACCACCCGATGGCCTGGATCGACGGCCTCGACATCCCGCTAGTAAGCCAGCTCGACGCCGGGTTCTTCGAGTTCGGCCCGGACGGGCTCGGCACCCGGGCTACCCCCGCCACGTCCCGCGGCGAGCGGCTCTGGGCACACCCGGGACTGCGCCCCGTCAGCGCCCCGGACCAGCCGGTATCACCACTGATGGCCTACCGGCGGAAGCACACCGACGCGGCGCTGCGCGCCCAGCTGGAGCTGGAGGCCGATGGGCACGCGGAGACCGTCGAACCGGGACACGCGGCGATCCGGTTCACCAACCCGACCACCGGCGGCGACGCCCTGCGAACCATCCGCACCGAGATGCACCGCTACGCCGCGGGAACTCGCACCACCACCGTGCGCTGCGTCGGCTCCTCGGTGTGGCAGGTGTTCTCGGGAACCGGTGTCGTCGACATCGGCGACGACACCTTCGAGGTGGGCCACGGTGACCTGGTCGCAGTGCCCTCCTGGGCACCGGTGCGGGTGCAGGCGGACACCGAGCTCGACGTCTTCCGGTTCGGAGACGAGCCGGTCTACGAGGCGTTCGGCCTGGACCGGACCCGACGAGGGGGTTCCTGATGAAGTTGGCCACCGTCCGTTTCCGCGGCTCCACCGCAGCTGTCCGCGTGGAGGGGGACACCGCCGTCGAGCTCGGGAGCCCCGACCTGGGCGCGCTCCTCGCTCACCCCGACTGGCGGGAGCGAGCCGCCGCTGTGGACGGTAGGAGCCACCCCACGGCCGACCTGGACTTCGCGCCCGTGGTGCCGACGCCGGAGAAGATCCTGTGCGTCGGCTTGAACTACCGGACCCACATTCTGGAGATGGGGCGCGAGCTCCCCGAGCACCCCACCCTGTTCGCCAAGTACCCCCGGGCCATGGTCGGCGCATTCGACGACGTCGTCCTGCCCGAGGCGTCCGCCGCCGTCGACTGGGAGGCCGAGCTCGGGGTGGTGGTGGGCGCCGCGGTCCGCCACGCCGACGTCGAGACCGCTCGGACCGCCATCGCCGGATTCACCGTCGTCAACGACGTGACCGAGCGCGACTGGCAATACCGTTCGGTGCAGTGGTTGCAGGGCAAGAACTTCGAGTCCACCACCCCGGTCGGGCCCTACCTGGTCACCGACGACGCGCAGGCTGCGGACGTCGCGTTCGCGCTGACCTGCCAGGTCGACGGCGAGACGGTGCAGCACGCGAACACCGGCGACCTCGTCTTCGACCCGGCCACACTGGTGTCCTACCTGTCCACCATGATCACCCTGGTTCCCGGCGACATCATCGCCACGGGGACACCGGGCGGGGTCGGGCATGCCCGCACGCCACCGCGCTACCTCCACGACGGCGCCGTGCTCACCACGCGCATCGAGGGTGTCGGGGAGTGCCGCAACGTGTGCCGGGACGAAAAACGGTGAGTGCACACCCGCGGGACGACCCCGCCACGGTGCTCACCTGGATGCAGAACGGCGAGTCGTTCCTCGCAGAGCAGCTCGCCGGCCTCGACCTGTCGGCCGCGTCGCTGTTGCCCGGGTGGACCAGGGCGCAGGTCGCCGCACACCTGGCGAGCAACGCCCGCGCGTTGGGCAAACTCCTGCACTGGGCCCGGACCGGTCAGGAGACCCCGATGTACCCGAGCCCCGAGGCGCGAGGACGCGAGATCGACGAGAGCGCCGCCCACCCCGACGACGAAATCCGAGCGGCCGTGACGAAGGCCGCCGAGCAGCTGTCCGCGGCCGTGGGCTCGTTGCCGGAGCAGGCCTGGGCAGCGCGGGTCCGCAGCGCGCTCGGACGCGACATCCCCGCGGCGGAGGTCCCGTGGCTGCGCGTGCGCGAAGCATGGATCCATGCCGTCGACCTGGGCGGCAGGGTCTGGTTCGACGCGTTCCCCTCCGACCTGGTCGATGCACTGCTGAGCGAGGTCTGCGGTGCCCTCGGTTCGCGGCACGGCTGCCCCGACGTCCTCCTCGTCCCGCAGGACCGCGAACACACCTGGGCGATCGGTGAGCACGTACCCGACGCGGCCCGCGCGGAGGGCACCGCCGCCGACCTGCTGGGGTGGACCATCGGCCGTCCTCACCCAGGGCGAGGGGTCCCCGCCGGTCGCCCACCACTTCCCCGCTGGCTGTAGCAGGAGAGCCCCCGGCGAGCCTCACCCAGGCCGCTCGCGACACCGTGTCGAACATCACGGACCGACGCCGTCCAACCCGGCAGTTCCGATGAGTAGAACGATGCCGATGCGATCAATATCACCAACTAGCGTTCGACTGTGCACGTTTGGCGCAACGAAAAACGGCCACAATTGCCAGCACCACCATCGTGCAGGAGGAGACGGATGATTGCGACGGACAGGCCGCTGAGGAGCCCGGGTGCCGTGGTGGCCGCGTGCGGGCTCGTCGTGCTGCTCGAGGGCTACGACCAGAGCGTGTACGGCGCTGTCCTCCCGGTCCTAGTCAAGGACGCGAGCTGGAACCTCTCCCGCGCCAACGCCGCCTACGTGGGCAGCGCCGCGTTCGTCGGGATGTTCGTCGGGGCGATCGTGGCGAGCCGACTCGCGGCCCGCGCATCAGCAGGCGCACCGTGCTTCTCACCTGCGTCACCGTGTTCGGAGTCTGCGGGACCGCGTGCTGGGCAGCTCAGGACGGCTGGACCTTGGCGGCGCTGCGCGCGCTCACCGGTCTCTGTCTCGGCGGAGTGCTCCCCGTGACTTCCACCCTCGCCTTCGCCGCCGTCGGCGACCGGCGACCGGCGACGCATGCTCGCCTACGCGGCCATGTTCGCGACCATCCCGCTGGGGGGCTCATCGCGGCGGCCGTCGGCAAAGTGGTGATCCCAACGCACGGGCCGATGGTGATGTCCGCGGCTCCGCTACCTCTGGTGGTCATGGCCCTGGCCGCGACCTGGGCCCTCGTCCCGCACTCGCCCGCGGCACCAACGGGACAGGTCGGAGCACGCACGACCGCGGAGGGTCTCATGGCTGGCGTTGGCCTTGCCGATGATCAGGTCCCCCTCCGTGCCCGGGCACCGCGCGGTCATCGGCCTCAGCAGGGCGCTCGGCGACGTTGATCATGTCCGGCAGGACGCGGCTCTTGCTATGAGCGCCCTGACGGTTGGGTTGGCGCAGCCCGCGCCCGGTGCGCAGGCATTTGGCGGCCACGGCGCAGCGCACCACGGGACTGGACGTACAGGGACTGGTAGATGGTCTCGGTGGACACCCACATCTCCGGGTCATCGGGGTGGTCATCTCGAAGTCTGCCAGCGATCTGTTCGGGTGAGTACTT
>JAABUM010000806.1_pt1 | contig 51228 bp, 40 predicted proteins | sample 5559161 | NCBI WGS metagenome assembly JAABUM01 (sample SAMN10711868, study PRJNA513369) | rock metagenome | isolation source: Antarctica rocks | place: Antarctica: Victoria Land, Siegfried Peak nord
GTGGCGCGAGGGTGGTAAGGTCGCCGTCTCGCCGCATCGCTCGTTGTCTTCCCGCGTCCGTACTGGCGTAGCCGATGGGGCGTGCGGCAGCAGGCCGTTCTCTGGCCCTTTATCAGACAGTTTCTGACCGGCGACCAGGACTTTTAGGCTACCTCGTACTGGGGGACATTCCTCAGGCGCACCGTTATGATTAGTGCGTTGGGGCGTTCTTGTTGCCCCAGAAGCGATCAGGCCCAGGAGTCTCGTGTTCGCACCACGTGCGCTACTCGCCGCCATCCTGCTCCTCGGCGCGCTCGTGCCGTCGCAAATCGCGTTGGCGGAACTGTCTGCGCCCGCGCCGCGCGCCGCTGCGGCCGCGCGATCGGCCAACCTCACCGGATCGGTCGCTCCGTCCACCAACCAGATCTTGATCGGCTTCGCGCCGGGTACCACGGCGGCGGAACGTGCCGCGACGGTCGCCAACCGGGGCGGTCGGATTATTCGCACCTTCGAGAGCATCGATGCGCTGCTGATCGAGGTGCCGACCGGGCGGGCCGGGGCCAGCGATTTCACCGCCGACACCGCCGTGCGCTACGCCGAGCTGAATGCGCCTGTCTACCCCGCGCGCATCCCCAACGATCCCGACTATGCCAACAACGGCCTCTGGGGCCTCGAAAAGATCGGTGCCTCGGTCGCCTGGGATACGACGACCGGAGGCTCCGGCATCGTCGTGGGGGTCGTTGATAGCGGCATCGACTACACCCACCCCGATCTCGCCGCCAACGTCTGGACCGCACCACCCGGCTGGGACGTCGATGGCTGTGGCGCGGGTACGCGCGGTTATCGCGCCGACCCGACGACCACGAATTGCGACCCGCTCGATCAGTACGGGCATGGCACGCACGTCGCCGGGACGATCGGCGCGGTGGGGAACGACGGGCGCGGGATCAGCGGGGTCGATTGGCGCGTCACGCTGCTGCCGCTCCGCTTCATGGCCGCTGACGGTTCCGGCAACACCGCCGGGGCGATCGCGGCGATCGATTACGCGGTGCAGGCGAAAGGGCGCGGCGTCAATGTCCGCGTGCTCAATCTGAGTTGGACGACCGCAAATATCTTTGTCCAGGCACTCTACGATGAACTGAAGGTCGCCTCCGACAATGGCATCCTGATCGTCGCGGCGGCTGGCAATACGGAGGGGAATAGCGGCACCGATAACGCCGTCACGCCGACTTATCCGGCGAACTTCGCCACGCACGTTGCGGGCGATCCCTTCGCCGCCGCTATCCCGAACCTGATCGCCGTGGCCGCGAGCGATCGCAGCGACAACATCGCCTCGTTCGATGGCTACGCCTCCAATTACAGCGCCACGCGGGTGCAACTGGCCGCGCCGGGCGTCGATATCTACTCGACCCTGCCCGGGGGCGGCTATGGCACCCTCAGCGGCACCTCGATGGCGACGCCGCTTGTCAGCGGGGTGGCCGCGCTCCTCCTCGGCGCGCCCGGCTTCCGCGATCTCACCGCCGCACAGGTGCGCGCGCGCCTGCTCGGTTGCGGCGACACCACGAGCGGCCTGAGCGGTAAGGTCGCGAACGGGCGACTGAACGTGGCGCGTGCGCTGCGCGGCGATGGCGGCTGCGCCGTCGCGCCGACCTACGCGCTGGCGCTGAGCGCCGGTGCGGGGGGCGCGGCCACCGTGGCCCCCACGCCCGGCCCCTATCCGCTCGGGACGATGGTCGCGATCAGTGCGCAGCCACAGGCGGGCTACGGTTTGGCCGGGTGGACGATCGATGGTGTGGCGAGCACCGACCTGTCAAATCCTCTCAACGTGACGATGAACACGCCGCATACGGTGGCCGCGACCTTCGTCGCCAGCAACGCCGTCCCCGCGATCGGCACGCTCAGCCCCGCCACGATCCCCGCCGGCAGCGGGCGTTTCGTGCTGACGGTCAATGGCTCTGGCTTCGCGCGCAACGCGGTCGTCGATTGGAACAGCACTCCCCTGGCGACGACCTTCCTCGGCCCGACGCAGCTCCAGGCGATCGTGCCGGACGCCCCCGTCGCGAGCCAGGGCTCGGCGAAGGTCGGCGTCACCAATCCGATGCCGGGGGGCGGATTCAGCTCGACGACCTTCACGATCGGGGCCGCCGAGCAGTCGATCGTCTTCGATCCGCTCCCGAGCCGTCAGTACGGCGAGTCACCCTTCGCCGTAACCGCCTTCGCCACCGGCGCGCCGATCACCTTCTCGGCCACCGGCGCGTGTGCTGTCGGCACCACCACGACAGCGGGCACGACGGCGACCGCGACCGTCACGCTCACCGACCTGGGCGATTGTGGCCTCACCGCCACGCAGACGGGCGGGAGCGCCGCCCCACCCGTCAGCCGGCACTTCACCGTGACGCAGGGCGTGCCCACGATCGCCTGGGCTAATCCGGCGGCGATCACCTATGGGGCGGCACTCGATACCGCGATCCTCGGCGCGACGGCGAACACCCCTGGCACGTTCCGTTACACGCCTGCGGCGGGGGCCGTGCTCCCGGCGGGCGATCACACCCTCACCGTGACATTCACCCCCGACGATGCCACGCGCCACGCGACGATCACGCGCGCGGTGCCCCTGACGGTCGCGCGCGCGCCGCTGACGGTGACCGCGCGCGCCGTCGATGGCGTCTATGGGCAACCGCTGGCCCCGTTCTCCGCCACCTACGCCGGTTTCGTGAACGGCGACACCGCCTTGAGCGCGCTCGATGGGGCGCTGACCTTCGCCACCGCTCCGACCGAGCACGGTCCTGCTGGCTCGTATAAGGTGACGCTGGGCGGGCTGACCGCCGCGAATTACACCCTTACCTTCGTCGCGGCCCCCCTGACGATCGCGCCCGCGCCGCTGACCGTGACGGCGAACGATTGGGCGCGTCCCACCAACGTCGCCAATCCCACCTTCGGTGCTAGCTACAGTGGTTTCGTCCTCGGCGAGGATCGGCAGAGCCTCAGCGGAACCCTCTCCTGCACCACGATCGCCACGACGACGAGCCCGCCCGGCACGTATCCGATCACCTGTGGTGGCTTGAGCGCGCCGAATTATGCGATCTCCTATCCTGTCGGCACCTTGACGATCGTCAGCGCCGGGGCGATGGTGAATGTCCTGCCGCTCACCGCGACCGTCGGGCAACAGTCGTCGACGCTCGTCGCGCGCGTCGTTGCACAGCCCGGCGCCGTGCCCGCCGGGACGGTCACGTTCACCGTGTCGCAGGGGCCGACGACGGTTGGAACCCCGACAAGTGGGCCACTAACGGATGGGGAGGCGAGCGCGACGTTCCCTATCGCCTCGCTTGCGGCGGGCGTCTACACCATCACGGCGCAGTTCAAGGCATCGGGTGGCGATCCCGCCGTCAGCGCCAGCGGTACGCTGACGATCGCGCGGCAGGCGCAGGCGATCGCGTTCGCCGCGCCAGATACGCACACATACGGCGATCCAGCGTTCGCGCTCAGCGCCACCGCGTCATCCGGGTTGACGGTCACGTTCGCGACCGCGCCGGATGGCCCGTGCTCCCTCGATGGTGCGACCGTGCGACTCGATCGCGCGGGTATCTGCACGATCACGGCGATGCAACCCGGCGACGCGACAACCCTGCCTGCCGCGTCGGTCGCGCGTAGCTTCACGATCGCACGTGCGGCATCTTCCCTGCGCTGGGACGCGCCCGCGACGATCACCTACGGCACGCCGCTCGGCACGACGCAGCTCGCGGCGAGTCCGGGCGACGCGCGCGCGGGCATCGTCACCTACGATCCGCCGTCCGGCGCAATCCTCGGCGTGGGCGTGCATACGCTGACCGCCTCGTTCGCGCCGACCGCGAGCGACACCTTCGCCGCCGCGACCGCGACCGTCACGATCACCGTCACGCCCGCGTCGCTGACGGTGACGGCGCTCGACGCGACCATCATCTATGGTGCCACGCCGCCCGCGTTCATGGTTGAGGCGCGCGGGCTCGTCAACGGCGATTCCGCGTCGACGCTCGGGCTGGGGGTCCGTCCGCCCGCGAGTTCCGCCGTGCCGCTCGCAGTCGATACCTATGCGCTCACGCCGACCGCATCCACCGGGAGGAACTACGCGATCACCACGAACGCGGGCAACCTGACCGTGCTGTCGCGCCCCTTGACCCTGACGATCGGGGATGCAACGCGCCCCTATGGCACCACGAATGCCCCGTTTGATCTCCGTTACACGGGCTTCGCCGATGGGGAGAGTGCCGCGAGCCTCGACCTGACGCCGACCTGTGCGACCCCCGCCGACAGCGGCAGCCTGCCCGGCACCTATCCGATCCTCTGCACCGTGTCCGCGCCGACCAACTATCGCCTTCGCGTCGTTCCCGGCGCGCTGACGGTGACGATCGCCCCGCAGGCGCTCGGATTCACCGCACCCGCCGACCGCATGCTCAGTGTCACGACCAGCGCGCTCGTGGCGACGGCGTCATCCCGGCTGCCGGTGACCTTCTTCGTAGCGCCGGGCTCGTCCTGCGTGGTCGAGGGCACGACGTTGACCCTGTTGAGCGTCGGCCCTTGCGTCATCGTCGCGCGGCAGGGGGGCGACGCGCGCTACGCCGCCGCACCGGATCTGGCGCGCACGATCCAGATCCTCCCGTTACCCGCGCCCCCCGCGCCCCCAACGCCCCCCACACCAGCGCCCAGCCCGACCGCCACGCCGCTCCCCCCGACACCGACGCCGACGCTGACGCCGACGCCGAGCGTTCCCCCGATCCCGAATCCGTGTGCGCAGACGGCGGCGGTGACGGTCGCGAAGGGGAGCGGCACCGTCAGCCCCGCCACGATCTGTGTCGGCGTGCCGACCGGTCTGGTCGCGACTCCCGGCAACCGGCAGGTCTTCATCGGTTGGGCGATTGACGGCACCGTGCAGAGCTACACGAATCCGGTGCAACTCACCCTCGCGAGCGGCCACACGGTGACGGCGCTCTTCGGGCCGACGCAGGACTTCCCCGATCTCAGCCCCTCGCCGATGAAGGAGGCGATCGATCAGTTGGCGGCGCGCGGCATCGTCAGGGGCTACGCCGACGGCTCGTTCGGCCCGAACGACACCACCCTGCGCGCGCAGATGGCCGCACTGATCGCCCGGGCGATGGGCTGGGACGCCGAAGATCACGGCAATCCTTTCCCGGATCGCGGCGTGGTCGACGATGCCCTCTGGCGCAACGTCGGCACCCTGGCGTTCCACAACGTCGCCAAGGGGTACGGCGACGGCACCTACAACCCGACCGCGCCGGTCCTCCAGGCGCAGGTCATCTCGTTCATCACACGCGCGATGGTGGCGAAGGGCTATTGGATTCAGCAGCCCGACAACCCCGCGCTGTATACCAACGTTCCCACCGGTTCAGGACATCGCAGCGACCTCGCCACCTATGCCCGTTACGTTGGTGGTCTGCCCGATGTCGGGGCGGGGGCCAGTTTCCCCGGTTGGGATCAGTCCTCCACCCGTGGCTGGTTCGCGCGTGCCCTCTGGGCCGCGTTGCAGACGCAGTTCGCGCGTTCCACACTCCCCTGATCCCCCAAAGCTCAATCGGTAGCGTCTCTCTACCTGTGAGGCTGGCGAGACCGCGCCCTACGCCGCACGTGTGATATCCTACGCTACAGCGATTCTGCTTTTACATAATAATCAAATATGCGAGGTGGGCGATGTGGTCGGCGTGCGTCATGTGCTTGCTTTGCGTCCTGTTGCTCGGGACTGGGCTGCCCCCGCGTGGCGTGATGGTGACCGCAACACCACCGGTCACGTTGGTGCCGGTCGCACCGCCGGACATCGTCGCCGGTCAGCTGGTGATCGGCTTCGCGCCTGAAAGCGATGAGGCGACGCGGGATCGCCTCGTGGCCGCGCGGGGCGGTGTCACGCTCATGCGGCTCGTCGGCGTCGGCGCGCGGGTGGTGACGAGCCGGGCAGGGCGACCGCTCGGCGAGGAGGCGCGCGCCTATGCGGCCACGGCGGGCGTCCGCTACGTCGAGCCGCATTATCGCTACCACACCGCGCGCGTCCCCGACGACACCCGCCATACCGATGCGGGCCTCTGGGGCCTCGCCACGATCGGGGCACCCGCTGCCTGGGATCGGACGACCGGCGACCGGGGCATCGTCGTCGGTGTCGTGGACAGCGGGATCGACTATCGCCACGTCGATCTCGCGGCCAATATGTGGTCTGCGCGGATGGGCTGGTCGCTGAACGGCTGCCCGTCCGGTACGCACGGTTATCGCGCGGTCGGCGCGACCGTCGATTGCGATCCGCTGGACACCCTCGGCTCGGGGACGCAGATCGCCGGGACGATCGGCGCGGTCGGCGACAACAATCTCGGCGTCGCGGGCGTCAACTGGCAGGTCAGCCTGATGGCCCTCGCCTGCATGGACGCGAGCGGGAACGTGAATGTCGCCGATGCGGTGCGGGTACTCGACTACGCGATCGCCGCGCGGCGGGACGGGGTCAACCTCCGCGTCCTCGTCGTCGGCTGGGGGTCGTATAACCCCTCGGAGACGTTGCGCGCGGCGATCGCCGAGGCCGGAACGGTCGGTATCCTGGTCGTCGCCCCGGCGGGCGATAACGCGAACGATAACGATCAGACCCCCTACTACCCGGCGAGCTACGGCTCCGCTCCCGCCAACCTCCCGAATGTGATCGCGGTGGCCGCCACCTCGAAGAGCGATGGTCGTCTGACTAATGGTAATGTCGGTGCGACGAGCGTGCATCTGGGCGCACCGGGTGGGGTGCCGAGTTCCCGGAGTTCGCCCGATACTCGCAACTTGTCGACTGTGCCGAATGACGGGTATGGCTTCTATGGTCAAAGCGAAGCCGCCGCCGCCCACGTCGCGGGCTCGGCGGCGTTGCTCCTCGCCGCCGAGCCAACGCTGACCGTCGCAGCCTTGCGCGGGCGGCTCCTCGCCTGTGGCACGCCGCTCGATTCTTTGAGCGGACTGACGTTGACAGGCCGTCGATTGAACGTGGCGAATGCTGTCGGCAATACCGGCTGCGACTATCGCCTCACCCTGGAAATACCATCGCGGGGCGGTACGATCAGCGCCACGCCTGCCAACCCGACGTCTGTCTCGGGGTCGATAACCACCATCACCGCAGCGTCTGGATCGTCCATTACCCTTACCGCCACCCCATACACCGGCTATCGTTTCGTCGGCTGGGAGATCGATGGCGTGGTTGCCGGGGCCGGGAATCCGCTCGCGCTGACCGTCACCGCCGATCAGCGGATCGTCGCGGGCTTCGACCGGGTATACACGGTCACGGTCGGCACGAGCGGGGGCGGCACGGCGACCCTCACACCCAGCAAGGCAACGTATGCCGCCGGGAAGACGATCAACGTGACCGCGACGTCCGACGCGGGGTATCGCTTCAGCGGCTGGACGCTCGACGCGCAGCCGGTCAGTGTCGAGCCGCACTATAGCTTCATCGTGACCAGCGATCACCGGATCGTCGCCGGGTTCGTGCTGCTGACCGCCCCTACCGTCACCCCCACGGTCATCGGCTCACCAGGTAGTACCCCCGTGCCGACCGCCAGGCCGCTGTATGCCCTCGCGCTCTCCGCCGGCGCGGGTGGCGCGGTGAGCGCCTTGCCGGGTCCCGGCCCGTACGCCCCCGGCACGCGCGTGCAGGCCAGCGCCGTGCCTGAGAGCGGCTTCGTCTTCACCGGTTGGACCCTCGATGGGGTCGCGGTCGGGGCGGCGAATCCCTATACCGTCGTCATGAGCGCCGAGCGGTCGATCGTCGCGACCTTCGCGCGCGCCCATCCGCTCACCATCGCCACCACGAGCGGCGGGCGGGTCGATACGGCGGTGGTCGGCTGGTCCGCCGGTGCGCCGTACCCGACCGGGACGATCGTGACCCTCACCGCCGTCACGGCGAGCAACGCCGTCTTCACCGGCTGGACGGTCGATGGCACCTTCGGGGGGTGGCCGACGGGTCTGAAACTGACGATGGACGCGCCCCATAGCGTGCTGGCGACCTTCGCCGCGCGTCCGCGTTTCGGCGATCTGCCACCCGGCCCGGGAGCCTATGAGGCGATCGCGCAGTTGGCGGCGCGCGACATCGTGCATGGGTATCAGAACGGCGATTTCGGTCAATACGATACGACGCTGCGGGTGCAGATGGCCGCGCTGATCGGGCGTGCGATGGGCTGGGAAGGGGAGGAACACGGCAACCCGTTCAGCGATCGCGGCGCGGTCGATGACGAGCTGTGGCGTGCGGTCGGGACGCTCGCCCACTATGAGGTAGCGCGCGGCTACGGCGATGGCACCTACGGCACCCTCGATCCGGTATTGCAGGTCCAGACGGTCGCCTTTATCACCAGAGCGATGGTGCGGCGCGGGCTCTGGGTGTGGCAGCCCGACGACGCGGCGCTCTTCCCCGCGATCCCGGCGTCATCCGGGCACCGGGTCGACTTCGCCACCTACGTCCACTACGTCGGCCCGCCGCCCGACAGCGATCGCTCCGGTGATTGGGTGACCTGGGATACTCCGGCCACGCGCGGCTGGTTCGCGCGCGCCCTCTGGCAAACGCTCGATGGCACCTTCGGCACGCCGCGTATCCCCTGAGCCGCACCCGGACGCTATCCCGCGCGTTCTGCTGCCGGTTCCGCGTAGACCGCGCGGCGCGTGAGGAAGGGGTGGGCGATGACCAGACTGGCGATCCTGGCCGATATCCACGGCAATCTGCCCGCACTCGAAGCGGTGCTGGCCGATCTCGCGGCCTTCCCGGTCGATGGTATCATCGTGGCAGGCGATCTGATCAATTGGGGGCCGTTCTCGGCGGCGGTCGTGGCGCGCGCCCTGGCCGGGGGATGGGCGGTCATTCGCGGGAACAACGAGTTCTATTTGCTCGATTACGACACCCCGCGCGCCCCGGCTGCCTGGGCCGATCCAACGCAATACACGATGCTCCCCTGGCTGCGCCGCCAGCTTGCAGGGCCGCTGCACGCGCGGATCGCCGCTTGGCCCGATACACTCCGCGTCTGCCCGCCCGACGCGCCGCCTTTGCGGATCCTGCACGGCTCGGCGCGTTCCAATAACGAGGGGATCGTCCCGGCTGTCAGCGAGGCTGAGCTGGCGGTGCTGCTGGACGGGGTGCAGGAGGAGACGGTCGTGGCGGCGCACACGCACCTGCCGCTGGACCGGCAGATCGGGCGCTGGCACATCCTGAATCCCGGCTCGGTCGGGGTGCCACTGCAAGGAACGTTGATCGGCAGCTACCTGTTGCTGGACGGCGACCACACCGGCTGGCGCGGCACCCTGCGGCACGTCCCGCTCGACAACAGCGCGCTCTTCGCCGCGTTCACGGCAACCGGTTTCGCGGCGGAGTGCGGCGCGATCGGCGAACTGGTGCTCGATGAGTTTCGCACCGCGCGCCTCCAGGTGTTGCCCTTCCTCAATTGGCGGCAGGCGACCTGTCCCACCGCGCCATTCGATGCGGCGACGCTGGCCCGATTCCGCGCGAGCGACCCGCGCCCCTACACCCCGCCCGCGTATCACGACATATCCCGTTAGGGCCATAAGGCCCATCGCCCTGTAGCACGCCGCGAAAAAGTTGGGTCGTCCAATCCAGTTTCCGCAGGGGGGGATGATATTATGCCCTTCATGGGTACTTGAGCCCCCGGATACCGCGTCACCGAACTGGCGATTCAACCATTTTGCTCGCTGCTCTAATCAAGGGAGTTGGCGCTGATCACCCCAGCAATTCCACCGTTTTGGAAAGCGGCGCCCATTCGCGGATAATGACCCCACACGGTCACACGAATAACGAGGCGATGGGCGGCGGGCAGCAGAGGAGGGGCAATGCCGACGATGTTGGATGAGGTGCTCGCGGCGATCGAGGCGGGGCGCGACGAGGCGATCGCGAGCCTTGCGCGCTACGTGCAGCAGCCGAGCATCTCGGCGCAGGGCGTGGGGCTGACCGAGTGCGCCGCGCTGACCAGGGAACTGCTCGCCGCTGACGGTGTTTCGGCGGCGATCTACGACGTGCCGGGCGGGCCGCCGGTCGTGGTCGGACAGGTCGAGGCGGGGCCGGGCGGCGACCCGACGCGAACCCTCTTCTGCTACGCCCATTACGACGTGCAGCCGGTGGAGCCGGTGGAGCGCTGGACCGATCCGCCCTTCGGTGGCATCGTGCGCGACGGCCGCCTCTGGGGGCGCGGCGCGAGCGACAACAAGAGCGGTGTCCTCGCCTTCAGCAAAGCGGCGCGCGCCTGGAAGGTCGCCGCTGGCGGTCCGCCGGTCAATCTCCTCCTCTTCGTCGAAGGCGAGGAGGAGATCGGCTCCCCGCATCTCGGGCCGTGGTGCGCCGACCACGCCGAACTCCTCGCCGCCGATGGGATGCTCTGCCTCGATGGCGGGATCGTGGAGTCGGCGGGGGTGCCGGAGGTCGCGCTGGGCCTGAAAGCGATCCTCTACGTCGAGTTGCGCGCCGAGGGCGCGGCGGACGATGTCCACTCGCTGAACGCCGCGATCGTGCCGAGCCCGGCGTGGCGGCTGGTCCGCGCGCTCGCCACGTTGCGCGCCGATGACGGCACGATCCTGATCCCCGACTGGCTCGATGGCTACAACGCGCCGACCGTCGCCGATGAGGCCCTGGTGGAGGCTGAGGTCGAGCGCGTGGACGAGGCGACGTGGCAGCGTGAGCTTGGCATCGACGCCTTCCCGCACGATCTCGACCTGACCGGCGCTGTGCGCGCCCGGCGCTACCGGCCGACCTGCAACATCTGCGGTATCACCGCCGGGTATGGCGGGCCGGGGACGAAGACGATCATCCCGGCGCGCGCGGCGGCGAAGCTCGACTTCCGTCTGCCACCCGATCTGAAGCCGGAGATCCAGGTGGAGAAGCTCCGTCGCCACCTCGACGCGGGGGGCTTCGCGGACATCGTCATCCACCGCTACGGACCGGGCGAGTGGCCGATCAAGACACCCCCGGAAGCGCCGGTCGCGCGGGCGATCGAGCGCGCCGCCGCCCGCACCTTCGGGCGGCCACCGGTGGTGATGGGCCTCTCGGCGGAGGGGACGATCCTGCGGCACGTGCCGATGCCGCTGGTCCTCACCGGCTTCTCCAACGCCGACTGCAATCTGCACGCGCCCGATGAGAACATCGTCCTCGATGACTATCTGCGCGGCATCGCCTACGCCGCCACGATCTACGCCGAGTTCGCCAGCGACGCAGCGGAATAGCGCGGCACCACAAGCACACAGCGCGGGGCGGCTCGCACTTTCAGAGAGCCGCCCCGCCCGTTTCTCGTCGCTCTTCGCTCTGCCCTGCGTCTCCGTGTCTCTGAGGCCGCCGTCCCCTTTATCTTCTCGTCCCCCTCTGTGCCCTTCTATGCCTCTGTGTCTCCTGTTCCGTCCCCTCCCCTCCACCCTACAGCAGCCCGTACTCCCGCGCCACCTCCTGGAGCGCGTGCGTCAGGACGACCGAGCCCTCGATCTCGTCCTTGAAGATCGAGACACTCTCGACGTTCAGGCCGAGCGGCAAAGTACGGATGTAATCGTGATCGAGGATCGCGCGCAGATGCGCGCGGCAGATCGCGATCGAGCGGGTCAGCGGCGTCGGGTCGTCCATGATCGTCGCGGCGGTCGCGTCGGCGATCGCGATCCCGAGCCAGCGGAGGAAAGTCAGCGTTCTCTCCCGCCCGCAGGGGACGAATGTGAGGACGATCCGGCGCGGGGTGATCCCGCGCTCGGCGCACTCGCGCGCATAATCGCTGAGGAGGCGGATCGTCGGCTCCGGGCTATAGACCGCCTGCGAGATGAAGTAGTCGCAGCCCGCCTCGGCCTTGCGGCGCAGACGCTCGCTCTCGCTGTGCCGGGCGGTGTGGCGCTCCGCGATGGCGACCCCACCGAGGGTGAAGCCCGCCGGGTGTGCGGCGGCGAGTTCCATCGCGCGCGGCAGCGGGACGGCGCTGTTGATGCCGCGCGAGGTCGGCAGCCCCACCAGCGAGAGATGATCGATGCCGTAATCCTCCGCCGTCTCGTCCAACCAGGGATTCCAGCACGCCTCGGTGACATCCGCGATGCACTTGTAAGTGATCGGCGTCAGGCCGGTCAGTTCCCGCAAGCGCCGCGAATAGGCGCGCGAATCGCCGGTCGGCAAGAACGGGAAGGGACGCGGCATGCTGGTCCGCCCCTGTTCCTCCTGCACGTCGTAGACGACGATCCCATCGAGTGTCAGCGCGCGTAGGCGCTCGGCGAGGCGCTCGGCGGCGCGCGCGATCTTCTCCTCCGGCGTGTCCGCACGCGGCGGCGTCGTGCCATAGAGGCGCAGGAAATGGCGAGGATCGACGATCTGGCGGTGCTGTTCCATCTTTAAGACCCTTCGTGCCGCGCGGTCGTCTGAATCCAGTTCCAGGTGTGACCCTATGCGCTCCAAGTATACGGCGGTGCCGGTGTCGCAATTCAGGGATCGCGTCGCAGATAGCCCATGTGGGGGATGAGTGCTATCAAATGGTATGGTAGTCTATCGTCACGAATGTCGATGCGGCAAGGGTTGAAGATGGTTGACGGAGCACAGGGCGTCCGCGCGAACAATCGTCCGCGCGAGAGCGCCGAGAGCTTCACCTCGCTCTTCGAAGCGGCCACCGAAGGGATGCTGATCCTCGAAGCGGGGCGCATCGTCGCCGCGAATCGCACCGCCACGACGACCCTGGGCCGCGCTGCGGAGGCCCTGGTCGGGGTGGTCGCGTTCGACCTGATCGCGCCCGAAGATCGCGAGGCGGTCCGGGCACGTCGCCTTGGCCCCGCGCGCGCCTACGAAACCACGATCGTGCGGCCCGATGGCACGCGAGTGCCGGTGCAGATCGTCTCGCGGCAGATCCGCTATGGCGGCGGGGACGCACGCCTGGTGACGTTGCAGGACATCACCGAACGACGCGCGGCGGAAGAGACGCTGCGTGCCAGCGAGGCGCGCTTCCGCGCCCTGGTGCAGCACGCCTACGAACTGACGATCATCCGTGATCTCGATGGCACGATCCGTTATATGAGCCCGGCGGCGGAGCGCATCTTCGGCTATACCGTCGAGGAGTTGAGCGGGCGGAACCGGCTGGAACTGATCCACCCCGAAGATGCGGAGCGGATCGCCGATGCGGTGGAGAGGATTCAGCGTACCCCCGGCGTCCATGCGCCGATCAGCTATCGGGTGCGCCACCGTGACGGCAGCTGGCGGCTGTTGGAGGGGACCGCGACGAACTTGATGCACGAGCCGAGCGTGCGCGGCATCCTCGTCAATGCGCGCGATGTGACCGAGCGTGCGGAGGCCGAGCGCGAGCGCGACGCCACCCTGGAGCGGGAACGGCGCGCGCGACAGGAGGCCGAAGAGGCATTACGCTCCCGCGATAAGTTCCTGGCGATCGCGGCGCACGAACTGAAGACGCCGATCACGGTGATGAAGGGCAATGCGGAACTGCTCGCGCGGCAGCTTGCACGTCCCACCCCCGATCCGATGCGCCTCGTCCGTCTCAGCGAGCGCGTCACCGGGCAGATCGAGCGGCTGGAATACCTGATCAGTGATCTGCTGGACCTCTCGCGCCTGCGGCGCGGGCAGCTCCTGTTGCGCCCCCGTCTGTGCGATCTCGTCGCCCTCAGCGTCGAAGTGCTCGCGCGCCTCACCGCGACCTTGCCGGATCCCGGCCCGACGCTGCACCTCGATGCCCCGGCGGTGGCGCTGCTCCGCGCCGATACCGAGCGCCTGGAACAGGTGCTGCTCAACCTCATCGGCAACGCGATCAAATATTCGCCGCACGGTGGCGAGATTCGGATCGGCATCGCGCCTGCGACGGCTGCGATCAGCCTGACCGTGCGCGATCAGGGCATCGGTATCCCGCTCGATGAGCAGGCGGCGATCTTCGAACCATTCGCCCGGTCGAGCATGGCCTCGACGGTCGCGGGTGGCATCGGCATCGGCCTGTACATCACCGCGCAGATCGTCGCCGGGCATGGCGGCACGATCGCGGTCGAGAGCGCTCCCGGCCTCGGCAGCAGCTTCGTGGTGACCCTCCCGCTCGGCGGCCCGCCCGCCTGAGCCCTCATGCGGAACCCTGCGCATCGTGTAGGGCGTCGCTTTGCCTTCCGTGCGTGTGGGAGCTGCTCCATATCGCGACGAGGCAAGTGGATTTCGTATCAGGGCAAGCGTTCGTCGGCGATCTCCCAGACCGAACCGGCGTCGCTCTCCGCGTCGTCTAACGAGTAGGCGGATGTCGCGGCGTAGGCGACGAGGTACGGGTCGGTCGTCAGGCGAAACGCGATGTAGGCCCCGACCGGCGACTCGGACGCCAGATCTAGCGCCGGGTCGACCCCCCCAGGGTGGACGCCGACGCGGTGCTGCGTCTCGGAAAAGGTGCTCACCTCGTGTTCCCCATCGAGGCCGGGGTAGCGCGTCCCCTGTGCCAGCACCGGCACCGGATCGGCGTTGAGTTGGCGCGCCGAGGTGAGCCCCAACGCTTCCAGGTCGCCGCAGAGCCGCGCGAAGTCGGCGGCGTAGCGGCTCTGGTCCATCGGATCGCCGGAGGTCTGGCGCGTGGCCGTGTGCAGCGAGGTCGCGAGGCGACGCAGGCTGAAGGCGAACGCCTGCTCCAGCAACAACACTTGGGGGTTTCTGACCAGATTGGCGTGGTGCTCGGGGGAGAGGCCGTAGCGGAGGAAGCCGATCAGATGCTGCGTCGTCACCAGCATCCGCAACATGCTCTGCTGCACGCGCGGCGGGTGATTGTAGTAGAGGACGGGGTGCGTCTCGTGGTTCTCGGTGAGCGCGAGGAGTTCCAGCGCCAGGGTGCGTAAGCGATCGTCCAGGTCATGGTCCCACTTGCCGTCCTCGTGCAGGTAGCGGCGCAGCAACGGCAGGCCGCTGGCGCTACCCGCCACCTCCGCCTCCAGCGCGGTGACGCAGACGCGGAGGCGTGCGAGGGTCGGATAGACCGCCAGCACATAGGCGATAGCGAGAGAGATCGTCGCCATGCCGCTCATCCCTTCGAGGACGACCAGCGCGCGTACCGGCCACGCCTCCGGGGTGATGTCGCCGAAACCGAGCGTGGCGATCGCCGTGCCGCTGAGGTAGAGGGCATCCGAGCGGTGGCGGGTCGCCCCCTCGGCGATGTTGAAGGCCCCGCCGACATCGAGCCACGGGACGTAGAGGGCGGCGAACCCCAGGAAGAGGAGCATGATCCAGAGGCTAATCAATCCCGCGACCAGCAACGGCAGGGCCGCCTCGCGCAGCTGCGCGCCGAAGGGGACGTGTCGCGCCACACCGCTGATCAGCCGCCAGCCGGCGCGGTGGAAGCGATTACTGAGCGGGCTTTCCAGGCCGGTATGGAGCACGGTCGCCCAGATGTCGAATGCGGCCAGACCGAGGAGCGCGAGCCCCAGAACCGTGCTGCCGATGGTGACAAGCGCCATGAATCTCTGTCCTTAACCCCGTCGAAATTGTCGTCGGAAGAGCGCCGTGCTGACGATGAAGAGGAGCAGCGCCATCGCACCGAGCGCAACGGGCACCCACCACACCGGGGCCTCGCCGCGCAGCATCACCGCCTGTAACGCCTTGATGCCGTAGGTGACAGGTAGCGCGTAGGAGATCACCCGAACGTATGGTGCAAGCGAATCGAGCCCCAGGAAGAAGCCGCCGAAGAAGACCGAGGCGAGCAGGACCAGCATGGAGAATTGCACCGCCTGGCTCTCGCTGTTCGAGATCGCCGAGATGAAGAAGCCGAAGGAGAGCGAGGCGAGAATCAGCAGCAGCAGCATCCCGGCGAAGGGGAAGAAGCCCGCCAGGATGTGGACACCGAGGCCGAAGTACATCCCCACCGCCAGTGCCGTCCCGAGAATCGCCGTCAGGAAGAGGTATGCGAGGTATTTGCCGATCATCACCTCGCCAGCGCCGGTCGGCGAGACGCGGAAGACCTCGACCGCGCCAAGCAGCCGCTCGCGCACCAACGTCAGCGCGGTGAGCGTGACCGCGATGTGCTGGATCAGTAGCGCGATCACCGCCGGGGCGTAGAACTCGACGAAGCCGGGGGCGATCGGCGAGATGTTGCTCGATTGCGATTGGAAGGGTGAGACCAGCACATCGGGCGGGATCGTCTTCAGCTGGTCCGACGCCTGCCCGATAACCCCGGCATCCTGGCCGATCGTGTTCGCCATGTCCTGCTGGCTCTGACCCATCTGCCCGGCCTGCACATCCGCCTGCAAACGGGTGCTATTGTCGTTGATCCTGGTGATCGCCCCCTGGGCGGCGGTGACCGCCTGTCCCTGCGGCGTGCCGCCGGGGTTTTGGATATTGGTGAAGAGCGCGACGCCACCGAGGAGTTGCAGCGAGGTGAGGGTATTCTGTTGCGCCTTGGTATTGTCCTGGCGGATCGCGGCGAGTTGTTGCAGGGCAGCGTCGCGATCGCCTTTACCGAGCGCGCCGCGCAATGTCGTTGCCTCGTTCCCCATCTGGGTCGCCAGGGTCTTATTCTCTTGCTGGCTCGTGGTCTGCCCGCCCTGATTCTGTTTCAAGGCTTCGACGAGGATGCGCTTGTTGAGTTCGTTCGTCTGCACATACGAGTAGTAATTGACCCATTGGGCGGTCAGCGGGTCGATCTCGTTATATTCCACCTGTAAGGTGGCGCGCTGCCCTTGGAGGACGGTCTGGTACGCATTGGCGGGGAAATAGATGATCGCCTGAATCTCCCGACGTTGCAGGCGGTCGCGCGCACTCTGGGCATCCTGGGTCACACCGTCGAGGACGAACGGCTTGGCGAAGGCGTCGCGGTATTGCTCGGCAGTGGCGACGAGTTGACCGTCGGACGGCATGACGACGACGGTCCTGATGTCGTTTGGCGAGGCCGCATAGCCGATGCCAAAGAGAAAGAGGATCAGGAACGGCCCGAGCACGAGTGTAAGCAGCAAGCGCGGCTGGCGGCGTACCTCGGTCAGTTCCTTACCGATGAAGGACGATGGCCGAACAATCGCGCTGGCGAGATGGTTGAATAGTCCCCGGCGTGCCACCTTGCTCCCGGCGCTGCGCCGCTGCTCACTCGTCATAACGGCCTACCCCCGCATCCGTACGCCCATTCTGCTGGAGAATCGCCACAAATACTTCACTGAACGAGAGCCGCCGCTCCTCGATGGCCTGTACGGTCCCGCCACCCTCCTGCACCGCCGTCATCACGCGCGGGATCAACGCGCCAGCATCTTCAACGGTTAGGCGCAGTTGATCTTCCTGGGTCATCTGTAGCGCGCGCACGCCGGGTAGGGCGCGTAAGCGGTCGCGCATCGTGCGGTCGAGATCGGGGCTGGTCAGATCGATCAGGTCGCCACCGGCCGCGTTCTGGCGCAACTCTTCCGGCGCACCATAGGCCACGATCTTCCCCCGATCCATCAGGATCACCGTGTCGCAGTATTCGGCCTCGGCGATGTACTGCGTGGTGACGAACTGGGTACGCCCGTCGTTTTGCAGGCGACGAAACTCGGACCAGAGTTGCTCGCGCAGGATCGGGTCGATCCCGGCGGTCGGCTCATCGAGGAAGATCAGATCGGGCTGGTGGATCAACGTTGCGGCGAGGGCGAGGCGGCGCTGCATCCCTCCGGAGATGTCGCGCGCCAGCTTCTTGCGCGATTCGGCCAGGCCGACGAGTTCGAGGATCGCCTTCTGGTTGCGCCGCCGCCTGAGCGGGCCGAGGCCATACGTGGCGGCGGCGAAGCCCAGGTTTTCTTCCACCGTCAGCGTCGGGTAGAGGACGAATTGCTGCGGCAGGTAGCCCATCCGCTCGCGCACCGGGCGGCGGATATGGTGCGACGGTTGCCCGAAGACGAGGCATTCGCCCTCGGTCGGCTCGTAGACGCCGAGCAGGAGGCGCAGCGTCGTCGTCTTGCCACAGCCGCTCGGCCCGATCATCGCGACCAGCCCGCCGCGTGGCACCGTCAGCTCGAGGTCGCTGACCGCCGTGAAATCGCCGAAGCGCTTGGTCACCCCGTGCATCGAGACGATCGCATCGCCGGGCGCACCCTGGAGGGTACCGTTCCTGCCGGGAGTAGTCGTTTGCGGCGATCTGCCCGGTTCGTCCGGCACAGTCGTTCCTGCCGCGCCCTGCGTCGAGCGGCCTGTCATCGTTCCTCCTCGAATTGTCTGAGCATCGGTTCGTACCGGGTTTCAGCGTGCCGGATTCGGGAGCGAGCCCGGTGTGGTGCCCTGGCGAGACTCGAATGCGCCGTCGTCGCTGCGTTGTTCGATCGGGGTCTCGATCTGCCCGTTGCTGCTCTTTTCATCTTCTTGGAGCTGTTCGGCGAAGGTCGTGGCGAGCACCGCCGCCTCGATCGCCGAGGCACCCTCGGCCCGTTCGGCATAGCGCGCCTCCGCCTCGTCCTGGGTCGCGCGATTGCTCTGCTCGCCGGGCTGCTCACCGGGCAGTTCGATTCGTAAGTCCTCGACCAGCACGCGAATCCCCGCCGCGATCGGCAGGGCGAGCAACGCCCCGACAACGCCCAGCAGGGCACCGCCGACCAATAACGACACGATCACCGCGACCGGCGAGAGGCGCATCGTCTGCCCGTAGACGCGCGGGATCAGGATGTGGTTCTCGATCTGGTTGTAGATGACCAGCAGGACGAGCGCAACGATCGCCGTGATCGGCCCCTGACTGAGCGCCGCCAGGACCGGCGGCGCGACCGCCAGGATCGGCCCGATCAGCGGTATCAGATCGGCGAAGCCCGCGATGACCGCGAGGGCGAGGGCGTTCGGCACGCCCAACGCCGCCAGGACGACCCAGGTGAAGACGGCGATCAAGATCGACGTGAGCGCCTGCCCCCGGACGTAGCCGCCGACGATCGTCTCCATGTCGAGCATGACCCGCGCGGAACGCAGGTGATAGCGACGCGGCAGGAGGGCGAAAAGAAAGCCTTGCACGCGCTCATGGTCGGCCAACAGATAAATCGCCAGGACGAGCGCCATAATCGCGTAGAAGGCCGCCTGGAGCGCCATCGCCGCGTACCCCAGCGCCTGCGTGCCGATCGTCGCCACTACGCCCGATAGCTCCGCCTCGCGCACCACCTGGGCGGCGTTCGTGAGTCCGGGGAGCGTCGCGAGCGTGTCCGCGAGTTGCGAGCGCATCTGCGGCGCGTTGTTGACGACGGAGGTGATCTGGGAGGCGAGCGCGGGGATTACGAGCGCGCCAAGTCCGCCGATCAGGGCGATCATCCCGATCAGCACGATCATCAGGCCGAGCGGACGCCCGATCTTGCGGCGTTCGAGCCAGGCCAGGAGCGGGCTGAGGGTGCCGGCCAGGACGAGCGCTATCACCAGCAATAGGATAATCTGCCAGACACGAATCAGTAGCCAGCAGGCCGCGATCGTGGCTACTACGGTGAAGATCGTGCGGAAGGAAAGCTCGTAGCGGATGACCTGCGTGTTGCGTGTCTCGTCCGGGTACGCCTCTGGCGCTCGCCCGCTCATGGCGTTTCCCTTCATCTCCCCCCCGACTCTCGTCGGGCGCGATCCGCTGTCCCTGGTACAGCGCGCTCGGTATTCCTCCGGGGTTTCGTAGCGCGCTTTTCCCGCTACGACGCTAAGAATACTACCAAACTATTCCGCATGTGCCGTACTAGGTATTCCTGGGGGTGCCACCGTCCGGCATGGTGAAGGCTGCCGTGGTGCCGCTGATCCCCTCGACGTCGGGATCGCGCCGCGACATCAGGGCGCTCTTCGCGATGCGTAGATGGACCCCCCGCTCGGTCACTTCGGCGATCGCCGCGCGCGGGATCTCGTGGTCCGCGACGCGCAGGCTGGTCGGGTGTACCGACTCGACGGTCCCGATCGTCTCGCCATCCACACCCAGGACAGGCATACCCGGCTCGATCGCATCGAGATCGCTCATATCGTTCATCGTGCCGCCCCTCTTGAATGACGTGATCCCCAGTGTCGCGCCTCATTACCGTGAGTGTATTCTACGCAAGAATCGCGCCGCAAGAAAAGACACCGCATCATCGGGATCGCGCGCGGCGCTTTGTGCGCGCTACCCCGCGCATTATGCCGCCCCGGTACGACGGTTATCCGGCCTCGCGCGCCCGTATCGAAGCCGACGCGGATCTCCTCGCGGAAGTTGAGCGCCGCTGCCAGCGGGCGACGTGCTACACCGTGGGGGCGAGCGCCGGTTCGGTCACCGGCTCGCGTAGCGTGCGGAGTTGGCGCATCTCGGGCCAGCGCCAGGCGATCAGGAGGACGACCAGGATGGTGCCGATGCCACCACCGACGACCGCCAGGACCGGCCCGAAGAGGTACGCCGCCACGCCCGACTCGAAGCCGCCGAGCTGGTTGGACGTGCCGATGAAGAGGGAGTTGACCGCGCTGACCCGCCCGCGCAACTCGTCCGGTGTGCGGACCAGCAGGAGGGTGCTCCGCACGATCACGCTGATGTTATCGCAGGCCCCGAGGACGAGCAGCGCGCCGAAGGAGATGATGAACGAGCGCGATAGGCCGAAGACGATCGTCGCGAGGCCGAAGATGATCACCGCCAGCAGCAGCGTCCGGCCGGCTTTGCGGAACGGCGGGCGCTGTGCCAGCGTGAAGGCCATCCCGATCGAGCCAAGCGAGGCGGCCGCCTGGAGCCAGCCGAGCCCGAAGGCCCCGACGTGCAAGATGTCGCGCGCGAAGATCGGCAGCAGCGTCGTCGCGCCGCCGAGCAGGACCGCGAAGAGATCGAGGGTGATCGCCGCCAGGAGGACCGGCGTCCGCACCAGGAACTGGAGCCCTTCCCCGATCGAGCGCAGCGTCCGCGCGGTCGTGGCGCGGCGGGGCTGCGGCTTGACGTGCAGGAAGAGGAGCAGGAAGGCGAAGATGCTCGCCGCCACCGCGTAGAAGGCGAAGACCCACGCCGCGCCGCCGAAGATGCCGATCAGGAAGCCGCCCGCCGCCGGGCCGAGCACCGCCGAGACCTGCCCGACGCTGCTGCGCCAGGTGATCGCGCTCTCGAAGGCGTCGGACGGCACAACCTGCGCGACGAGCGCCGAGCTGGCGGGGTTGTTGAACGCCTGGGCGCTGCCGATCAGCGTGAGGCAGGCGTAGATCGGGAGGAGCGGCCCCCCGCGTTGCGCCTGGATCGCCAGCCCGAGCGCGCCGAGCGCGATCGCGACCTGCGCGACGATCATCACCCGTTTGCGGCTGTAGGTATCCGCCACATGGCCCGCTGGCAGGGAGAGGACGATCACCGGGATGATCAGCGCCAGGCCGATGCCGCCGAGGGCGAGGGCCGAGCCGGTGCGATCGTAGAGTTCCCAGCCGAGCGCCACCGAGAGCATCTGCTGCCCGAACGAGGCCAGGAAGACACCGACCAGCAAAAAGCGGAAATCGCGCGAGCGGAGGGCACGATACGGATCGCGCGGGGGCTGGGGCGGCGAAGCAGCGGGGGAACCCGGTCCGTTCAGCGGGCGTTGCGGTTGTGGACTCCCTGCCGCCATAGCTCCTCATCTCGCCCCGCTCGCGCCGCACCGCCACGCTCTCGGCGCGGGAGGTGCAGCATACCCCGGCCCGGCATCCCGAACAAGTCGGGCCTGGCACGGGCTGGCTTTCGCATCATCACACCCTATCCGACGGTGCGTGGCACGGAGGAGGTGATCGCGTTCATGTCGCGACCTTCGCTGCCGTGGTGCTCCGGCGCGACCCGTACGACGATGGCACGCCGATGAACGCCGAGATCCGTATCGGCGACTCCCTGCTCGAGATCGGCGAGGCGCGGGGCGCGCGGGGGTCGCTGCCGGGCGCGCTGCACGTCTACGTGACCGATACCGACGCGACTTTCCGGCGCGCCCCGGCGGCGGGTGGCGTGGGGATCTATCCGCCCGCCGACATGCCCTACGGCGAACGGAGCGCGGGGGGGCGCGACGTGGTCGGCAATGTCTGGTATCTGGCGACCTATCAGGGGGAGTGAACGAGCGCTCCATGTGCCGGGGCGGGCACCACCACAACGGTGCCCGCCCCTTGTCGCTCATCCTGGTGTGGACGAACACTCGCGCCGGACTACGACGCTTTCGTGCCGGTCGCGATCTGATGATCCTCGGCGGACTCCTGCGCCTCGTCCGGGTCCGGCGCGTCCGGCTCCTGGAGCATCCCGTAGATCACCACCCCGGCGGCGGCGAGGGCGGCGGCGGTCGAGAGCCAGCGCGGGAGCTTCAGGCCGATCGCCCGGTCGAGCGAATACAGCCCGGGTCCGGTCGCGACCAGGGCGAGCGCGACGGTGCTATAGAGGGCGGGCACCTCCGGGCCGCCCGCCGTGGCGAAGAACGGCTTGCCCATGTGGGCCTTCTGCGCCGCCATCGCCATCGCCGAGATCGTCCCGATCGAGCCGAGCGGGCCGAGCAGGCCGAGCGCCGTCAGGACGCCGCCGCCGAACTCCCCCGCCGCCGCCGCCCCGGCCCAATAGTGGGCGGGCCGGAGCCCCATGCTCCCCATGAAACCGGCGGTCCCTTGCAGCCCCGGCCCATCGAAGGCCCCGAAGAGCTTCTGTGCCCCGTGCGCCGCCATCATGCCCCCCATGCCAGCGCGCAAGATCAGCAACCCCGTATCCTGTAGTGTCATCACCACTCCCTTTCGTCTAGCACGCCGCTCGCTCACCGACCCGGTTCGCCGAAACACTACCGGACGACTGTCCGATTCTCGATGCGGTATAGCAAGAATCGTGCGCGCAGCGTGTCGGCGCGCGCTACGAGCGGGCGTTGCCCGGTGTGCTACCATGCGGGCAAGCGAGAATGTGGCCCGGCACGAACGGATCCACCGCGAGCGATCGGCGTGTCGACCGAGCGATGAGAGGAGTACCTGATGACCGGATCGCCCGCCGCACAGGCGGCAACCACCACGAACGCGGATGCCGATTTCGGGCGGTTGTGCGCTGAGGTCCAGGCCGCGATGGCGCGCTTCGGGGTGCCAGGCGTGGCCGTAGGGGTGCTGCGCGACGGCGTGGAATGGTCGGCGGGCTTCGGGATCACCAACGTGGAGGCCCCGGTCGCGGTCGATGACCACACCCTCTTCCAGATCGGCTCGACCACCAAGACCTTCACCGGCACCGTGGCGATGCGGTTGGTGGAGGCGGGGCAGCTCGACCTCGACGTGCCGTTGCGGACCTATCTCCCGGAACTGCGCCTGCGGGATGAGGATGTCGCCGCGCGGGTGACGCTGCGCCACCTCTTCAACCATACCGGCGGCTGGCTCGGCGATTACTTCGATGATACCGGCGATGGCGACGACGCGCTGGCGACGATCGTGGCACGGATGGCCGAGTTGCCGCAGTTCACGCCGCTCGGCGCGTTCGCGTCGTACAACAACGCGGGCTTCTATCTGGCCGGGCGCGTCATCGAGGCGGTGACCGGGCAGACCTACGAGGCGGTGGTGCGCGAGCTGATCCTCGAACCGCTTGGCATGGCCGAGTCGTTCTTCTTCGCGGCCGACTGTATCAGTCGGCGCGTCGCGGTCGGGCATACGGTCGGTGCCGCAGAGACGATCGTCGCGCGTCCGTGGGCGCTGGCGCGCGCGGCGCACGCTGCCGGGGGCCTCACCTCCAGCGTGCGCGACCAACTCCGCTACGCGCGCTTCCAGCTCGGGGATGGCACCGCGCCCGATGGCACGCGCCTCCTCCGCCCGGAGACGCTGGCCGCGATGCAGGAGGGGCGGATGGACGCCGGTTCCGCCTTCGGCTCGTTCGGGATCACCTGGATGATGAAAGAACTCGATGGGGTCAAGACGGTGCGGCACGGCGGCACGACGAACGGGCAGCTCTCGGCCTTCGTCCTCGTCCCCGAGCGCAACTTCGCGCTGACCGTGCTGACGAACGCCAATCGGGGCGGCCAATTGCATACCGCGATCGTGGAGTGGGCGTTGCGACACTACTGCGGCATCGCCGAGACGCCGCTGACGCCGCGTACGCTGACGGCGGCGGAACTCGCACCCTACGCCGGGCACTACAGCGCGGCGCTGACCGAGTTGGCGTTGACGGTCGAGGGGACAGATCTGATGCTGCAGGTGATCCCGCAGGGCGGCTTCCCGAAGCGGGACAGCCCCGCCGGCCCGAAGCCCCCGCCGACCCGCCTCGCGCTCGGCGCGAACGACGCCACGATCGCGCTCGACCCGCCATTCAAGGATGCGCGCGGGGAGTTCTTGCGCGACGAGCAGGGCGCGATCGCCTGGTTGCGCTTCGGCGGGCGGATGGCGCGGCGACAGGGCTGAGCGCCGCGCGCCACCATATCCACGAGAGCCCTCGGAAAAGCGGCCCCAGCACCGAGAGCGGTGTTGGGGCCGCTCGGCGTGTTGCTCCGCTCCTTGCGCGGCGCTGTGTCTCTCCTCATACCCGACCGTGCTCGCCACCTACAATCCCGCACCACCCGCTTCTTCATCGCGGTCAGCGATCCCTGGCTGCCCGATACCAAGGCAGGAACCGGTACGGAAAGATGGCGCGCGGCTTACGAGCCAAACCGTTGGCGCAGGGCCGGTAGATAGCTGCCGTACCGAAGCAATGCGGCCTCGAAGCGAGTATCCGCACATTCCATGATTCGATTGGCGGTTCCATTATCCGTGGGCCGGGAGCCGGTATGCACATGGTCATCACGCCACCGTCATCGCGCGATGCTATCGCGTAGATCGGGGCGGATATGGGCGGGGTTGAACACGATCGGCGCGGCGGTTTCTCTGCGGCCCGCCTGAAACGCCTGACCGCGATGTTGCGCGGCTACGTCGAGCGCGGCGAGATCGCGGGCGTGGCCGCGCTCATCCAGCGACATGACGAGGAGGCGTACAGCGCGGCGATCGTCTGGCAGGACAAGGAAGCACAGCGCCCCTTTCGCCGCGATGACCAGGCCGGTCATCGCCGCCGCCGCCCTGACCCTCGTCGAGGAGGGGCGGATTCGGCTGTACGATCCGATCGGTGCCTGGCCCCCGAATTGGCGAACCGCGTGGTGATGCGCGATCCGGCGGTCCGTCCGCCGAGGTCTAATCCCGCGCCCCGCGCGATCACGCCGCACGATCCTTCCGCACCTGTCGACCGGGGACCGGCTGGGGACCGACCAGTTTGCGCGCGCGCCTCTTCGCGCTGACCGCCCAGCCGGTCGCCGACGCGCCGCAATTTCTCGATCCGCTGCAACTCGCCCCCGACGCCGACGGCGCGCTGGCCGTGCGTGACACCGCGCAGGCCACCGGCTCTCTTCCCGTCAGGCGCGGGCGGACTCGTCTCCACCGCCGATCATTACCAGCGCTTCGGGCGGATGCTGCTGCACAACGGGCCGCTCGATGGCGTGCGCGTCCCCTCGCGCAAGACGGTCGAGGCGCTGACGACCGCTTAGCCTACCGCCGAGCAGCACATCCACCCCTTCTCCTATCGCTCCGGTGCCACTTCCTGACGGACCAGCGCATCGTTCACCGCATCGGCGACGAAGGCGAGGAAATCGCGGGCGGCGGCGGGATCGAGAGGGCTAGCGGCGGTTCCCTGGAGGGCGGTGGCGACTGCCGCCGGACAATCGGGCCGCTGCCGTGCCCAATCCGCGCCAGCCTGCTTCGAGCCGAAGGTGTTGGTGGCCGCGTAGCGCCAGCCGCGACAGGCGTTGCGGAGACTATTGGCGGACGCGGCCTCATTCGTACCGTGCCAGCGCAGGGAATCGAGCAGCGCTTCCAGGCACCACCGGCGTGGGATCGGCGCGAAGAGCTGCGCGGGTGGTGGACCGAGCAACGCGCGGCCCAGTTCGCGTCCCAGTGCGATGTCGAGCAGGAACCAATGGCTCGCCTCAGCGGCGGGATCGCGTGTGAGGCGATCGGCGGCGAGATCGCTGCCGGTGTTGAAGTTGAGGGAGAACCGGGGGTGCCGCGTCGCCGGATCGATCGCCGCACGCGTGTAGCAGACGAGTTCCAACCGTCTTGCCGGGCAAGGAAGCGCCGTGTGGGCGAGGCGTCGCGCCAACTCCGCCGACTCGTCGCCGGTGAGGTCGTCCGCGACCACTACCTGCACATCGAGATCGCTCCGTCCGGGCCGATATGCCCCGTATGCGGCGGAGCCGAACAGGGAGATACCGACGACGCGCGAACCGAGCAACGCGCCGACCGCAGCGACCAGCGCGCGCAGATAGGCGATCTCGGCGCGCGGCAATGAACCGCCGTCCTCGTTCATCGCACAAAACATCTGGCGAGCGCCACCATCGGGCGCACCGCGCCGACGTTCATGCCGTGCCGCGCGTATCGCTGTCGAAATAGACCCAGGCGAACAGGGTAGTGAGCACCACCACGACAAAGAGCAACAAACCGATCGACACGCCCCGCTCCTATCCTTCCAACCCGATCGGCCAGGCAACCGCTACATCGAAAAAACCGTCGATTTTTTCGCATCTTTCTTGCCACGGATTGTCGCGCGCAACGATCACGATCGGGAAAATTGCGTATGGAGTGATCGGATTCAGTTCCCGCTCGGGCAGCGCACGTACGCGGTACGGTGGTCGCTGCCACGCGCTATCACGTTACGTCCCGATGGCCCAGGCTACGCCCCGAATGAGCCCCGACAGTGCGTTTCTTGTATCAAACGATACCCCACTGCACACAATGCGCGTCTCGGCACGCTCGTAAATGCGCGCCTTCTGCGCTACGATACTCCCCACAGAAACCCACTTGAGCAGCGATGAGGAGCGGCGCGCGTGCGTGAGAACAAGAGCGGGCCTGACCGCTGGACGACCGATCAGGCAGACGTGGAAAAGGAAGCCCTGCCGAAATTCGGTGACGGACTCCCACCGTCGCGCTCGGCTTTCGAAGAGTTACGCAAATACCCCTTCTTCTTCGCCGATGATGCCGATGAGCCGACGACGACACCCCAGGCACGCGCGGCCCACGCCGCTGTGGCGCGGAGCGCGACCGTGCCGCCGATCCCCGCGCCGATGACCGAGATTCGCCCGTTACTTGCACAGCCTCCGGTCGTGTCGCCGCCCCCGGCGACCGCGCCGCGCGCCGAGATGCCGAGCCAGACCCTGCCACCGGTACGGGAGAGCGCCGCACCCACGGTGGCCGCCTCGCTCGCCGCACGCCACGCCGCTGCGATCGCGCGCAAAGAGCCCGCGACACTCCCCTCGGCAGCGCCGCTCCCTGTGCCGATCGCGCCAGCTATTGAGGAGGAGATGCCCGCGCCGGCAACGCGCGTCCCGCAGGCCCCCCGTGCTCCACAGATACCACCACAGGCGCAGCGGGCATCACAACCCGCGCAGGAGCCGTGGTACAGCCGTGTTCCCACCGGTATCTCGCTGGTCGCCGCGCTCGTCTACTTCCTGATCGGGGGCGTTGCCCTGATCGGCACCGGTCTCGTCCTCGGCGGGCTCGGTGGCGGATCGATGGCCCTCTTCGGTCTCGTGGTCACGTCCGTCGCCGCCTTCGTCGCCTGGCAGGAATTGACCAACGGCAGGAGCTGACCGAACAGGTTCGCGCATACACCCCCGCCGACTTCTGTCGGCGGGGGTTTTCTGCTACATTGGCCGGGGAGTGAGCGACACGACAGGTGGAGAGAAAACGGGCGATGATGAAGCGGCAGCGAGCGGATGGACCGGCACATGAACCCCTGATCGCGGCATTGGCCGGGATCATCTTCCTGATCATCGGGCTCAGGCACGATGGCTCGCTCGGGTTGAGCTTCACCATTCTCGGGTTCGCGGTCATCGGACTCGGCGCGCTGACTTTCTGCGCCCAATTCGTCTCCTGGTGGTGGGCCGGTCGACATTAGGGACCGGGCGGGGCCGCGCGACGGCAAAGGGGGAGAGGGTAAGGATGGCGACGGAGGCATACGTGCCCGGTATGACGCGGCGAGCGGCCCGGCGCGCCCGCATCGGGCTCCTGTCGGTGGGGCTTGGGGCCTACTGGGAACAGTTCCCCGGCCTGCGTCCGGCGTTGGAAGGCTACGCCGAGCGGGTGGCGACCGGGCTGGTAGGCAGTGGCGGCGAGGTCGTCGCGCGCGCCTTCGTGTCGGGGCCGGAAGAGGCGGTCGCGGCGGGCGAGCGGTTCCGCGCGGCGGGGCTCGATCTGCTGGTGGTGCACCTGGCGACCTACGCGACCTCGACCCAGGTGCTGCCGGTCATCCAGCGCGCGGGCGTCCCCGCGCTCCTGATCGATCTGCAACCGCACGCCAGGATGGACCATGCCAATACCGACACCGGGCGCTGGCTCGAATACTGCGGCGTCTGCCCCCTGCCGGAATTGGCCGCGACGTTGCAACGCTGCGACATCCCCTTCCGCTCGGTTTCCGGGTATCTCGACGATGCGCGCGCGTGGGCACGGATCGCGGCCTGGGTCCGCGCGGCTGGCGTCGTGGCCGGGCTGCGCGCGGGGCGCTTCGGCCTCCTCGGCCAGCTCTATCCGGGGATGCTCGACGTCGCGACCGATCTGACCCTCGTCCATCGCCACACCGGCGGCCATGTCGAGGTGCTGGAGATGGACGATCTGCGCGTGCGCGTCGCGGGTGCGACCGAGGCGGCGATCGCTGGGGTCATCGCGCGGACGCGCGACATCTTCGCGATCGCGGAGAGCGTCAAGGAGGCCGATCTGCGCTGGGCCGCCCGGGTGGCGGTCGGCCTCGAAACGTTGGTGCGCGACTTCGATCTCAGCGCCCTGGCCTACTACTATCGCGGTCTCGGCGGCGGCGAGTACGAGCGTCTCGGCGCGGGCCTGATCCTCGGCGCGTCGCTGCTGACCGCCGCCGGGATCCCCTGTGTCGGCGAATACGAGCTGCGTACCTCGCTGGCGATGCAGATCATGGACCAGCTGGGCGCGGGCGGCTCGTTCACCGAATTCCAGGCGTTCAACTTCGCGGATGGCGTGGTGGAGATGGGGCATGATGGCCCCGCACACCTCGCGATCAGCGCCGCCCGCCCGATCCTGCGCGGCCTGGAGGTCTACCACGGCAAGCGCGGCGAGGGGGTGGCGGTGGAGTTCGCGGTGCGCGCAGGGCCGGTGACGCTGCTCGCCCTGACGCAGCGGCGCGACGGCGGCTATCGCCTCGTCGTCGCGGAGGGCGAGGTCGTGCCGGGACCATTGCTCGAGCTCGGCAACACCACCAGCCGCGTCGCCTTCGGCATGGACCCCGGCGAATGGGTCGATGCCTGGTGTGCGGCGGGGCCATCGCACCACTGGGCGCTCGGCATCGGCCATCAGGCCGGGGTATTGCATCGCGTGGCCGATCTGCTCGGCGCGGAGATCGTGCAGATCCAGCCGTAGGTCAGCGGGAGAGCGGCGCTCGCTGTCTTGCCCTCCCTACCGCGTCGGGCCAAAGCCTCCGGGCCTCACCGTAGCTTGTCCACGTTTCTAGTACACGGCGGCGGAGATACCCCGGTGGTATTGGGTGGCTGGAAACCCTGGCACCGCACCAAAGAAACTACCGGAGCACTTCAGCCGCGCTGTGCTAGCTTGTGGACTAACTTCTCAGCGTCGGATCGCCGCCACAGCCGCGCGTGATCCCGGCGTAACGTGACAATACCCTCGTGGTGGCGAGCGGATCGCGCCGAAGGGTCGTCGCTCACCCTTCCAGCGCGCGTTCCACACCCAGCAGCGCCTCGCGCATCCGGTGTGTGAGATAGGCACCGTCGCGCGGTGGCAGGGCGCGCGGCAGTTCCCCCGCTGTCACTTTGATGGCGGCGAAGAGTGGACGATCCGCTGCATGAAGCCGGTCGCGCAGGGCTTCCACCTCCCCCGTCTCGCGCACGGTCACGGCCTCCGCGAAACCGCACGCGCGAGCGACGGCTGCCAGGTCCGTGTCCCGCGCGGTGTGGGTCGCCTGCTGGCCAGTCTCGCCGTATTGCTCGTTATCGAGCACCACGATCCGGAGATTCGGTGGTTGCTGGGACGCGATGGTCGCCAGGCTGCCCAGCCCCATCAGCATCTCGCCGTCCCCGGTCAGGACCAACACCGGCTGTTGCGGTCGCGCCAGGGCCAGCCCGAGTCCCACCATCGCCGCACCGCCCATCGCGCCCCACAGGGGGAAGTCGAGCGGCGCATTGCCGCAGGCCGCGACGTCATAGGCCGGGGCACCAAGCCCGGCCACCACGAGTAAGTCGCCGCGCTCGTGCAAAAGGACGCGCACCACGTTGCGCCGGTCGAGCGTGCTCACTTGCCCCCCTCACCGAACTGTTTCGCGCCGATCAGGCGCTGCGCGAGCAGCACCGCCACCCTGCGACGGCTCGCGAACGCGAATGCGATCGCGGCCTCGACGGTCGGGCCGACATCTTCGGGCGCGTCCACCCGGTAGACGTGTACCCCGCTCGCCTCGAGCACGGCGGGCGTGCCCTGGCCCATCGGAACCTGCCAGGGGTTGAATTCGCCCCATTCCCCGCGCATGGTCACGAGCATGAGCAGGGGCATATTGCACACCTGCGGCAGCGAGAGCATATTGACGCAGTTGCCCACACCGCTGGACTGCATCAGCAGCGCCGCCCGTCGCCCCCCGAGGAACGCGCCCGCCGCCAGGGCGATGCCTTCCTCCTCCGTGGTCAAGGTTACCGTGCGCAACGTCGCGTCGTCCTGGCACCGTTCGATCAGGCGCTTGAGCCCGCCATCCGGCACGAATGCGATCAGGTCGATTCCGTGGGCCTTGAAAAGGGCGTAGGCGTCGTCACTCCAGTGTGACAGGGCATCATCGTCATTCGGCGCTGTCATCCACCACCCCACTCGCCTTCCTCGGCACACCCGGCGCGTTTCCGGCAGGATTTGAAACCGTCCAGCCGAATACGTGCCGGGATCGCCTCGCATGCGCGGTACGGCCACACGGTCACGGTCGCGCCACACATGGAGGGGTATTGTATACTGCCGGGCAGGGTATGGTAGCCCATAGGTCGGTTTCGTCCGGGTGGAGACACCGCAACGCTCCTGCCTGGCACGGCGGGGACCAGGCAGGCGATCGGGCGCAGCGGCACCCCCGATCCTCGCCGCCGTAGCCCATACTCCCGGGCGCAACGCGGCCACCGAAATCGCCACCGCCGAGTACGAGGTGGCGATCATATCTGCGCCGCGTTCGATCGGGAAGGGGAGGTGACCGCGATGACAACAACCACGCGAACAGCGCAAGTCCCGGTCGGCAACACGCCGCCGCCGGAGTACAGTCGCCTCCTGGCCGAATTCATCATCGGGACACGTTACGAGGATTTCCCTCCCTCGGCCATCGCCGCAGCGAAGCTGACGATCCTCGATTGGCTGGGGTCGGCGCTGGCGGGTGCGCACGAGGAACCGGCGCGGATGGCGCGCGCGGTCGTGCGCGGGTTCGGGGCCTCGGACGAGGCGACGATCTTGCCCACCGGATGGGCCTCGGCGGCGGGCGCGGCGCTCGCGAACGGCGTCGCATCGCACATCCTGGAATTCGACGATATCCATAAAGGCTCGACGATCCACGGTGCCGCGCCGATCATCCCCGCAGCGCTGGCGGTCGCCGAGCGCGAGGGGGCCGACGGGCGTGCCTTCCTGCGGGCGACGATCCTCGGTTACGAGGCGGCGTTACGGGTCGGCGAGGCGGTCAACCCGAGCCATTACCGCTACTGGCACCCGACCGGCACCGCCGCGACCTTCGGGGCGGCGGTCGCGGCGGGGTCGCTCCTCGGCCTCGACGCCCGCCAGCTGCGCGACGCGCTCGGCAGCGCCGGCACGCAGGCGGCCGGGCTCTGGGAGTTCAATGCGGACGGCGCGATGAGCAAGCACCTCCATCCCGGCAAAGCGGCCTTCAATGGCGTGCTGGCGGCCGACCTCGCGCGCGAGGGGTTCACCGGCGCGGGCCGCATCCTCGAAGGGGAGCGGGGTTTCTGCCGCGCGATGAGCACGGAGCCGGACTTGGGCCGGATCACCGCCGAACTCGGCACCAATTGGAAGATCAGCGAGAACTGCTATAAGTTGCACGCCTGCTGCGGCCACACGCACACGGCGATCGACACGGCCCTGGCGCTGCGCGAGCGCCAGGGCTGGGCTCATGATGGTGAGGCGGCGCGAGCGATCGCGAGCGTGCGGATCGCGCTCTACGGACCGGGCTACGCCATCGTGCGCGAGCCGAACCCGCGCACGCCCTATCAGGGCAAGTTCAGCATCGCCTACTGCGTCGCGGTGGCGCTGAACGAGGGCCAGGTCGGGCTGGCGCAGTTCGGCCCCGAACGCTTCGGACCCGCCGGTACTGTCGAGCCGCAGAGCGCCGCGCTCCTGGCGCGCACCACGGTCGAGGTCGCGCCCGACCTGACGGCCCGCTATCCCGCCCATTGGCCCGCGCGATTGGAACTGACCCTCACCGACGGGACGACGCTCGCGGGCGAGGCGGACTATCCGCGCGGTAATCCCGAGAATCCCGTATCGCCGGAGGTGTTGGAGGATAAGTTCCGCGCTCTTGTCGCGCCGATCTACGGCGAATCGCTCGCGGAGCGGGCGCTCGCGGCGGTGCGCACCGTCGAGCGGTGGGACGAGGTACGCGGGGTTATGCGCGGCCTGCTTGCCGGGTGAGGCACGGCGCGATCCCGGTCGCGTGCTACAGCCAGCGGAGGATCGCGGTTCGTCCGGCGGTGACGCTGTGGTGGACGTCGCGGCCAACGCCCTCGACCCTGCCGTGATCCGTTGGCGGGTTTATCATCGGCGATATCTTGAGCGAACGAGCGGAGCAAACACCCCGATGGACTTCACCCTCACCCCTGCCCAGGAGCAATTGCGCGCCACCGTGCGCGATCTCTGCGCCGCCTTCTCGGATGAATACTGGCGGCGGATCGAGTGGGAACGGCAGTATCCCGACGAGTTCGTGCGGACGTTGACGGCGGCAGGGCATCTGGCGACGCTGATCCCTCAGGAATATGGCGGGCGCGGGCTGGGTGTGACCGAGGCGAGCCTGATCCTGGAGGAGATCAACCGCTCGGGGGGGAGTTCTTCGGCCTGCCACGCGCAGATGTACATCATGGGCGCGCTGGTACGCCACGGCAGCGCCGCGCAGAAGGCCCACTGGCTGCCGCAGATCGCCTCGGGCGCGCTGCGGCTCCAGGCCTTCTCGGTGACCGAGGCGGCGGCGGGCTCCGACACGACGAGCATCGCCACGCAAGCGGTGCGCGTCGGCGACGAATATGTCATCCACGGGAAGAAGAGTTGGACGAGCCGGGTCGAGCAGTCGGACCTGTTACTGCTGCTGGCGCGCACGACACCGAAGAGCGAAGTGGGCGACCGTACACGCGGCCTGAGCCTCTTCCTGATCGATCTGCGCGAGGCGCGCAAGACAGGGGCGCTGCACGTCACGCCCACGCGGACGATGTTCAACTACGCGACCTATCAGGTGGAATACGACGGGCTCCGCATCCCGGCGGATGCCCTGATCGGCGAGGAAGGCCGGGGCTTCCGCTACGTGCTGGACGGCTGGAATGCCGAGCGCATCCTGCTCGCGGCCGAATGCATCGGCGACGGGCGGTGGTTCGTCGAGCGCGGGTCGCGCTATGCGAGCGAGCGGCAGGTCTTCGGGCGGCCGATCGGCCAGAACCAGGGGGTGCAGTTCCCGCTCGCGCGCGCCTACGCCCAGGTCGCCGCCGCCGATTTGCTGCGCTTCAAGGCGGCCTGGCTCTTCGACAACGGGCAGTCGTGCGGCGCGGAGGCGAACATGGCGAAGCTGTTGGCTTCGGAGGCGAGCTGGGCCGCCGCCAACGCCTGCCTCGACACGCACGGCGGCAACGGGTTCCTCGATGTGTACGACGTGGAGCGCAAATTCCGCGAGACGCGCCTCTACCAGGTGGCACCGATCAACAACAACCTGGTGCTGGCCTACGTGGCAAGCCACGTCCTCGGGATGCCGAAATCATACTGACTAGCGATGAGGTGACGCGCGATGTCCGACAGCACGATACCCGCGAGCGATCAGCTGCCGCTGACCGGACTCCGTGTGGTCGCCCTGGAACAGGCGGTCGCCGGGCCGTTCTGCTCGCGACAACTCGCCGACCTGGGCGCGGAAGTCATCAAGATCGAGCGCCCGGACGGCGGCGATTTCGCCCGCAGCTACGACGATGCCCTCGGTGGGCTCTCCGCGTATTTCGCCTGGCTGAATCGTGGGAAGCGCAGTGTCGTGCTCGATCTGAAACAGGTCGCCGACCGCGCGGCGCTCGGTACGCTCGTCGAGCGGGCGGATATCTTCGTCCATAATCTCGCGCCCGGGGCGATCGAGCGGCTGGGGCTCGGCTACGACGAACTGGCACAGCGCCATGACCGCCTCATCTGGTGCGGGATCTCCGGGTACGGCCCGGATGGCCCCTACCGCGACAAGAAGGCATATGACCTCTTGCTCCAGGCCGAATCCGGGGTGATCGGTGTCACGGGGGCTGCGGACGCACCCGCCAAGGTGGGGGTGTCGGTCGCCGATATCGGCGCCGGACACTACGCCTATTCCTCGATCCTCGCCGCGCTCCTCAACCGCGCGCGCACCGGGCGTGGCGAGCGCATCGATATCTCCATGCTCGAGTGCCTCACCGAGTCGATGATGCCGATGCTCTACAGCTGGCTCGGCACGGGCGCGATCCCCGGACGTGCCGGCTTGCGGCACAACCTGATCGTTCCCTATGGGGTTTACGCCTGCGCCGACGGCGCGGTTAATCTGGCGATCCAGAACGACCGCGAGTGGCACCGCTTCTGCGCGGTGCTCCTCGACCAACCTGAACTTGTCGCAGACCCCCGCTTCGCCACGAACGCGGCACGCGTGCGTCACCGCCAGGAGTTGGAGGAATTGATCGAACGGCGCTTCGCGGGCATGCGTGCAGCAGCGCTCGTCGCGCTGCTCGATCGCGCCGGAATCGCCAACGGGCGCGTCAATGACGTCCCTGCGGTCGTGGCCCATCCGCAGCTAGCGGCGCGTGCGCGCTGGGTGGATGTCGAGAGCCCGGTCGGGCAGATCCCGGCTTTGCTCCCTCCGCACAACCTCCAGAGCACCCCGGCGGCGATGGGACGGGTGCCGGCGCTAGGGGAGCATACGCGGGTGGTGCTTGGCGAACTCGGCATCGGCCTTCCTCCGCACGACGGGGCGCTGCGGGAGGGCTGACACGAACATCGCGCGGGTCCGACCACGGGATAAGCCGCGTGTCGCCAGGATCGCTCCCGTCGCTCGCGTAGTATCCCTAGGGACACCGTCTGGGGGCCGGGCTGGCGACAGCGCCGCATCGGCGCGTACCTCGCCGAACCGCCGACCGACGGCTGGGAACGGCTGAGCGCGGGGGCGGGGGCCAAGGGGCCGCGCGCGTACGTCCGGGCCCGCCTGTCGCTCGTCGCGCCGCTCGTGGACGACCGGGCGCGCCGGGTGCTACTCCGCCGCAGCGTCGCGGACCCGGCCGAGCTGACGGCGTATGTCTGCGCCGCGCCCGACGGTGCGGCGCGCGGTGCCCTGGTGCGCGTGGCGGGCAGCCGCTGGACCGTCGAGAGCGGCTTCGCGGCCGCCAGGCAGGAGGTCGGGCTGGCCGAGTACGCGGCGTGCCGCCGGACCGGCTGGCACCGCCACGTCACGTCGGCCCGCCTGGTGCCCCGCTCTCCGACGGCCTGAAAGGGTGCCTCCGACGGGGAGCCCGACCGCGTTCAGGGCGGCCCGGCGCGTGCTCGCCCGGCTCCGGGCCGCCGCCCCGCCGGACGACGCGGTGGCCTGGCGCTGGTCGCGCTGGCGAGTGCGGCATCAAGCACGCGTCCGGTCCTACCCCTATAGTACTGGCACAGTACATAATTACCAGTACCAAATTCCTAGCCAATATAGACAACACTCTCTATGATGATAACCATATACCTTGCACAATAGCTCTCTGAGTACTGGGCGGCGGTGTTTTCCGCGCGCGGCGAGGTCTGCACGCTGCGTCCCGCTACCGCACCGCCTCGGAGAGAACGACGCAAGTATGCGACAAGGAGCGCCAGCGACGGGCTGATTCTTCACCGACGCGCGGCCTTTGCCACTCGCGACCGGATCCCGAGCGTTGACAACACAGCGGGGAACGCTGTAAGGAGAATGACGAGGCGATGGTCTACGTTGAAGCGCGCACAAAACCCAATACGTTGAAAGAGGGCACCCAGGAACAACCGGTGGCCCGCGAGCCGATCATGCTGAATGCGCGACCCCGCGTCAGCGTGATCATCCCCGCGCTGAACGAGGCAGAGAATATCCCCCACGTGATCGCGCAAGTCCCGGAATGGGTCCACGAGGTGGTGTTGGTCGATGGCTTTTCGACCGATGGCACGACCGAGGTCGCGCAGCGCGTCTGGCCGAATCACCACATCGTGATGCAGGAGCGCCGCCACGGCACCGAGCGGCGCAACGCCTCGCGCGAGGAGCGGTCCGACCGCCGTGGGCCGGGCCGGGCCTTGCGGCTGGTGCAGCAGACACGCCGAGGCAAGGGCAACGCCCTGCATAGCGGTATCGCGGCGGCGACCGGCGAGATCATCGTGATGATGGACGCCGACGGCTCGACCGATCCGCAGGAGATCGGTCGTTTCGTCGATACCCTGGTCGACGGTGCCGATTTCGCCAAGGGTTCCCGCTTCCTGCGCAATGCCGGCACTTACGACATGCCCCGCTACCGCCAGCTCGGCAACTGGGGACTCGTCTTCCTGACCAATGTCCTCTTCGGTACCCGCTATACGGACATCACGTACGGCTACAACGCCTTCTGGAAACGCCATGCCGGGGCACTGGCGCTGGAGATCGATGGCTGGCCGAACGAGATTATCAGCAATATCCGCGTCGCGCGGCATGGCCTGCGCGTGCAGGAGGTGCCCTCGTTCGAGCACCCGCGCCTGGCCGGGGAAGCGAAACTGCAAGGCGTGTTCGGGGTCGGCTGGCAGATCGGCCGCGAGATCCTGCGCGAGCGCTGCCGCCCCGCACGGATGCAGACGCTGATGTCGGCGAGCAACGCCACGTCGAGCGTCGACGTGACGGTGAGCGATGACACGATCACCCTGCGCCCGGAGGGGGATCTCGCACCCGCTACCACGGCATGAGCGGTGCCTCCACCGCCGATACCACCGTGTCGGTCATCATCTGCGCCTACACCGAGGAGCGCTGGCAGCCGCTCGTCGAGGCGATCGAAGGGGTGCGCGCGCAGACGCGCCCGGCGGAGCAGGTCGTCGTTGTGATCGATCACAACGACGACCTGCTGGCGCGCGTACGGGAGCGTTTCACGCCGCTTGGGGTGATCGTCACCGCCAATCCCGGTCAGCGCGGCATCTCCGGGGCGCGCAATCACGGCGTAGCCAAATCGTCCGGAGAGATCGTCGTCTTCCTCGACGACGACGCGACCCCTTACCCCGATTGGCTGGCGCAGCTCACCAAACACTACGCCGATCCCGGCATCTATGGCGTCGGCGGGGGGCTGGTCGCGCGGTGGGAGACGGGCCGGCAGCCGCGCTGGATACCCCAAGAGTTCTACTGGACACTCAGTTGTAATTATCGCGGCTTACCCACCACACAGGCCCCCGTTCGCAACCTGATCGGCGGCAACATGAGTATCCGGCGCAGCACCTTCGTGGCACTTGGCGGGCTCCAGGACGGTTTGGGGCGGCTCGGCACGATCCCGCTCGGCTGCGAGGATACGGAGTTCTGTATCCGCCTCCACCGCCACTACCCGTCGGCGATCCTGCTGCACGAGCCGGATGCGCTGGTGTCGCATCTCGCGACCGCCACACGGACGCGGCCACGCTACTTCCTCACCCGCTGCTGGGACGAAGGGCGCTCGAAGGCGATCGTCGCGCGGTTGGTGGGCACGACCGCTGGCCTCGCCTCGGAGCGCTATTACACCTTCTTCATCCTGCCTACCGGCGTCCTGCTCCACCTCGGGGCGGTCGTGCGGCACGGGGACATCGCCGGGGTGGGCCGCGCGGCGATGATCGTCGCGGGGCTGGCGCTGACGACCGGGGGCTACCTGCGTGGTCGCCTGAGTATGCTGGGAGGGCGCTTCCAACTCTCGCCGACGGTACCGCCGAATCCAGTGGCTGGCGTCGGCGAGGCCGCTGCGATCGACGCGCACCCATGAGCTTCGGCCTCGCCACACCACCCGCGACCAACGCCGCGCGCACGCCACCGGATGACGCCCTCGCGGCGATCGGGGGGGTGCGCCTCGCGATGGTGGCCTGCCGCTTCCCGCCCTATGTCGGCGGCGTCGAGTTGCACACCGCCGAGGTCGCCCGGCGGCTCGCCGCCGCCGGGGCGCTGGTGACGGTGCTCACCACCGACCCGAGCGGCAAGCTGCCCGCGCGGGAATTCACGCCGGAGGGGATCGAGATCCGCCGTGTGCCGGCCTGGCCGCGCGTGGGGCCGCTCGGCGATCTGCACATCGCCCCGGCCCTTGGGACGCTGATCCGGCGCGAGCGTCGTCGCTGGGATCTCGTCCACCTCCAGGGCTACTTCACCTTCGTCGCCCCGATCGCCCTCCGCGCTACCCGCGCGACGGGTTTGCCCTACATCATCTCGTTCCATAGCGGCGGGCACTCCTCGCCATTGCGAAACATGCAGCGCGGGGCGCAGTTCGCCGCGTTGCGCCCCTATTTCACCGGCGCGCGCCGCCTGATCGCCGTGTCGCGCTTCGAGGCGGACTACTTTCGCGCGCGCCTGCGCCTCCCCGCCGAGCGCTTCACGGTGATCCCGAACGGCGTCACCCTGCCGGTCCTCCCCGCCGACGATCCGGTGGTGCCGACCACCGGGCCATTGCTCGTCTCGACGGGCAGATTGGAGCGCTTCAAGGGGCATCAGGCGGTGATCGCGGCCCTCCCGTATGTCCTCGATCGCGAGCCGACGGCACGCCTCCGCATCGTCGGCACCGGACCGTACGAGGCGGAGTTGCGGCGCCTCGCGGCGGCATCGGGGGTGGGCGAGCGGATCGAGATCGCCGGCATCCCGCCCGACGACCGGCTGGCGATGGCCCGCCTCCTCCGCAGCGCCGCGCTCGTCATCTCCCTCAGTCGCTTCGAGTCGCAGGGGATCGGGGTCGGTGAGGCGATCGCGCTCGGTCGGCCCACGCTGGTCACCGCCGACACGGCGCTGGCCGAACTGGTGGAGCAGGGGCTGGCACACGGCTTGGCGCCGGACAGCACGCCCCAACAGGCGGCGGCGGCGATCCTCGGCGCGCTGCACGCCCGGTTGCAACAGATGGTCGCCACTCTCCCGACGTGGGATGATTGTGCTGCGGGGTTGGCCCGTACCTATCGCACGGTGCTGGATAGCGCCGCTGGGGAGCGTTGAGGCGGTGCGGATCTTGATGCTAACGGACCTCTACGCGCCGGTCATCGGTGGCCTGGAGATCCACGTCCGTAATCTGAGTGCCGGGCTGGCCGCGCGCGGCCATACCGTAACGGTGGCGACGCTGGATCAGGGGAACGCCCCCGCGCGCGAGAGCGACGCGCAGGGGGTCGCGGTGCGGCGGATTCGCGGCACCCTCCAGCGTGCCGCGCGCCTGTTCAGCGACAGTCAGCGGCAGTTCGCGCCGCCCTTCCCCGATCCCGAGGCGACGCTGGCGCTACGCCGCATCATCGCCGAGGTGCAGCCCGAGATCATCCACGCGCACAACTGGCTGCTCCACTCCTATCTGCCCCTCCAGCGCCGCAACGGCCCGAAGATCATCCTCAGCCTGCACGACTACGGACTGGTCTGCGCCCGCCGCGATCGCATCCATCAAGGCGAGCTGTGCGACGGGCCGGGCGCGCGCAAGTGTCTCGCCTGCGCGACCGCGCACTACGGCGCGGCGCGCGGCGTGCCGACCGCCATCGCGACACGGATCGCGGGGGTGACCGCGCGCGCGCGCGTCGATCAATTCCTGCCGGTGAGCGCGGCGGTGGCGCAGGGGAATCTGCTGCGCGATGGGCGCGATCCGTTCCGCATCGTGCCGAATTTCATCCCCGACGATGTCGCGGCGGTGCGCGGCGACTACGACCGCTATCTGGAGCAGTTGCCGCGCGAGCCCTTCCTCCTCTTCGTGGGGGCGTTGATCCCGATCAAGGGGATCGCGGTGCTGCTGCGCGCCTATAGCACGCTCGCCGATGCCCCGCCGCTTGTCGTGATCGGGGCGCGTTGGCCGACCTCCCCCACGACCTTCCCGCCGGGGGTCACGGTGTTGGAGGACTGGCCGCACGGCGCGGTCATGGCGGCGTGGCGGCGGAGCCTGCTCGGTATCGTCCCCTCGATCTGGGCCGATCCCTGCCCGACCGTCGCGTTGGAGGCGATGGCCGTCGGGAGGCCGATGGTGGCCTCGCGCATCGGCGGGCTGAGCGACATCGTCGCCGACGGCGAGACGGGCCTGCTGGTGCGACCGGGCGATGCGAACGCGCTCGCGGCGGCGTTGCGCGCCGTCTATAGCGACCCGACCCTGGCCGACCGCTTCGGCGCGGCGGGCGAGGCGCGCGTGCGCGAGCGCTTCGTCGCGAGCGCGGTCATCCCGCAGATCGAGGCGATCTACCGGCAGGTCCTGGGCGCGGCAACCACGCCCGAAGCGGAGCGGGTGACCACCCTCGCGACGGGTGACCGCGCATGAGGCGGCGCGGCACACCGCACACGCTCCTCGCGGCACAGGCGATGCTGCCCAATCCGGGCGATACGCGCTGGTCGCCATCGCGCGGCGGGACGCTGATCCTGCCCGACGTTACCGCACGTCGCCCCGTGGCGGCGACCCGCACGCAACGACTGGTGATCGATCCGTACAGCCTCGCCGCGATCGTGCTCTACCTCGCCGGGGTCGGGGCGCTCGGCACGATCTTCGGCGATCAACCGGCCTTCCCCTTCAACTACGCCGCCTTCTGGGGGGCGTTCGGCCTCGCGCTCGGCGGCATCCTGCTCTACGGGTTGCGTGGCCCGGCCCGCGCGCGACACCAGCTCCTGGCGCTCGCCGCGTACGGCGTTTTCACCTGGCTCCCCGAATGGCTCAGGAGTCCGACCCAGGCGATCTTCAGCGATGAGCTGTTCCACCTCCAGATCGTGCAGCAGATCGCCGAACTGGGCCGCACCGCCGTGCCGGTCAGCTACTACCCGATCCCGGCCGAGTTCCCCGGCCTCGAATTCTGCACGCTGGCCCTCGCTGGCGCGACCGGCCTGCCGCTGGGAATCGCCGCGCGCTTCCTCGTGTTGGTCAACCACGCCCTGATCCCGTGCATCGCCTACCTGACCGCGCGCGGCCTGGGACTGGGTCGGCGCGGGGCCTTCCTGGCTGCGCTGATCTACGCCGCCAACACGAGCTACTACTACTTCCACGCGGTCTTCAGCTACGAATCGCTCGGCGTGACCTTCGTCATCACGATCTGGGCGCTGATGAGTCGTCGCCAGCAACGCTTCGGGCGGCGCGACTTCGCCCTCGCGGTCCCGGTCTCGCTGGCCCTCGCGGCTACCCACCATTTCAGCTCGTATATCCTGGCGGCGACCGTCGTTGTCGCCTGGCTGGCGCGGCGTATCGTGCAGCGGATCGGGCAGGGCAAGCTCGGTATCCCGACCGAACAGCCGGGGCGCTGGCGGGCGGGGGTCTTCGGGGCGTTCACGCTCCTCACAATCGTCGCCCCGATCCTCTGGCTCTTCCTCTTCACCACGCGGGCCGAGCAATATCTCGCCACCTCGTTCGTCGCGCGGATCGCCGGCATCGTCACCTCGTTGCAACGGATCATCGCGCGCGAGTCCGGGGGGCGAACCCTCTTCCAGGGCTCGCCGTTGCCCCAGTGGGAGCGCCTGATCGACTTCCTCTACGTCCCGACGCTGGTGGTGCTCGGGCTACTGGGCGTCGGCATGATCTTACGCCGACTCGGCTTCCGCAACGCCCCGGCCTATGCCCTGGCCCTCGCGCCGTGCGGCCCGCTCGCCTGGTTCCTGACCGTGCCGGCGGTGATCACGCCCGCCTCGGAACTGGCCTATCGCTCCTGGCCCTTCCTCTTCCTCGGGCTGGCGATGTACGCGGCGATCGCGCTGCTGCTGATCGCGGGCTGGCTCTACAGCTACCGGTGGACGCGCCCATTCGCGTGGCCAGCGGTGGCGCTCCCGATCGCGCTGCTCCTCTTTTGCAGCGTCGGGATCGGCGATAACCAGGCGGGGCGCTTCCCGGTGGCTACCCCCACCAAGGCAGCGGGGCCGGAGACGATCACGCCCGATGTGATCGACTCGGCCCATTGGCTCGAACGGACGGCAGGGCGCTACAACCAGATCGCGGGGGACGGTACGACGCAATCGATCATCGCCACGGTAGGATTTCAGAAGGCCAGCGACTGGAATTCCTGGGTACCGTTCTTCGCGGTCACGACGAGCGAGGTATCGCAATTCATGCACAACAGCGATACCCGTTTCCTCACCGTCGATCGCCGGATCGCCACGCTGCCCCCGCGCTACGGCTACTATTTCAGCGATGCGGAGCTGTACCTCCCCGAAGCGCGCGTCGGCAGCCGCGAGATCGACGATCCGATCCCCACGGCCCTGGTCGATAAATTCGACCAGGTGCCCGATCTCGCGCGGGTCTACGACAACGGGAACATCCAGATCTTCGAGTACCTGCCCGTGCTCGACGGCGACATACAACCGGGATCGAGCGCCGGCGTCCCCCGTGGGGCACGATGAGGAGTATCGCCGCGCTGCGCCCCCTCGCCTCGTTTCGCGGGATCATCGCCAACGCTGGCGCGGTCGTCGGCACGACGGCGATCCTGGCACCGCTCGGCTTCGTCTACTGGTGGATCGCCGCGCGCCTCTTCCCCGCGACGGAGGTCGGCTTCTCGGCGGCGTGCATCTCCGCGATGCAGCTCCTCGCCATGCTCGCCACCTGGGGCTGCGGCACCCTGCTGATCGGCGAGAGTCAGCGGCGCGACGATGGCGCGGCCCGGCTGATCGCGTCGCTCAGCGTCGGCACCGGGATCCTCGGCTTCCTCTTCGGCCTCGCCTTCGCCGCGATCGCTCCGCGCCTCATCACCGACCTACAGCCGCTCGGTGGGAGCGTCCTCAACGCCGCGCTCTTCGCGTTCGGCGTCGCGCTGACCACCGCGACCCTGGTCCTCGACCAGGCGGTGCTCGGCTTGCAACGTGGCACGCTCCAAGTGATTCGCAACGCGATCTTCGCCGGCATGAAGCTGCTGCTGCTGATCCCGGCGGGGCTGTTCCTGAGTCGGAGCTACATCTTCGGTATCTACCTGACCTGGGTGCTCGGGCTGTTCATCTCCCTCTGTTGGCTATTCAGTCGCCGCTTCCTGACCGGGATTCACCCGCGCGATTATCTGCCACGGTGGGAGACCGTCCGCAGCCTCGGTCGCGCCGCGCTGCAACACCACTTCCTGAACATCGCCCTCCAGGCGTCCAGCCTCCTGCTGCCGCTGATCGTCACTGTGACCCTGTCGAGCGCGCAGAACGCCTATTTCTATACCGCCTGGATGATCGTCGGCTTCGTCTTCGTCCCGCCGGTCGCCCTCTCGGTCTCGCTCTATGCCTCCGCCGGCACGGCGGGAACCCTCGCGCGCAAGCTCCGTTTCACCCTCGGTGCGGCGGTCGCGTTCGGGATCGCCGCGAACATCGTCGTTCTTTTCGGCGCGAATCTGATCCTGCGCCCCTTCGGCGAGGATTATGCGGCGGCGGCGGCGACGGCGCTCCGCTTCATCGGCCTGGGGGTCTTCGGGCTGATCGTGAAGGATCATTATGTTGCACTCTGCCGCATCCGTGGCCGGGTCAGCAACGCGATCCCGCTGATCACCATCGGCAGCGTGGCCGAGCTTGCCTTCGCCGCGATCGGGGCGGCGCACAACGGCCTCACCGGTCTGGGCATCGGCTGGCTGATCGCCGTCTGCTTGCAGGGGGTGGCGATGGCCCCGGCGATCTACCGCGCGGCCCGACCAGGGCTCCAGCAGGAGACCCCGCGCCCCGACGAACCATCGCTCGCACAGGGCATCTGAGCGCCGACCTACCAGAAGAACCGGTCGCGTCCGCCCGCCCGCAACAGCGCCTCCACGAAGAAGTAGTCGCCATACGGCAGCATCGTGTCGGTACGCCCGCGCGCGACGTGAGAAGCGCCGTGGAGGAGCAAGCCCTCCGCCTCCGCCTCCGCGAAAGTCGTGTACCCGTCGATCAGCGCGACCAGGATTCGCTCTGCGCTCGCCCGATAGCGCGCGGCGGCGGCGGGTTCGTCGCCGAGGGTTTGCGCCAGCAGGAGCAGCCCCGCCGCCTCGATCGCGCCCGCCGAGCTATCGCGGTACGGCGTCGCATCCGGCGTCAGCCGGTAATCCCAGAGCGGCACGCTATCGACCGGGAGGTGCGCGAGCGCCCAATCCGCGAGTTCCCGCGCGGTGTCGAGGAAACGCGCCTCGCCGGTGTGGCGGTAGGTCTGCGTGTAGCCGTGGATCGCCCAGGCGTGGCCGCGACTCCAACACGACTCATCCGCGAAGCCCTGCGCGGTGAAGCCGCCGAGCGGCGTGCCGCTGTCGGGGTCGAAGTCGTAGGTGTGGTAGGTCGAGCCATCGGGGCGAATGATGTAGCGGGTGTTCGTGTCGGCATGGGCGACCGCGATCGCGGCCAATTCGTCCCGCCCGGTCTCGCGCGCGGCCCAGAAGAGCAGCCCGAGGTTCATCATGCAGTCGATGATGATCTTCCCGCGTCGCCGTCGCGACTCCTCCGCCGAGGCACCGGTCGGGGCGTTCCATGCCTGGATGAAGTTGCCCGCCCGATTGAAACGCGCTGCCAGGGCATCGGCGGCGCGCAGGCTGAGGGCGCGCGCCTCGGCGTCGCCGGTCAGCCGGTAATCGGCGAGGGTGGAGAGGCAGTACAGGAAGCCGAGGTCGTGGTCATGGCTCTCCGGGCGGTCGAGGCGGGCGGCGAAGTACGGGCGTTGCGCGCGCGCCGCCGCGAAGAAGGCGTCGTCCCCGGTCTCGTCCCAGGCGAGCCAGAGTTGCCCACACCAGAAGCTATCGACCCAGTCGTTCTCGTTGCAGCGGATGTAGGTCAGCCCGCCCGCCTCGCCGATCGAGGGGCGCGCGGTCCCCATGCGCGGGATCGTGCGTCGGATCGACGCATAGGAAGCGGTCAGCGCCTGCGCGAACCCTGCGGTTTCGTCGCGTGTCCCGACGGTCATCGCCACCCCTCCCCATCGCCATACTGTCCCACAATGGGGCGACTGTAGCATGGGCGGTCGGGGCCGTCTAGCACCAGGCGGGTCGGCGGGTCGGCGGGTCGGCGGTCGGCGGTCGGTAGAGGGAGACCTGACGGGCAGGAGGAGGTTAGGGCTCAGCCCTACATGGTGGCGCGTTCGATGGCGTCGAGCCAGGGGCGCTCGTTGGCGACGAGCCAATCGCGCAGACTCGTCAGCGCGGGCAGGCGCGCGAACCAATTGGTGAGGTCGTCGGTCACGAGCGCCCGACCAAGCCACCAGGTAAAACCAACGACCTCCCGCAGCAGCAACAACTGTGGCAGCGCGGCGATCTCGGCAGGGGTTAGGACAGCGCTACGGGCATACCCGGTGCAGAACGTCGCGCTCAGCGCCAACTCTTCGGCCAGCGGCAACGGGCGGTAGCGCAGGGTGAGCGACAACCCGGAGGCGACATCGAGTGCGCGTGCGTCGTAGAGCGAGAATTCGAAGTCGAGGATCGCCGTGACCCGCGTCCCGCTGGCGAGGGCGTTGCCGGGGCCGAAATCGCCGTGGATGACCTGCCGTGGCAAGGCGCGATACAGCCCATCGAGGAAGGGAGCGAGCGAGCGCACGATCGCGCGCCAATCGGCCAGGGCGGCGCGATAGGGCGCGACATCCGGCAGGCCGAGATCGCGCGGCGTCAGAGTGGCCGGGTCGGGCACGCGCGGGTGGATCGCGGTCAGCGTCCCATTCGACGCCCAGGTCGGGCGCACGGCGGCGGGCACAGCGGTTAGCGCGCCGTGCAGTTCGCCGAGCGCCGTCCCCAACGCCGCGAGCGTGGCCGGATCGTGGCGATCGGGCGGCTCGCCGGGGAGCCAGCGGAAGAGCGCCTGCCAGCCGCCATCGCCGAACGGCACCAACGTCGCACCGGTGACGGTGGGGAGCGGTTGCGGCGTGCCGAACGGCAGGTTCGCCTCGGCCAGCCAGACGAGCAGGCGGTGCTCGATCAGGATGCGTTCCGGCGCGCCGTGCGTCAGCCGCTTCCAGAGGAATTGGCCCGCGCCGGTGCGTACCACCCGCACCTGATTGTTGATCCCCGCGCCCGCCGCCAGCGGGAGGACATGCAGCGGCGGCGTCAACCCGTAGGGGGCCAACGCCGCCAGGGGCCAGGGCTCCATTTCCTCAGCCACGCCATACGCCCCCGGACGAGTCCTGCTCAGCGCGCGTCGGCACGCAGGTCGAGCCAGGAGAGTTCCTGGTCGGTCAGCTTCAGGTCGAGCGCGGCGGCGTTCTGCCGGAACTCCTCGCCGGTGGTGCAGCCGACGAGCGGGTAGATGTTGTCCGGCTGCGCGAGGACATAGGCCATCGCGATCTGCGGGATCGTCAGACCGCGCTCCGTCGCCAGCTCGCGCGCGCGGTCGAGCCGCTGGAAGTTCGGCTCGTAGCAGTACGCCTTGATACAGACCTCGTCGAGATGGCTGCTGAACTGGTCGAGGTTCGTGCGGCTGAAACGCCCCGAGAAGAAGCCCCCGGCGAGGCTTGACCAGGTGAAGAGGGGGATCCCCTGCTCGCGATACCAGGCGCGACTCGCCTCGCCGGCCGGGCCGCTGACGGTGATGCACCCGGCCCACGGCGGCTGGAACTGCTCGGCGAGGCTGAAGTTCGGGCTGCTGACGCCGAACGGGACCAGGCCGTTCGCGGCGGCGTACTCGTTCGCCTCCTGCACGCGCTCGTGGGTCCAGTTTGAGCCGCCGAAGACGCCGATCTTCCCCGCTCGGTGATGCTCGTTCAGCACGTCCACGATCGGCCCGACCGGCAGCTCGGGGTTGTCCCGGTGCAAGACGTAGATCTCGATGTGGTCGGTGTTGAGCCGCCGCAGCGATTCGTTGAGGTCGTGGGTGATGTCCTCCGGGGTGACGCGCGCGCGCCCCGCTTCCGGGTGAGCGCCCTTGCCGAGGATCACCACCTCGTCGCGCACACCGCGATCGGCGAGCCAGGCGGAGAGGACGCGCTCCTTCTCGCCCGCGCCGTAGCTGTACGCCGTATCGAACGTGCGGCAGCCGAGCGCGTAGACCGCATCGAGGAGCGCGAAACTCGTCGCCTGATCGGCCTCGCTGAGCGGGATCGTCCCCTGCACGAGGCGCGAGATCGGCTTCTCGACGCCCGCTATCTTGCCGTATTCCATCGTTTCCCCTCCACATCGACGATCGCGAGCCGCGACCGTACCTCGGACACAGTTAACCATATCTCGCATGATCTCGCGCGCGCGAGCGCGCCACATCAGCCAGCCCTCCTCACCAGCACGATCGCGCCGCCCAGACGCGCGCTCGCCGGGGCGTACGCCTTCATGGGTCAAGCATCGGTCGAACTCTCCCTGTAGTCGCGTGCCGGATAAGAGCGCGCACAGGGCACCACGCGCCACGAAGCGGAATATCTTCCCGCGTCCGACTGTTGCCTTGCAGTGATGGAGCGATCGCGGCGGGCACAGCGAGATGGAGGGTGGCACGATGGCGAACAGGGCGGTGGTGGTCGATCCGGGTGTGGCGGGGCGTCTGGTGGTGCGCGAGGTGGGCGACCCGGAACCGACGCCGCAACAGGCGATCGTGCGCGTCGCGGCGATCTCCCTCAATCGCGGCGAGGTTAACGGTGCGATGAATCGTCCAGCGGGCGCGCGACCCGGCTGGGATCTCGCCGGGACGATCGAGCGCGCGGCGGCGGACGGCTCCGGGCCGCAGGAAGGGACGCGCGTCGTCGGCTTCGTCCCGACCGGCACGCGCTCCGCCCACCCCACCGTGCCGATCGGCGGGTGGGCGGAGCGCGTGCCGGTCGGCACCGACGCGCTGGCGACGCTGCCGCAAGGGGTCTCCTTCGCGCAGGCGGCGACCCTGCCGGTCGCGGGGATGACCGCGCTGATCGCGGTCGAACACGGCGGCGCGCTGCTCGGGCGCACGGTGCTCGTCGGCGGGGCGTCGGGCGGCGCGGGGAACTTCGCGGTGCAGCTCGCACGGCTCGGCGGGGCGCACGTCACCGGCATCGTACGCCAGGAGGCGCACGCCGAGGAGGTCCGGCGGGCGGGCGCGGACAGGGTCGTCGTCACCACGGACGGCGTGGCGGCGGCGGAATACGGCCCCTACGACCTGATCGTCGACTCTGTCGGCGGCGCGCTCCTCGGCAATCTCCTGTCGCAGATCGCCATCGGGGGCACGGTCGTCACCTTCGGCTCCTCGGCGGGGGCCGAGGTCACGTTCGACCTGCGCCCGTTCTTCCTCGGCGGCGGCGCGAGCCTCTATGGCCTGATCCTCTTCCACGAGGTCCGGCTGCACCCGGCCAACATCGCCCTGGCGCGGCTGGCGGGCCTGGTCGCGGACGGGCGCCTGACGCCGCAGATCGCGGTCGAGGCCCCCTGGGAGGAGATCGCGACCGTCGCGCGGGATCTTCTGGATCGCCGCTTCACCGGGAAAGCGGTGCTGCACATCGGTCGGGGCTGACGACCGGGCGCATAGAGGGACGACGCGGCATCGGGCCGCGTCGTCCCTTCGCCGTGATTACACGGAATCCGTACGAGTTCCGTATGGTTGCTTGCTGTACAAGGCCGTTGGGCTGAAGCACCCATGAAGGGCGCACTGCCTCCGGGGGACACTATCCGCCCGCGCGGACTCGGGCACCGATACCGTACGGCGTCACGTCGTTGCGCGCCCGCTCGCTGCCACACGACCGGTGCCGGCCATGTCAGCGGCACCGCGCGACGGGCGTGGCCCCGCACCATTCGCTCCCACACCGCGCGCGGTGTATTCTCTGTCGTGTGCGCGATGATCGCGGCGAATCGCTGATGACAAAGGGAGCTAGACGATGGGCGAGCATCCTGTGGAGCAGGTCGCGGTGGTGGTCATGGCGCATCCCGACGACGCGGAATTCGGCTGCGCGGGCACGGTCGCCGCCTGGGCGCGCGAGGGCTGGGCGGTCTATTACGTCGTCTGCACCGATGCCTCGGGGGGCGGCTCGGACGACGCCACCGACGTGACCCCGACGGCGCGCGCGCTGATCACCACGACCCGCAAAGCGGAACAGCGGGCGGCGGGCGCGATCCTGGGCCTGCGCGACGTGATCTTCCTCGACTATCCCGACGGCCGCATGGAGCCGACCCTCGACCTGCGCCGCGATCTCGTACGCGTCTTCCGCCGCCTGCGCCCCAGCCGGGTCATCTGTCAATCGCCGGAGCGGACCTGGACCCCGACCTACGCGATCCCGCGCCACCACCCGGACCATCTGGCGGTCGGCGCGGCGACGCTGGCGGCCCTCTACCCGGCCACGCAGAACCCGTGGGACTTCCCCGAACTCCTCGACGAAGGGCTCCCCCCCACAAGGTCCACGAGTTCTACATCACGGGTGCGCCGAACAGCAACCACGCGGTCGATATCAGCGCCACGTTCGACACCAAGCTGGCGGCGCTGCGGGCGCACGCCAGCCAGATCGGCGGCAGCATGGAACGCCTGGAACCGATGCTGCGCCACTGGGCGGGCGAGGCGGGCGAGGCGCACGGCTTCACCTACGCCGAACTCTTCCATCGCGCCGAGCAGATGGGCTGAGCGTCGTCGCGCTCGACCCGCCGAGCAGCTGGGCCGAGCGATACCGTATTCGCCCCCTCAGCACCGTGCCCGCGCCGGACACTGCGCGGGCACGGCCACGCCTGCTCCGTGCTCGCCATGCGTCACGCAGAACAAATCTCTCGCCCGCTTCAGAACCCCACACCTTGCGGCCTTGCCAAACTGTCCTTTGGTGCGCTGCCATACCGCTCCTGCGCTGGTATCCTGCACCAGGGACCACCGACCGTGACAAAAATGCCAGAAAGGAAGCGCGGGTGAGCGGTACAGCCCGACCGGTGAGCGTCGTTCGCCCCTTCGCGAACGACGACCCGCGCCTGGATCGATTGGTCGACATCTGGACGCGGGCCTACACCAGCATGAACGCCTTCGCGCCAGACGCGCGGCAACGCTTCAGCGAAGGGTTGCACCATTTCGATGACGAGCCAGGCGTCAGTTTGTGGGCGGCGGAACGGGGCGGCGAGCTAAACCGAAGCGCCGATGAAAACTACATGGCCGTCGGGTATGCTGCGGGTTGTGGTCGGAGACATGGCAGGAGGCGGGGACATGGCCGACATCGCGAGCGCGTTGGCGCACTGGGAGTTGGAGGTGGGACACGTCCGTGACCGGATGTATCGCGCGCCGACGCCGCGTGAGCGCGAGCGCTGGCACGCCCTCTGGCTGCTGGCGCAGGGCTGGTCCGCCAACAAGGTGGCGGAGTTGCTGGAGCGCGATGCCCACACCGTCGGGGGCTGGCTCACGGCCTTCGCCCAGGACGGCCCGGCGGCGCTGGCCTTCGAGCAGGCCGGTGGTGCCCCCCCGCCCTCGGGGCCGAGGCCCAGGCAGGGCTGAAGGTCGCGGTCCAGGCTACGCCGACGGAAGCGGGCGTCACGCTGGCGAATTGGAACTGGAAGGTGGTGCGGCAATTCATCGAGGCCCGCTGCGGCATCCGGCTCTGTCGCAGCGCCTGCCTGCGCTACCTGCACCGGCTGGGCTTCGTCTACAAGCGCCCGAAAAAGCGCCTGCTCAAGGCGGATGACGAGCAGCGCGCTGCCTTCGTCGCGGAGTATGCCGCCCTGCTGGTGGAGGCGCGGGCGCACGGGGCCAAGATCTTCTTCGCCGACGAGGCGCACTTCCGTGCGGATGGCGACTTGCAGGGCAAGTGGGTGCTCAAGGGCCAGCCGGCGCTCGTCGACTCGACCTGCCCGCGCTGGGGCGAGAAGGCGAGCTACTACTCGGCGGTCTGCTTGGAAACGGGCGAGGTCGAGCACCTGGAACTGACCGGGACGAGCTCGTCCGTGACCAGCGCGGGCTTCCTGAGACAGTTGCGCTCCGCTCACGCTGGGCCGCTCATTGTCATCTGGGATAATGGCCCCGCGCACGGTGGTGACGCGGTGCGGGAGTACCTGGCGACGCCCGACCTGGGCCTGCGCCTGATTCGCTTGCCCGCCTACAGCCCCGACTTCAACCCCGACGAGGCGATCTGGGCCTGGGCACGCGAGGAGGTCACCGCTAACGCCTGCCTCGGCACTAAGAAACTGTCTGATAAAGGGTGGCGCGAGGGTGGTAAGGTCGCCGTCTCGCCGCATCGCTCGTTGTCTTCCCGCGTCCGTACTGGCGTAGCCGATGGGGCGTGCGGCAGCAGGCCGTTCTCTGGCCC
>JAABUM010000808.1_pt1 | contig 51056 bp, 46 predicted proteins | sample 5559161 | NCBI WGS metagenome assembly JAABUM01 (sample SAMN10711868, study PRJNA513369) | rock metagenome | isolation source: Antarctica rocks | place: Antarctica: Victoria Land, Siegfried Peak nord
TTGCTCGTCGCTCAAGTCGCTGGGATAAACCACTTTGGATGCGCGTCTCATCAACTCCAGTCTGACCCAAACCCACACTACAGAGACAGGCTCTTAAACGGAGCCAAGTAATTGTTGAAAAGCAGGGGAGCAATGCTGGCATCCACCTTAGGTAGCGTATCTTCTTTGATACTCTTCAAGTTCGTGAACTTGTATTTCCCTGCTCCTTGAAAGGTTGCTATCCCATCCCCATCAGCGTCCACATAAGTTGGAACGCTTTCACCCATTTTCTTCCATAGTTCATGAGTTCATGTTCGGCGAGTAGGTTGACTTGCAACCAGTCATCTTTCCCTGTCTTGCAAGGAAACAAACCCGGCTAAAGGCGCCGGAGTTGCACCTTGGCGAGATTCTCATTTATGGCCGACCTTGCAATTGCCGCGGGCGTTTCGCGCGACCAGAGCGCGCTTCAAAGCGCCTCGAAACTGTTTCTCTTTTTGTGGAGCGAAGCGTGGCAAGCCGCGCCCGCTACTGTTCAAGGCGATGCCGATGCCCTGCACGATATGCGCGTGGCGCTTCGCCGCTTGCGCACGGGATTGCAAAACTTCGAGGGCGAAAGTGATGCGCCGTTGCTCAGCCAATCTCTGCGCCGCGAAATCAAGTTGTGGCGCGGCAAAATCGGAAAATTGGGCGACAAACTCGGCAGCGTGCGCGACTTCGATGTGCTCGGCGATTATGTGCGTGACTTCGCCAAAGATAAGGAGGATGCCTCGCCCGGCTTGCAAAAGTTCGAGGCCGCCTTGCTCCACGAGCGCAAACGGAATTTCGCGCCGATGACGCGCAAAATCGAACACGCGGGCGAACCAGACCACTTGCGCGAAGAGTTTGCCCGTTGGAGTTTGGGACTTCCCGGCGCGTATTCCGCCGCGCAGTTGTCGGTCGAAGAGGCGGCCAAAACGATTTTGTCCGCCCGTTTGGACGAAGCGTTAGCGCTTGGTAACGCCCTGACAGAAGGCGACGAAGAAGCGCAACACGAACTGAGAAGAACCCTGCGCCGCATCCGCTATACGCTCGAAACTCTGTCGCCGTGCTTCGACAAGCCGATCAAAAAACCGGTGAAACGATTGGTCGAACTGCAAGATTTACTCGGCGAAATGCAAGATCGCACGGTATTGCAAGAATGGCTCGCGCATTCGTTCAAAGATGTGCCTGATGATGTCGAACTGTTTGCACAACAGGGGAATAAAAGGCGCGAAGAGTTGTTGCAAGAAGTGCGCGCGTTATGGAAAAAACGCAAGAACGAAGGTTTGTGGAATGAACTGCGCTCATGGGCATCATAACAACAAACGCCGCGACTCAATGAGTCGCGGCGTTTGTATCGGGCTAAAGTGCGATTTACTGGCAGCCTGTGGTGATGTTCATGCAGGGAATTTTGGTTCCCGCAGGCAACGGCACCGCGCTTGGGTTGTAAAAGCGGTCGATGCGTTGCGACTTGACATGTCCGTCGGCGAACAAAACGTTGGTGGTTTCCAGGTGACGGGCTTGCGGGCCGCCATAAGAACCTTCGCCATTGACATTGGCGAGGTCTGCGGGGCTGGCGAACTGCTCCCCGGGAGTTTTTTGTGTCCAGTTGATCGGGTTCTTGGTCGTATCAACGATTGTTCCGCCGTCAAAGGCCATAACCGTTGAAGCAACGCTTGCAATGGCTGCTTGCGATACCGACGTGCCCCCGGCGTCATAAGCGCCGCCGATGTCGGTGTTATAAAGGTAGCTGTCGTGGTAGTTGCGGCTGACGCCTCCGTTGTTAGTCGCTTGCAAACCCGCACACCAGTAGGTGTTCATCACCTCAGTTCGGGTGTCGCTTGGGCACTGGAAGATCTGCGTGCTTTTGATGTAAGGCTGCAACAAGGCAGGCCACGTTAAAGCGGTCGCTGTGCCACCCGCGCCCACGTCTGTCGGCGTCATCTTCTCGTCGTAGTCCTGCGAATACTGAAGAAAGCCCAAGCCGATTTGCTTAAGATTCGATTGGCAAGAGGAGCGACGCGCGTTTTCCCTCGCGCGGGCGAAAACGGGGAACAGGATCGCCGCGAGAATGGCGATGATGGCGATAACAACGAGGAGTTCTATGAGCGTAAATGCACTCTTCACAGATTTGTGGTTTGTCATAATGAGCGAATTGTGTCAACGCCTCCGGGTAAGCCGGGTTGCGTGGACTTTCCCAGCGAATATACCCGTTTCCGTTAGCTTTCTAACATCATTACCGAAAAATAACCGCTTTTTCGGAAGGGGCGTAAACACGGGTGACGGGAACGCACTTTGCCTGTTGCCTGTCCTTAATACACGCCGCTTCACGTTCGTTCCTCGAAGAGGCAACATCAAAAACATCATGGCCAAAAACCGCGACCGTCGCCCCGAAAGCGACGATGCCTTCGGCGCTTCGTCGTTCCCCGAAACGCAACTCGACGCCGCCGGACTGTTGGATGAAGTTCTGCGCTCCGGCGAAATTGACGATGCCAAAACACGAAACACGCTGTTTTTGCTGCGTCACCAACTCGAAACCGACAAACGCCAACTCGAAGAGGCCGCCGAACTCATCGGCCAATACGAAGAGGCTTACAACAAACTCACTCAACCCGCCAACCGTTTGGGCACTTATCTCGGCCTCCCGCCGACCGACCTTTCGACTCGCAAAATCGAAAAAGAAGGCGAAGACACGCTCGCGCTCATCGCGGTTGGCGACCAGGAATATGTCGTGCAAGTTGACCCGAACATCGAAAATCCCGATTTCGAAGTCGGCACACGCGTCAAAATCAACGAAGGCTACGCTGTCGTCGGCGACCTCGGCCCCGCGCAGAACGGGCCAATCGCCAAAATCGCTGAAGTTCTCGATGATACGCGCCTTCGCGTTTCGTCCGATCCGCAAGGAATGCAATCGCGCATCGTTTTGCGCGGGCCAAAACTTGCCTCAGCCGATGTGAAAAACGGCGACGAGGTGCGCATGGAGCCGAACTTCAAAGTCGCTCTCGAAAGTTTCGCGGGCAACGAATCGCGCGATTACTTTCTCGATGAAGTTCCGGAATTGCCGTGGGAAAAAGTCGGCGGACAAGAAGAAGCGATCACCGTCATCAAAGACGCAATCGAACTTCCCCTACTCTATCCCGAGCTTTTCGAGCGCTTTGGCAAGAAACCCCTTAAGGGCATTTTGCTTTATGGCCCGCCGGGTTGCGGCAAAACCTTGATCGGCAAAGCGACCGCTTACAACCTGACCAAAGCCTATAATGAGCGCACCGGCCAGAACTTGAAAGAGTATTTTATGCTCATCAACGGCCCGCAGATTCTCAATATGTGGCTCGGCGAAAGCGAGCGTCAGGTGCGCGAAATCTTCCAATCGGCGCGCGAAAAAGCCAAAGACGGCCACCTAGTTTTCATCTTCATGGACGAAGCCGAGGCGCTGCTTCGCACCCGTTCGAGCGGGCGAATGGGCAACATCAACAACACGTTGGTGCCGCAATTCGCGGCGGAAATGGACGGACTCGTTGCGATGCAAAACGTCGTGGTGATGCTGACATCGAACCGTCCCGACTACATCGACCCCGCGATTTTGCGTCCCGGTCGCATTGATCGCAAAGTCAAAATCCGTCGCCCCGACAAGCCCAGCACGCGGCAAATCTTTGGCATTTACTTGAACGAAAACTTGCCCTACGATCCCGATTTGCTGCGCTCCCACGGCGACGATTTGCAAAAAGTGCGCGACGACTTGGCCGAGCAAGCGACGAACTATACGTTCCGTCGCACCGCCGAAACCGAGTTTTTGGAAGTGTTCACCAAAGCGGGCGGCGTCGAAACGCTGCACTACAAAGACCTGATTTCGGGGGCGCTCATCGAGTCCATCGTCGAACGCGCCAAAGATTTCGTCATCAAGCGTTCAATCGACGTGAAATCGTCGCAAGAAGGTTTGAGCTTCGACGACATCAAGAAATCCATCGACGCCGAATTTAAGGAAAACGAGATTTTTCCGAAAACCGACAACGTGGAAGATTGGCTGAAGCTGCTCGACTACGAACCGGAAAACGTGGTCACTCTCAAGCCGATTCGCCCCGGCGCGCGCGACAAAACGCAGTCGGTGCGTGGCGTGATTTAACCGATAAAATGAGGAAGCGAGGCGCGAAAGCGTCTCGCTTTTTTGTTTATGAACCGTCCACCTTTTCCACGCAACAGAACCTGTCCAGAAGGCAAATCCCACTTGAGGTCGGGCGCCCATGCCTGGTCAGGAGGAAACATGAAGGCGCGCTAAGCGCGATAAACGGGCCTGATGAATCAAATGGTCCGTTACGCCCTCATCGCGGGCGAGAAGTGCCGCCAAACGCCGGTCGCGCGCCCTCAAAACCCCGCGTTCCTGGCGCTCCAGAATCAGCGCCGCCGACTTTGCTTTGCGCCAGTGGACGTTTTCGTTCTTCATCGAAAAACAGTTCAGTGCAGACACGCACGCCAAACCTTTGTCCCGGTGCGCGCCTTGCAAACCCACGCGTCAATGATTCACGAAACCGAAAACTCTATCGCCGTGCCGCACCTCGGCGGCGTGTCGCTGTCGCTCGAGCGGGTGAACGAAGAGGAACACGAGACGCCCTCGCCGCAAACCGTGACGGCGCCCAAAGCCGCGCCGCTGTGGATGCCGCAACGCGCGATTTTCACGCCCGCCGCGCTCGAATGGGAACACGGGCAGGCCATCTTTGATCGCTGCGAAAAACTCGGTATTCCGACCGAGAAACTCAAAGCGAACCGGCTCACGGGACTCACGCAGGAGGACGTTCGCAAAACTTACGCGGCGGCCAAACGCACCCTCGCCGTCGTGGTCTCGCCGCCGAGTTACTTGAAATTGTCGCCGATCCCGCCGTCCGCCGACTGGCAGTTTCACGTCGCGGAAGGCTGTCCGGCACACTGCCAATATTGCTATCTCGCCGGTTCACTAAGTGGGCCACCGATTGTGCGCGCCTTTGCGAATTTGCCGCAGATTCTCGAAAATCTGGTTCAATACGAGGACATCAAACCCAATGTCGCCAAACCGCGCGGCAATTCGCCCACAGCGGAGCGCGGGCGCGAAGATTCGACGAGTTTCGAGGTGTCGTGCTACACCGATCCACTGGGAATCGAGCATCTGACGGGCAGTTTGGCCGAGTCCATTCGCTATTTCGGCACGCGCGACAAAGGGTTTCTGCGCTGCGTTTCCAAGTTCGACGCCGTGGATGAACTGCTCACACTCCCGCACAACGGGCAAACGCGCTTTCGGTCGAGTATGAACGCCGAACCTGTGTCGCGTCGATTGGAAGGCGGAACGGCCAACGTTCCGGCGCGATTGCAAGCTCTTCGCAAACTGGCACTACCGCCCGAACGTGGCGGCGGCGGTTATCCCATTGGCATCGTCGTCGCGCCGATTATGCCGATGGATGATTGGCAGGCGCATTACACGAAGTTGTTGGATGAAGCGGCGGCAGCTTTAGATTTCGAGTGCGATTTAATCTTTGAACTCATCACGCACAGGTTCACTCCTGGTTCGAAAGATGTGTTGCTGCAATGGTATCCCAATACGTCGCTTGATTTGGATGAATCGAAACGCGATGTCAAGCGCAACAAGTTCGGCGGAACGAAGTATGTTTATCCGCGCGAATTGATGAAAGAACTGAAGGCGTGGTTTTACCAAGAAATCGAAACACGATTCCCCGATGGAAAAATTTTGTATTGGACGTAGACACAGTTCACACATCCAGAGGAGACACCACACCTAAACCGGGACGGTTCATGGTATGCAGATAGATTTGCGTAGTGCGCACGTCTTTGTGACCGAGCAGGTCTTGCACGATGCGAATGTCGTAGCCCGCCTCGAGGAGATGGGTGGCGAAGGAGTGGCGAAGCGTATGGAGAGAAATACATTTGGTGAAGTGGGCTTTGGTTGCGGCGCGCTTGACAGCGCGTTGAAAGGTGTCGCCCAAGAAGTGGTGGCGTTTTTCGAGGTTGTCGAGCGGATCAACACTTGGATTGGGCGAGGAAAACACGGTGAAGCCAGCCCCACTCGAAGGGCGCGTTCGGATATTTGCGGGCGAGCGCATCGGGCATCGACACAGGCAACGAGGCGATGAGCAAAGGCGCGGGTTCGAGATGACTGAACACGCGCTGAACCTCGCTTTTGCTCAGCACCTCGCTTTTGCTCAGCACGACGGGAACTCGTTTGGGACGATGCGCGCGCAGTGCGTCCACGCCTCGCAGTTCGATTCCCAGCGCCTCGCGGTAGAGAAACAGGAGGGCGCTAAACGCCCCGTTCTGCGTCGCCTTGGCAACGCGCCCGTCCAACACCAGATGGAAAAACCAGAGGGGAAAGAAACGCCTCTACTTCGACTTCTGCCCTCGTTTCCGGTTCTGCCCTCGTTTCCGGCTTGCGCTTGTGGAAGTCGAGATAACGCCGGATGTAAAAAAGATGAGCCGGCTCTGTTTTCAAATTGAGCCGTCGCACGCGCTGAGCCGTCGCACGCGCCTCAACGCCCGACACGCTTCAATAAATTCGGCACTGCTTTTGGTGTTGTGAACCATCGGCCTGTGCCCATCGGTGCGGTATGACGCCATCGAATGCGGTGTTTTACCGCACTGGCGCGGTTGCGGTTTTCTGCCCATCTCCACGCTGCAAAACCGCTGTTATGCCGCACAATCGGCCTGCATTTGCGGCTTAATAACGTTGTTCGGCCACTGCGCGCGACTTGGATGCGTGTTATAACTTTCCAAAGGTGAACAATATGAACGAGCCGCCTAAAAGTAACTCATGGGCTGTATGGTTGAAAGCTCTCTTAGGATGTATTATAGGCGCTGTTGCCGGCGGTGTCGCAGCAGTATTTATAGCGGGTTTTCTATTTTTCATTGTTTACCCAATGTTCGTCAAGGTTAATTGGGATAGCCCTGGGCTCGGCTTCCTCCCAATATTAGCGGCACCGATAGGCATCATAATCGGCGCTGTGGTTGGTGCATCGTTAGCAATACGTCGGTTATAATCTTCCAACAAGCAGCACAACAAGGCGCTGCACCCGACCGCCTACAGCTTCGTTCCCTTCGCTCGTTCCTCCCGTCGTTGCGCTTCCAGCGGTGGGTGAGCTTGGTCGTTCTAACAACAAACCCCGGCTTCAATAGAAGCCGGGGTTTGTTGTTCTTACTTGAGTTTGGGTAGTGAAACTGTGGGGAGTTCGTGAAACGGTAACAGCGAGATTTGGGCACTTAATGCGTTTTTGGCGACGGCTTCAAATTGATCCATCCATTTTTTTCAAGGCGCGAAAGGCGGTGTTGCGGTCGGCAGTCGAGTTTTTGGCGGTGCCGCCCGCGCCTTGACGACCGCTCATGAGCGTTTCAAATATCAAAAGTTCTTCCAATTCGTCATCCAATTTCGCGGTGTCGTAGCCTATTTCCGCGAGTTGAGTTTGGAATTTCGCACCCTCTGCGCCGTAGGTTTATCATTCGCGTCGTAAGCTCGTTATTCGTGTCGTAGGTCTATCGTTCATGCCGTTATGTCTATCGTTTGTGCCGCGGGTCTATCCTCGGCGCCGTAGGTTCATCGCTCCATTCCCTCGCCGCTTTGTTGTATCAACTTTGCAACTAACGCCGTCCAGCCGGTTTGATGCGCGGCGCCCAGACCTTTGCCAGTGTCGCCGTGGAAATACTCGAAGAATTGCAGCAGGTCGCGGAAGTGTGGGTCGGATTGCAACCTGTCCGAGTCGCCCCACACGGCACGTTTTCCGTCGGCATCAAGGGTGAACAGGCGAATCAAGCGCCTTGATAATAAGGTGGCGACTTGCCACAAACTCAAGGTTTGATCGGGTTCGTCAGGCGATTGGACGCCGAAAGAATCGCCGTAAAAATAATCGAATTTCTGCAGCGCCTCAATGAGCAGGTAGTTGATTGGAAACCAGACCGGGCCGCGCCAGTTCGAGTTGCCGCCGAACAAGGTCGTCGTTGATTCGCCCGGTTCATAATCGAGCGTCCACGTGTGACCATCAAGCGTCATCGAAGCCGGATGGTTTTGGTGATATTTGGAGACCGAACGCAAGCCGTGATCGCTGAGGAATTCGTCTTTGTCGAGCATCCGGGAAAGCAAGCGGCGCAGCCTCGTTTCGTCCACGACCGACAGCAAACGGCGGGCGCCTTGGCCTTTTTGTTTGAGCGAAGCGGCGCTTTGCGTGAGGTCAGGCCGATGTTCCAAAAACCAGTTCATGCGCGCGCGGAAATCGGGCAACTTGTCGAGCAGTTCGTCTTCGAGGGTTTCGACGGCGAGGAGCGGAATCAAGCCGACGAGAGAACGCGTGCGCAAGAACTGTGGCTCGCTGCCCGGCAGTTGCAACACATCATAATAGAAGCCGTCTTCCTCGTCCCACAAGTCGATGCCCCCTTCGCGGAGCACTGCAAAGCGGTCGTTCATGGCGTGCGCGATGTAGAAGAAGTGCTCCAAAAACTTGGTCGCCATATCTTCATAAGCCGGATCTTGCGCCGCCAGTTCGAGCGCGATGGCCAGCATATTGAGGCAATACATCGCCATCCACGCCGTGCCATCGGCCTGATCGAGAAGCACACCGCCCGGAAGTGGCGCGCTTCTGTCGAAAACGCCGATGTTGTCCAGCCCCAAAAACCCGCCTTGAAACACGTTGCGCCCCTGCGCATCTTTGCGGTTGACCCACCAGGTGAAGTTGAGCAGCAACTTTTGAAACACGCGCTCCAAAAACAGCCTATCGCCGACGCCCGTTCGCTTTTTCTCGATGCGATAAACGCGAAGCGCCGCCCACGCGTGAACTGGCGGGTTGACATCGCCAAACGCCCATTCATAAGCGGGCAGTTGCCCGTTGGGGTGCATCATCCATTCGCGTAGCAGGAGCAGCAACTGGTCTTTGGCGAAATCAGCGTCGGCGATGGCGAACGTCACGCAGTGAAACGCCCAGTCCCACGCCGCGAACCACGGGTATTCCCAGACATCGGGCATGGCGATGACCGACCTCGCGTTGAGGTGCGTCCAATCGCGGTTGCGTCCATCCCAGCGTTCGCGGGGCGGCGCGGGTTGCGCCGCGTCGCCCTGCAACCACTTCAGCACGTTGAAGTTGTAGAACTGCTTGCTCCACAAAAGCCCGGCCATCGCCTGACGAGCGACCAATCGCGCGTCGGGATCGAGTTGCGCGGGCAACAGCGAATCGTGCCACTCGTCGGCCTCGCGCCTGCGGGTTTCGATCAGTTCGTCGAACTCGCTTCCAAAAACTTCGCTTGGAGGCGCTCCGCCCTGGCGAGATTGGTTTCCCTGCGACTGACCTTCAAGCGGTTGACTTGCCAACGGTTCGTCTTCGAGTGACCCGCTATCGCGCACTTCGCTTTGGCGCGTTTGGTTTGCGAGCAACTCGCTTTCCAGCAATTCAGCCTCGTGCCGGTCGCGTGAAAGCCTCAAACGGATGCGCGATTTTCCGTTAGCCGGAACTTGCAAAACGTAATGCGCCGCCGCTTTGGTTCCGCTTTGACGCGGGTTGATCGCCGATTCGTCACCGTTCACCACGAAGTTATTGATGCCATCTTTGACAAAGGGCGCGGCGCCCGGCACGTTATACAGCCGCGAATTGTTGGTTTCGTTGTCGCAACAGAGCGGCTGACAGTCGCCCTGCGCCAGCAAGTGATAGGTGCCAAAACCGTTTTTGGAAGCCGAAAAGCGCCACCCATCACCCGTTGCTTCGGTAGAAATGTGCGGCTTGTCCGGCAACCCTTTCCACGTCCACATATTGCGAAACCAAAGCGTTGGCAGCAGATGAAGCGTTGCCGCATCCGGCCCGCGATTGTGCGCTGTGATTTGGATCAGTGTGTCTTCGGGAGCCGCTTTAATGTATTCGATTTCGACATCGAAATAGCGGTTGTCGTTGAAAACGCCGCTATCGATCAACTCGAATTCCGGGTCGGCTTTGGTTCGCGCGGCGTTCTCTTTGACCAGCTGTTCATAGGGAAAAGCGGCTTGCGGATATTTGTAAATCGCGCGGTTGAAGGCGTGCGTCGCGGTGCTGTCCACGAAATAAAGCAACTCTTTGACATCTTCGCCGTGGTTGCCTTCGCTTCCTGTGAGGCCGAACAAGCGTTCCTTGAGAATCGGGTCGCGCCCGTTCCACAGCGCGAGGGCAAAGCACAGGTTCTGCTCGTCGTCGCACCACATCGCTAGCCCGTCTTCGTTCCAGCGGTAGGCTTTGGAGCGCGCATGGTCATGCGACAAATAATCCCAGGCGCGGCCATCGGGCGAATAATCTTCGCGCACCGTTCCCCACGCGCGTTCGGCGCCGTATGGCCCCCACTTTTTCCAGGACGCAGCGTTCGTGCGCGCGTCTTCCAGACGTTTGAGTTCGGCAAGCATAAACAATCTTCGGAGCCACACCGCTTGCGGCGTCTTTCGCTTTGGGAAAGGTTCCGGTCACATCCCAGTCATCACCAAGACGCGCGAAACCAAGAGGCGAAGACGCCGCAAGCGGCGTTTCTACGGAACTAATACAGCGTCACTTGTTGAGTCAAACCGCCGTCCACATAATACGTCGAACCGGTCACATATTCGCTTTCATCACTCGCCAGAAACGCTGCGACAGCGGCGACTTCTTCGGGCTTGCCAAAGCGTCCCCAGGGAATTTCTGAGATGGCGTTTTTCATCGCTTCGGGATCGCTGAGCACGCTTTGGTTGATCGGCGTGGCGATGGCGCCCGGCGCGATGTTGTTGACGTTGATTTTGTTGGGCGCCAGTTCCATCGCCAGGTTGCGCATCATCATCCTGATCGCGCCTTTGCTCGCGCAATACGCCGTATAACCGGGAAAGGGGATGTCCTCGTGAACAGACGAGATGTTGATGATTTTTCCGCCCTGCCCTTGACTGATCATCTGGCGCGCGCCCAGTTGACTCAGCAAAAACGAGCCGAACAGGTTGACGTTGAGCACCTTGTTCCATTCGTCATCAGTCACGTCAACGAAAGGCTTTTTGAACTCGATGCCCGCGTTGTTGACCACGATGTCGATGCGCCCGAACTGCTTGACAACGGCGTCGAACATCGCTTGCACATCGTCGCGTTTGGAAACATCTCCGGCCACAGCGATGCCGGTCTCGCCGTAGGTCGTGGCGAAATCATCGACTTCGGCCTGCGCGTCCTGCGCGTTGTGGCCGATTGGCAAGTAGTTGACGGCGACGTGCGCGCCTTCTTGAGCAAAACGCGTGGCGATGGCGCGACCAATGCCAGAATTGGCGCCGGAAATAAGCGCCACTTTGTCTTTGAGTTTCATAGCGCCCATCTTCTGGGCAGGAACAGCGCCGCCCAAAGCGACATTGAGCGCATTCCAAAAGAAGCGACGCGCGGGAGCGCACACTGAACTTCTGTGGAATCCAACGAGCTGAACCCCGGCGCCAACGCGCGGCACCCCTACGAATGCGCCTTTTGCGGCGAACAAAACGACGTGTTCGTCGATGGTTCGGGGCGCCGCGAGCAAAAATTCACCGAAGATTGCGAGGTGTGTTGCCGTCCCAACCTGCTCACGATTCGCATCGAGCGCGATGGTTGGGTTTCGGTTGAAGCCGAGCGCGAATACGATGCTTGAACGCTCAACCAGAAAGGGTGTCGCGGGCCACGAGTGCCGCTTCTCGAACATCGAGAAACAGCCTCGACCAAGAAGGCAAAGCGTCCCAACCTTGCAAAGCGGGCGAAGTCGAAGCGAGAAGTCCAGCGAGTGTGCAATCGCGGCGGCAACGCCACAAGTGAAACGGGTCGGAAACGGCGACGACGCGGGCGCCGCGCGGCAGCAAACGCGCTGCGAACAGCGCGTTTTCACGCGTCGAAGTCGAACGCTCGTCGCGCAGGATGGCGCCTGCGGGCACGCCCCAACCTTCGAGCAAATCGCTTTGCACCACCGCTTCAGCGGGCGCGAACGTGCCGATGCCTCCCGTGCAAACGATGCGCGGCGCCAAGCCCCGTTTCCACAACTCGAACGCGTGGCGGGTGCGCGAACGAAGCAACCACGACGGCTTTCCATCGGGCTGAACTTTGGCGCCAAAAATTAGAATCGCATCGGATGGACGCGCCCGCTCGACGCGGCCCCAGCGTTCGAGCCAGACGCCTATCCCCAAAAACGCGGCGAACGGTATGGCTAAAACAGCGAACGAGATGAAGAGGCGGCGACGCATGGAAATAGAATGTGCAGGTTTTTAGGCCCGTTGGCGCTGGCCCGTTGGCGCTGGCCCGTTGGCGCTGGCCCGTTGGCGCTGGCCCGTTGGCGCTGGCCCGTTGGCGCTGGCCCGTTGGCGCTGGCCCGTTGGCGCTGGCCCGTTGGCGCTGGCCCGTTGGCCGCGTGGGATTTGGTTTGAAGACCGTTACCTGAAAGACCGTTGCCTGCGGGCCGCTTCACGAATGCGCGGCAAAACCCTGCGGGATTTAAAACGAAATCCCGCGCGCGACGACGTGATTGGGGTCAACCGGCTCCCAGCCGACGCGCACTTCCCAGTGCAAATGCGGGCCGGTCACGAAACCAGTCGCGCCGACTTTGCCGAGTTCCTGGCCCTTTTGCACGGCTTGTCCTTCGGCGACTTCGCGCTTGGACAGGTGCATATACACCGAAAACACGTTGCAACCGTGATCGACGACCACGCAGTTGCCGCGAAGCGCAGGCAGATACTCGCTGAGCACGACGCGCCCCGAATTGGCGGCTTTGACCGGCGTTCCCGATGCGGCTTTGACATCGGCGCCGTTGTGCTGGCCCCACCATTTGCCGTTCACGTAACGCTTGCGACCATAAGCCGAAGTCGCGTTGCCCGCGCACGGCACGATCCAGTTGCCGTTCCACAACGGGGCCGCGTAGGAAGACTTCATCTTCGATTGAACCAGCAGTTTTTCATTGCGTAAAGCGTCTTTCTGGTTCATCTTCGAAGCGGTTTTTGAGTCGCGCATCGTGATGTGTTGCGTTGGGTAATCGCGCGTGCGGCCTTGAAAAGAAGCGCGCACCGTTTGTTCGGTTGAGCTGGTTTGCACGCGCGCGACGAGGGGAAACAAGCCGCCTTTGCGGTCGAAGGGATACCCGACAAAAGCGCGCGCCGAACCATCGGGGCGCGAGTAGAACTTGACGAGACTCGTGTCGAAAGCGCTCATGCCGACGGCCTTGATTTTTTCACTTCCGGTGGGCGACACGGTGATGGTGAGGATGTCGCCCGGCTGGGCGCCTTGAGGCGACACGGAAAAGGTCGCGGCGCGGGCCGAAACGCACAACGCAAAGGTAGTTGCAAGCGGAAGAATGCGCATTGGAATCGTTCAGTGTGCGCGCTTGCGGCCCGTCGCAAGGTCAACGGATGTCAACCGCGAAGAGCGACTTCGCGCGCCAAGCGTCCGACTTCGCGCGGGTTCTCGATGCCGTGAAATCCGCTTCCAACCGTTGTGGCGCTTTCAACTGCACTTTTGGTTTCGCGGGGAAGAATCACCTCGCCCTGCCCGTTGGATAGGATCAGCCTTCATCGAGAGCCGCTAAAACTTCTTCAAATACGGTGGGCGGTGGGATTTGAAAGCTCATGGCTTCGCCTGTTATCGGGTGCTCGAAGGCCAGATTTCCGGCATGAAGTGCCTGACCATCGAGCGCTTCCAGCGCCCGTTTTGTGCGTTCATTGGGCGCGCAAACCAGCGCGCGATGAAGGCCACCATAAATCGCATCGCCCGCGACCGGGTGGTTGATGTAGCCCAGATGAACCCGGATTTGGTGGGTGCGCCCTGTTAGCAAAGTGATGTCGAGCAAGGCAAATTTAGGCCACGTTCTGGTCACTTCGTATTCGGTGATGGCCAAGCGTCCGCCCGGTGCGACCGTCATTCTGGTGCGGTTCGAGTTCGAGCGGATGATCGCCGCCTCGATGCGCCCGCGAGCCGGAGGGTGGCCGTTCACGAGCGAGAGATAGCGTTTATCGACGCGACGCGCCTCGAAATCGGCGGCCAGTTTCCAGTGGGCCGCATCGGTTTTGGCAACGACCATCAGGCCCGATGTGTCTTTATCCAAGCGGTGAACGATGCCCGCGCGCTCGACAGGGCCAACGCCCGACAACGGTTTACCCATCGCGCGCAGGATGTCCACCAGAGTCGCGCCAGTTTCGCCCGCGCCCGCGTGAACCGTGACGCCGCGCGGCTTGTTGACGACCATTATTGCGTCGTCTTCATGCTCAATCGGGATTTGCGGCGCGCGCGATAGTTCCTCACTTGAAGCGCCGAGGATGACCGATTCGCCGCGCACAAAAGGCGCGACTTGCACCTCGTCGCCGTCTTTGAGAGCGGTTTTGGCTTTGACCGGTTGTCCATTGACGAGGGCGGTTTCCAGCAGTTTTTGGGCGCGGGCGCGGGAAACGCCCAGTTGCTGGCTTAAAAAAGCGTCCACGCGCGTTCCGGCGCTTTGGGCTTGGACGTGCAACACTTGGCGCTCGATGAAATCTTGTGGCATTAAGTTGGGTTTAACTCTTTTGATAGGCGCGTCCGCGTTTTACGGTGAATCGGCACCCGCGCAACCCAAGTTCGGTTCGTTTTCGGTGATGATCGATCCCGGCCATCCGTCCGAAACCGCGCGTGGCGCGTCGGCCAACGGCCTGGTCGAAAACCACCTCAACTGGGCAGTCGCGCTGCGTTTGGGCGGCAAACTTCAAGCGCTGGGCATTCCTTATAATTACACCAAAACGCGCGAAAACCAACTCGTGACCAACCGTGAGCGCGCCGAACTCGCCAACCGTGCGGGCGCCTCACTCTTGATTCGCTTGCACTGCGATGCCGGATCGGGCAGCGGCTTCAGTTGGTATTATCCCGACCGGAGCGCGCGCAAATACGGCGTCACCGGCCCCTCGCGCCAGGTGCAAGGCTGGTCACGCGAAGCGGCTTTCACCTTGAACGAGGCGATGCGTCCGGTTTTGCGCGGATATTTACCCGCCAATTCGATTAAAACCGACGCCGCTACAGGAGTGGGCGGTCACCAGGGCGGCGTGCTGACCGGCTCGATTTTTTCTAAAGTGCCAACGGCTCTGGTGGAAATGTGCTTCATCACCAACCGCCGCGACGCGCGCTTCATCGCCTCGGCCCAAGGTCAAGACAAAATGGCCGAGGCTCTGGCTGCGGGTATCGTGACATGGCGCGGGAAGTGGCTGCAAAAACGGGGTTAATCCTGCGGTGGGCGCGCAGGCGAATAGTTGCCGCTTGCGGCGCGTAGCCCCCCATTGAAATGGGGGTTAACGGATGCGCGTTGTTTCACCGGATTTTAATCCGGTGATAGGCGTCCGCTTCGCGGACAACTGTTCGCACAGGCGAACAAAATTCAAATCATTTCTCGCGCAAGCGATTTTCCGGCAGCATAATCCGCAATTGGGTTCCGATTTGTGGCGGCGCGTCGAACACGCGCTTTTGATCGTCTTCGCCGCGATAAGCGAGGGCGCCGCGACCCGAACGCATGGCCACGCTTCCACCGTAGCGTTTGGCGACATCCAGAACAGAACTGAGTCCCAATCCGCGCTCGCTCGCAAAGCGCGAATTGCCGCGTTGCACGGCGACGCCCAGGGCGGTGGCATCGGAATCGAGGCGCCCGGCCAACTTTTGATTCTGAGCGAGCGAGGCGCGAACGCCAACGCCCGCGTCGCCGATGCTCATCACGAGATAGCGGATGCCGCTTCGTTTGGAGCGATAAATCTGGCTGGTCAACACGCCGCCGATGTCGCTTTGCGCATGATCTAAGACGTTGCCCGACAGTTCGGACAAGACTTGCAAGACGTGCATTTTGGCGACGGGGCCAAACCCCAAACCCTGCAACAGCTCGCCGGTTTTGCGAAGCATCACGCCCACCGCATCACGCGTATGCATTAGAGTGAGGTCGATCAGCACGTTTTTGTCGTCGGAAAACTGCGGGCGCTGGGGAAGCGAAGCGGGCGCAACCGCCAACTGTTCGCCCACTTCTTCCCAGAAACCCATGTGCGTCAGATACGAAACCGCGCCGCGCCCGCCTGGCTTTTGGCCTTTGGCGAGAGGAAATTCCGGCAGCGAAAGCGTGACAGGCAACGCCGATTGGGGGAGGGAGCGCAAAAACACGGTGAGCGCCACGATGCCATACGGGTCGAAAAACGCTGTCCCGTTCAAATCGAGTTCGAGCGGGCCACTCTCGTTATGAACGGATTCCCAAGCGGCCAAAAGCTCGTCGTGCGCGGCGCAAGAGTAGAACGAGTGGCTCGATTGAAGACGCATGACGGCAAAAGCAGAAGGCAAGGGGCAGAAGGCAGGTTTGCAATCGCGCTTTCTAAATATAGCGAGGCACGTCCAAGGCACCAAGGCGCGCACTGCGCGTTGGTGGATTTCGTTTTCGAATCTTGCTGCCACACAGCGCCTGCCACGTCCGCGATACGCGGCGAGTTTTCGGGCACGAGCGACGCGGCGAGCAGGGCAAGCGCTAGGTGGGCGGCACTCAAACTTCATCCAAAAGCGCGCGCAAATCGGCGAGCGAGCGGCGTAGCAAGCGCGAGATATGCATTTGCGAAACGCCCAGACGCCGCGCGACATCGGCCTGCGAAAAGCCTTGGAAATAGGTGAGCTCGAGCACTTCGCGTTTTTTGGGTTCGAGTTGTTCCAGCGCAGCTTGAAGCGTTGAAAACTCTTCGATGGCCGCGATGTGCGGGTCGAGTGCGCCGATTTGGTCGGCGACCGTTGTGCCTTCTTCTTCGTCGCCAAAAGCAAAGCCGTCGAGCGAGTTGGGGTCGAGGACGGCGCCCAGTTCCAAGGCTTCCACGACTTCTTCGACTTCGAGTTGCAAGCTGGAAGCGATTTCGGCATACGTTGGCGAGCGGTCGAGTTGCTGGGTGAGGATTTCGATGTGGCTTTGCAGCGAAGCGTAGAGTTCGTGCAAGCGGCGCGGGACGCGCATTCCGGCGACTTTATCGCGGAAGTAGCGGCGGATTTCGCCCGCGATGGTTGGGATGGCGTAGGTCGAAAACTTGAGGCCGCGCGAAGGATCGAAGGAGTCGATGGCGTAGATGAGGCCCAGCATTCCGACTTGCATCACGTCTTCGAGCAGTTCTCCGCGCTCGACAAAGCGGCGCGCCAAAAACGTGACGAGGTTGCGGTGCATCAAGATCAACCGCTCGCGCAAGCGCGGGTCGGAGTTTTGTTTCCACAGCAAGAACATGTGGTCGAACTCGTCGTGATCGAAGCGCGCTTGTGGCGTGCGCCACAGCAACACGTCGGTTTCATCGAAAGGCGCCGCGAGGGTTTCGGCACCTGCTTCGGTTGCAGGGTTTCCCTCATTTAGACGCGCGAAAGAACCACCCGATTGAGGCGCACTTTGGTCGGGCGGGATGTGCAGGACGCGGACGCGGCGCGTTCGCACGGGCGCGGCGACGGGCGCCTCGCCTCCACCGGCTGCGGGATTTTGAGCGCTGGAATCGGGCACAGGCGACACCGGTTCGGGGGATTCGGGCATCGGAAGAGGAGGGATCACGAGGCGAGTGAGCGGCCTCGTTTGGAAACGGGCAGCGATTTCCACATCTTGAGCGCGGTGTCGAGGTCGGGGCCGCTTTGCAACTCGACGCGATCCATGAGCGAGCGAATCAACAAAAGTCCCATGCCGCCTTCGGGCAACCCGTCTTCGGGCGAGGGCGTGCGAACCGGCAACTCGCCTTCCAAGCGCCCTTGATCCGACACCACGATCCACAATCCATCGGCGCGCGGCTCCAGCACAATGGCGACCATGGACATCTCCTCGTCGTCTTCGTCTCCGCCGTGCTGGATGGCGTTGTTGATCGCTTCGGACACGGCGACTTTAATGTCCTCGACCGCCTCGATGGAAAACCCTTGACGCGCCGCGACACCCGCAACGGTGAGGCGTGCCACGCGCACCCATTCGGATTGCGCCGGAATCGACAACTCGATGCGCGGCGTTTTGAGATGCGTTTCAGTCACCGGCGCCTCCTCCACCTGTGCTCCCGCTTTCCCCACCCAACGGTTCGGTCGGCACCCCAAATTGCGCAGAGGGAAGCAGAGCAGCGAGTGCGCCATCGCGCGTTGTGTAAAACGGCAGGGCGTTGAGCAGTCCAGCGATTTGGAACACCCGCTTCGTGCGGTCGCGGGCGCCAAAAAACGCCATTTGTCCGCCGCTTTCCCGCGTTTTTTTCAGCGCGCCCACAAGCGCGCCGATGCCCGTCGAATCGAGAAACGACACGCCGCTTAAATCTATCGCTACGCGCGCCGAGGGCGTGCTTCCCAGTTCCAGCAGCGCACTTTTCAAATCCGGCGCGCAGTGCAAGTCGATCTCGCCTTCCAATTCCACCAGAGTCGCCTCGCCCCAGAGTTTAATTCGCCAGTTCAAATTCATGGTTTGTTCCAAAATAGTCCTTAGTTTTGAGTAATTAGTCCTTAGTTTTAGGTTGCTCCCTCATCTCCAGCAAATCTGTTCACCTTTCCAGCGGGCCTTCACGTAAAGGCTCATCCAGGTGCAGGCGTTGCCCGCACATTTCGCCCAGTTGAAAGCAGCGTAGCTTTTTAAGTAGTTCTACTTCTCTTCTTGCTGTGTGCCCCACCAGTCTTCGAGTCGTTTTTTGATGCGTTGTTCTTCGCCGCAAGCGGTTGGCTCGTAAAAGGGTGGGCGGCGCGGGTCGGGCGGCAGATAGTCTTGCGGCACGAACCCGCCGAACTCGTGCGGGTTGAGATAGCCTTCGCCGTTGCCCATCTTTTCCTTCGCGCCACTCAGTGCCGTTGAACGCAGGTGCGGCGGCACGCGCACGTGCCCCGATTCCGCTGCAGCGCGGGCGCGCTTCATCGCGGCATAGGAAGCGTTCGATTTGGGCGCGCTCGCCAAAAAAATCGCCGCCTGCGCGAGGGGAATGGCGGCTTCGGGCATGCCGATTTTTTCAACGGACATAAGCGCTGCCATCGCCAATGGCAAGGCGCGCGGTTCGGCGTTGCCGATGTCTTCGCTCGCGGCGATGACTATGCGCCTCGCCACAAATAGCGGGTCTTCGCCGCCATCGAGCATGCGCATCATCCAAAACAGCGCGGCGTCGGGATCCGAACCGCGAATCGACTTGATGAACGCCGACACCGTGTCGTAGTGATCGTCGCCCGTTTTGTCGTAAAAGGCATCGGCGCCAAGTGTTCGTTTGACATCAGCTACGCTCAACACGCCGCCTTGAGCCAGATCAGCCGCCATTTCCAACGCGCCCAGCGCAAGGCGCGCATCTCCCCGGCACGAGCGCGCGATCCATTGCAAAGCGCCGTCTTCGGGAGTCAAACCCAACTCGGCTAAACCGCGTTCATCAACGAACGCGCGTTCGAGTAGCGACAGAAGATCCCCTTCGCCCAGCGGCTCGAACTTCCACAAACGGCACCTCGAAAGCAATGGCCCGTTGAGCGAAGCGAGCGGGTTTTCCGTCGTGGCGCCCACTAAAGTCAGCGTGCCATCTTCGACGTGAGGCAAAAACGCGTCTTGTTGCGCGCGGTTGAAGCGGTGGATCTCGTCCACGAACAGCAGCGTTTGTGTGCCCGATTTGCGGCGCAATTTGGCGCCCTCGGCGATGCGACGCACATCCGAAACACTTCCGCCAATCGCCGAAAATTCCTCGAAGTGCGCACGAGACAGACGGGCCAAAAGTCGCGCGAGCGTGGTTTTGCCAACGCCTGCCGGCCCGAAGAAAATCGACGAGGGCAAACGGTCGCGTTCAAGCGCGCGCCGAAGCGGAGCGCCCGCGCCCACGAGATGGCTTTGCCCGGCGAACTCATCGAGCGAACGGGGACGAAGCCGCGCGGCGAGCGGCAAAGCGGGTAGTGTTTCGGCTGTGGGGAAAGAGGACGCGGACGGCGCGAAATCTTCGTCGGCGAAGAGGTTCATCTTCGGGGGCAAGTGTGGCGCAAATAGACGAAGTGCGTTTTTGTCCCTCACCAGGCTTCGCGGAGTTCAGCCAAGTGAGGGATGAACGTGAGGGACAAATGGAACAACAAAAAAGACGAAGCAATTGCTTCGTCTTTTAGGAATTATTCAGGCTCCGCTACGCCGTGCATCGTCAAGTTGTTGAACCCGCAAAATGCAGGTGGGCACCGCCCGAAACTCTCGCGTCGCAAAAGGTGGGACAAGTCCGCCGCCCGTGAGGGCATCCTCTTGCATTCGTCCCTGCTTCGGGTTAGGTTCCCTCAGTGGTTGGTGTAGGCTCAAAACTGTCTCAGACGCCACGCACGCGGCAGAGGTGAAATCTAAACGGCTCGCGCTTTTCCGGGTTCCGCTCAGCGCACCGCAAAAGTCGGCTCGGAAGAAGTCATCGAAAGCTCTGGAACGATAAGTTCCGGCTTCAATGCCCTGACGTGTCCATCGGCGAACAAATAGTTGGCCATGTCCAAATGGCGCCGCGCGAACGAGTTCTCATTCGTCGCGGCGCCGACGGGAAGTCCCGACAGATGACTCGACAGCGGCGCATCATCCGGGCCATCGCCGCCCATGATGGTTTGATTCATGGAAGGCAAATCTTCAATTTTCAACCCTTGAAAACGCGAGTTGTAAAAGTAATCCGTCGTCTTCAAGACGTGATTGGAAGTCGAGGGACATTGAAACAACGGCCAGCTTTTGATGTAGGGTTGCAAGTCTTGCGACCAACCGCGCGAACCTTTGCGAGAAACACGCGGAAATTTCTCGTCATAGTCCTGCGTGTATTGGAAAAAAGCCACTGCGATTTGCTTGAGGTTCGCTTGACAGCTTGAACGGCGTGCATTGCCGCCGTTCCCGTGTCGAAAAGAAGGCATCAGGATCGCCACCAGAATCACGATGATAGCGACCACAACGACCGCTTCGATGAGCGTAAACGCGCGTTTCATCCCAGCAGTTTGCCCCAACTAAACCAATTCTAAACCGCGCTGAAAATCATCGTTTGCGGCGCCGCAAGCGCGGGCGCGAAAAGCCGAAGATGTGGCGAAGTGCCACAGTTCCAAAGCGAAACCACACCTGACCCAGATCGAGTTTGGCGATGCCGCCTTGCCGCGCAAACTCGTGTGAGGGCACGTTCACCACACGAAATCCGCCCGCCAGAAACTTCATGATCATCTCTTGCTCGATGTTGAAGTCGGGCGAACTCAACCCGATGCACCGCCCGACATCGGTGGACAGCGCGCGAAAACCGTTTTGAATGTCGCTCAACTGTGCGCCCCAGCGCCAGTTGACCAAGCCGGTCAACACAACAGAACCTGTGCGCCGCAGCCACTTGTTCATGTCGCCGTGCAATTCATCACTGCCGCCCGTCCAGCGACTGGCGACCACCAAATCGGCCTCGCCCCGGCGAAGCGGCGCGAGCAAAGCGGGGATGTCGCCTGGAACGTGCGAACCGTCGGCGTCGATCATCACCGTCCAGCGCACCGGCACGAGTTTTAAGGCGCGTCGCAACGCCCGCCCTTTGCCGCGCACCGCGACGACTTCGAGTTGAAGCGGCCAGCCCTGCGCGATTTTGTCTTCGACCCATTCGCGTGTGCCGTCGGTCGAAGCGCCGTCCACGATCAAAATGCGTGCGACGTGCGGCAAGGTTTGCGCGACGACTTCGGGCAAGGTCTGGCGTTCGTTAAGCGTGGGAATAACAGCCCAAACATCGGCGGGCGGAGCGGTTTCACTTGACATAAGTTGGGTTCAAAAAAGCGATCAGCCAGTAAAGCGCAACCACGTTGAGCGCGAGAATGAGCGCGCACCAAATCCAAAACACAATCGGTAAACGCTTCTCACCAACAAGCCCGCGCCATCCACACGCCGCCCACAAACTCGCGCCGCCCAGAGACGGCAGCAAATAGCGCCCGCCCTCGGCCCAGCCCCAGTGCTTGAACACCGCAATGGCCGCGCACGCCGCCACGTTCACAATGAACGCGCCCAGACCGCACCACAACGCGACGCGCCCCGCCAATTCATCGTCCGCGTGGGAGTTCGAGTCCGGCCTTTGATTCACCTGCGTTGTCTGGTTCGTGCTGGGTGCCACGGTCACTTCTGACCCTTGGTTCACGTTCAAAGCTGCATTTGCTTGGCTTGTCCGGTGCGCATCCAACGCCGAATGAGCGCCCGTTATTTGGTTCGTGTTTGGCGTTTGGTTCGCTTGCGATGGTTGATTCGCGCATGGCGTCTGGTTCGCGCCTGGTGCGGAGTTCGCCAAACGCTCTCGATTTACATCTGGCGCGAGTCGAACGGGTGTTCGGTTCGCGTCGCCAGCTTCATGTTCAGTTTCATCAGGCGCGTGGAAACGGGAAGTGCGCCGCAGATTTCCCAGACCCCCAGCCACGCAATAAAGCGCAAGCGTTGCGTAAATCGGCAGACGCAAGATTTCGGGAATCCAATCTTTTTGCGCCCACAGCGAGTAGAATATGCCCCACAGCGCTGTTCCCAAAAGCGGCAAAAACGCGGGGTGCATTAAAATCGTCAGCACCCCAAAACGTGGCGCGGCGCCCAATGCCGGATGCGTGTAGCCGCTTTCGATAGGCGTGAGTTGCCCGTAAAGATGAATCGAGCGCGCATACCACGCGCCGCAAACGAGAAGCGCCATGCACGTTGCGACGCCCAAGCGCTTCCACGTTTGAGTTGAACGCAGTGCGGCTCGAATACCGCCCGCTTGCAACACAAGATACAGCCCGAAGGCAACGCCGCCGCACACGATGTTGGTCGCTTTGCACAGCGCACCCAAACCCAGCGCCAAACCCAAAAGGAGGGCCGAGCGCACGGATCGGTCGCGCGGGAATCGCACGGCGAGCAACCAAAGCAAAGCGCTTTGGGCGAGTAGCGAGGCGCCGTCGTTGTTGATGGCGCCCGCCGTCATGCCCCAGATCGGCAGCAAACCGACCTGGGCCGTGGCCAACAATGCCAGCCACCGGTTGCCTTGGGTGCGCGCCACGCCAAACAACAACCACAGCGACAGCAGGCACAATGCGGCGCTCAGCAACCGCACGACGTGCCAGCCGTTCTCACCCAAAAGCGCGCGACTGAGCGCAAAAAGCGGACTCAAAAACGCGTAATAAAGCGGCGGATGCAACGAATGCGCACCGTGATACTCGCTTCCATCGGGCAGCAAAAACGGCAGCGTGTGCTCGTCCCACAACAAGCGCACATAGTTCATGTGGCGCGGCTCGTCGGGCGCATAACCAAGAGCGATGGCGAAATTATAAGCCAGCGCCAAAAGCGCGCAGGTGCCCAACAAAGTCCACAAAACGGGATCACGGCGCGTTGAAATTCGGGCGGTTGGAGTCATTGCAAACAGCATACAGGCGCCCTGTTTTTCTTCCAACACAAACGCGTTTCTTGGAAGCGCAGGCAAGATGCCTGCAATTGCCGAAAAACCAGTCCCACGTTTTCAAGAAACGCGCTTAGCGAACGGCAAAGGTCGGCGCATTGGTTTTGAGGGGCGAGGCGTTCGAGATGATATCCGGTTTCACGCTGCGCACCGAGCAAATCGAAGTTTGGGAACGGGTGCCTCTTTCAAAGGAAGGCGCGCTTGACTTGCCGCGTCGCATTGAGGTCGTGAGTTCAACAGGTGAAATCTGGAACGAGGAATATGACCGGGACGAAGAAGACACCGGCAACTTCCACCCAAAACCTGGCTCCTAAACTTCCGCTATGCCCGAAATGTATTATTCCCACGCGTTGCGCGACGCGATGGCGCAGGAGATGCGGCGCGATCCGAACGTGTTTTTGCTGGGCGAAGACATCGCCGGTTATGGCGGCGCCTTCAAAGTCACGCAGGGTTTAGCCGAAGAGTTCGGGTTCGAGCGCGTGCGCAACACGCCAATTTCGGAAAACACAATCGTTGGCGTGGGAGTCGGCGCGGCGGTGTGCGGGATGCGGCCCATCGTGGACATCATGTTTCAGGACTTCATCACGTTAGCGATGGATCAACTGGTCAATCACGCGGCGAAGTTCTATTATATGTATGGCAATCAGGCGCCGGTTCCGCTCGTGGTGCGAACTCCTGCTGGCGGCGGGCGCAATTACGGGCCGACGCACTCGCAAAGTCTCGAAGCGTGGCTCATCCATGTTCCGGGACTCAAAGTCGTCGCGCCCGCTTTTGCCGCCGATGCCAAGGGCTTGCTTCAAGCCGCGATTCGAGACGACAATCCGGTCGTGTTCGTCGAATCGAAGTTGCTTTACGGAACGCGCGGCGAAGTGCCTGACGGCGATTATTTAGTTCCGCTGGGCGAAGCCAAAGTTGTGCGCGAAGGCTCGGATGTCACCCTCGTCGCGTATTCGCGCATGACCATCGAATCGCTTAAAGCGGCGCAAACGCTATCCCAAATGGGAGTCGAAGCCGAAGTGGTCGATTTGCGCACGCTCAGCCCGCTCGACATGGACACCGTCGCCGCAAGCGTTGAAAAAACCGGGCGCGCCGTTGTGGTGTGCGAAGATTGCTTGACGGGCGGCGTGTCAGCGGAACTGGCGGCGCGCGTGATGGAAGAATGTTTCGACTTTTTGCAAGCGCCGGTTAAACGCGTGGCGGGACTCGACACGCCGCTTCCCTGCGCCGATAATCTCGAACGATTGGCTTTGCCGGATGCGAATAAAATCGTCGCGGCAGTCGAGAAGATGCGCGCGGATTATCCGTAACTCGCCGCGCCGCGATGCAAGAGGAGGAAAAGTGGAAGAAAAGGAGCGTGGGTTTGGCCCCACCCGGCTTCGCGGCGCTCAGCCAGCCTCTTAAGGCGTGGAAAGGGATTTTATTTGGGCAAGGTAATTGGGCCTTTGCAGAACAGCTACGAAAACCCTTCTCCACGTTCTGGGAGGCTGGCTGAGCGCCGCGAAGCCGGGCCGGGCCAAACCTCACGCCTTCCTCTCCTCTTTTGGAACGAAGTGATGGTGGCGCTTCTTTTGCGCGCGCGGTGGGCATCGTGAAAGTGTTTACCTCCGCCCAAATGCGCGCTTTTGATCGCGCCTCCATCGAACGCTATCACCTCACTTCGCCTGTGCTTCTGGAAAACGCGGCGCTTCGCGTTGTGGAATGGCTCGAAGCGCGTCTCGCGCCGCTTCGTGGCAAAACCGTGCTCATCGTGTGTGGCAAAGGCAACAACGGCGGCGATGGACTGGCGATTGCGCGTCATCTCGTCGGCGCGGGCTGCGTTGTAGATGTCGTGCTTTTGAATGGCGAAGATGGCTTGATGGGCGATGCTGCGCTTCAATTGCTGGCGCTGCAAAACGGGTTGTCATCGCGCGAGGCGGGCCATGCTTTTCTCCATTTCGACCTCGCCACCAAACCGGATGCGCTCGGCGAACTGCGCGGCCAATCGTTCGACATCGCGCTCGATGCCATGTTCGGCACCGGTTTTTCCGGTTCGCCGCGCGCGGGGTTTGCCGAAGGGTGGGATTTATTAAGCCGCGCCCGACACATCATCGCCGTTGACACCGTTTCGGGACTCAACGCCGACACAGGCGAAGTCGCGGATGGCGCGGCGAAAGTCGAAGCGACTGTGACTTTCGCTTCGCCCAAACGCGGCCACTTTCTGCGCGAAGGCTTGGAATTGGGCGGCGAACTTTGGGTGGGCGACATCGGCACGCTCCCGCACCAGATGGACGAATGGGCAACGGACGCCGAAATCTTGGACGCTCAAATCGTTAAGAAACTGTTGCCCATTCGCGCACTTGACGCCCACAAAGGCGATGCGGGCCGCGCCATGATCATCGGCGGTTCGGTCGGCATGTCGGGCGCCATCACGCTCGCCGCGCGCGCCGCGTTGGAAATCGGCGCCGGTTTGTGTTTGGCCGCGATGCCCGATCCGATTTTGAGTTCGTTTTGCTCGGCCTGTCTCGAAGCGACGACCCTGTCCCTACCGTGCGATGCAAGCGGGAAACTCGTGCCCGCCGCACTGGGCGCGATTGAAAACGAATGGGAAAAAATGCAAGTCGTCGCGCTCGGCCCAGGTCTGGGGCGAAGCGAGGACGCGTTGGAGTTGGCCCACCAAATCGTGCGCTCGTGTCCGGTTCCACTTCTCATTGACGCCGATGCGCTGCACGTTTTGCCCCTCGTCGAAGGCGAAGTCGCCGCTCGCAAGGCGCCAACAATTTTGACGCCTCATCCCGGCGAAATGGGCATGCTCATGGACACCGACGCCAAAACCGTGAACGAAAGCCGTTTTGAGATCGCCTCAGCGTGTGCCCGCAAATACAACGCGATCACGGTTCTCAAAGGCGCCCGCTCCCTCGTCGCCGCGCCCGATGGCCGGGTCTGGATTAATTTGTCCGGCAACCCCGGCATGGCGACGGGCGGTTCGGGCGATGTGCTTTCCGGCACCATCGCCGGACTGTGCGCCGGAATCAAAGACGCCCTTATCGCCACGCAATGCGGCGTCTTTTTGCACGGTTTAGCGGGCGATTTGGCGTTTGAAAGCAAGGGAAACGGCTTGGTCGCGGGCGACATCGCGGCTCATCTGGGCGCAGCTTTAGTTGACCTTGACAAACGCCAAACGGAGCAAGTCAACGGGCGTTTGCGGCGATTGGTTTGATCGAGTTTCGATCAAGAGTTGAAATGCGCATTCAGTTGTGGAGCAAAGCATTGAATAACTTTGTTGATGGACTGACTCATTGCCGCGTTGACTATCTCGATGTTCTCTTGATGGGTTTCCCTGCTTTGCTCTTCTGTTAAAACAACGCGGAACGGCTGCGTGCATTTGTTTTTCTTGATGAGTTCCAAGTTCACCTGACGGCCAGGAATGAAAGAGAAACCATTCTCTTCTACGGCTTTTTTGAAATGAGGAGAGAGGAACTCTTGAACCATTTGTTGTTTTAGAAGATTAAGTTTTTCATCTTCGGTAACATTGGGGCTTTCGACGTGCAATTTGACGCTGTTGGGTTTGTCATCGCTGATCTCCAAATGAACCCAGAAGAAGTCGCGGCCTTGGTCGTAGCTCCCCTTGTTCCTTGACCAGTGCCAGCCCTGCTCGTAACCGAACTCGTAGGGGCCACTTTTTGAAGAATTGGAATGAAAATTCATCTCGACCCGCCAGCATACAAACTCGGTAGCAGGAAACACAAGGCGCATCCACTTCGCGCTTGGGTTTGGCTCGCGGGTGAAGCGGCTGTTAGACTTTGTGCCCGCTTTCCAAGCGCAGGAAAATTGATATGGCACGACGTTGTGAAATTACCGGCAAAAAGCCGTTGACAGGAAACTTGGTGTCGCACTCGATGCGGCACACCAAGCATCGCCAGATGCCCAACTTGCAAACCAAACGGATCTGGGTGCCCGAAGAAGGCCGCTTCATCAAGATGAAAGTCTCGGCCCGCGCCATCAAAGCGATGACCCGCAACGGCGTCGCCGCCACCATCGCCAAAGCCAAACGCAAAGGCATCATGGCCTAATCCCAAAAACCCCGCTTTCAAAAAAGCGGGGTTTTTGCTCTACAGGCGCTCGCGCCAAACAGGATTCGCTTGTGGGTTGCCTTCGCCACAGGGCCAGGGCGTGTGACCAAGCGGCGCCAACGGCTCGCGCGCGATCCACAAACACGACTCGATGTCCTCATACGCGGCGCCCACTCCGGCTGTGGCGAAAACGAGCGTGCCGTGTTCGTCCAACAGCATCCGGCTCAAAACGCGACTTTTCGGGTCGCCAACGGAAGAGTTCAAAACGTGTTTTCGCCCGTGCGAATCAACGCGCAGCAGTTGGCCAGCGCGCCAGAAAATCAGGCCGTCTTCACCTAAAGCGGGTTGCGCTCCTTCATACGAAGACAAACGAGCGCCTTGTCTTTCTGTGTTGCCAGCGCCAAGCACAAACGCGTGACATAGCTGAATTGTAGTTTGCCCCTGTTCTGCTAACCAGACTTCGCCCTCGCCCACAACACAAAACGGGCCGCTGCGTTTCCACTCGCCTTTGTTTTCGCCGTGTTCATCTAAAACAAAAGTTCGAGATTCTCCGTAACCCAGCACAGAAAAGATGAACGAACCGACTCCATTAATTCCGCGAAAGCTGTAAGGACACATCTCGCTCGTCCACAAAAGTTGCCCGTTGCTCCAACGCAGCGCGTAAGAAAAACCGATGCCGCTCGAAATGTCGATGTAACTGGCGAGCAGAACATCGCCCGACAACAGCAAGCCGTCGTTCACGTAACAATCGGCTGTCCACGAACGTGGACGCCAAACAGCCATCGGTTGCGCTTTCCAGTTGGTCGCCGCACTTGCGCTCACAACGCCGCTAAATGAGAGGCGCTGGACGGGCAAATCGGTTTGCCAACGCACATCTCCATCTGCGCCAAGGCGCATCACGCGCGGGCAAAGGTCAAGGTCGGGCGCGTCCTCCTCGAACTGATTTTCTTCCCGATACAGCGACACAGCTACATCTTGGGCGCCAACGACGAACTGACCGACTCGCTCGTTTTCACGCACTGGCGGCACAAGCGCAGGCTGTTCGTTGCCCTCGAAATCAAAGCAAAGAATCCGGTCGCGGCAATCGAGCCAGATTCGATTTCGCGCCACGCGCAAGCGTAGCGCGGATGGATACGAGCACTCGACTTTTTCCTCCCACACGCGCCGCCCGCTCAAGTCGAAGCAAACCAGAAAGCCGCGCAAATCTTCGAGGGCAACAAAACGTTCGGACAACACAAACGCCAAACGCGTGATGCGGCTTTCAAGCGGCACTTTCAACAATTCCAGCGAACGAGAACGACGAGGAAACATCAGTTGCCCACCGGCAAAATCTGAACGCCGCGATAATACCAGCTCAAAATTTGGCGCGCGTCCCACCCTTCTCGCGCGTGGTTTTGCGCGCCGCGTTGACACAAGCCCACGCCGTGTCCCCAACCCGCGCCGGAAAAAGTCCAGCCAAGCAATTGGCCGCTCGCATCGGTTTTGGTCGATACCACGAACAACGAAGACGGCAAAGCCGTGGTCGAGCCGAGTTGCTTAGAAAACATCGAGCGAATGGCGCCGTCACCTTCGAGAAGGACTGTCTTGAGCGTCACGCTGTCGCTGCTAAAGTCAATGGGTAAAAATTGGTGTGAGTCGATGTCGATAGACGCTTCGACTCTTTTGGACGCCGCGTTTTTGCGCGAAGCGGCTTGCGCGGGTTGCGCGATGGCTTTGGCATCCATACCCGTCACTTTGATGCGCCGGATGCGGCCGGAAGTCGCGCGCGATTCGACTGTGATGCTCGTCACACGCGATAATCCTTGCACCGCAAAAGCGTTCGAGGCTTCGCCCGCCGAGATGAACTGGCTCCAACGATATTTGCGCGCCTCGTAGTTGCTCGAACGCAACCCGTCGGGCCGCGCGAACGACCCAAACGGTTGCGACACGAACTGCGCCCACTTGTCCTCGTTCATGCCGCCGCGAAACAAGGTGCCAAGCGGCGAGTTGTCGGGGAAATCGTGCACGCTTTGCAAATACGGGACATCTCCACCGCGCCACACATCGCTGGCAGAGGCCGTGATGCCTCCTGAGTTGGTCGAATAGACCGCATCAATCGGGCGCCCGTTCTGGAACAAAGCGAGGCCGCGCGTCGCTTCAACGGCGCGCGTTGTGGCGCTTTTTTCGTTTTCCGTTCCCGGATAACCCTGGCAGGCGTCGTAGTCGCAGACATCGAAGCGGCCCGCTTTGAAGCGTCCGGTTTGTTTGAAGTCGAGGGTTTTGGTGCGCGCGCAGATCGCCTGCGCTTTGAGAGCTTCGAGCGGAGCGATGGCGTCCATTTCCCACGGCACGACGCCTTTCAGGTAATCTTCCAGGCCGAGCACATTCACCAGAGCGAGCGGGCCTTTGCGGTGATTGGGTTCGGCTAATCGCTGCGGAAAGACCTCGAACGAGCCGCGATAAGGGCGACCATAGCGCGGCGATTTGCTATTAGTCGTGGCGCGCGCGAATTCACCGCCAAGTGGCAGCACTTGAACCTGGCTCCAGCCCTGCGAGATGCGCCCGCCGATTTGCACCGAAATCGGCCCGCGAAAAGTTTGCGCGCCGATTTTTTGGCTAAAACTTGGCCCGCCGATAAACGAAAGCGTGGCGCCCGCAGGCACACTTTGCGAGCGCGTGGTTTGTTCTAAGTCGCGCAAGGTTGCGCCGCCTGGCGTCCAGATTTGGATGGCGCTGCCCTGCGTCGAAAGCCCGACGCGAATGGCGTTTTTGGGCGGCGCCACCGGAAGGGGAACAGAAACCGGAACCACTTTTGGCGCGGGTTTGGCGACGGGCGCAGAAGCAGGCGCGCCTGTAACCGGGCCACCGAGCGAGCCGTTGCCGACATTGGATTGCGGCGGCAGGGGCAATCGCGTGATGGGATCGGGCGCCGCGCCCGCGCGCTGAGCGTATGATGTGGAGGACTGCCACAGTCCCACGCAAAGCAAGGCCGCGCCCAAGGATGAAAGTGCGAGCGTTCGAGGCGAAAAGCGCATAAAGAAGCCAACCGACGTTGCGGTCAACCCATAGTTTATGGCGAAAAAATCAAAACCCGAAAAGGATTCCCCGACCGAATCCCCCAAACCCAAGCACGCTCCGGCGCTTGCCTCACCCAAAACGTCCGCCAAAAACGGCGCGCCCTCGCCCAAAAGTGCGCTTCTCGACACCCAAAGCAGTTCGCCCAAATCCAAGGCGCCCGCTCAAATTGAAACCTCGCCGCGCCCATCGAAATCAAAGGCGTCCAAATCGAAGTCAAAAACGGCATCTGCTCTAACCCAAAGCGAGGCGCCCGAATCGAAGTCGCAATTGGCGCCCACTTCCAAAGTTGCACCCGCGCCTAGTGGCTCGCTTGCCGACCCCCGAAGCGGTTCGCGCAAATCGAAGTCGGCGCCACTTGAACTCGATTCAAACGCGCTTGAACTCGAATCCGCCGAGCCGGAAGCCGTCGTGATGCCGGAAGCCGTCGTGATGCTCGAAGGAGTTGTGATGCGTTCGGGCGGCGGCTTTTACGAAGTCGATGTGCCCGACGAGGACGAACGCTTGCTGTGCTCTTTGGGCGGGCGGCTCAAAAAGGGCAAACGCGCGTGGGCGCAACCCGTCGCCGTGGGCGACCGCGTGCGCGTGCGGCCTTTGGAAACGTCGGGCAAAAACGTTCACGGCGAGGAATGGCGCGAAGGCTTTATCGAAGAACTTTTGCCGCGCACATCGCAACTGGGCCGCTCGCGCTTCAACAAAACCGCGCAAATCACGCTCGCCAACCTCGATCAAGTCGTGGTTGTGATGGCCGCGCGCGAACCCGATTTGAATTTGCATCGCCTCGACCGCTTTCTCGTTCTGTCCGAGGCCAACCATCTGCGTGCGCTCGTTTGTTTCAATAAAACCGACTTGCTCGATAAAAAAGAGTTGAAATCCGAACTTGAACCGCTCGCACAACTTTACCGCGACTTGGGTTATCCGGTCATTTTGACGAGCGCTTTGCCCGAAGAAGACAAAGGTCGCAAAACGCTGCAAAAGGAACTAAAGGGCCGCATTTCGGCCTTCATCGGTTCATCGGGCGTTGGCAAATCCAGTCTGGCGATGATGATCGACCCCGAACTCCAGCTGTGGGTCGCAGATGTGATGGACATCGGCAAGGGCCGCCACACCACCACCGACGTGACGCTTCATCCGCTCGAAAAAGGCGGCTACATCGCCGACACGCCGGGCATCAAAACGGTCGCTCTCTTGGAAACCACCGACATCAACTTGAGCGAATGTTTCCCCGAAATGCGCGAGCGCGAATCGAAGTGCAAGTTTTCCAACTGCACCCATCGCAGCGAACCGGACTGCGCCGTGAAAGCCGCGCTGGAAAAGGGGAGAATCGCGCAGTCGCGCTACGATTCGTATGTGCGCTTGTTTGAGGAAAAAGAAGCCATTCCAACTCGTTATCCGAAAAAGGATGAAGATAAGGATTAGCGCGAGGTTTCTTTCACTGAAGCACTTCTCGCGTCACTCCGCTATATTTCGAAAGGCCATTCAGCACATCTTTTTTTGCGGCCAGATTATAGATCGTTTTCTCTTCCACGTTCGAGTATTGAATTTTGCCCAGTCTCAAAATGCGCGATGTCTTGTTGTAAGCGATCTCCGAGAAAGAACTTCGGGCGCCACTTCCACTTGACCAGCGCACAAGAAACTTGGAAGCGGATGGCTGTCCTTGAACTTCTCTCGATAAACGCTGAATGGCCGCGCGCTCCGTTCCCTCGCCTGTAGGCGTTACGCCCAGTTCCACGACGCGGATGTTGGACGAGCATCCAGCGAGCAGCAACAAAAGTGGGACGAGAAGCAGGCGTTTCATGGGTTGCAGTTTGGCAAACGAAAAAGCCGCCAACTTAAAGTTGGCGGCTTTTGACTTGGGTTGCGATTTACGGAATGTCGGGCGTTCCGGGTTCGCGCGAAGGCTTGAGCAGTTTGTTGTAAAGGCCCAAATTCAAAATCGTGGGCGCCCACAGGCCGACGAAGATGCCTTCGAGTTTTTTGCCGGTCACGAACAAGAAGATCGCCAGCAAGATGGAGCCGAGCACGCCACCGTAGTAAACGCTGCTGGGCAGGTTTTCGATGGATTCCAGAATATCGTCCATAATTTTTGGGTGTCCTTTTGGAGCAGTCAAAGACGCGCGAGGATTGGCAATTCACGCGCCGTTTTGAAAGAAGGGACAGGGTGTGGGGGAAGTTTTAAACTGCGGGAGGTATTCCCCTCCTTGTGGACGCCTTTTGCGGGGCGGCCACTTCGTTTCAATCTAACTCAAGTAGCACACTTATGGCAAAAGCGGTAGGCATCGACCTTGGCACAACTTATTCGGCAGTCTCCATCGTGGACGACTACGGCAAACCGATCATCCTCAAAAACGCGGATGGTCAGGTCACAACTCCTTCGGTTGTGTTTTTCGACCCACCCAACTACACCGTCGGCGAAACCGCGCTTCAATCGACCATCACCGATCCCGAACGCGTCGTCCAATTCATCAAACGCTTCATGGGACAATCCGGCTACCGCGTCCAAATCGATGGCCGCGAATACTCGCCGGAATTCGTTTCCGCCCTGATTCTGCGCAAAGCCGTCAAAGATGCCGAAATGGAACTGGGCGAGGAAATCGACTCCGCCGTCATCACGGTTCCAGCCTACTTCACCGAACAACAACGTCACGCGACGCTTGAAGCCGGAGAACTCGCGGGCCTCAAAGTGTTGCGCATCATCTCCGAACCCACAGCGGCGGCGCTCAGCTACGGCGTTTCGCGGCGCGCGACGAACAAGAAAATCCTCGTTTACGACCTGGGAGGCGGCACCTTCGACGTGACTGTTCTCGATTGCTTGGAAAGCGATTTCAACGTCTTGTCTGTTGGCGGCGACCATCGTTTGGGCGGCAAAGATTTCGATGACCGCATCGTGGGTTTCGTCGAGGAGCGCATCAAAAGCGAGCACGGCGTGGACATCGAAGGCGACATCGAACTCGAAGCCGAACTTCGCCTTAAAGCCGAAGCCGCCAAACGCCAACTCACCGGAAGGCAAAGCGTGCCGATTTCGCTCAAGGTGCCCGACCAAAACAATCCGGGCCGCTCGATTCCGGTCAAAATCGAAGTGTCGCGCGAAGCTTTTGAAGCAACCTGTTCCGACTTGATGGCGCGCACCGAAATGCTGCTCGAATCGGTGCTCGCCAAAGCCAACCTCGATTGGGAAGACATCGACGAAGTGCTGTGTGTCGGCGGCTCCTCGCGTATGCCGATGGTGTCGGCAATGCTGGCCCGCTTGTCGGAAAAGAAGCCGCTGTTGCACGACCCCGACGAGTGCGTCGCCAAAGGCGCGGCACTTCAAGCCGCGATTCTAGTTGGCGAAGAAGGCACGCGCCCCGAAATCACCGTAGGCCACGTTCTGTCGCACTCCTTAGGCGTAGCCGTAATGAGCGGCGGCAAACCGGTCATCGACCACATTTTGCCTTCTTTAACTCGCCTGCCCGCGACGGAGCGGCGCGAAGGCTACACCACGACCACCGACAACCAGAGCGTGGTTCAAATCCGCATCTACGAGGGTGAATCGGACGACCCGGCGAGCTACGGCAAAGGGCCAATCGGCGTGTTCAACCTCGACACCACACCGACGCGCCCCAAAGGTCAGCCGAAATTGGCCGTCGAGTTCCGCTGCGACGAAGACGGGCGCATCACGGCGCTGGCCAAAGATTCGGATACGGGCAAAGAGAATTTTTTGACCATTTCTCTGGCCGGACAGCGAAGCGAATTCGAGATTTCGGACGAATCGCAGTTGATGAGTCAAGCGATGGTTTCCTAGTTGAAGTCAAATGGAAAGACCCGCACTGCTTTGTGCAGGGCTTTTTGTTGTGCTTAACCTCACTTCGCCGCGAGCGCCCGCTTGACGGCGCCGTCCAAATCATCGCGCGGATTGACCGCTGCGATTTTGCCGTCGCGCCCGATGACGAGGAAAAACGGGATCGCCTGGACGCCGTAGATTTTCGAGACGCGCACGCCTTGAGCTTTGGAATCGAACACTTGCGGCCAAGCCATCTTGCGCGCCGCGATAAACGAGGTCAAATCGCTTTGGTCGTGGTCGAGCGAGATGCCCACAACTTCCAAGCCCTGCGCGTGGTATTTTTTGTAGGCCGCTTGCAAGTCGGGCAATGACGCGACGCACGGGCCACACCACGTCGCCCAAAAGTCCAGTAACAGCACTTTGCCTTTGAAGTTCGCGGGAGAAATCGTTTGCCCGTCGAGCGATTTGGTCGAAAAAGCGAAGGGTTGCGTTCCGACTTGAAGGCGCTTGTCCCAGTAGATTTGCTCATCGGGATTCTCTGTCTGGCTGGCGGTGGGTCGAAGTCCGGTCGCGTTGAACTGGAAGGTGTCAGGGGCAAAGGCTGGGCTGAGCGTTTGGGCGCTGATTATTTCCCTCGAAAGCACGTCGTGGCCGCTCGACATATCGCGCATTTGCACGCGGCGCAGCAGGTGGTCGGCGCCAAACCAGAAGTAAATTTCTGTGGAGGGCGCGGGCGAATGATTGCTGGGGGCGTCGAAGGACAAGTTGATTTTGACGCCGCGCAGCAGTTCGCCCTCCACCAGAGTTTCTGAGGTGGACGCCAAGATCATGCGCGGATTGTAAAACGGCGCTTTCTTGAGCAAATCTTCCATTGCCGCCAGGGGAGAGCGGCCCGCCAGCATGACGGGCATCAAAAACCCGGTCACGTTGTTGAGAGAAACCGTCCAGAGTTGGTCTTTCTTGGTGGGAAGACCCTGACGCTCGAAGGTTTTGTCCTTCACATGGTAAAGGATGCGGCCATCGGACAAGGTGAACGTGCACGCCTTCGTTGGGTCGTATCTGGTCGAGAGGGTATTTTCCACGCGCAACAAGTTGGGCTTTTGGAACGAAACGCGGCTTTGAATCGAGGTTTGGCCTTGATTGTAGGACACATCGAAACGCACGCCCGAAGCGGCGGCATATCGAGCGGTCGCTTCATCCAGCAACGCCCTGCCTGCCGGATCAATCGAAACGCGGGGCGCGGCTTGAGACGAAGTGTTGGCCTGAGCCAAAGCAGTGACCGGAGCAGTTACCAACAAGGGCAACAAGAGGAGATGAGTTTTCATTGAGATGTAGAATGCGCCAGAAAAACAAAAGGGCACGTTCAACCGAACGTGCCCTTTCAACCAGATCACCTCGCCGCCAACGCCTTTCTCACGGCGCCTTCGAGATCCTCGCGCGGGTTAACCGCCGCGATTTTGCCGTCTTTGCCGATGATGAGCATGAACGGAATCGCCTTCACGCCGTAGATGCCCGGCACTTCCGCGCCCCAGCCTTTGCCGTCGAAGACTTGCGGCCACGCCATTTTGCGCGCTTTGACGAACGAGGTGAGCGCGTCTTTGTCTTCGTCGAGCGAGATGCCGACGACTTCCAAACCCTGCGCGTGGTATTTGTTATAAGCCGCTTGCAAGTCAGGAAGTGACGTCACACACGGGCCGCACCACGTCGCCCAGAAGTCCAGGAGCAGCACTTTGCCTTTGTATTGCGCGGGTGTGACGGTGGCGCCGTTCAGGGTTTTGGCTGTAAAAGCGAAGGGCTGCGTTCCGACCTTGATGCGCGGGTCGAAGTAGGTTGGTTCTTCAGCCAGCTTGAGTCCGGTCTCGTTGAACTTGAAGGTTTCGGACGCGAACAGCGGGTTGAGCTTTTGGGCGCTGACTTTCTCGGTGGAAAGGCGGCTTTTGCCTTCCACCGTGCGGCTCACTTCGATGCGCTGCAAAAGAGTGTTGGGGCCAGAGAACCAGAACGTCAGCTGTTGTGACAAAAGTTTGGGGGTTTCTTTGCCAAGCGACAGTTCAAAAGACATGTTTGAGCGCACGCCGCTCATCGTCTGGCCATCCACCATTTGCGGCGCCAGTGCGACCGTTGTGATTTTGACTTTGCTGAACGGCTTCTGGCTATAAATGGTCTGGAAATATTCGACCGGGTTTTTGCCATCAAGCATCTGGCCCATAGCGACACCTGCCAGGCCAGCAATACCCAGCGAACCGATCACGTTTTCCTTGGGGGCGGGATCTTTCTGGAAGGTCGTGCCCTGCGCAACGTAAAGGTTGGTGCCATCGTTGACGGCGTGCACCGAAGAAGCGCCAGTGCGATTGAGGCTGATCAAGTTGGGCCGTTGAAACGAAGCCGAGGTTTGGCTCGTGTCTTTGCCGTCGGCGCTCATCGCCACGTCGAAACTGAGACCGTTCAACCCTTTGTAAGCCGCCGTCGCGCGCTCAAGCAACGCTTTGGCGGCGGGATCCATCGAGATTTGCGGCGCAGTTGAGGCCGCCGCCGTTTTGGGCGGGGCCGTTTTGGGCGGGGCCGCTGTGGGCTGAACTGTTCTTGTGGGCAGGGCCAACGCCGACAAGGGCGCAATTGCCAGCAGAGGCAACAAAAATAACCGGGTTTTCATTTGGTGGGTGCGCGTGGTGCGTGACATCAGGTTTACAACAGTTAGCGGCACATTATCGCCGCGCGGCGCGCAACTTGTCCGCGAGGGAATCGAACGCCATCACGCGTGAACGCGGCGCGCGCGTGACTTTGGCCGACCAGATTTCTCGACCGCTTGGCGCCGTAAAAACCGCGAATCCCTCGAAGCCGCCTTCGGGCGTGCCCTGCCCGTTCGACTGCAACACGGCGTCGGCTCCCGCGCGCGAATGGACGAAGCGCAGGCCCATACCGCGCATTTCCGCTCGCAAACGCGAATTGAAGTAATCGTCGCCGCGCCCGCCCGCATCGAAGACAGTGCGCACCCGCTTCACCGACATCGCGGGTCGGGCGAAAGAGAGCGCATGAAAAGCCACAAGCAAGGCGAAAAGCGACAACAAAACCGGGGTTTTTCTCATGGCGCATTCAACGTTTGCCACACTGCCTCGTTGCCCCTGCGCCCATCCCGATGCCAATTTTTGCCCCGACGCCCCTGTCATTCGATCCGCTCGACCGTTCGTATCCGTGTTCCGATGCCAATTTTTGAAACGACGCCCGAAAACATCCAACTCGCCGCCGCTCGCTTGCAAAGCGGCGAACTCGTCGCGTTTCCAACCGAAACGGTTTATGGTCTGGGCGCTCGTGCGCTGGACATCCAAGCGGTCGCCCGCATCTACGCCCGCAAAGGACGACCCTCGTTTAATCCGCTTATCGTTCACGTCGCTTCCATTGAACGGGCGCGGGAACTCAGTTCGACTTGGCCCGATTATGCGCAAGAACTGGCCGAGCACTTCTGGCCCGGCCCGCTCACTTTGGTTGTGCCTAAGTCCGCTCAAGTGCCGGACATCATCTCGGCGGGGTTGCCGACAGTTGCGCTACGCGTTCCGGCTCATCCGGTCGCGCTCGAGTTGCTACGCGCGGCCAACGTTCCGCTTGCGGCGCCTTCGGCCAACCGAAGCGGCGCGCTGTCGCCAACGCGCGCGCGTCACGTTCTCGAATCGCTGGGCGAAGGCTTGTGGGTTCTCGATGGCGGCGCCTGCTCCGTTGGCATCGAGTCCACCGTTGTCGATGTCTCGAGTGAGCGGCCCGCGATTTTGCGACCTGGCGGCATCCCAACGCGCGAAGTCGAATCTTTGGTCGGGCCGCTTGTTTCGCCTTCGATAGGCGAAGAAGAATCGCCGCGTCCGTCGCCGGGAATGCTGCTCAAACACTACGCGCCGCGCGCGCGCGTTCATTTGTTTTCAACGCTGATCGACGCCTCCTTTCACGCAGTTTCACTCGCGTCGGGCCAGAAAATCGGCGTCCTGTCATTCGAGCCAATCGGTTTGGACGAGCAGTTCGACGTGAGGGAAATCGTGCTTCCTTGCGATGCGCGCGCATATGCGGCCCGTCTTTACGAGGTGCTACACCAACTCGACGCGCAGAGCGTGGCGCTGATTCTAGTTGAAGATGTGCCATCGGGCCGCGCCTGGGACGGCGTGCGCGACCGCTTGCACCGCGCGGCGAAGTGAAGATGGGCCAAGCTCCAGTGAGAAGTTCATGCCCATATCCAAGGGCGCCTCATTCCCTTTAGCGCGTCTAACGGAGCAATCAAGCGGCGTCTGATTTGCCGCCTTTCCATTTCAAATTTATGTCCGAAACGAACGATTCTGTTTCCACTTCTCCCGAACTAAAACCGCTTCCCGCGCCTGTCGAATCCGCTTTGCTTTCCGTAGGCGTCAACGGCGACCGTGTGTTGCAACTACAAACCGATCTGAGCGCCAACGGGCGTTATGGCGAACGTTTTCTGGTCGCTACGCCGCAAAAACTGGTGGTCGTCGAGAACAACGGCAGCGCCAAAATCGAACGAGAGTTGCCTTTGTCTGACATCGCCTCGGTCGAATCGAAAGGCTTGTCGGGCGCCTCGACGCTGGAAATTCGCCTCAAAACCGGAAACGGCGAACAGGCTGTCGAAATCTTGCGCGGCTCCGGCTCCAAAGCGCGCGAGCTAAGCCAAGTCGCGCGCCAAATCGAGCACTTGCGCGATCACGGAACGCTCCCCGAAGAACGCGACGACAAAAAAGCCAAGCGCCGTCAGTGCGCCAAATGCGGCAAACCCTTGCCGTGGGATTCGGATGTCTGCCCGTTTTGCGTTGACCGTTTGGGCGCTATCAAGCGGCTTTACGGCTATATGAAGCCTTACAAATGGCTGGCAATTGCTTCGATGGCGCTCAACGTCGGCTCGGTGGCGCTGTCGTTTGTGCCGGTGCTCGTCGTCAAGCCGCTCATCGACCGCGTGTTCACGCCCGCCGTGCAAAACGGGGCATCGCAGGCGGTTTTGTCGGCGCAAAGCGGGCAGGCGCGCCTGCTTTTGGCGGAAATGGTGGGCATCATTTTGATAGCAGCGGCGCTGGCGTCCCTCGCGGCTATTGTGCGCGGGCGCGTCGCGGCGTTTTTGGGCGCCCACATCCTGCACGACGTTCGCGCGCAACTTTACACCCATTTGCAACGGCTGAGCGTGTCGTATTACGACAAACGCGAAGTCGGCGCGGTGATGAGTCGCGTGCAAAACGATGTCGGCGCGCTGCAAAACTTTCTGCTCGACACAGCCGAAGCGACCATCATTTCCACGCTGACCATCATCTTCGTTATCTCGATTTTGCTGTGGAACTCGCCGCTTTTGGCGCTGCTGGTTTTGGTGCCCACGCCTTTTGTTGTGTTCGGCACACAGCGATATTGGAAGGGGTTGATCAAATTGTGGCGCCGTGTGTGGCACCAGAACTCAAGTCTGGGCGCAGGTCTGGCCGACGCTTTGGGCGGCGTGCGCGTGGTTCGCGCTTTTGGCGCCGAAGAACGCGAAGTGACTCGCTTCGACAAGCGTTCGGCCCGTCTACGCGACGCCACGATGAACGTCGAATCGCGGGCGGCGGCGTTTTACCCGCTGATGGGGTTCATCATGGGATTGGGCGTTCCCATCGTGTGGTATTTCGGCGGCAACATGGTCTTGTCACACGTTTTAACCTTTGGAACGCTGTTCATCTTCACCCTGTCACTGAGTCGTTTGTATGACCCGATCCAACAACTCACGCGCCAGGTCAACGCCATCACCCGTTCGATGACCGCCGCCGAACGCGTGTTTGAAGTGCTTGACACCGATCCCGAAGTCAAAGAAGCGCGCCAAGCTGTTGAACTCAAAACCATTCGCGGCGAAGTCGATTTCGAGGACGTGTCGTTCGGCTATGAAAAGCATCGCCCCGTATTGAGCGGCGTGACGCTCCACGTTGAACCGGGCGAAATGATCGGTTTGGTCGGTCATTCGGGCGCGGGCAAATCGACGCTCATCAACTTGCTCCTGCGCTTTTACGATGTCACCGATGGCGCGCTCAAAATTGACGGCATTGACATCCGCGACATCAAACGCGACGATTTGCGTCAGCACGTCGGCGTCGTGCTCCAAGAGTCGTATCTGTTCCACGGCTCGATTTACGACAACATCGCCTATGGTCGCCCCGACGCGACTCCAGGCGAAATCATCGAGGCCGCGCGCGCCGCACACGCGCACGATTTCATCACCTCGTTCGCTGACGGCTACGACACCTTGGTTGGCGAACGCGGCACCCGTTTGTCGGGTGGCGAACGCCAACGCATTGCCATCGCGCGCGCCATTTTGCACAACCCGAAAATCTTGATTCTCGACGAAGCCACGGCTTCGGTTGACACGCAAACCGAGCAGTCAATCCAGAATGCGCTGGGCAACTTGACCAAAGGCCGCACCACATTTGCGATTGCGCACCGCTTGAGCACGCTTCGCAACGCCGACCGACTGGTCGTCGTGGACGCTGGAAAAATCGCCGAAGTCGGCACGCACGACGAATTGATGAACCGTCGCGGCGTGTTCTACCGCTTAGTGCAAGCCCAGCAAAGCATGAACGAGATCGTGGCGATTGGCGGGTAAACCCGGCCACGACTGAGCCAAGAAACGCCGATGACCCTTGGGTTGTCGGCGTTTTTGGCTTGTGACCGGGTGAGGACACGCGCGACACCACCACAATTCCTTTGTGTCCAACGCCCGTGATGAAACCCATTCTCGCCCTTTTTGGCGGCGCCCTGCTCGTTTGCGCTTCCGCGAGCGCGCAAAACCGCGATGCACTGCGCACTCAAACCTCGCCGCCGCTTCTCAGACGCCAGTCTTCAAGCGCCACTTCCGCGTTGCCGCTACGCAACGTTGTGCTCTTTTCCAGCGGCGTCGGGTATTTTGGGCGCACAGGTCAAGTCAACGGCGACGCTTCGGTTGATCTGCCGGTGCGCGCGCCGCAAATTTCCGACATCCTCAAGTCGCTGATTTTGTTCGATCCGCAAGGCCACGTCGATCCGGTGACGTATTCGATCCAAGATTATGTCGCGTCCCGCCCGACTTCGACCGACCTCAGCATCGACCCGAACGCCAGTCCCGGCGCGCTACTTCGCTTGCTTCAAGGCGCGCGCGTGCGCATCGAAAAAGCATCGGGCGTGGTAGAAGGTCGCGTCGTTTCGGTTTCGACCCAACAAATCAAAGACGGCGAGACGCTACGCACCGTCGAGTTCGCCACGATTCTGACTTCAACGGGACTTTCCACCGTTCGACTGGATGACGTGACGAGTTTTTCGCCACTCGATGCGGGACTCGCTGCCAAGTTCGCCGCGAGTCTGGACAAGACAGCGAACAACTTGACGCAAGGTTTGGATAACGGTGTGCGGCCCGTGACGCTCCATTTCCGGGGCCAGGGTCGCCGCGATGTGCGCGCGGGCTACTTGCTCGAAACGCCCGCGTGGAAAACGAGTTATCGTTTGGTGCTGGCGCCCAAAACCAAGCCGTATTTGCAAGGCTGGGCCGTTGTTGAAAATCCGGGCGACGAAGATTGGCAAGATGTCAATTTGTCGCTCGTGTCGGGTCGCCCAATTTCCTTCATCCAAGATTTGGCCACGCCCGTTTACATCGTGCGCCCGGTCGTCGCGCCGCAAATCATCGGTTCGCCAACGCCGCAAACTTTTGGGCAGGGTTATGGCGGACAGGATGAAGCCGCGAGGATGGCTGGGCGAATTGATGCTTTGGAGCCTCGTCTCTCACCTTTGGAAAATCGCGTTTCCGCTTTGCCCCCTTCTGCCGCTCCCCGTTCACAACTCTCCTCGCGCCAACAAGTTTTCCGAAACTCCGGCGCCTACGACGCGCCCGCAGGTGCGGCACTGGCCGATGCGCGTGATTCGGCGGCGCAAACCGCCGCGCAAAACAAGGTCGAGGCGCAGGCGAGCGGCGCCGAACGCGGCAACTTGTTCGTTTACGCCATCGATTCCAAGGTTTCGATTCCGCGCGGCCAGGCCGCGATGGTGCCGATTCTGGGGGAAGACGTGGACGGCGAAGCGATTTCCATCGTGCAAAGCGGGAACTCGGTCGGCGAACTGCGCGCGCAAAACGGTTTTTGTTTGCGCAACCGGGGCAACTTGAACTTGCAAGGCGGGCCGATCACCGTGTATTCCGATGGCATTTATGGCGGCGATGCCCTCGTGTCCAACGTGTCACCCGGCGAAGCGCGTTTGATTGCCTATGCGGTCGATCTCGATTTGGTATCGCGTTTGGAAAGCGCGCCGCAAGACGAAGAAATCACCGCGATTCGCCCGACCGAAGGCGCGCTGGAAGTCACCAAAGTCGCAACGCGAACGCAGAATTATATCTTCCGTAACAAGTCGCGCGCCGACAAAATCGTCTATCTGCAACAGCCCAACGAGGACGAATGGAAGTTGGTGGATGCCAAGCAGTTGTATGAAAAAAGCAACGACGGCCTGCGCTTTCGAGTCGCGGTTCCAACCGGCAAAACGGTGAACTATGCGATCAACTGGCAAAAACCGGAAGTCGAAATCGTGGCACTACGCGAGTTGAACGTCGAGCAAATCGGCTTTTACACCGTGCAAACCAAACTCGCTCCTGGCCTGAAAGCGCAACTGCTGAGCATCATCACTTTGAAAAAGCGCGCCAACGACCTCGCCGGACAACGCGCCGCAGCCGAGAAATCGCTGGCCACCATCACCGAAGGCCAGGCGCGCATCCGCGAAAACATGAAAGCGCTCGACAAAACCTCGGCGCTTTACCGCTCGTATTCAGCAAAGTTGGCCGCGCAGGAAACGCAAATCGACCGCTTGAGCGCCGAAGTAAACCGTTTACAAAACGCCGAAAACGCGGCCAGACAAGCCGTCGCCGATGCGGTTGCGAATCTGGGCGCCAAACAGTAGACGAAATTCCAAATGTAGGGGCTAAGCTTGTCTTCGCCCTCGTATGAATTGCTGTTGGTTAGGTTCATCGAGACAAATGATGAATTGCAACGAGGGCGAAGACAAGCTTAGCCCCTACATTTGGATTATCCCAGTCGGCATCAAACTCGAACCTTCTCGCTGTCATGCCCTTTCTACCACCCGAATCTCTTGAACTAAGCGTTGCGCCCGACGGCACACTGCGCGCGATTTTGCCTGATCGGTGCGGCATCAACGTCCAGGTTCTGCGCGCTTTTCCGTTGTCGCGCGACGACCAGTATTTCGTCGTGCGCGACGGCAAGGACAAAGAACTCGGCACGCTCGAAAGCACGCGCGGCCTGTCGCCGCGCGGCGTCGAACTTTTGCATCGTTCGCTCGACAACCGCTATTTTCTGCCGCAAATCACCCGCATCTATTCCATCGCCGAAAAGTTCGGCACTTCGCAGTGGGATGTCGAAACAGATCGCGGACGAGTCGGCATCACTTCCAAAGCCTTGCACGAAGCCATCACCGAACTCAGCCCGACGCGCTTTCTGGTGCGCGACAATGAAGAAAACCGCTTTGAAATCCGCGACGTGAGCCAACTGGATGAGGAATCGCAAAAGCGTTTTGCAGGTCGTTAAGTTAGAATTCAGCTGTGCGAAATCTTCCCGATAGCATTTTGGATTATCTTTGGTTTCTCAACTTTTGCGAAGAGGAAGAATGTGATCCAGATTACATGCTCAAGTTGTTGGAAGGCTTGTCATGGGAAATTCAGAACAACTATAGTGAGGAAGAAAAACAGGCGTTAAGTGAAGCAACTTCACACTGATTGGGGAACAAGGCTATCAACCCTGAACAAAAGCAATATTTGGAAGCTATTTCTAATGGTAGATTTGATGGCTATGCATTGGACGGTAGCCTTTAACACGAACGCCGCGCTTTCCCTCGAAAGCGCGGCGTTTCGCGTCGCGGATTTCCTGGCGAAATCACCGCTTACCGAGCGCGCTCAGCGATTTAATGTTTGAAATGGCGCACGCCCGAAAACACCATCACCGCGCCGTGTTCGTCACAGGCTGTAATCGAATCGGCGTCGCGGTTTGAGCCGCCGGGTTGGATGAAAGCGGCAACTCCGGCTTCGAGCGCGGCGCGTGGCCCATCATCGAAAGGAAAGAACGCGTCCGACGCTAAAACCGCGCCGCGCGCCTGCGCGCCCGCTTGTTCAAGAGCCAGTTTTACGCTGGTCACGCGGTTCATCTGTCCGGCTCCGGCGCCGATGAGCGAGCCGTTTTTGGCAACGGCAATGGCGTTGGATTTGAGGTGTTTGACGCACTTCCACGCGAAAAGCAAGTCGTGTAGTTGTTCGGGAGTCGGCGCAACTTGCGTGACGGTTTTGAGGTCGCTTTGGTCGAGTTGATGGCGATCCAAATCTTGAACCAGCAACCCGCCCGACACGCGTTTCCAATCCAAAGCCAAGGAGCGTTCGAACACCGTTCCGGCATCGAGAATGCGCAAATCGGCGCCCCAGCCGCTCCGGTTACGCAGCAGTTCGAGGGCTTCCGGCGCGAATCCCGGCGCGATGATGGCGTGATACAAACTGTTTTTGACGATGATCTCCTGCGCCGTTTGAAGGTCAACCATGCGGTTGCAAGCGATGATGCCGCCGAAACGCGACACCGGATCGGCATCGCGCGCTTTGCTGAAGGCTTCGGACAGGGTGTCGGCGACCGCGCAACCACACGGGTTGGCGTGTTTGACGATGCACGCGGCGGGCGAGTCGAACTCGCAGACCAAGTTCCAGGCGCCGTCGAGGTCGAACAGGTTGACGAACGAAAGCGCGATGCCCGACAACTGACGCGCGCGCGCCAAAGTTCCCGGAGCGGCGTTTGGGTCGGAGTAGAAGGCCGCACCTTGGTGCGGGTTTTCGCCGTAACGCAAATCGTCTTCTTTTTCAAACGACAAACGCAGCGAATCGGGCATCGTCTGGCCGCTGAGATAAGTTGTGATGGCGCCGTCGTAAGCCGAAGTGTGGGCGAAGGCCTTCACCGCCAACTGTTTGCGCGTTTCCATCGAGGTGTCGCCCTTTTGCCGCAGTTCGGAAAGCACCGGCTCGTAGTCGAAAGGATCAACGACAATTGTCACCGATTGATAATTTTTCGCCGCGCTTCTAACCATCGACGGGCCACCGATGTCGATGTTTTCAATGGCTTCTTCGAGGGTGACATCCGCGCGCGCGACGGTGTTCTCAAAGGGATACAAGTTGACGCACACCAGATCAATGGGCGCGATGTTCTGCTTCTCGATAGCGCGCAGGTGTTCGGGATCGCCGCGCAAAGCGAGCAAGCCGCCGTGGATGGCGGGATGCAACGTCTTGACTCGCCCGTCCATCATTTCGGGGAAACCGGTGACATCGGCTACATCGGTCACGGCGATGCCCGCTTCGCGCAAGGTGCGGGCAGTTCCGCCCGTGGAAAGGATCTCGAAACCTAATTGAACCAGAGCCGCCGCGAAGGGAGCGAGCGAGTTTTTGTTGGAAACCGATAAAAGAGCGCGTTTCATGGCGCCTCAGTGTGACGGGCCGCGAAAAAAGCCGACCAGGGACATGATCGGCTTTGATGCGCACCGTGTTCCTCTACTTTTTCGCGGCTCGCGCTTTTTTCGCTTTCGCTTTGGCTTTGCCATCGGTCACTTTCAAATCGCCGGTTTCGATGTGTTCCACGTCCAGTTCCTCGACCACAAGTTTGGGAATCTCGAACTCATCCTCGCTTTCAAGTGATTCCGGTTCCGGCTCGGATTGCGAGCGTTTGAGCAACTCCTTATCGGCGTCGCTGAGGTCGGTGCTTTCGATTTTTTCCAGCATCTTTGCGGGCGCTTCGATTGGATAAAGCGCGATGGCGAGGGCTTCATTTAAGCGCGTCACGGGATGAAAGGTGAGGGCTTCACGCACCTCCGAAGGAAGTTCGGCCAGATCGCGTTCGTTTTCGGCGGGCAAGATGATTTGCGTGGCTCCCACGCGGTGCGCGGCGAGGATTTTTTCCTTGACGCCGCCCACGGGCAAAACGTGGCCGCGCAGCGAAATCTCGCCGGTCATGGCGACTTCTTTTCGCGCGGCGCGGCCCGACATCGCCGACACCAGCGCCGTGGCGATGGCCACCCCCGCGCTTGGCCCGTCTTTGGGAACGGCGCCCGAAGGCACGTGGATGTGCGCATCGTGCTTGCCCGCGAAATCGGCTTCAATGCCAAGTTCCATTGCGTGAGCGCGCGCATACGTCATCGCGGCGTCGCCCGATTCTTTCATCACCTGTCCCAAGTTACCTGTCATTTTCGAGTTGCCAACGCCCGCCGTTAAAAGCACTTCGATGGGCAGCACTTCGCCGCCCACTTCCGTCCAGGCCAAACCTTGAGCGACGCCGATCTCGTCGCGCTCGAAGCCTAAGTCGCGCGAAAAGCGACGCGGGCCGAGGAACTCGTTCAAGTTATCGGGACTCACTTCGACGCGCTCGAAACGCGGGGCGTCTTCTTCCCGTTTGGCGGCACGCGACTGTTCTTGAGCGACGCGGCGCGCCACTTTGCGGCAAACAGTGCCGATTTCGCGCTCCAAGTTGCGAACGCCCGCTTCGCGCGTGTAGCCGCGAATCAGCTCGGCCAACCCTTCGTCGGAGAACGCGATTTCTGCGTCCGAAATGCCGTTTTCGCGGATTTGCTTGGGGATCAAAAAGCCGGTCGCAATGGCGCGCTTTTCGTTTTCGGTGTAGCCCGGAAAAGTCAGCACTTCCATGCGGTCACGGAGCGCCGGTTGGATCGGGTCGAGCAAGTTGCCCGTCGCAATGAACATCACTTCGGACAGGTCAAAAGGCACTTCGAGATAGTGATCGGCGAAGGCTTTATTTTGTTCGGGATCGAGCGCTTCGAGCAGTGCCGACGAGGGATCGCCGCGATAGTCGTGGCTCAGCTTGTCGATTTCATCGAGCAAAAACACCGGATTTTTGGTTTTGACGCGGCGAAGCGCGGCGATGATGCGCCCCGGCATCGAACCGATGTAGGTGCGGCGGTGCCCGCGAATCTCGGCTTCATCGTGCACGCCGCCCACCGATACGCGGATGAATTCGCGGCCCAAAGCCGTGGCGATGCTCTTTCCAATGGAGGTTTTGCCCACGCCCGGCGGCCCCATAAAACACAGAATCGGGCCTTTCGATTCGGGGTTGAGTTGGCGCACGGCCAGAAATTCGAGGATGCGCTCTTTAACTTTGCCCAGCGCGTAATGGTCGGCGTCGAGAATCTCTTCCGAGTGGTCGAGGTCACCGGAATCTTCGGTGCGCTTGTCCCACGGCAGGTCGCACATCAGTTCGACATAGGAGCGAATCGAGCCGACTTCGGGAGCCACAGGCGGCATCCGTTCCAAACGGTCGAGTTCGTAGAGCGCTTTTTCTTTGGCTTCTTCGGGCATTCCGGCGAGTTCGACACGCTCACGCAAACCTTCGGCATCGCGGAAAGTCGGGTCGGTTTCGCCTAGTTTTTGCTGGATGGTGCGCAGACGTTCGCGCAGAAAATACTCGCGCTGGTTGTCGCCGATGCCTTCTTTGACCTGCGCTTCGATTTCGCGGTCAAGCTCCATGATTTGCAGTTCACGCGACAAAAGCCCCAGCACCGCGCGCGCCCGTTCGATGGGTTCGGGGGTCTCCAAAATGCCCTGGCGCTCCAAAACAGACAGTTCCAAAAACGAGGCGACCAAATCGGCCAGGGCGCCAACATCTTCTTGCTCTGAGGCCGAGTTCATCGCTTCGGGCGGGATTTTCTTGCTCAAACCAACGGCGTTTTCAAACTCGTCGCGCAGATGGCGAAGTGTGGCCTGCGTTTCGGGTTCGTCGGGAGCGGTTCCTTCTTCAAAAGGCACGACCTGCGCGAGTAGATGTTCGCCGTTGGAGGTCATGCCCAGCGAGCGGGCGCGGCCCCGGCCTTCGATGACGACGCGCAAGTTGCCATCGGGCAACTTGAGCGACTGCATCACTTCGCCAACAATGCCGATTTCGTATAAATCATCGGCGGCAGGTTCTTCGGTTTCTTCGTCGCGCTGGGCAACCAGAAACACCAATTTCTCGGAGTTTTCGGCGGCTTGGATGGCCTCGATTGTGCCCGCGCGCCCGATGAAGAGCGGCAAGACCATCGCGGGAAACGCGACCATGCCGCGCAAAGGAACAACAGGTGCGAGCAGCTCTTGAGATTGATCACCTTTGCGGCGACGACGCTTGGGCTTGGGCTTGGGTTCGGATGAAGAGGAGGTGCGGCGGGGCGAACGCGCGGACGAAGAAGCGGGCATAAAAGGAACAAAAGAAATTTTGACAAAAAGCCGCGAAGAGCCGCGTATCCTGCGAAGGAAGTTCGAAAACGCGCGCCTTGTTTGATCGCTGAAGGAGTAGCTTAAAACTCAATGCGCTTGGCGCTTGTTGGATGAGGCACTCGTTTTCAAACGCGTTTTCGAACTTCCTTCGCAGAATACGGCCATTATAAATGATGCGCACCTGATGCAACCTCGTGTTGTGGCGACAGGAATTGAAAAAGTGCGCGCTTCGGCGCACCAAACACGAGAAATATCCGTCAAATGACTTCGTTTCCACCCAAGCAACTTTTATGCGTTCACTTCATCGCCCTTTGTGGCTCGCCAGCGCCCTGGCGCTGGGCACTCTGGCGCCGTCGATTCCCGCGCGCGCCAACTATCGCGCCAAAGCCGTTGAACAGATGGACTTCATTCAACGCTCGTTTTACGATTCACAACAAGCGATTTATCGCGGCAAAACTCCGGTCGATCCCAAGGGCTTACCCTTTGATGTTTCGTGGGGCAACGGCGTGCAACTGTCGGCTTTGGCGGGCGCCACGCGCTTAGATCCCGACCGTTACAAGTCAACGCTGATCGCTTTTTCCGGCGGGTTGCAACGCTACTGGGACGACCAGGTGCCCATTCCCGGCTTCGACGCGTATTTCGCTTCGCCTACGGACAACGACAAATACTACGACGACAACGAATGGTTCGTTTTGGGCTTGACCGAATCGTATAACGCGACCAAGGATGCGCGCTTTTTGACGTGGGCGCGCCAAACCCAAAATTTCGCGCTTTCGGGTTGGGACGACAAATTGGGCGGAGGCATCTATTGGCAGCAAAACAAACTGGAATCGAAAAACACCTGTTCCAACGCGCCCGCCGCTGTGAGCGCCCTCGCGCTTTATAATGTCGAACACAAGCCGGAAGATTTGGACTGGGCCAAGCGCATTTATGCGTGGACAAAAAGCCATTTGCAGGACACCGATGGTTTGTATCTCGACAACGTCGCCATAGCTGATGGCAAAATCACGAACTGGAAATTCACTTACAATTCGGCGCTGATGATGCGCGCGGCAGCCGGTTTGTGGCGCGCCACGGGCGACGCGACGTATAAAGCCGATTCCATCCGCATCGCCGACGCCTCGCTCAAAGAGTTCGCTGATCCTGCGACGGGCGGGTTCAAAGATGGCGCGCGCTTCAACCACCTACTGAGCGAGGCGCTGTTGGAGGAATACGAGACGACCAAAGATGGACGCTACTTGAACGCCGTGCGCCGCGACGCCGATTTCGCCTATCGCAACGTGCGCGACACGAAAAACGGCGGCTACTTCAACGATTGGAAAATCCAAAACCGCGCGCCCGACGAGCGCAAAGAACTGATCGAAAACGCTGCCGTCGCGCGTTTGTTCTGGTTGCTCACGCCCTATCCCGATGTCGAAGAATTGCAAGCGAGGGGCGACGATGCTTTCAAACGCGGCGACGCCATCGGCGCCGCGCGGTTGTTCCGTGAAGCCCTCGCCAGCACGTCGGGCGCGCCCACGTCTGTGACGACACCTGCCGCGTAAAGGGGTTCGAGTTGAACCCGAACAGACAAAAAAGTGGGGCTTGCGTCCTCTTTCAAACATCAACAACCCGTTTGGAAGAGGGGCAAGCCCCACTTTTTTGTGCCAGACAGAAATACAGGAATCGCTGTGGACGCCCCAAAACCCGCGCACGGGTTTATCCTGCTCCGTATGACGCTTGAATCGTTGAGCAGTTTTCCCGTGAAATCGTGCGGTGCCGTTGAACTTCTCGAAAGCCGGGTCGAGGCGCGCGGCTTGGAACACGACCGTCGCTGGCTCCTCGTCGATGAGTCGGGGCGCTTTCTAACGCAGCGCGAAGTGCCGCAGTTGGCGACGATTCGCCCGCGCTTCGGGCAGGGATCGTTGGAGTTGCGTTGCGGCGACGCGCGCCTCGATGTGCCTTTGCAGTTGCACGAGGGCCATTCGATGCGCGTGCAAATCTGGCGCGACGAGGTGAACGCCGTTCGTGTGGGCGAACTCGCCGACGATTGGCTGCGCGACGTGCTCGGACTCGATGTGCGTTTGGTGTGGATGCCTGATGAGGCGCGCCGCGAAGTCGATCCGAACTACGCACTTCAAGCCGAAATCACCTCGTTTGCCGACGGCTTTCCGTTTCTGGTTGTGTCCCGCGCGTCGGTTGATGATCTCAACGAGCGCATCGCCCAAAACGGCGGCGAAATGGTTGGTGCGGGGCGGTTTCGGGCGAATTTTCTCGTGGCGGGCGCGGCACCTTACGAAGAAGATTCGTGGGCGCGCTTTCGCATCGGCGAGTGCGAATTTGAAGTGGTGAAACCGTGTTCGCGCTGCGTGATTCCAACTCTTGATCAAACGACAGGCGAGCGAACCAGCGACGAACCGCTCCGTACGCTTTCGACTTACCGGCGCGTGAACGGGCGGATTCTTCTGGCGCAAAACGCGTTGCCGCGCAGGTTGGGCCGCGTGCGCGTGGGCGATCAAGTCGAAGTGTTGACATGGCGCTGAGTTGCTTGACTTCCAGAGGAAAAGGGAAGAACGCGCCGCTCCTGTCACTGCGAAGAAGCCTTGGCGATTGGGAATCTTGTCGCTGCTTGGCTTCATCTTGCGCTGAACTGCTTCAATTGCGCAAGTAGATTCCTCAGTCGCCAAG
>JAABUM010000812.1_pt1 | contig 50999 bp, 102 predicted proteins | sample 5559161 | NCBI WGS metagenome assembly JAABUM01 (sample SAMN10711868, study PRJNA513369) | rock metagenome | isolation source: Antarctica rocks | place: Antarctica: Victoria Land, Siegfried Peak nord
CCCGGGCGCTGCGGCCCGAAGAGGGACACTCTCGAAGGCCGCACGGTCTGCTGGAGCAGCCGTCGGCCCCACCCTGGCCGGCCGAGGCCCGCCCCTCGGCCTGGCGCGCGTGCAAACGAGAAGTGTTGCAGCCCAGTCCCATAACTCAAAGTGTGAAATCAGGGAAGCCTTCATATATTGCGTATTCAGGTAGAGCTTGGGCTCTACCTGAAGTAGGGCTCGAATGGGGCACCCGGGCCTAGTGACGCCTCCCGCAAGAGAGACGTCACCGCAACCTTCCTATATATAGCTTTCTTACCAGTGCGTGCGCCCCTTGTAAGAAAGCTATCAATATAAAGGGTGCAGTGAAGGCCCTGTAAGAAAGCGTCCAATAGATAGGATCCCAGTGACGCCGCTGTAAGAAAGCTTGCAATTAAAAGGGTCCAGCGACGCCTCTCTTAGGGGGACGTCACCGCAACCTTTTTATATATAGCTTTCTTACAATTGATGCCGTGGACGCCCCTTGTAAGAAAGCTTGCAATAAATAGGATCCCAGTGACGCCGCTGTAAGAAAGCTTGCAATAAATAGGGTCCCAGTGACGCCGCTGTAAGAAAGCTTGCAATTAGAAGGGTCCAGCGACGCCTTTTGTTACAGGGACGTCACTGTAACCTTTCGTCTTGAACTCTCTTACAAAGCAAAAAGTCACTCCTTTTCTTACAACAAATTGTGGCGGATTGCACGAGCACGTAGTCGTCACAACAAACTTTCTATTGGTGCGCCTCATCTAATCTATTACTAGAGCACAGGTGCACTTCGAGCGCACCTTCTGCCTGGCATGCTTCTGGCGGCGGCACAACCTGCGGGCGCCGACGTCCTACATCTCGCACTTTTCTGCGGTGCCGTGCTGCGGCGACTTCAGCCTTCAGCTGGTGAGGCGCCCTGCATGTACCAAGGGTTTGCTGTGCTTGACAGAAGGAAAGGGACAATGGCGAAGACGAGCAGTCGCTCGACCCTACTCTTGCCGATTCGTATCGTGCCATTGCCTGTGTTCATGTGCCAGTCCATCTCCATGTCATGCCTGTATTCCTGGCGCCTTTCAATCTCGCCGGCAAACTGCTCCTTCTGACCTTCGCTCCGTTCTCTAAGCTTCTGAGACCGCCAAGACTGCTCCGTGCAGGACGAGCAGTACCACGAGAGCCTGCTGCAGCACGCCAACATCTCGCGGTGCAACTTCATGAAGGCGCTGCACCGCTCGGCGCCGCTGGAGGTGGCGCACGGCCCCGCGCCCTTCCGCTACCGCAGCACCCGCCTCATGGTGGTTTCCGAACTCCTGATATTTGTAGTGTAATAACATATTTACCGTGCATGGAATGGCAATTGAATTAACAACCAGGGCTGGCGCAAGGCCCCGCGCCCTTCCGCTACCGCAGCACCCGCCTCATGGTGCGCTGCAGGGATGTCATCAAAACGATGTCGAAAAGCTGAGCTTCCTGTATCCTGCGCCTCAGGCTTTTGTTACACCGGCACATCCGAGTCGCAATGGTGGCGATTGCTGCGAACAGCTTCCAGGTGCCGCACTACATAGTTTCAAAGTGTGCCAATCTTGGCATGTGCCAACCGCCACTTTCGCTGCGGTGCCTGCAGGACTGGGTGCTGGTGCCGGGGCGCAAGAATTTGCAGCCGGAAGCAGCGGGGTGCAGAGCCTCCTGCGCAAAGGACCCGCGGTGCACGGCCTGGCTGTGGTGCGCCCGCCCCGGCGGCTGCGACGACGGCAAGGTGCTCACTTGCGATCGGACTCCTCACCTGTGCTGATCTGAAGCCAAGCAGCTCGACAATGTTTCTACTGCAGCATGCTGCGCAGCACTTGAGGCACAACCGGGAACAGCCGCGGTGCATCCACGCCGCCTCACACGCTGCTAGGGAGCTGGCGGATGGCGTGACTTCCGGTGCAGCTGCTGGCCTTCTTGGAGGCAATAATCTTTCTAGGGCGTCCATGGCCCTGTGCATGGTTGACGCTGTCACCGCAGTTGCTGGCGCCACAGACGCAGCCGCACAAGGCTTGTGACCTGCTCGACATGGCCCTTGCAGATGTGGCTGCTTGAACATATTTGGCGACGTTTCAACTTGTCCGCACACGCAGCACCTGGTGCCAAAGACGCGGCCGCACGGGGCGTGCGACTTGCTGGATGTGTGGCCTCTGTAATTTGTGGTTGCTTTTGCCTGAGTCAGACATGGTGACGCATCACCATGTCCGCACGCGCAGCACCTGGCGCCAACTTCGCGGCCGCAGGGGGCGTGCGACCTGCTGGACGCGCCGCCGTGGGCGCCGCTGAAGGAGGACAACCGGGGGCCCTCCTTCTCCAGCTTCTCCATGGGCTTCATGCACGGTGCCTCTTCCCCCTTTGGAATCATGTTCAGATCTCTCCTTTTCCACATGAGTGCGGAGCTGTCCCTGGCTTTGTCACCCACATGTTCCTGCTCCTCTGCGTGCCATCCCCCGCCGCTTTCTGGACCTGCCTGGGGCTCGATGGCGACTCGGAAACATGTTCTGTAGACTATGTGGCGCCGCCGGCGGATGGGCAGGAGCTGGACGGGACCGACAGCGCCAGCGCCAAGGCGACGGCAACCGCGGGCGGCAGGAGCCGCACCCGCAAGCGGCGCGGTCGCAGGCGCAGGTCGACAGCCGTGGCGGCCGCAAAAGCCGCAGCCGCTGAAGGCGCGTGTTGACATCGTTGTGTCCTTGAGTTGCTGTGCACATCTCAGTGTGATATATGCGAGGTGCCAGGTCCTGTTTTAGCACCGCCACGTCTACTCCTGCTGCGTTTGACAGCCATTTGGGCACTTCACTGCCTCTGGTGTCACCCGTGCAGTCGTGCACGCAGAGTCGACTGGCCGGCAGCTGCTCAGCCTTCTGCTGCCGTTTGGCAAGTGGCGGGCCACGTCGCACCACGTGCGGCGAATACCGCCGGCCAAGCACCCCAACGTCGCCATCATCAGCGCGGTGCCGCCTAATCCTTGCAGGTTCGGATTTCCTGAAAAACTGTCCACCATCTTCTTCGAGTTGGCCTGCGCAGTGGCCCGCACTTGGGTCAAAAGAGCATGGCCGTGTTTAACGCACCTGATGTTGTTGCATGGTACCACTTTTGTTCAAGCAACCTCAACCGTCCATCGCACTTGGACTGAACACCCTGCTTTCATGACTGCAGCTTCCCCATCGCGGACCACTTCAACGCGCTGGGCGTCATCAACAAGCAGGACTACGCGCGGCGGCACGGCTGGGAGGTGCACCTGTCCGCCGAAAACGTGGACCCGACGGCAATCGTGAGCTCCTTGCAATGCTTGCGCATTGGATGCTCCGTCACTGCTGTCTCCGTGTCGTGATGATGCCGTCATCAGAGCAACCCGCCATTGGCGTGTCTTTGGGCTCTACAGCAACTCAAAGGGGTGGGGTTTGGCAGCATGACGCGAACATGCCTGGCCCGTGCACTGAAACTGTCTGCCATCCATTTTTGTTGCACTCGGCAGCGAGCCACATGCAATGCTGTGCGTCGGTGCAGGGCAATTTCAACAAGATGGCATTCATCAAGAAGATGCTGGCGAACACGCCGCGCGCAGATGCGGAATGGATTTGGTGGACAGGTGGGCAGACGCCATTCAGTATGGTCGCTTGTTTCCTGGTCTTTTCTCATTTCCTAATGTAGATGTTTGTCCTACATATTGCACATATGCCGACACACTCGTTGCCGAAATTACAGATGCCTCCTCTGGAGATCCCTCCCGCCGCTGAGACACCATTCAGCATGTTTGCGCTGTTGCTTGGTGTGCTCTGTTTCTTGATCTCGATTCTAACATGACGTCGTGTCAAAACCGGACAGATGCGGACACGCTCATCACCGACACCCCCTTCGAGTTCCCGTTTCACCGGTACGAGGGGTACGACCTGGTGGTGTGGGGCCAGCGGGAACGCATTGAGGCCGGCGACCTGGAGGGTAAGTAACCCTTGATGTCTACCAAACCTCTACCCCCTTGGTTCTGCCACACCGCTGACATGGAGTGTGTTCCCAAGCTGCCGGCAGATGCGCCTTGCCCTGTCTGCCTCGGCGTGCCTTCATCTGCTGCACTGAGACAGCTGAGGAAGCACGAGCAGCGCATGTGTGCAGCGCATGTGTGCCTATCGTGGCGGCTGCTGCGGCTGACTTCAAGCCATGTGTGTGATGTTCTTATGCCCACTCCACAGGCATCAACTGCGGCGTGATGATGTTCCGCAACAGCGCCTGGTCCCGCGCCTTCCTGGCGCAGCTGTCAGATTACGCGCACCTGGGTGAGGAGGCGCTGCTGGAGATGCGTCCGGTGCGCGTTATCTGACCCTTCATGTGCGTCATCTGCAACCATGTCCATCATTTGCACCCAGATGTTGTGGTGACGCCACCCAACACACTGCACGCAGCTGCGATAACTCTTGCTGCATGTTCAAGCTCTCGAAAGAGCCAGCGCTTTTGGAGATTGCGCATTGGAGATGTACCGGTGGGCTCAACTTTTACATGGCTGCAAGGCCTTCGTTATTGCAGTATGGAGTCGTCGCAGTGGACAGCACTGTGTCAGGCTGAGGCTTTGACCGGTGGGTCCTTGTGCAGGGCTGGTGTGAAATCCGTGTGCATGTTTGCGCAGGTCCTGGAGCGGGAGATATTCCCGCTTGTCCAGGGCTTCAAGGACAATCTAATGTAGTTAATCTGATTTCCAATGATATTTGTCTGTATCGGGGCAGGTTCTGGAGCGGGAGATCTTCCCGCTGATGAAGGGCTTCAGAGACGACTATTTGACGAATCCGAAGGGATGTGCAACGATTGTTGTCCATATTGGCGCAGGTCCTGGAGCGGGAGATCTTCCCGCTGGTGAAGGGCTTCAAGGACACGCCCTTCATCGTGTACATGCTCAAGACGCAGTCGTGGCGGGGGCAAAAATACATCGACCGGGTGTACTTCGAGCAGGAGGTCGGCCTCAACCGCCACTGGCTGCAGGTGCGCCCCTATGCTGACAGCCTCAAGCCGCCCACGACCTGCAAGCTTGCCGCACCTGATGGACATGTCGTGCGGCCGGTCCACCCATGGACAACCCCAGTGCTAGTTTTTTGCCGGATCCGCTGCAGGTGGACTGGGCTGGCGAGGAAGTCCCGCTTCTGACGCACTACGCCGGATGCACCGTCTGTCATCCCCCGGTGAGGCATCCGCTGATGTTGCGGGTCTCTTCCGGTGCACTGTACAGTGACATGTCTGCCAGTAGCGTGCCGTCATGTCCAAGGTGGCTGCCTGTAACTCGTTACCGATGTGCAGGAAGGCAAGCTCAGCGAAGAGGTCATCCGGGGATGCAACAATGAGTATGCCAAATCATATGCATTCGCCCGCTGCAACTTGGCGGCGGTGTACACAAACCTTTCGGCGCCGGCGATTTGTCACTATCCAGCGGCGGACCTGTCAAGTCTTTCGATCCGGCTGGGCGTGTGATTTGGGAGGAACCCATGATGTGTAAACTGGAGTCGCCGTCAGAACAAGAACGCGTGTAAGAAAGATGCATGACAGCAACGAGTGTCAAGTAAACTGAGTACTGCACGAGCGTCACGTCCGCGCACCGCGCCGGCGCCGCAATCTAACGAGCGGTTGGATAGAGCGAGGGGACAGAGCACGCCGAGTTACAACTGGGAAATGCGTCAGTCAAGCCAATACAGTCACTGAGGTGTACAGCTTCGGGGTGCAACCTGGCGGCGTAGACAAAGAGCCAATGGCCTCCTGGGCTCTCGGCGCCGGCGATTTGCCACTACCCGGCGGCCAACCTCAGCAACCTTCCAATTCGCTTGGGTGTGTGATCTGCCATCAGTCGCATGGAATCCAAAATTACGACATGCAGATGGAGATGGCTTTGCCACCAACAATGAACGCGGCAGTGTTCTGCCTTTGTCCCAATAAGAAATGGCAACCCGAAGGGGGTTGGCGAAAGGCCAGACGCACGTGATTTTCTCCCAAGTTAAGCAACATGCTTCAAGCTCTATGGAGCGTCGAAGTTTGATCAAAACGCAGGTTGCAGGTTCAGTAGTAGTAAGTATTTGCCGTCAGGAAGCTGGCCGTGATCCGAGCAGCCTTGCACATTTTTGTTGGAACCCCAACACTCACATTTTGTAACGTGTTGTAGGTCGGAGAACAATGTGAGCTCGCATCGAGGCAGCGATGTTGACTTTATGATTCGAGGTTTCAGCTCATATGCCGCTGTGCAGCGTCATGTTGTGTTTGTCATTGAGGGGGCAAAGCAGCTGGCGACAGACGCAGTTTGATGCTTGACACTTGATTCACCCCACCAAGTAAGTATCGTGATCAATCGCGAAGCTCTCATAGCACCGCTGATCGAGCCATACGACTCGGTCGAGGTCTCTGGAGGCCGGCTCGTGGCGGTTCTCTGCTGCCGCATGACCGCCCAGACGCAGCAGTGCTGCCGCATATGCCTCGCATGCTTCGCCAGCGTGCTGCTTTGGACATGGGCACTGCCCGCTGCAGCGGGACAGCCAGCGTCCGGACACACCAGCAGTGCTAGCAACCCCACGGAGGCGAGTTACCGACTTTCGCAAGCAAAAGACACATAGGCACGCACGCATGTGGCAGAGTCGTGTGCAACTAGCGACCTGGTCTGCACATGCTGCTGGTGCTAATCAAAAAAATTCGCAAATCAACTGCAAGAAGTTCAATGCTGTCAATGCTGGGGAAGGCAACGAACGAGTTGCCGCAGAACCGCACGAACCATCAATTCGAAGTTGTGAGCAGTGCATTCCCGGTGGCGAGCAGGGCGGCCGCCTGGGCTTCCGCACTGCGGACCTGGTGGAGGAGCCCGCTGGGCTGCGCGCGAGTCCAAAAGAATCGGACCCCGCCGCACAGAAGTACTGGGAGCAGGTAGTTCAGAAGTACTGGGGAGTGGATGCTTGTTTCAAACATACTTACCGACTGTGAACACATTCAAACAAAAACTGACATCTTTGTATTGTCTGGATTGACTACTAACAGCCCTCGGACGGCTCGGAATTTGCCTGCCGCTACAACGCCAGCGGCCGCGCAGCGGTGCTCGTGCAGGGCGACGGCAACAGGCAGCCGTCGGCGCGGGACTGCGCCGAGGCGTGCAAGTGCGCACTTCCCAATCCACTTCCGCTCCGCCAGTCTCAACGAACCCCTTCAGTCGCATCGCTCTCAGCAGTAGACCAGCAGACCTGCCTTCGACCTGCGCAGGTAATCAAATCTTCGAAAATCAATGCATGTATCAGTTCATCCTTCGACCTGCGCAGGGCGCATGTGCGGTGCAACGCCTGGTTCTGGTGCAAGGCCGCGCGGCAGCAGGCGTGCTTCGACATGCAGTCGGAGGCGTGGGTGGCCTGGCACGGCTGCAGCCTGCTGGACATCCCCGTGCTGCCGATGGCCCCGCCGGATGCGGCGCGCCCGGCGCAAACCAGCGATCCCGCATCCTTCCGCAGCTTTGCTGCAGGCTACCTCAAACGTGAGCCTCTCATCAGGGTTTTGCATCACAAGTCCCGTTGCCGTTGCATCGACCTGCCATCAGACCGTCCGATTCAGGCTGTTGTCGGTATGCAACATGCGGGGCTGGTCCAGGTGTTGTTGCGCCTGAGCAGCCAACTTCCAGTGGCACGCGGCAATTGGTCAGCAGGGCCAAAGCCTAGAATATGTTATCATGCACCGCGGGCGACCTGTATGAGCGGCCGCCGGAAGTCGTCATGGCGACGGCGGTGCAGCTTCCAGTGGGGCCAAAACCCTAATTGTTGTCGCCCTGCCCTGCAGGCGACCTGTATGAGCGGCCGCCGGACGTGGTCATCGCGACAGCGGTGCAGCAGTGCGGCCATGCCGACTGGGGCGAGGCAGAGCGCCAGTGGGCGGACCACCTGACCTGGCTGTCGGTGTTCAATAAGCTCGACTACGCGCGCCTGCACGGCTCGACCTTCCACCTTACCGCCGTCACGGTGCGCGTCAATCAAAGGAGTTTTTCAGGGTTTTTACCTAGAGGACCTTCCACCTCACCGGTGCGACGCCTCTGTTATTCAATGTCGTGCTCTGGGTGCACAGGCACAGCCACGTCGCAGCAAAAGTTTCTTTTAGTCAGCTGCAGCAGCGGGCCTTCAGCTGTGCCCACTCCTGCGTAGAGGAGAAGATATCAAAAGAACCCACATCCCATCACTTCCGCAGTTTGGCATGCGCAGGACGCAAAGACGAGCAAGGCGGCCGTCATCCGCGGCCTGCTGGACGAGCTGGCCGCCAGCGGCGCCGGCGAGAAAATCCCGCAGTGGCTGCTGTGGGCGGAGGTGCAGGCCATGGTCATCAACAGCGCCTTTGCCTTCCCGCTGCCGGCCTACGAGGCGGCCGGCGAGCAGCTGGTGGTGTCCGGCAAACGCGGTGGCGTCATGAGTGGCAACTCCCGCAGTGAGACTCTCAACTCATTTCATATGCTTCCCGAGGGCGTCAAGAGGAGTACTCTTGTGCAGTAGTGCAGTATGATGTCTTTGAGGGCTATCATACAAGCGGGTTCGTTGCCGCCTTCTTTCGTGGGGCTGTCCGTTCCAGTGCGTCTCGAGGCTGAGGATCCAGTTGCTGAATGGCGCCCTGGCTGCGCTTGCCGCGGGCTGCCTGCCTTGCTGCTGCAAGCATCGCGGTCCCCCGCCAGCAACGTGCAATGGGCTGCATGCATCATGTGCACCATGCCAGCGCGCTCACGCAGTGGCCTCAGCTACGAGAAGTCACACTGTTAGAGCAATTAGAAGAAGTCACACTGTTGAAAAAAAACCGGCACTGAAACGGCCTCATGACAACATAATTCGAATCACGCTCTCCTGTGCCGCCTGCAGAGTATGACGCAGCGGTGATGCTGATTCAGAACACGCGCTGGACGCGTGACTTTTTCAAGCGGGCGGCCAATGCCTTCAAGCGGCCCCAGGCCATGAAGGCGCTTCTGGCAGAAGACGTTCGCCTTCACGGCGAGCGGCCGCCCACCCTGGAGCAGGTCCTCATGTACCTGCTGCTAAAGAACCCGCACGATGTCGTCCACAAGGTGAGGGATTTTATGGGGGAATTGGGTAGGGCATTCTGAGTTTGCTCTGTGCGCGGTTTTCGTGACTAGGTGTTTGCCCCTAAAGCAGGCGTGACATGGTTGTGATGTCATTGGCATCCGAGCACAACGGCAGCAAGGCAGGGGCGTTTATCTGCTGGCTGTCGCTGCACGCGCTGTGCAACCATTATGCAGCAGCCATCTGGGGTCCGCCTGCAGCTGCAGCGGCGGCGCCCAACGGCGATTCGCCGGACGCACCGGTGGCTTGGCATGCTACTCTTTCTCGATATGCGTCCTATTGAACGCGTCTGAAGCTGCGTGTTGCCCTGTCGCAGATGCACTTCGAGCTGTCCTTCTGCCTGGCGTGTTTCTGGTCGCTGTTCAACGTGCGGGCGCCGACGTCCTTCATCTCCCTGTTCTCTACGGCGCCCACCTGCAGCGCCTTCAGCCTGAAGCGGGTGCGGCAGCCCTTGCAGGCACCGGGAGTCTCATCTCCCTGCAAACCCTAGGCCCTGCATGCTGCAGCACTGTTTCTCGTCTCCTTGCATTTAGCGCCGTGCTGCCTGTGAATCCTCACTGCGCGGCGGCTTGAGGCCCGAGCACATCGACCCCCTTCAACGAACACATCAACCAGTCACCCATCACCTCGAACAACTCAGTTGTTATTCACTTCGAGACACAGGACGAGGAGCACTTTGAGGGCCTGGTGCGGCACGCCAACCTGTCGCGGTGCAATTTCATGAAGGCGCTGCACCGCGCGGCGCCACTGGAGGCGGCGCACGCCCCGCCGCTCTTCGCTTACGAGTCCGTCCGCCTCACGGTGCGCGCCCCGGCAGCTGCGGCGTGGCACAGCCGCGTCGCTGCTTCGTGCGCGGCTCGTTCGTGAACCAAAGCTCCGGCGGTGTGTGCCGCGTGCCGTCGCGATTCGGAAGACGCTTGACTGCGGCGGGCTTGACTGGGCGCAGCCTCATGGAAGCGCAGACGTCGGGGTCAGCAATAGCGCTTGCTGCTGCAGGACTGGGTCATGGTCCCCGGGCGGGAGAACCTACAGCCGGACGCGGCAGCGTGCAGAGCCTCCTGCGCGGAGGATCCGGGCTGCACCGCCTGGCTGTGGTGCGCCCGCCCCGGCGGCTGCGATGATGGTCAGGTGAGGGTGATTCATAGGGTTTTCGTAGGCACACAACTTTACAGCGCACATTTATTACACTTACAGGCTGTATATTCTTGTGGTTACTGCATGATTTCCAAATTGCGTCTTTTCGCACACCTGCATAATTCACTCGACTCGCAGGACTTTGTGCCGGACGCGCGGCCACACACGGCGTGCGACCTGCTGGACGCTCCGGTGCACGCGCCGCTGGCAGAGGCCGCTCGCGGGCCCCTGTTCTCCAGCTTCGCCATGGGCTTCATGCACAGTGCGTCAGCAAGCGACTCCCCGTCTGCAATCCCGCGGGAACCCACACTGCATGCTTACAAAGCAATTTCCACAGGTCCATGTGCGCACTGGCGACCTGATCAGGCGAAACATCACCACGTCAGACCTTTTGTGTTTTGACGCACCACAGGCTGCTGTTGCGGCAGCGGCCCGGTAGGAGGCCGTCCGACTGCAGAGGACGATGTCTGTAAAATTCACATGTTCTTACCCTTTCATACTCTGTGATGGGCATGGTTTTGCGCCTGCAGATTATGTGGAGCCGCCAGGCGAGGAGCAGGAGGATGGTGCTGCCCCCGATGATGGCTCTGGAGCGCGTGCGGCGGTGCCTGCCAGCAGCAGCGGCGGCCCGGGAAATGCGAGCTGGCGGGCGGCCTTCCCACCGGATTCAGCAGATGGGACGGCGGCAGCGTCCACAGGCAAGTCCAAAGGCCTGCCTGTGGCACCGCCTTGACAGCGAGCCCTTCGTTTGTCAGTCGGACGAGCCGGGGTGCATGTCTGCAACTGCAGCGGAAGTGGCAGCTGCCTGCCCACATGTTCCGGCGCTTCCTGCTGGTTTACCGCTGGACCTCTAAACCGTTTTGTCAACCTGCGGCGACAGCATGGCAGCGCCAGCAGGAGGCTGCGCGATGGCGGCTCATGGATTGCTGGCGCATCTGCCATATGTATGGCTGCTGTCACACATGTGCCACATGTTCACAGGCGTCGCCAGCGGGAGGCTGCGGGACGGGAGCCTGCCGGTGTGGGAGCGCCGCGTGGAGCGCAGCCACGTGCGGCGGGTGCCGCCGGCGGGACGCCCGAACGTCGCCATCGTCACAGCAGTGCCGCCAGGGCCCTGCAGGTGCGCCAATTGCATGACTTGCTGGCTTCCGTGCCAGTGTGTGCAGTCAGCGCCCGTGGCAGCGGGAGCGGTCCGCATGGATCCCATGTCCTGATTCACCACCAGAAGTAATCTCTCGTCGCTGTGTCTCCTGCTAGACGTATCATGTCGACGTTGTGTCTCCTGCTGCGCCTCTGCACCGGCCAAGCCTCTGGTGGTTCCTCAACGCGGTTCCCCCATTGCGGACCACTGCAGTGCTGTTTTGACCGCAGTTGCATTCATTCCGTCGCACTTTGCCTAAAGTTCCGCATGTCTCAACTGCAGCTTCCCCATCGCGGACCACTTCAACGCGCTGGGCGTCATCAACAAGCAGGACTACGCGCGGCGGCACGGCTGGGAGGTGCACCTGTCCGCCGAAAACGTGGACCCGACGGCCACAGTGAGCCGTGTCACACCGCTGCTGTGTTGGTAGCATGCAGAGTTAGTTTGCAGATTGACGTGTTGTTGCAGGTCCATTGCGCTGTCAGCGCCGGCACGTGTCACTGATCGCCTCGCTTGCGTGGCATGGCTGGAGGCACTGCTGGACGATGACAGCCACACATCGAGTTCCGAGCGTGTGCAAGCCAGCAGCCGCCGCGCCGCCGCTGCCGGAGAGCCCCGCAGCGTGCCCTGCAGCTGGGCCACCATGCTTGTACAAGCAGCCAGTCCGAAACACGTTTGATTCTTCGTGCAGTGCCCAGCGTGTCATGTGGAAAACAGTGCTTGCCTGACATTGCTGGCGCCGCTGGCGCAGGGCAACTTCAATAAGATGGCGGTCATCAGGAAGGTGCTGGCCGACACGCCGCGCGCGGACGCAGAGTGGATCTGGTGGACCGACGCCGACACGCTCGTCACGGACGTGGCCCACAAATTCCCTTTCGAAAAGTACAAAGGCCACGACCTGGTGGTGTGGGGGCAGCGGGAACGCGTCGCGCGCGGTGACATGGAAGGTGTGGGTGTGGGTGGACTGAAAAGACCATATCTATAAATCCACTGGAACCCCTCACATACAGGTCGAGCTTGTCTCAGCCTTGCCACATCCTGCACACTATGCACGTTGCATTGGACCCAGTGCAGCGCCCTGGCACCTAATCGTGAATGATCAGCCGCCTCCAATGGCGTCCAGCCGCTGTTCACCCGTTTCGAATTACAAGTAAATGCCTCACCGCACAGCAGCATGACAGCCACAGCTCTGACTTAGCCAATGGCAACACACAGGTTGAATGCGGCTGGTGTTGCGATGGCCTGCAGGCATCAACTGCGGCGTGATGATGTTCCGCAACAGCGCCTGGTCCCGCGCCTTCCTGGCACAGCTGTGGGGCTACGCGCACCTGGGCGAGCAGGCGCTGCTGGAGATGCACTCGGTGCGTCACCCAGGGGTCTATTAGGTCTGTTGGAGTTTTATTAATGTCGTTTTCGCGGCTTGGTGTGGGGCTACGTGCACCTGGGCGAGCAGGTGCTGCTGGAGATGCACTCTGTGCGTCATCTTTTGAATGTTGCTGGTCATTCAGGAAGGGTTCGGGGGACCCCTCAATCGCATGTGTTGTTGGTCCTTGCCTCAAGCATGGGGTGCATTCCGTCTCACCTCGCAGAGCGGACTGCAGCCGCATCGTGCGGCGCTTTCAAAGCCGCCTGGCATTCGCACGGCAGGAAAATTGAAGCTGCTCTCTCCAGGCATAACCTGATTGGACTGCAAGTCAATAAGTCTCGTCTTTCGGAAAGTACTTCTTCATCTGGCAATGTCACCCGCAGGTCCTGGTCAAGGAGGTGTACCCACTAGTGGGCGGCTTCAAGGACACGCCTTTCATCGTGTACATGCTCAAGACGCAGTCGTGGCGCGGCCAAAAGTACATCGACCGGGTGTTCTTCGAGCAGGAGGTCCTACTCAACCGCCACTGGGTCCAGGTCTGCATTTTGGCGCGTTTGCCTGGCGGGGCAGTAATTTGGATTTTCTTGAATTTTGGCTCAGAACCGTTTTCAGCCTCCAACTGCATAAGATAGATGCAGTCCCGCCTGCGGCCTGCGGCCCACTCCCTGCAAGGCTCGTCCTCACGAAGTTTTCGCTGTGTCCGACGCCGCGCAGGTGGACTGGGCGCGCGAGAACCCGCTGGTGGTCCACTTTGCCGGCTGCAGCACCTGCTCCCCTCCAGGTGCAGCGTCGTATATATAGGCTTCATGGCGTGTATTTGCCGCTCGATGTGCAGTCGTCCTTGGTATTCATGTGACTGTATCCCTTGCTTGCTGTGGTTGGTAGTCGTGGGCATGGCTGGGCGTTGAACTGCTTTGTGTTGCGGCTTTGCAGAGGACAAGCTCAATGAAAAGGTGCGCACATTCTGCCGCACGGCCTGCCTGCGGCAGAAGATTTGAGTCCGCTTGTATTTTCCTGTTAAGCTGCTGTCTGAAACCAGGGCCAGTGTTGATATGTCTGCTGCAGGTGGAGTGGGGCTGCAACGACGAATTCGGAAAGGCCTGGGCATTTGGGCGGTGCAATCTTGCGGCAGCATACACAAATCAGTCGGCGCCAGACGTGTGCCACCATTCAGCGGCCGATCTCAGTGACATGTCCATCCGGCTAGGTAGTTGATAATATTTCTATTGGTTGTCGGCAAATGGCTATCACAGCGTTTTATAGCGGCGCAGGGACCACTGGCGCTGTAAGGACTGGGCGCTCACATGGTTGCTTGCCTTCGTGATATTGACCAGATGAATGGCTTTGGCGCATGACTTCACTCATGCGTGACTACTACTCAGCAATAAGAGTTTACCCAGACTTCTGGCAAATGACAGACGACTAGATTTACCCTCGCCAACACTACCTGCCAGACCAATTCACATCTGCTCATTGCTCATTGCAATCGGACGGTTTGGTCGCCGCATGTTCTGCGGCGCGGCGACACTCTTCAGACCCCTTATCCAGTGCCAGATCTCATCACGAGTTGCGACAAGTCAGATGTCCCAGTAGACATCTTGTCTGCAGTATGTTCCAGGTTCCCTACAGCTACTGCTGCGACCTCCCAACATGCACAGGTTTCAGATGTCACGCGCTGCCCGCCGGGCGCTTTGCTAGAGTGGTCATGACATCAGCTCCTGTCAGCGGAGATGCACCCATGGCCACATCAGAACACTGTCACCTTGCGTCAGCAGGCGGGTTTGTGGCAAGCCCGTGGGCTCACCAATTATGGCCCGCCCGGTTACGACTCGCATCAGATGCCGAGCCGGATGTTGACCCAGGACAGGTCCTCGGCGGGATAGGCGCAGTCGCTGGCATTGGTGCCCCGGAATGCATGCCCCAGCCGGCAGTCCGACATTTCCTGCGGCAAGGAGTGGGGCCACGTCAAGGGGCTGCATCGGCACCATGCGTGGGGGCGCGCTGACTGCAGGTGTGTAGTGAGAGCTGCGGCAAGACGGCGTCGCCTCATGTTTCGTATATGTCTCAATGATATTACAGGCAGCAGCCACGCACCGTGGCCTTGATCATTTCGGAGGTGCAGGTCTTGAGCACAGCGTCGCCCAGCTTCTGCAACTTGTGTTTGGCGCAGAAGGTGCAGCCGGCGTAGTGCACCACGAAGGGGCGCTCCGCTTTCGGGGGCGCCCAGTCCACCTGTGGAGCACAGATTTCAAGGGCTCAGATCAAGCAAGGACTCCAAAAGGTGCAGCGCGTATGCGTTGCCGGGCAGTCTTTCCATATTGGGCTTTAGATGCCGACGGCCGAGGTCACCCGCCGCTGACGCCGCGCACGCAGCGGCGGAAAATTTCGTGATGATCCAGTGCAGTAAACCGCGACACGAACGCGCAGATCTGAGAGGTACTTTCTACTCATTGAATACATCATACAGCAAGCGTTCCAGCAGCTTTTGCTGTCTGCCCACGAGACACATTATGCGACAAGGCCCCGCTGTCGAAACAGAATTGCTAGAAATTCCACCTGCAGGAAGTGGCGGTTGAGGCCGATGCCGCGCTCGAAGTAGACGCGGTCCAGGTTGCCAGGCGTGCGCTTGAGCGCCCACAGCAGCAGCGGCGTGTCAAAAAAGCCCGGCACCAGCTTCACCTCCTTCTCCAGCTCCTGCGAATGCAGGGGGTTAGGGAAAATTAGCGGTATTGGGAGAACCCGAATACGCTGTGCAAGCCCGGCAACAGCTTCACCTCCTTCTCCAGCTCCTGCGGGGTTAGCATTAACATTTCAAAAGGGTCCCGGCGGTGCTGCTGCAGACTGTTTCGCTCGATCTGAATCGCCGCGTCTGTCTGGCAACCAACATGCAAAGGCAGAAGAGAAGGGGAACACGATGCGAGACGCACCGCGCGCATGGCCACCAGGTCCTGCTTGTGCGCATGCGCGCACATCTCCGCCAGCAGCTTGCGCGTCCACTCGCTGTTGCGGAACAGCATGCTGCCCGTGTTCAGGCCTGCGGCCGGAAGCAGAAAGGTGAGCGAGCGCGGACGCCACGCGGGTGCCTCTGAAGGTGGGTGAGCATATGCACTGAAGTTTGCTCAGTTTGCCACAGCTTTGACCAGACAGCAGGCATCCGTGATGAACACACATGCTCTGGCATTCAGCGCTGGCGGGCTTGCTGCACAGGGGGGTAGCCATTCCACCACTCTGAGCAGATGCAGCTATTGGCAGAGCACGTGCTGGGCGCTATAGCACATCACAGCATGTGCCGGCAGCTACATCAGAACGTGCGCTGGGCAGATCCCACCGTTTTACAATAATACAGTGGTAGAGCATGTGAAAACCATGAGCTTCAGGTGCGCGCCTTGGATGTCGCCGGCCTCAACGAGGGGGCGGTCGCCCCACAGCACTATGTCATGACCCTCGTACTTCTCCAGCGGCAGCGCCTGCAGGAAGCAAGACGGAAGTCACATCCTGCCCTTTCATGCCAGAGCAGGCCTCCTTCCCTATGGAGGGGCTGGGGCGGGAGCGACGTGCGGCGAGCAGTCAGCGCTGCAATGTCAAGGCTACGAGATCAAGGCTTGCAAACTACAAATCAGACATGAAACACGCCTGCAGCGGGTCTGCGATGACGGTGTCGATGTCCAGCCACCAGAGCCAGCCGACGCCCTCGGGCACTCCGGCCTCTGTGTCATTCAGCAGCTTCTGCATCGCCTTGAGCTTGTTGAAGTTGCCCTGAAGCACACACCAAGCATAAATTGAGCACAAGGGCTGGCGGGACTCCATTGTTGGCGCAGACAGACAGGGCGAGAAGCTTCTGCATGCGCTGTGGCGTTGCTTTGAGCTTGTTGCAGCTGCCCTGCAGCAGCGCGTTTCTGGTGCACTGTCAGGCTGTCGATCTGCTGCTTGTAATGTGGGGCTGCTGGGTCAGCAGATGCGCATCGGTGCTGGGAATGCGAAGCATGCAAGATGCCTCAAAACAGGTTCTGCAGCTGCTCCACTGCGTTCGGTGCAGCGGGCAGTCGGTCACGCACGCAGCGGCGGTAGCCTTGACGCAGCCGAGCGCAGTGGCGCATTGGGCGCATCTATGTTAAAGGAACAGTATAAACTTGCTGCTTCTCGGAAAGGAGGCGGCGCGCGCCTTGACGGTGGGGTCGATATTGTGGGAGGACAGGTGGAACTCGTGGCCATGCAGGTGCGCGTAGTCCTGCTTGTTGGCGACGGACCGCATGTTCAGCGCGTCAGCCACCGCGTAGGCGCAGGTGCTGGGCGGGATGGCCGTCACCTGCGGCACGGGGGTGGGGTGTTGTGTCCCTATCAATAGACCAAGCATATGCATGCAGCGTCCGCCGCCGCGCAGACGCGGGTGCTGGCAGCAGGCTGCCCGTTGACAGCGACGTGGGAGCGGGTCTGCAGTTTTCGTTATCTAACGAAAGGAAATGAGGTGGTGCATGTATAGGACGTCTTCCACGGTGCAGACGCAAGTGCTAGCGGCATGGACCAAGATCAGATGAGCACTCTAGGATGCCAGAGATGCCTGTTTTGGGTTTGGTAGCCTATTGCAGCATGAGGCAGGGGGAGATGCCTCTCACCAGGGCAACCCTGTGCGCGACGGGGAGAGGACCGTCCTGAACCATCAGCTGGCGGGCAGTAGTGCCAGAGGTGCCTGAGTCAGCCTCCCCGATGGTCTGGCGCAAGCCTGCACGGCAATTGAACATCGCTAAGGACAACACCCTGCCGGCGATCAAATGTTTGTCAGATCGACTCCCGAAACGATCTGTTCACAGCAGGATTTCAGCACAGACGGACCCAGTCTGTGTGTGGAGGTTCCGAACTGCTGTTGAGTCTAGAAATACGCGTGCGACAGGCATGCGCCACTATAGTCGGTGACAGTGCACAGCGCCAGACCACCATCAGGACAACTAATGCCGCAGTCAATTCCATCAGCCAGATTTGGGCAACCTTCGTGCACTAAATTGCGCAGTCCTCTACTTACTGCTTTAACCTTGCAAAAAGGGTTTCAACGCACCGGGCTGGATGAAGCCCATGGAGGAACTGGAGAACGCCAGCGGCCGCCGCTTGTACGCAAGCGGCACGTTGACGGGCAGCATCAGCAGCTCGCACGCGCGGTTGGGATACCTGCACGCATGCAGCCTCGCATTGAAGGGTGCTGCAGGATCCTGGGGTCCTAATTGCCAGCTGCAGGAGTATCTGCAGGGCTTGAAAAGGGTTTGAAACCGCATGCAGTCGTCTGGACGTCTGACTGACCTCGCATGTTGCGCACAGTGGCGGCCTTGCACACGCGCAGGCGTGCGCGCTGCAGGCGCATGCCTCGCCAGCTTCGTCCATACATGGACGCTCGTGTCTGGGATGCTCGCTGACGCATCTGCAGCAACCTCGTTCGAGCGTTGCTGTGCCGGCTGGCATCCCCCAGTTGCGTCGACGCACCGTGATCATTGGCAGGGAGGGTGGACCGCTGACAAAGCAGCCTTCAGACGTGTATGTTCAGCTCTCGAAAGTTTCGAATTTATATTGGTGTATTTGAGGCCTGATTGACATGCGAAGCCCACCAGCGGGGGTTATATTCGACGCCGTCGTCGCAGCCGCCGGGGCGCCAGCAGTACAGCCAGGCGTTGCAGCCGGCCTGCTTGGCGCACGCCTCACGGCAGCTGTGCAGGTTCATCGGCCTGTTGTTGCGCCCCGGCAGCAGCACCGATCTCTGCGCAAAACGTGTTCAGTGAGACGTGACACCACAGCTCCATCTGCCTGTTGTTGCGTTTCGGTACCAGCTCCGACCTCTGCACGGCAACCAAGATGTGAGCAGTCCTCCTGAGCTCTGCGCTGGCCACCGCAATGTGCATGTTGGACACTCTCCAGCTGGCTCCTCATGAATATGAGGCTGCAAGTCCGCTGTGAATGCACCGCACTGCGCATTGCGACGTCGGAGGCGGGCGAGTGCAAGTCGCGCCATCATGCGTGCCCAACTTGGGCACTGCACTGCCAGAGATCGCATGACCAACCTGCAGCCGGACGGTGTAGGGCACGTTCAGGGACGCCCCGGGCGCCGCCGCCCGCACGGGCGCCGAGAGCTCCACCGCCTTGGTGAAGGAGCACTCCTCTGCGCGTGTCGCCTTGTTCAAATCCTCGTTGTACTCTGTGTCCTGCGCAGAGTCAAGCTTGATGGTTACACGCGATTGCGTTTGATTGGGCATTGGTGAGGGCACACACCTTGGCGCGCGTCGCCTTGGTCAAGTCCTCGTTGTACTCCGTGTTCTGTGCAAAACTCAAATGCAAGTCACATTCGGATTGACTGGATTTGGATCGTTCACACTCACTGAAGGGACGGGCTGGCCAGGAGTGTGCTGGCGGGCCCTGGGCTGCATTGCAGCAAGGGTTTTGATGTGCTGTTCAGACCCGGGGACGGCAAACACCGCAGCGTGCACGGTCTGGAGCAATATGCTGCACTTCGAGTGCATCCTGGTGGCCAGCTTTCACTCAATTCCGATACTAGAGTTGCTGCCGGACACATGCATTCGAACGCTCCCGGAGGAGAGCGCTGCGGAGGTCGGCATCATTCTGGCGTATGACGCCGCGCCTCAGGGTCTCTGAAGGCGGGTCATCAGACACGCGCACCTGGCTGAGGGGATAGTCGTCGCACCTGGCGGTCTCAGACTTCTGCAATAAATCATTTCCGAATTTTTCCATGTTCACTCTCAACTAAGTCTTCAGGTGCGCACCTGGCCAAGGGAGTGGTGTTTGCATTGGCGGTCAGACCTGCAGATCTCCTGTTCAAATCGATTTTGAAAACCCTAAAAACGGTTCGTTGGACGCGCACCTGGCCGAGGGAGTGGTCGTTGCACTGGCGGGCGCCGTGCAGAGAGACGACGTAGGAGGTGGGCCCCCGCAGGTCCAGCCCCCGCATGCCGCACGCCATGCAGAAGCCCCTCTCAAAGCGCACCCGCTTCCGCAGCATCGGGCTGCGCGGCAGCACAGGGACACGGTGTGTGTGGTTTGGGATTGACGCATTATCTCGGTGATGACGTACATCCTTGGTGGTGGTGTTGCCTGCTGACACGCATGTTATTGCCATCACAGGCAGGCTTCACGCAGTCATGCATGCTGGCTTGCACCTCGACAGTCCTTTCAGAGACAGAGGCTCACCTGCGCCGCAGCATGTGCGCCATGACGAGGCGATCTGTGACCCCGGACACATTGTAATTTGGCTTGAGCTTCGCCAGGAGCCTGACGCTCTGCACAAGGCAGAGAAGAATTCGTCACATCAATAATGTTTGCACGCAGGCAAAAGGCAATCAGAGCCAGCAGAGCGAGCAAAAGCCCAGCTGTTACAAGCTTTGAATGAAACAGAGTGAAGCAATGTACAGTAGTCCAGTCTGGGGCAGGATGCCAGAAGCCAAGGGCCGCACATCTGCGACCAGGTGCGGATTGTCGAACAGCTTTGCAGCTTGGCGGAAAAAGCGGCGTGCCCACAGGGTGTTGCGAACCAGCATCACATGGGAGTCGAAACCTGCAGACCCAGAAAGTTTCACTCACTAAAGCAGGGTGCAGCCAGAGTCGCCTGGCGTCAAGCAGCGAGATCCATCTCTGACCAGTCCCGGACCGACTCTCCCAGGGTTGTGCAGCACGGCATGAGCCTGACAGTGTCAGGCAGGGACGCACCCCATGCATCACCCGCCAAAAGTTTCTCAAGCCTGCCGTGGAGGACTATGTCGTGCCGCTTTTCGGCGTAGTCTGCCAGCGGGAACGCAAACACCGGCTTGGCCACCTGCTCGGCATAGCAGTCACGCATTGCTGCCAGGGCTGGCCGAGCGCTCGTGCATGCACACTGCCAGCATGCATTCGTGGTGAGGGCCTGCACCATGATGACGACAACAAGCACTATTTTACATAATTAGATATTACTTGTACTTGCAATCACATTGCCACCCACCATGCTGGCCGTTCCCATCCACAGCAGCCACTGGGTGGTCGCCTTTGGGTGATTCATCTCCTCCAGCGCCGACGCTATCATGCGCGCCTTGTTGCGGCCCTGCGGCGGCATGCACCCCTGCGTGTCAGCTCCCGCACACCAGAGTAGCAGCCTGCCGCCGGCGGCCACACCGGCGCAGTGTGCGCTGTCGTCTCTGTCGTCACTCGCGCTGCCGCGCTGTGGGAGAACGTGCAGGACAGGCAGGATGCATCATGCAGGCGCCATGTGCATGAACATTGTCAGTAAGCGTTCTTGAGTACGACGCCGCACCGGATTGGCGATGACTTGCAGCGACAAGCCGTGCAGGCGGGCATAGTCGATCTTGTTGATGAGAGACACGTGGCTGAGACGGTCAGCCAGCACAACCTCCTCCGGCGCCCATGTCTTTGCCGTGCACCGCTGCTGCGCCGTCAGTATATGCAGCCCCATTGGCCGCCGGTACAGTTGGCCTGCAGCCGGTTGCCGCCAGGTCAGCGCAAATCAGAGCTTGTGTAATCCTATCGAATGATGAGCACGCAGCCCTGCCAGATCTGGCGCCGAGGTGTGCCAGTGTCAAATGTCTCTGAACGTTGCAGAGTCAATTGTACCTTGCCGCAACCGCAGTCCTGCCAAGTGCTGCAAGGCTGAGCGACTCTGTGACAGTTGAAAGCCCACCAGGTGGCCGGGCCACAGCCAGCACTACGCAAACAAAAGCACTGGACTCGCCTGAAAAGAAGCCGATGGTCCGGTTGAAAACCTCCGGTGCGTCGGCCGCCGTGTAGGAACTCGGGTCAGGGCGCGGCAGCGGCCGCATGTCCGCGTGCGACAGCATGCACGCCTGCTTCGACAGCCGGGCGCCGCCCTCCACGAGGCAGCCGCCGGCGTCGGTACACCACAGCCAGGCATTGCAGCCTCGTGTGGACCTGCGGGCAGGCAGCGCACATGTCACCGCCTGAACTATCTGCCGCCGGAATGCAGCCGTTTCACGCATGTGCACAAGCCTGCGTGATGCTTGCCAAGGCTGCTCAACGACCTGGTACACAAAGGCTCCTGCAGCCAGGAACGCAGATTTGTCTTCATGATGTAGACAGGCGCCACTGACCTGCAGATGCGGGCGCAGGCGCGGGAGGTCGTGTGCGACTTGAGGCCCACCACGCGGCTGGGTTGGGCGTAGGCGACGCTGCAAGTTGAGTCGTCCTGGTCGCTGTCAGTCTCCCACCACTTTTCAAAGGCTTTGGACGACGGCGCCGACGCTGCCGCCGCCGCCGCCGCTGCCGCGCTGGCAGCTGCGGCCACAGCCGCGTCGGGTATTTGCAGCGGCATGATGTCGGCCGTGCTGTCTGACGTCTGGAACGTCGCTCCTGGTGACGTGTGCTGGGCTGCCGCGGGCTGCAGGCGGCCAGCTGCTGCTGCCGCCAGGAGCATAAGTGCGGCCGTCAGCACAGCCGCTCTCCTCGCACAGACGCCTGCGCAGCACCATAAAATATGGTTCTGAAATTGTAGGTAAATGTGAAGCACTCCTTAAGCTCGCGAGCGCCACAGGAGGTACCAAACTTACCTTCGTGCATGGCCGATCGGCGCTGAGTCATATCGCGCCGACGCGATTGTCGCCGCCTTATGTTGTGCTGGCCGCAGTATAGACGCTATGAGATGATGATTATTGCCTACAAAGCTGCGGCAGGCAGCTGGCTATCTGTTGCAGCGACGCAGCATGTCATCCAGGTCTGTCACCCACGCCGATTGCTCGTTCTGCGGACTGCAAACCGAGGCCGACACCGCAGTGTTGTCTTCAAATGAATCTGCACTCAATTTTCCAACCTCTGCCCCACACCCCCAGCAGCGTCGCGCGCCAGGTAAAGCGCGAGTCTTGAAGCCGCGGGAGACGATCGACCGGAGGCGCGGCTTTGGAAGCAATGCTTCGGAGCAGCGCTGGCTGGTAGTTTTCTACAGCGAACTAAGAAGCCTCTAAGGACGGCAGTCGGCACCTCTCCTGCGCCGCTCCGGCCGCACGGCCATGCATCTCATATGATTTTCGCACACACCTTGATGCTGAGATTCCCAGAATCCCAGGACTCGAAGTTCAAAATCTTTTGCCAGCTGCATTTGTTTTGGCCCGGCAGCACAGGACCCGCATTGTGCTTTGCCGCCATCGTCCTCATGTATTGACCGTGTGCATAAGCTGATCTCATCCTGCCACTCGGTGCTCGATTGGCCACCCGACGAGAACACTCAGCTGCGGTTGAGACCCTGAACAAAGCCACAGGATGATCATCTTCTTCCTGGCCGGCGCCGCTGTGCTGGAGGTGCACCGTGCACTGCACAGGCCTCCGGGCGATCCGGACGTGGAGGCGCTGCAGAAGCGCGAGGCCGATTTGAAGGCCGCACTCGAGGTGTGCCATAATACCTAGCGAGATTATCCGATAACACGCCGAGCAGCTGGGCCTGACGCGATGCAACATGTGATCAGCTCTCCCAGACTGTTCTGGTTCCACCATGCAGTGGAAGCAGGTCGCCCATGCGTTTCCCGGAGTATGTGAAAGTGCATGCATGCGGCGTCCTTCAGGCGGCTGCGCAAGCTTGTCACACTCTGGATTTTGCAAGAAAAAAATCTGTTCCAGCTCTCTAGACAGTCAGACCTGTATATTTCCTGTCGCAGGTGGCTCAGCGCGAGCTGCAGGTGGAGAAGGAGCAGCACACGCAGGCGCAGGGCACCGCTGACGCGCTGTTGGCGGCCAACGCGGACCTACAGGCAGAAAAGACCAGCCTGCAGGCGCAGCACGACCAGCTGGCGGACCAGTCCAAGCTGCTACTGCGGCGGTTTGCCGAGCTGGAGGACTCGGCGGCCAGCCTGCAGTCGGACAACGACAGCCTGCTGCAGCAGGTGGATTCTCCTTAGGACAGCCATATTGATTTGTTCTATTTCATCACAGATGTTGCGCTTCATGCTCAGTTCAAACTCACCTGCGGTGTCGGGCCGTCAGCAGCCTCTGCACGCTGTGCTCCATCGCAATCCCTGGCACGGCGGCGCACGGCACTGCAGCACTGCTGGCACAGTTGAGTGCGCAGCGACGAGGCAGCTCATTTGCGCGCACTTTGCCGCGCCCCTGAGAGGCGGCATGCATCCTGCTGCATCCGCAGCGAGCACGGTGTCCAGCTCGAAAGCGCAGCGGCGCAGGCACGCGCTGCACGCTTTGCAGTCCTCCCGAGCCATGAACATCACCGCTGATCGTTTTTTAGGTGGAGGCGCTGAAGCTGGAGAGCGACGAGGAGGTGGGCCGCACGATGGCGCAGCTGGACGAGTTGCGCGCAGAGGTGAGCACGAAGTGAACCACCCGGGTGTATCTGGCAACAGCTGTGCACTTGACGCACTGCGGAATGATGCACGTCCCACGAAGAGTGCATGCGTGCCAGCAGCAGCAGCAACCTTGCTACCAGAAAAACCGAAAGGCTTTTGCCGAAACAGGTGGCGGCTGCGGTGCGCTCCTGGTCGGACGGCGAGCTCGCGGCAGACGCCTTCCTGGCCAAGATGGCGGGGCTGGGCGTGGAGGTGCACGTCGCGCCAGGGGCGCTGCCCGCACTGCCGGCGCCGCAGGAGATCACGTGAGCGCCGTCTGGTGCCTCTATGTGTGCCTCTATTCCGCAACTACTTGTATGTTGGCTACGTAGGAGTTGCGAAGCTTTTCTCTGTCCACTGGTGTACCAGTCTGTTCTCGCTGCTGCTGGCCGACGCCAGTGTGCTATATCGTTTGCGCAGGCCCGGCACCGAGCTGCAGCTGAGCATGGACGCCAGCTGGACCAGCAAGGTGCGCGCTTTGGCTTGGAATCCCCAGAATGTATGAGGTGTTTTTGTATTGCATGACTCCTCTTGATGCATGATGTGTTTGGCTGTGATTTGCGCGGTCTGATGCGTTGGATGGGCTGCCAGGCAGCCATGCTAAGGCAGAGGCTTTCTGGTGGACACTCACAGAGCCCGTGCACTGCCTTCCATCGCAGATGCAGCTGGTGACAGACTCCAAGCAGCGCATGTCGCACCTGCTGACAGCTGCCGCGGCGCGCCAGAACGGCCAGCCGCCGCGACACCCAGCGTGAGTGGCCGGTCCTGATGCCTGCACATTGTACAGTCGACAAGACGATCGCACAAGGTCGATGAACAGGGTGCACCATGTCTTTTGTCACGATTTCACTGCATGAACCCAGCTGCAACAGCACTGCACACACGAGGTACAACAAGACGGCAGCAGAGTGGAGCATGCACACAAGGAGGTGCATTGCGCTGCCCAATGTCCTGGAGGACGAGCTGTGCTAAACACACCACTGCTGATGCTGTGCGCAGGGGGCTGGGGTTCCCGGCCGCCAAGACGCCGCCGCGGGACGCGGGCATGTCTCGCCGCCTGGACATGAGCGGCTTCTGCGTGTCGGGCCTCACGCCCCGTGGCCGCCGCAGCGACAGCCAGGTGCGGTGCTTGGAGACTGGTCATCAGACGCTGACCACGAATCTCGCGACGGATGTGTTGCGGCGCCGGTCTCTATGTCGGAGCCGCCTGCACATGCCCCTCCAAAGCCCTTGACGAGTGCACATGCTGCAGGTGTGCCTGCCTGACAGCGAGGGCCAGCCCGGAACGTCTGTGTCGTCGCAGATCGGCGCCGCCTGATGTCATTGAGCATCTTGTTTGCGCAGGGGCTGCTGGATGTGATGGCAGCCAACACCGCAGAGCCGGGGCAGCCAGCGGTGAAGGAGCCGGCGCTCGCGCCCAAGCAGCAGCCGCTGCAGGCCGTCGAGAACACCGTCCCGACGGCAGCCCAGCAGCAGAGCAGCTCCTTCTTCAAGGCGCCCAAGGTGCGACTGGCGGAAGTAAAAGGAGAGCCGGTTGGCGTGAAGATTGACGGTGCTCTTGCGTGGATTGAAACATGCAAAGCTGAGCATTGCCTCGTGCTGCGTGTGGCATGCGGCGGCAAAGTTGTCTTGATCGCGGGCACAGACGGCTTGAGGAAACGAGGTGGCGTGAGCACGCAATTGATGGTTTGTTTTTGAACTGAATAAATTGAATAGACAGGACAATATTGACGCTCCGTATCATGATGCGCGCAGGCCGACAAGACGGGTGGCAAGCGGCTCACAAAGAAAGGCATCCCCAAGCTGGAGTTTGCGGCGTTCGACTCGGACGAGGGCTTCGCCAGCCCCGCAGGCAGGGACCTGATGCGGCTGTGAGGGGGCGGAAGGGCTGACGTTTTGTTGCAGAGAAGCGCAGGAGATTGCAGAGCATGCGCCTCATCAAAAGGGGGAGCATGTGTCTGCAAAACGGTTGCATGTGTACACAGTCAGTGACTGACCCAGATTGGTATGCATTTCTGTTGAATAAGTGCGCTATTGAACAAGAGCGGGTTGGATTGTGGGTATTAAAGTAGTTGGCATGGACACACCAAGAATACTCATTGCATGCCTGCAATCGTGCACGACCGCTGGCTTCAAAAAGTGGCAAATGTTGGGGGCTAATCTTCCCGACGCGCCAAAACTGCAAGTCAAATGCACAGCTATCTACTCTGCCAGGCACATCGGAGGCGCAGGTCCGCAGCAAAGCCACGGGGTAGAAACCCTACAGCAATCTTGAAATGCAAATTTGAAAAGATGCAGACCGGTGCTCATGTGAGCGGTGCGGGGACATCAATCCATGCCCAGCCTGCGGTCGGGCTTTGACCAGCCGTAAAAGCGCCCGCCCTAATGCATGCTGTCGCTGCTTCAATGCGCTGCTGCAGGCGTCCTCAGATGGTGTACACCTGCAGTGCACACCGAAAAATGCTTTAACCACATTATTGAGCTTGTCCCTCCTTAGCGCGCGGCGGAGTTTTAGCTCTCAAATGCCACCCTTGCGGCAAGGATTCAGTCGCCAAGTGCGCCCAGCGCTGAATCGGGCGCTGCCCGCCGGTTTCCCACCGTGGCCTCGGTTCAGAGATTAGACAACAAAGTATGCTTGTCTGAATCTTTATTGTAATCTGCGCACCCGGGCGTCCCACGCCTCCCATGCCTTGCCGACCTCGGGGTGCCAGCTGGGGCAGTTTTGAGTTGCCACATACAAAAACCTGATGTTGTTGTGTAAAAAGCATTCATTGTGATCTACGAATGCACCCGGGCGTGCCACGCCTCCGATGCCTTGCCGACCTGGGGGTGCCAGCCAGCGCAATATTGATAAATATTGACAACATTAAGATGATATACACCTGAGGGTTTCATGTCAACTTCATGGTCTGGCGTTGAACGCACCCGGGCGTCCGAGGCCTTGCTGACCTGGGGGTATCAGCCGGCGCAATCGAATAATTGAATATGCGAACCTGAAGGTTTGTGTGTCAATACTTTGCATTTGGCTTTGAACGTACCCGGGCGTCCCAGGCCTCCCAGGCCTTGCCGACCTCGGGGTACCAGCCGGCGCAGCCGTGACGCAGCGCAGGGGGGATGTACATCGCGGGGTCCACCGTCGCACGCGGCGCCCCCACCGCGCTCTCCAGTGGCACGTGCTTCGTGTGCCCGAACTGCACAACGCAGAACCTGCGCGGGAAGAGGAATTCAGGGTTTGGGAGTTTGTGGATGGTGTATGCGGGTTGCATGCCCGGCTGTCGAGGCATGCGATCACGGCTGCGCATAAATGCACAGCGCGACTCGGACCTGCTTTTGACACCATGTGCTGTGCTGTACCGGAATGGACAGAACAGCATCATTCGGGCACAGGCGACGAGGTGCAGTGGCGCGGTATTCAGGCATAGTCACAGGCGCGCTCAAAGTAAATGCATGTCAGAGGGAGGACACGGGTTTAGGATTCTGGGTGGCGCACTTGTGAAAGTGGTACAAGTAGATCTGCGAGAGCACACAGGAATGGGTCAGGCGAAATCCGTAGTGACCCGGCGAGGAAAAGCAGCGTGCAGTTCAGCGCAAAAGCAGTCGTGCAGTTGGGCATGCATGCTCGGGGCGACGGCACGCGCACCGTCAGAGTGATGAGGACGATGGATCCCTGGGCCCAGGCTGAGTTGGCGAAGAACACCGCCGCTGCAGCACAAATGCGGTTACTCGTTTCAAAGGGGGCGTTTGCTTGGAGTGGAGGCCGCTGCGTGCACAGCGCTCGTGCACATTCCAGGGCAACCATGCGCATGCAAGCATGCATGTCGTTGTGTACGCAAGTCTGTGTAGCGGCAGGGGCCGCAGGTGGGGGGGCGCGCACCTGTGAAGGCCTCGAAGATGAAGAGCGTGAAGACCAGCTGGCTGAAGATGCGCTCGAACAGACGGCCGCCTGACTCGTAGCACCGCTCGAAGTAGTACAGCACTGCACGCGGCCCCGGCACACAACACCCGGTCAGCATGCAGTGGGCTTCATATGAAAGGTCGATTTTCTAGAGGGGACTGCATGCAGAGGCTGTCCAGAAAACTGTTGTGTTTGCCGATGCAAATACACTGCTCCTGCTGGCGACGCACAGCGTGCACATGCTGCGATGCCAGCGGAACAAGCTGGTGACACCTTTTGTGCGTATGGAGGGGGATCCAATAGCGGCAGCTGATCAGCAGAAATTTAGCAAAAAGGCAAGATGCATCGGCACACACCGGCGTAACGCCAAAAGGCCCAGGAGATGCAGAAGTAGAGCAGCGTGACCGGCAGGATGATGGGGCTCGCCGCCGCGTACGCCAGCCCGATGATGAACACCACTGCGGCGACGGGGGGGAATGGGATGAGACAGGGTGTGAGAAGCAGCAGTCACTTTGCGATGACGTCGGCGCGGTGTGCCGGCGGGACTCATCTCGTGTGGGCAACTGACCAACGGCGGCGGGGCTCAAGAATCACGAATGCGATCTCCAAGAGGCTCGGGACTTGCAGTTCAACGACCTACAGATGCAGGCGATCTTCAAGTGGTTCAGGGTGTAAGAGGCTCACGGATCATGAAGGCGACCTCCTTGGAGGCGCGGGCGGAGTGCGGCCACAGGCGGTCGATCTCCACCCGCTTGGTCGGCGGCTCTGCAGGAGGGTTTCAAAGTGCTGTGGAGAACACGCATTGAAATCCAGAAAGCTCTCCAGATGAGGTCTCATGCGGCACACACGGCTCACCACAATCAGCAGCGGTGGCGTCGCACAGCACTTGCGCATTGTTGGGGAGCTCTTGCCGCGGCGGCAAGTGTTGAGTGAACGTGCAGATTGCAGGCATGCAGGCGTGCACAGGTGGGCAGGATGGGGGTCTGTGAAGGTGTGGAGGACGCACTGCACAGGCCGCAGGCGCGGAACATCCAGGGGAAGATGCCTGGCATGCAAAATCAGGTGAGTGAATGAATGTTGACTGATCAAACAAGTCAAATCAGTGAACCATGGTTGTTCGTGTAGCACATAATTCATCGTGTACACGACAAGTGATCAATGGCTCACCCATGTGCGGGAACATAAACCTGAACGGCTGTTGTGAGGGACAGGCACACTCATTAGTCAGTCGATGGAGCTGAAAAACTGGCCATGAGCCAATCATACATGCAGGACTGACACAAGGGCCAATTGCAGCGCCATGGAGCTTGTGAGCCTTGCCGCCACGATATGCACTGCTCTGTTATGGCGACTCGGCAACACAACCTCAGCAGCAGCAGCTGCTGCTGCCGATGTCAACATACCTGGATGGCGAGTGCCTGCACTATGATCTGTGGGCGCAAAACAGGGAATTCGTCAGATGTCGAACTTTGGCAATACAAGTCCAGGCAGCAGCAGTTCTGTCAGCATCCACGTGCATATTGCGTTTGAGAAACTCACGTAATTGATGAAGAAGTTCGAGCTCGTTGGCAGCGCAGTGCCGATGATGCTCGCGATCCGTCCTGGTTGCAACAGCCAGAAGTGGTGAGCGTACATTCTTGCAGCTTTTACACGCTTGCTGTGTTGGGGGTCGACCCACTGCTCGTCTGAGGTTTTCCTGGGGATGTGCACCGCGCAGGGCTCCCGCAGCACAACGAACGAGGGAAAGAGAAGGTATCCATTGGGACATTTCATCGAGGGTGTTCTTCAGCGCAATGCGGAACTTGGAAAAGATGTCATTGTCTGTATGCTTCAGTGGAGATGAACGGAAGAGAATAACAGATTTCATCAGAGCAGCGCACCGGGGTCCTGCAGCGCAACGCGGAACTGGGAGAAGATGGAGCCGCCGAGCATGGCGCCCAGGAACACGCTGAAGACGGACCACCAGTAGAAGATGTCCAGGATGCGCTGGTCCAGCGCCGTGAAGCTGGTCCACCGGCGCTCCGCCTGCACAAGGGTAAGAAGTCGTTGGAAGCCATGGAGGTGAATGATGCAGGACGTCCAGGATGCGCTGGTCCAGCGCGCAGAAGCTGCTCCACCAGCGCTCCGCCTGCGTGGCAGGCAAAGGGTGGTTGGAGTCATGGGTCACAGGACTCAATAACCTCACTACACTCGGGGCATGGAAAGGACTCTGTGGACACATGTGTTCACACATGTAGAGAATCTGGAGATGGTTGGAAATCAAACAGTCCGATTAGCATGCGCACCTGTGTTCAGTAGTAGCACCAGCGGCGGACTACGATGCCCTGCCAGCAGATGAGGACTAGCGGCGGCACGACATGTGGCTGCGCTTGTCACTTGCGTAAAGACTGATATCAAAGACAAACAGGACTTGGTGTAGATACAAACCTGGGTCCAGTAGTAGAACCAGCGCGGCACGACGATGCCCTGCCAGAAGGTGAGGACCAGCGGCGGCACCACCCCCGTCAGCAGCTTGTTGGCATAGTTGCCCTTCTTGCAGTACCAGCCCCACTTGATGCCCGTCGCGTTGTTGCTCTCCGGCGAGCCGCACAGCAGTGTGTTGAGCTGCGACACGCTGCCTGCGCCACGGCAAGGAATTACAGTTTAGGGTTTGCAAAAGCGGCGACATCATTCCAATCCTGCCGGGTGCTCTGTGTGGCGTCTTCATGCACAGGATGCAACAAAGCATGCACCCCGAGGTGGCTTGATGAGAAGCAAGGAGTTTACGATGCCCCGAGTACGCTCACTGGTCACACTTGCGGTGTCGCAGTCAGCTGCATGGTTGTGTTGCATGAATGTGCTGCAGGGAAGCGAGCGGGCAGCAGGGCAAATCACTGGTACAGATGCCGATGGGCAAGAGCATCATGGCAGGATGGGGATGACACAGTGGGAAGCACAGTGCAGGCCGGCAGCACTTTGAAAGCCTTGTTTATAGGGCCTTTGAAAGACCAAACTTACCAGCAAAGATGCCGATGGGGAAGAGGATCATGATCATGATGGGAATGATGACCAGCAGCGCGCGCAGGTGCCGCTTGCCAAACTCCTCCCACAGCGTCGGCCAGTTCACCTCCTCTGGCCCCGGCGCCTGCAAGACGAAAATTAAAAGGAAAATTGTCTGGCCAGTTCACGTCCCCCGGCCCCCGCGCCTGACAGTAGGGACGGGGAATTGGGTTTAGCATCAACCGCTTGCCAAAATTCCTGCCACAGCGTCGGCCAGTTCATCTCCTCTGGCCCCGGCGCCTGCTGGACAAGAAAGGGGCACATTTAGATGTCTGCACTTTGAGGGGCATTGCTTCTGCAGTGCGTCCCCCGAACGCTGATATCTACCAGTCAAGATCTGACTCTGTGGCGTCTGGTGAGGCTGTGACGGTCCCCCCCCTGAGCCGAAGGCAAGCGCCCAGCTGTGCATCCGACACGCTCTTGCATTTGACACAGGCAGCAGCGGCGCAACCAGCAGCCACCTCTCGGCCTGAGACCACCTCTCGGCCTGAGAAGAGGCCGCTCGTCTGCGGGAGCAGCCGGAGAGGCTGAGACAAGGCAAAGATAGACCCTAAAGCCCCGTCGAACCAAAACCCCAGCACCGCCCACCTGCGACACGCGGAACTGGCGGCCATCCTCGGACTGCAGCGACGCCTGCGCCGCGGTGGCTGCCGCCTTCTGGTCGGAGAAGAAGACGAAGAAGGAGCCGGTGGGCGCGGAGCGCAGCGACCGCTGCCGCGCCTCCCCGACCGCTACCCCCAGCTCCCGCACCCGCGCCGCCCAGTGGTTGATCGCGTCCACCTGTGATAAGGGTTATGTGATATGGCTTTTACTGATCACACCATGGATCAGTGAGGAGCACATTCCAGTACAACCCCACCACCGTCTCCAGCTGCACCCGCGCTGCCCAGTGATTGATCGCCTCCACCTGCCGGGTAGGTGCAAGGGTTTCCCGCTGTAGGGGTTGATCAGAGGTAGCAAAGAATTCCGTCCACTTGCCCGTTCAAGTAAGAAGACAGTTCAGACATGCAATCAACTTATCTTCCAACTGCTGGAGGTGCATCACAAGAGAGCAGTGACACAGGCGCTGCCATCAATGTGTGGCTCGACCTTAGGCTCAGGCTGCCACAGGTTGCACAGTACAGAAACACATGGCGGCTGCTGTTCTGCCTACAGCAGGCGGGAGGGGGCGCCTCGCCTTCGTGCGCCCGCAGCAGCAGAAGCCACCAATGAGGGCGGTGGGCCGCGTAGTCAGCTCCGACGCCTCAAACGCCGCCTCCGCAATCTCCAGCGCCTTGGCCGCCTCGTCCCACTGGTACAGCAGCAGGTCCACCTCCTGCGGGACTTGCAGGGTTGAGCACATGAGGCTTGCACACGAAAGACATGAGAAAACACACGAAGTCTCCGCAATATGCAGCCGCTTGGCCGCCTCGTCCCACTGATACAGCAGCAGGTCCACCTCCTGCAGGATTCAGGATTCGAAATCAAAATGCCCTGCATGGATGTCAGGCGGGGCGTGTAGAATGTCATGGTGCTTGTCACTCCTGCTACTGATGAACCAGGTTCTTACTCACTTCATGGTGTATTTAGCCCCCTTTTCGTGTTCAATCAAATGCACAGATGCTTCAGCATAGGCAGCGCCAGCTGGAAGGAATTGAGGAACCGGCAGCTGAAGACTCTAAAGGCTTGGACATAGATAAGCAACGAAGAATGGAATTAACATGTCACCTTGTGCTTCAGCACGGGCAGCGCCAGCTGGAAGGAGTCGGGGAACAGGTAGCTGAAGAACTCGTGCACCACCTCCTCCCGCGTCAGCTTCGGCCCCGCCGCCTCCTCGTTGCATTCGCCTGGGTGCTCCATCTCTACAGGGTGGTTCCCCGCGTCCACCAGCTCCTCCACCTTCTCGTCCTGGATCGCACAGCGCAGACAACAAATTAGCGAGAAAGGGGTGGTCCGTACGAGCACAGACGCTCGGTGTGTGGTCGCTATTTGAACGAGGCACACACGCTCGCTGATGACAAGGGTAGCGCCCACTGAGGTATATGCTCTCGCGACGAGCGACATCTGCTGTCTCCCTGGTGTGGCACCCGGTGTGCTGGACGGCCATGCTTTGGTCAGGCAGGGTTGGGGGGACATTGCACTGCTGAATCAGCGAGGTTGTTGCAAGGCACCCACCGCTTTCTCGTTCTCCACGACCCTGCGCGGCTTGCCGCCGCCCCCACCGCCCTCCATATCGATCGCCACGTGCGCATTGCCGCCACTCGGCTCTGCGCCGCCGCCATTCTCGCACGCCTCGCCGGACGGCGCACAGGAAAAGGTGGTCCCGCTGTTGGATGCTGTGTCGACAGGCTCGATTGCAGCGCCACTGTTGGCAGCCTTCTTGTCGGCCGCCTTGGCGGGAGTCGCGCTGCGTTGCCTGCGCTTCCGCCGCAGCGCCTTTGTCACCACGCGGCCCACCTGCGAGTGCCGCCAGCCCTCCCTGCATCAAGGAGCAACACCGCCACAGTGAGTGCACCCGTATAAACACCGCATGATCGATCCCATCTGATGACAGGTTGTGCACCTAATCAGGAGTGCTGGTGCCACCAGCCAGGTGCGCACATGAGAATCTCAGCGTTGATGGAGTGCGCAGCGTCCCACATGCGCTGTGACGATCTCTGACGTTTAACAGATGTTGAATGCTGAGGAACCCTTGCGTGGCCTGCGCGACGGGGTCGGGCACGCCCTACAAGCGCATAATGTACTGCTGCGCCATGACGCTATTTTCAAAGCCAAAAAACCGCGAGGGTTCACACGTGAAGCCTGAAATCTGGGAATAGGAGTGGAACTCACGTGGCCTGCGCGGCGGGGTCAGGGACGCCCTCCACGAGGACCACGTACTGCTGCGCCATGACGCCGACTACGCGGCCGTCTTCGGCCGTCGTGTTGACCACCTTGCGCGCCCACACGTTAGGCTTGCCGCTCAGCAGGCCGCCGTGCGGGTCGCGGTGCCCCTGCCACCACTTGTACACCACCGTGCCTGCCGGAGCATTCGGGGTGTGAAGGTTGCCTCTGTCTAGGTTTTGACGCAAGGGTCATTTCAGTTGCTGCTGTTGAGATGCAGATGCAGGAAAAGCCCAGGGCAGATGGGATACAATCAGCAGGTGTGGAGGGTGTGGAGCCTCATCAACATTGAGCTGTTAGCTGCAGCACCGCACGATGCCAAACCCCTCCCCACCATCCAACTGTCCTCACCTAAGCCGCTGCCAGCCATGCTGAGCTGTGTGTTTCAAGTCTTAGGCGGTGCAGAGCGTTCTCAGAGAGTGCGGCAGAGGACCGACATGCCTGAGCCGGCGAAGTCGTCACTGTTGGCGGCCCCCGTCTCGTAGCGGCTGGTGCCGACGAACTGCTGCTGCAGCATGATGCTGTTGACCTCCGAGGTCCCCTGAGAAAGTCTCAGGCAAAGAATTCATATGTCGGGGTCTGTCCCTATACAACAGCGCTGCTGGTGGCGCCGACTGCAGTGACTCTTCACGTAACTGAAACACGGCCCCGTTGAGAGATGTGACTGCTAGTCCGCTAGATGCAGACCCGCCAGATGCCGGTGGTACGTCTTCACAGCGGTGCTGCAAGCGCACCTCTGACTCCCCCATGCGCTGCAGCGAGGGCGTCGTGTCCGCCACCGAGACGGTCGCGGAACGTGTGCTGGATGTCCGGGACAGCGCCGGCCGGCTGCGCCGGACGTCCGACTCCGCGCGCCTGAAGACCTGCATCGGACGGAGATGATATCAAAGAAAGCGCCCTGTGACCTGCTGCCACAGGACACTCCTTTCAGGTGGGCAGCTATCTGTTGTGGGCAGCGCTGAGGCTTGGGCGGTGCTCCCCACACGGTGTCGAGCCTGCCTGTGGGCGAACCTTTGTCGAAGCCTGAGGCACACAACATCTGCTCGAACTGTGCACAGCGCCGCTGCATGCGCACGCGAAAGGTTTCGGAGTCGGGCGAAGCCGACAAGCCAGAGATGCGTTCGAGGATGCTGTCATCCGGCAAGGTCCCCTCGGCTTGCTGGAACACCTGCAGATCTCGGATTGGGCATCAGCCAGACAAAGAAACAGCCTTAGGAATGCCACCAGCGGCTAAAATTTCATGTCCTGCACCAGATGCGTCTTGTGATCGCCCTGTTCAGTCGTTTGGGTCCTGTGGAGTGGAGACAGCATGACCTGCAACCTTGCACTTGATTCCTGGACAGAAGCGGCATACAGAGGGGCATCTGGGGCAGCAACATACCCGCTCCAGGTAGTTGGAGGGGGCAGCCGGCGTCCCTGTGGCCTCAGCTGCGCCAGCCTGCACGCCTTCCTGCCCCATCAGCGCAGCGCCGCCACCAAAGGTCGCAAAGCTGCCTGGACGGCTGCCGCCATTCTGCGCCGCGCCGCCGGGCGGCAGCGGGGGCCTGCTGCGTCCCGGCGCCACCGCCGCAGCCGGGGCCGGGCCGGACTGGCCAGCGGCCGGCGAGCCGAGCATCGGCATGGGCGCCGCAGGCGCCGAGTCGCCGGGTGCGGTGGCTCCGTCGAGTTGCCCGGGGCTGGGCAGGCCGCCGCCGGAGCGCGCCGCACGGCGGCTGGCCAGCTTGCGCAGCAGCGGCGAGCCACCGGCGGTGGAGGCGGAGGAGGAATTTCGGCGCAGCGAGCGCTGCCGCAGCGTGCTCGGCTCCCCGTCCGTCTGCCCCCCGCACAGACACGAAGTTCGATCAACTGCTTTCCGTTCTGCTTTGAGGCCGACCCATTTGACGAGCAGCATCGGCAATTTGGCACCCTCGCACATGGCGCTGCGGTGCCGCAGGATTGGATTTCAATTTTGAAGATTGAAGCCTGCTGCACCTGCAGCAAGCTCCGGCTGGCACCATGGAAGACAGCATAGCCATCTGCCTGCCTGCCCCAGACACTGGACAGGTCTGGGAGCATCTGACGGAGAACCACAGAGCTCATAAACCCTGGCCACTGACCTCGTCCATGTACGCCGATTCTTCGGCGTCGCGCCGGTCGTCCTTCTCCTCGTCACTGCCGTTGTAGCGCTGCAGTTGGAATCATGCAGGCATTAGAATGTCTGGTCACAATTGGGCACCCAGCAGCGCAGCATTCTAGCAGCAACAAGGCATACGTCTGCGGCTGCTGCGCCAGGCGCTCAGGTGGGACGCCGTGGCATCTGATTAGGCGCAATCAGGTATTGCGACGCTGCAGCAGGACACAGGGAAGGAATGGAAATGCTCACGTCGTCGTCCTCGCCGATGCCGGCTGTGAGGTTGTTGACCACCGTCTGGAAGGTGGACGGCTGCGGCCGGACGGGGCTGAACGTCTTGGATCCCGCGCCGTTGCGCCGCTTGTTGGTCTGCAGCATGAAGTGCTCGTGCCACTCGTTCACCGACACCTCGCCCCGCACGATGTACCGCTGCCGCAGCCGCACATAGGCCTGCGGGAACAGGTCTGACTTCAAGGCCACGCAACACCTGCTTTGTTAGGGACGGCGCAGTTGGAGAAGGAGCTCAGGACAGTGCCTCGCAGTGCTCGAGTTCAGGCCAGCTTCAATGACACTCGATGCATCGTGTGAGGGTGGCTTATATGCATTGCAGAGCGTGCTGGCGTAGCGGCACCTTGTAGTGGTGCCTGAGCAGCCAGCTGCCATAGAAGACGACGATGTACACATACACAAAGGGCACCCTGCACAGGGGGGGTGCCTTGTCAGCACCACGTGGCCAACATTGATGTTTGCACTAAGCTGCACGGCCGAATTTCTGTGTGTGCGAGATGTGCAGCATGCCGATCGCTGCAGCCTGCCCTTGAGGACCTGACAGCATGGGCCTGGCATGCCACAAACATAGGTGGACGGCGCCGCTTCCAGAGATTATGGGGGCTTACCAGAAGATCGGCGAGCCGCGGCGCACATTGCCCATGGTCGCGCGCGAGAAGGGCGTTGAGCTTGACGCCACCTGGCGCGTGCAACAAACTACACAATTCAGACGGGGTGCAGCCATTCCCGTATGGCAATGCACGAATGGCTCCCAGCAAACGAGGGTCCGCTCTGCAAGTGCAGGTGCAAATGCGAATGCTCAACTCCCAACAATGTAGTCAGGAACAGGTTCTTGCCTGGCCGTCGGCGTGCTGCTCCGCCAGATAGTTTTGCGACGTGTACGTTGGCAGCAGCACCACGCACGCCAGGATGGTAATGGGAAAGAAGAACTGAATGCCCAGCAGCGCCAGCCGCACCAGCATCTGCGGAGGAGGGTTTAGGGTCTTGTTGGCATTCTTGTTGGCGTAGAACCGTGATGGACAGTACGTAGCGCCAATGCACCAGGAATGTGAACATTTGAGAAAACCCCAGCGGCAACGCGCGCCGCTTGCAGCCACGCCAGCGCCCTTGCCGTGTGCTCTAGTGGCGCTGTGCCGCAGCCGTTGGCGCGCAAATTCCGGCTGCTGTTGCTGCTCGCCTCCCTACATTGTCTGACTCTGGGCCAAGGTGGGCGATGTGGCAGAAAACGGCAGAGTTAATGCCCCTAAGACAAACCCACGCGCACCAGGGAGTCCAGGCCGCAGGAGCGGATGATGTCCTCCTCGCTGGTCTTGAAGATGGGCACCAACCAGCTCCTGCAGAAACACGGGGAAATGCTCTGGGTCTGCATGCTCCCGATTGTCGTGCATCCTTTGTTGAGGTCCTGCATGATCCGGGCGATGCATGCAGCCTGCACAGGTCCAGTGTCGAGAAGCGTTTCGTACTTATCGCCGTGAGCAGCAGCTGGAGAAGAACAGCCTGATGAGAAGACGGGATTGACGCATGCAGAGAGGCGCACCAGATGCGGTGGTGCCCGGTGAGGATCATGGTCGGCGGCTTGAAGCTGACGTTGGCCAGATACTGCGTCAGATGACGCCACGGTTGATCAGGCAGTGCGTCTGTTGGCATGTTCCACTGTTTGTGGCAAGGGCCGTTCAAGCACACAAGGATGAGGGCACTGGTGCGGCGCTCACCAGCCGCGTTTGATATAGTTTGATGCCCTTCCGGAAGACGATGAAGAAGCTGAAGCATATGAGACCGATGACGGCCATGAGGTAGAGCGACGTTGTGATCTGGGAGTCTGCACACCGAAACCCGATATCCCGTCAGCACGCAGCCTCTGGTGCGAACGAGTGTGTCAATTGCAGTCAACACACAGAGAAGCAGCAGTGCGGTCTTGAGCCGGCGCACCTGTCACCCTGTTGTTCAGGGTGATGATCTGTGGTTGGTTCACTGGCGGCGGAGGCGGCGGCGGGGACAAGCCCTGCGGAGGAGCCGTTGCCGCCATGCTGCTATCCGCTCAACCGCAGATCTCGCAATCCACCTGGTTACAGGCTATTCCTGTGCGTATGAGGCAGCAGCAGCTTGAGATGAGGCAGTGCTCGCGTCGATGGGTGCTTGTAGCGAACTGGAATCTGAACCAATTGTGCATTGGCCCGCTGGCCCCATTGCCAGCCCCTGGTGTCGTCGCAATCTGAGGAACGCAAGCCGGGAAGAGGTTGCAGGATATGCAAGGCTTACCGGCTTTGCCCCGTAACTCAGCCGCTTCTTCATTCAATTCCTGTCGTGCACGCTGTTTTCAGCAGTGTGCTCCACGCCAAAGGGGGACGCGCCAGTTGCTGATATCTGCTCCTGTCGTCTGATCCTGAGCGCTGTTGCAAGGCAGTGGCAGGTATATGGCAAATTAGCTGTCGTCGTCGTGTGCGGAAGCCTCACTGGATGGTGGCTTACTTTGACGATGGGCAATGGTGTGCCAGGCATGCAGCACTAAATGACACGCGCACGACCACTGGACTGTTTTGCCACGCAATGCTAGACGGACTGATTGAGGCCCCGCTCCTGACCCTGGCTGTCGGGCACGAGGGGGATTGAAGGAAGGAACGCGGGAAGCCCACGAGAAGCTGGCCTAACCAGGTACAATTTTTGACCAAACACAAGCGAACTTTGACCAAATGGCGCTTCCACCTTCGTCCCTCGACTAGGCTGTCTAGATACGAGTCCCAAACACAACTGTCGATGACCGGACAGGGCAGGTCAAGACTTGCATGACGGCAAGACTACCTATTCGTTGCGGCTGCGCCGCCGCCCCAGTCCACCGCCCCTGGGTCATCTATTCGTGTCACAAACGCCAGCGGCAGCGGCCCCTCGGTCAGCAGCACGCCGTTGGCCGCCTTATAAAACGTGTGTCCGGCCAGCAGCGCCGCTTTCAGGTCCAATTGCAGCCACACTGTCACCCAGGCATTGCGGCGCACCTGCAAGTGCGCTGCACGAGGATAACACGACCGTAATTTGCAGAAGCGCTGGCGACACGGCACATCAAGGTGCAGATCACATGTTTCGCAAGAACACTTCCATTCACGGCAGCATGATCCTATTACAGCGCACATGGTGCGCAGCCGTCGCAAAGTGTATGTGGGATCGCGCCATCCGCCGCAGGCAGCAGTCCTGCTGGATGGCCGCCCAGGCATCGTCGCCCGTCACATGCAGCGCCAGCGGCGCCTGCGCCGCCGAGGTGACCGGCTCCAAGATAGGGCTTTCCAGCTGCACCGAGTGTCCCTGCGCAGGAAGAACATCGCCTGCGTCCATGTCTCCGTGGTCTTGCGACAAGGCTTGGTTCAGTGACAACTAAGCGTAGCCATACCTGCGCCGCACGCACTGCCGGCTGCCCGCCCAGCGACTCGAGGGCCTCGACCAGCACAAATCGTTTCTGCAGTGCGGCGGATGCTTCAAATCAGCACATACTCGTATGTGGCTTAGCAAACCGTTTACGCACTGCTAAACAGATCATTGGGAGGTGGACATAGCAGCCAGGTGCAGCTGCAGCGAGAATCGCCTTCGGCTTCGGCGGCCAGCAGCGTCAGAATCGACGAGCTTGTCAGGAGCGGAGCTCGCAGCAGGGGCGGGACTGCACCTTGTTGTTTGTTTCCACGACGCACCGGACCTCTGCCTCTGTGGGCTTGCACCTCAGACTGGCAATGAGCTCCGGGACGGCAACCCATCCAGAGGCGTCCATGCCTGCCGCCAGCAAAGCAGCAGTCTACATACTTGGTCAGGTACGGGTGACTGCCGAGCCCAACGCGCTCAGGCGACATTGCATTGCACTGCAGCCCACAAGATGCAGGTCACAGGCGCCACTAGCGAAAGGCGCGCACCTGCCGGTGGTTTGTGCCGCAGCCGATACGACATCTCCTTGCTGATTGTGGTCAGTCTCGATGAGACTTTGCTGGCTCTGCCAAGACACAGAAGGTGACATGGGACACGAGCGCAAAAGAAGAGTGTGCAAGCAACCTAGGCCTTCCTGCAACCTTGAAGCGCGGCAGTAGGTTTGGCACACACCTTACTCCTGCCGCTGTTGGCGAACTCATGATCGCTACAGATGGGAGTCTGAACTGGTGAGTGCCGGGGAGAGGCAGCTGTCCCACCGAAGCGCCACTGCACCTCAACCGAGGGGTTGGCAAAACGGATTGGGTACAAGGATGCTCTCGCACAGGTGTCGACAGGTGCTGAGTGCAGAGCGGTCTGTGATCTGTCAGGGTCTCTTGCACGTGCTTCGTGAAAGATGCACTGTGTCACAGAGGAGCTGCACTTCGACAGGAAGCTCTGCAGAGAGATCAGACGTGTCGTACATATCTGCTCATTCATTCCAAGATGTTGGCAACAACACGGCCTTGCCCTTCAAGTGCGCCAGGACCAGGACATCAGCCTATGTGCGCTGTTAACGTCAGCGGGCGCGTCCGGTGCCATGGCCAACACTTGGTGCGCAAACTGTTACGGACAGTCGCACCGTGTCCTCACACTGAGTATGGTAGGTGTTTGCATTTCCACAAGAACACCAACAGGTCTTTCTTTTGACAATCTGGCTACTTTTGCGTCAGCGCAGCCAGCACAGCGCTGAAGTCCTGGTCGCCAAGCCCAGCCTCCATGGCCTGCGCAGCACAGGACTTCATGTTCGTTGTTGTGCACAATCCCTCAGTTCCGATGTGACAACCCAATCTAGCTTGCTGCTCACGCCAGACAAAAGCACATGACAGACCAAGGGCGGCAGCAGAGATGCATCACATGCACAGGAGCCACGGAGGGAGCTGCAGACCGCCCGCATCGGGAGCCCGACCTTCAAGTAGGCCGAGTTGGCGGCGGCGGCCACAGGCAGCGGCTGGTCCACTGAGTCTGCCAGCTCCAGCGCCAGGCGCAGGTCCTTCTGCTGGTGCTTCAGCGGGAATGCGGGCGGGAACTCACCCTTCTGCATGCTGGGGCCCTGCCAACAAATGCTTGCTGCCATCAGCCGCCTGTCCCAAGCCTTCATTGTCCCACAGTTTCCTCGATCACACATGCGGAAGACAGCAAGCACACAGATCTAGGCCATTGAGCAACACGTTCGTGTGGGTGGGCCATCGAACCCTCCAGGCATGCTTGCAGCGCCTTTGGTGCATTTGACGAGGCACCTTCATGGCGAACATGGGGGCCGCGATGGCGCCCAGGCCCGTCGCCTCCAGCAGGTCCTGCTGGCTGAGCCCCGTGTCCTTCGCGAGCACGAGGCCCTCCGCGAACGATGCCATCATGCTGCCCATGATCTGCGGGGGCCGGCACGGCAGCGTCAGAATGTCAGAACACCAAAGCCGCCAACACAGCCTCCCTATCTGGCGAGGTATTTGAACTGCGGCAGTCCAGCGTCTGTGAGCATGACAGGCACAGGGAGCTGGCACAGATGATGCGTGCATCTCACCATGTTGATGACGAGCTTCATCCGCGCGCCCTGGCCGACGTCGCCCAGGAAGAAGGACTTCTTGCCCATGATGTCCAGCAGCGGCGTGACCCGCTCAAACAGCTCTTTGTCACCTGTGTGCATCGTCGTTCCGCCGTGTCACCAGCGCTCTGGCTGGATACCAGACTCGAGTAGATGCAGATGGGACTGGTGTGCGCGTGCTTCAAGGAGCTGCTGCATCCTGGATGCCGCCATACAGTGAGCTGGGCAGGGCAGGGCAGCCTTGTGTCCACAACAGGCAAGAAATTGCGACCCACCTCCAGTGAGGAATATGAGCTGGCCCTTTTCTGCGGGCTGCTTGGACCCGGAAACGGGAGCCTCGAGGTACTGTGCGCCAGCCGCACGGATCGCCTCAGCTATCTGTTGCGCTGAGCTGACGTCAATTGTGGACACATCCACATAGCCCTTGCCTGTCCACAGGAGCACCAGGAGCTGAGCAGTTTGAAGCATGACACCGCAGACCATCAAAATTGCAGTGCAAATACAATGCAAATTGGGCACCTGCTGAGATGCCTGCCGCAACCCCCTCTGGCCCTGTCGCGACCTCCACCGCTGCCTCCGGGTCTGACACCACTGCAAACTGCGGGCACGAATACGCACCCATACAGTCGGCTTACGCGCAGGATGTGCATGTGTGACAGCAACCTACGTGTTTTGGTTCACAACTCTCTGGCCATGCTCACCGTCACGTCGCAGCTAGCCGCAACCTCCTTCGGGCTTTTGCCCATCTGCAACAGGCACGGAACTGAATCAAATCAGGACTGCTAGATGATGCTCGGGAAATGATTGCTGACCATCACAAGTTGCATGGTGGCCCCGCTGCCGCACCTTTGCGCCGGCGTCAACCAGCGGCTCGCATCGTTTTGGAGACCGGTTCCAAACCGTCACATCGTAGCCTGCATTGACGAGATTCTGGACCTGCCCGGGATAGTGAACAAGGTGCATGAGCGCATAGGTGGGAGCAGGGAGCCACGAACGCCTTGACCGCATGTATCCCTCTGAATGTCGCGGTGCGATCAAGTCCATGTATCCTAGCTGAACTGCTACATCAGGCCTTCAATCGCACCATCGGCGTCCCCAGGGTGCCGAGGCCGAGCCACCCGACGCTGGGCTTGGCGCCGTCGTCCGCGGCGGCAACCGTCATGCCCACAAATTGCCTTCGCGGCGTACACCTGTGACTTTTGAGCAGCGAGTGCCCCTGGAAGCGCTGTCTGACTCCGCACAAGGCCCTGTGTGCTGTGCTGCCGCCGCTGCTGCTGGGGTTGAGGCGCAGGTGCTGTGCTGAGGGCGCTGCGGGTGTGCGCGGCGAGTTGAGATTCTCTGCGACCACCGAGCTCGACCTGCCGCTGTTCAGCACTGCGGAATGACCTGTGAACGGCTGCATAGCGCCTTCTGAACAATCAGTCAACCAGCTTTTGTAGGTTTTAAAACCGACGGCTCTCAGGCTTTGAATCGTTTGCAAGCTGTGCGTGCGGCTACGCACGTCACAAACGGCCAGCAGAGTTGCTGCAGCGGAAGCTGAACCTGCAAATTGCAATTTCAGTCGGGGGCAGCCGCGGGCACCTCCCAAACTTGATCAGAAGCATGACTTGGTGTCGGAGGGGCCGCAATAAAACGGCCAAGTGGGCATGGCTAGAGACTAGAGTGTTGCTGTACAAGACATTGCCTCGCTGCGCGAAAGTATTGCATCTAAGCTTTGTACGATACTTGAATCCAAAGCGTTTGAGACGGCGCGTTGTAGCAAAATGCGCTGGCGCCCCCTCCACCTGACCTGCTGAGGAGCCCCGACGAAGCTGCACCGGTCCGTTGGTGCAGCCGGTCTCGAAGGAATTCACAACTGCAACGACGCCTTTGCGCGCGACACTGAAGTCAAAACGAACAAGTGCAGGCTGTCGGCAGGATCAAGGGCAGCAGAGACCGGCCACTGGCTTTGGCCTTGGCCTAGAATGGCACTGGTGCAGAGCGCCGCTTCTGTCGCAGAGCCCGAGACCGCAATGGACCCACTGGTGGGCTTTCCGGAGGCGGAGCTGCGCCAGAAGGTGCTGATGCAGCTCAGCGGCCCTGAGAAGCGCGCGGCGTCCATGGTGTGCCACAGCTGGCGCGCCGCCGTCGCCCAGCTGCCGGTCCAGCGCCTCGACATGACCACGGAGCAGGTCGCACAGCCGACGTTCCTGCAGTGGCTGCGCCAGCCTGGCCGCGCCGCGCAGGTGCCAACCTTGTGCACATGTGACGATCACGGAGATGCCGTAGTCCTGTTTGACTAACTGCTGCACCAAGCAGCATGCTTAAGAAAGATGTATTCTCAGGTTGGTAAGTAAGCGGTTAATGACGACGCAGGTGTGCGAGTTCAGCGTGTCGGCACCGGAGGGCTGCGTCGGCGAGGTCTGCATGGCCGTCGCGGACACGCGCAGGCTGCTGAGTGGCGTCACGCGCTACAGTGATCACGTCTCGCAGCAGGTCAGCCGCAGATTCGGAGCAAGACCATGCAGGGCTGCAACATGACGAAATTTGACTGCCCTCCATGGCTGAGCCATGCCCTAGCAGTTGCTCATCGACTCTTCTGCTCCAGGGTTTGTGCTGATTCTGAGACGCAAAGTTTCCAAAAGGACTCGTGATAGGGTATGTCAAGCAACAGGGTGAGTCGGTGCATGCAGGTGGACCGGGTTGTAGCAGAGCTGCCGCTGTGCGTCGAGCAGCTGGACGTCGGCACGCCGGCTTCCGTTGCCGCGGCACGCCTGCAGCTGGACAGGTACATTCCTTTGCGTCTCAATGTTGCACATGCTGCGGGCGGATGTTCCTTCAATTTCAATCTTGCAGGGATCACTCGTGTCGTTCCTTTTTTGCACATGCGAAATGTGCCAAGGCTCGGGAAAAATGGGCTGGCAGACACAGACCGAAGCCTTTTGCCCTACCCCCGCAGGCTGGCCGCGCTGCAGTCGCTAGTCCTGCGGGCGGGCTTCTACCAGGAGCTGACGGGCCTGCCGGCGTCGCTGCAGTCGCTGCGGCTGCACCGCAATGTGGTGTACGTGCGCTTGCTGGGTGCGTTTGCCAAATGCGCTCCCACTCTGTTTTGTCTTTCCAAAAGACACACACTGCATTTACGGATCAATTATTGCCGATGGCTCCATGGGTGGTGCATACAAGATCTTGGCAGCTGAATTGAAGACAGGTTCGTGCGGTTACTCGGCCTTCCAGCCTGAACACGGTCAAGCAGTCCGAAAGCACCTTTCCTTTGGCGTGCTACATGCTGACGAACCAGAGCTGCAGCTGCCTGCACAGCATCAAGCTGAAAGCGCTGTCCGGCAGGCAACCTGAGCAACCTGACGACGATCGAGGTGCCAATCTACGAGCAGCCGCAGCTGGCGGCGGTGGCCGCGCTGCCAAACCTGCGCAGGGCGCGCCTGCACATGTACGCCGGCGTCGGGCTGAGCCTGCGCGACATTGCCGGCCTGGCTGGCAGCCTGGAGGTGCGCGCGAAATGTTTTCTTCTGTAGTTGGTTTGCTGCATGACCCCACTGGAGGCCCGCATGCAGGGCTGCCTGCCACCCGAAGACACCCATCGCTCGTTGTGACGGCTTCCAGACCCTCCATTTTGTGTTCTCAAACGTTTTCGGTCCATCTTCAGTTGCATATATCGACCCTGCTGCAGCACCTCGACCTGCCGGGCATAAGGGGCATCGCTGTCGGGCGTAGGCGCATTGGTGTGCTCAAACAAACTCCATCCGGTTCAATTGGACGATATCATAACTACATCGTTTTCCTCTGCAGCACCTGGACCTGCGTGCGTACGGGGCGTCACTGTCGGGCGCCGGCGCGCTGGGCGGCCTGCGCCGCCTGCAGGCGCTGTCGCTGGACGTGGACCTCAGCTTTTTCGGCCCCGGTGCCCGACAACAGGTGGGGCATGACCAGCACACATAATTGACGGCAACCGGCATGGAAGGCGTAGGTGCATTGTTTCAGTCCGATTCACAAGCGACTGTCCCATGCAGGGTCCCTCGACCATGGCGCGCATTAATGCTGTGTCGGCCCACCGTTGTGACACAGGCGTCTCAGCTGCTCGAGAGCTGGAGCCGCTTTGAGCAACCCTGACCTCCGGATACTGCCCCTGCGCAGGAGGTTGAGCTGCTGGTGGCGATGCAGCTGCCGGCATCGCTGCGACAACTGCGCATCTGCCGCTCCTGGCAGGGCTTCCTGCCGCCGCCGCTAGTGGCGCGCATCGCGCCGCTGCGCCCGCAGCTGCAGCGGCTGTGCCTGTATCCGCTGCCGGCCGGCTGGGAGAATGTCGGCGGCGAGGAGCCCTGGGAGCTGAATTAGGGCTGTGAATGACAGGATACGAAATTGACGTCTTGTTCCCCGGGAGGGCGCTGGAAAACGGTGTTGTTTGGCCTGGTGGCTTCTCTGCAAGGACGGGGGGGATCGACCTGCAGCGGCGGTAGCCACTGGCGGGATTGGAGTGTGGCTTGGTGCTTTGCTTTAGGAGCCGAGGTGGAGTGTTTCTCCGTGTTCTTGTTTTCAGCTTTGTTTGGTCGGAAAGTGATTGTGCTGGCATTTGGAGGATCCAGTCGCTAGAGGATGTGCTGATCTCTTGGTTTCTTTCAGGGCAGCTGCATCTCCAGGTTTTCTTCGCGGCAGCTGCATCTGTTGATGAGGAATTGCGGCGTTGAACAATGTTGCATGACTGAGCTTGGCATCAGGCAGGATCTGTATGCTGTGTACCTCCATGTCTGAAGTTGCGTTGAGCTGTCTTGCGTTCGAAGTCATGTTGGTTCCAAGTTGTGGAAAATTGTAGCCAAGTCCACTACCATTACCCGCATAGGCCCAGCCGCAGTCATTCCTTCTTCTGGGCATCCTTCGGCCCCTGCAGCGCTGCAGCGGCCTCATGCAGCAAGGCCCTCGCCCTGCAAGGCAGCAAATCGCACGCAGTCAGATGTCATCACGGGCAAATCTCGCTGGTTGAATGTCTCGGCGCTGTGGACAGCAATGCAGGAGGGTAATCCTTGGAGATGAGCCCTGATTTTAATGCATGGCATTTGAACACAGAAATGCGAAAGGAGAGTGATCATCAGGTCAAATACTCACCCCAGCTCCGGAGGTGGGTGCCTGATGGACGCGATGGCCGAGTCCGACAGGGCGCCAATGGAGGGTCCTGACGGCGCCGCCAGAGCAGGCTGGCTGGCGGCGCGCTTGATGCGTTCTAGTAGCGACTCCCGCCGCCGGCCGGGGGCCGGCCCGGCTGCGGCGCCCGCCGACGCCTGCCGCGCGGGCGCCCCGTGCGGCGGCCTGGCGCAGGGGAACCAGGATCACACCTCAGCCTTGGCGCGACGTTGATGCATTGGTGAGATGGGTCTGAACAAGCAGTGGAGGCGCGCCGTGCGGCGGCTTGGCGCATGGAAGTAGGATCACACCTCAGCCTTGACCCCAGAACAGGATGCGCAGCGCAGCCTTGGAGCATCGGCGGGACGGAGGTCTGAACGAGCAGTGCAGGCCACGCAGGGTCACCTGCCATGCGGGCCCCTGTCCGGCGAGTGAAACCGCGAGGGCGCCATGCGCCTCGACCTGTCTGGTGACGCACCCCCCGCTGCGGCGCAGCCACATCACCACACTCAGTTTCTTGCTGGCACACGGCAGAGCTGCAGAGTGAGTTTTTGCTGCTAGCTCGCAGCTGCGCCCCACTGCTACATGAGCAATGTGCATTGACACCGTGCCCATCAAGCTCAACATGCTGGGGTTGTCCATGTCGTTGCAATGCGGGCCTGCCAACGAACTCGAAAGAGGTCTGACAACCTTCATGTGCGCCGGCAACAGGCTGCACCTGGCGGCAGGATGTGCCCGGCGTGCATGGCGCTGTCGCCGCTGGCTGCGCTGCCTTGCGAGCACCAGGCCTCGTCCCCCTCGCCGGCTCGCCGTCGCCGCAGCCGCTCATCCCCCTCCGGTGGACCTGCATGCGTGCTGGGCATCTCCCTCACGTAGTAAACTACTCGACATTGAGGTTGTTGGAACAACATGGCACAGCCCGCCGCTCGAGGGCCCCTGAAGAATCGGCAACCTGTGCCGCCGCGCCTCCTTCGCCATCCGTTCAGCAGCGGCGTCAGGCTGGCCAGGTCTTCTGCACGCAATCCACGACTCATGTGTAGAAGGATCTGGGCAATCGCGGGGATCTCTGGTTCGAAACTGAGGCCAGTACGAGAGCAATGCGCACCGCTGCGCTCGCCAGCGTAGCTGTTGAGCTCGGGCAGGGAGGGGCGGCGCGGCATTGCGCCGCCGCTGCCCATGTCCTGCATCTCCACCTCGCTGGGCCGCCCGCTGCTGAAGCCGTCCTCCGAGTGCGCGTAGCCACGCGCTGATGCACAAGCAAATGCTAGTCAGCTCGATCATGCAGCACACAGCGGACATGGCCTGCTACATGTCGTGTGTCAAAGGACGTGCTTGCCCGCTCGCTGGTGCACAGCCCAAGTACGACATTCAGCTCGAGAACTCGCAACACTACTTCGGGGTCCAACACTACTTCGAGATCCAATGGCATAGCTCGACACCAACATATGGCAGGCTCCAGTGGCAGCTATTGGTGTTTTTGGTGCGGTTTCTTGGCGCTAGCGGAATGCTGACACAACCCCATGCATGGGCACCTGCTGTGGGCGAGGACGCGGGGCTGAGGCCGTAGTGCGCCCGCAGCTGCGCGATGGCCGACTGCTGTGGGGTCTCGGCGCCGGCGCCGCCGCTGCCGCTGTAGGAGCGCGCCGGGCGGTCCTGCCCCCGCGAGATCTGCCCATACTGCGTCACGATCATGCCCGCCCACGCAGAGTACTCCTGCCTGCAGAACATCAACATGACAACAGATACACTTGCGATTGCCGAGATTGCCTGCCCTCACGGCACTGCAAGCTTGCTGGCGGTCACATGAAACCGAAGACATGGAAGGGATATCTTGGTTTTATTCTGGACCAATGTCGATGCACGGTTTCAGAAACTCTGTGATTCTCCTTTGTTCATGGCGGTTGATTGAGCTGCGCACCCCATCGGCAGCGGCCGCTTGGGGATGAGCAGCGAATCCCTGGCGAACATGGCAGAGTCTGACAGCAGGCTGTTCGACCGCTTGATGTCTGACACCTGCGCAGGCATGGAGGACAGAGCTAACATGGCCAGCCATCCGCAGAGCGCAGTATAATTTTACTTGTGCGACAACACAGCAGATGCAGGGTCAGTGACCAACACCTCAGATTGTAGTGCTCACCGCGACATTGTATCTGATTGCCAGTCCGGCGAGGGTGTCCAGCTTCGACAGCTGCACAAGCATGGCACTTGTGTCAGTTATATTCGCAAACTGCGGATGCGCCAGATGCCGGTTCCGGTTGACACCTGCGCGCTCTCAGTCGAATCCACAGCCACATTGCCGAGGAAGGTTCGAAATGCGATCGAATGAACCGCGGCAAGATGCAAGTGTATGCTTGGTTTGCCTGGCAATCTGGCATGACGCAACAACCCGCCGCTACAGTTGCGCACCTTGTGCACCACAAACAGGTCGTTTGGAGGCTGCTCTCCGGAGGACGACGGCGCCTGGTCTTCTGATCCGCCATGCATCCGACGTCTGGTGTGTCGAGCACCGTGCTGCTGCCAGCGGTGTTGGTACCAGCTGCCTGAGCCTCCTACTGTTGATTCGGGTGAGGAACGTGAGCTACTGGAAGCCAGGCTCCACGCCCTGGGAGCAAGACGGTGCTTGGCCTTGGCTCAGCCACAGCAGTCGTGGAGCTGGCCTCCGTTGGTCATCGACGACTTGCCACAAACTCGCACCAATCCGAAACCAGCAGCAGCAACGCTGCAAGCTCAGGATTCAGGTACTCAGGATCTGAGGTGTTTCAAAGCACAGGTATGTGTAGGAGCGGCCTGTGGCGGTTTGCAGAGCAAATCTTAGCGGCCACGGCTTCCGAAAGACACAGCTTTGGCAATCCAGTTTGATCAGCTGTGACCACTAAAGCTGTGACCGAACTGGCGGGCGCTGGACGGCACGGTAACTCAACTTCTGGTATATCCGTTGCTTCGAGGTACTGTCGAGCGCGCTATCCTGTGCATGGGCACGCGTATAGTGTGAAGGTACAGTCATGTCCAGATGTGCCCAGGATAGGCTCTTTCCGAGTTTGCGCAGACTTGCATCAGCAGTTGGACCGGCTGTAGCACCGGGCGTGTGCGTGCGGTCGGCTGCCGGGGCTTGGGGGCTGCTTCTGCTTGTGGCAGCAACTTCACCGATAGCACGAAGCGGAGTGGCCTTTACAACACATACACTTTCTGCGTTGCAGCCAGGTCCTGACGAATGTCCGCACAGTGTTGCAGAGTTGAGTCCAGGAGGTGTGCCGCGCACAGTTTAAGACATGCCCGACTTTTTGGACGATGTCAGTGATATCGAGTTTGGCCAGAGCACGAGGCCGGTGCGGTGGGTTGCTGTTGCGCCGCCCATCGACCCTCGCGTACAGGCAATCAACAGGTCATCCCCAGTCACACAATTGCGCGGCATTCTGAGCATTGCGCGAATGACATGCAAACCATGCATGCGCTGAGGGGCATGCACTCAGTGGCTCTCTCGCATGTTGAGCTCCGGATTGCATACCCGAAGCACATTTGACCTGCCTATTAGCATCACGTGTCTGTGCAAGGCGGAGCAGGCAGACCGGGCCGCGCCGCAACCGCGTGCGCGGGGCGAGCAAGGTGGACGCTGTAGCGGCCGCAGGCGACCAGGGCGATGCCGGTAGGCCGCAGCGGGAGTCACGGCGCACTCGCAAGGCGCGGGCGCGGGGCCTGATTTCGCCGGAAGGGCGCATTGAGCACGGCGCCCCGCTGTGCGGGATGGCTGGCACCCGCGGCGGCGCTGCCAGCGTCGAGCCGCCCGCAGACCTGCCGCGCTTCAACAGGGAGAACGACGACGGAAACGTCGAATACAAGCTTAGGCTTAAGTCGCCGACACCGTTCCGCTTCCAGCAGCTGGTGAGGGGCCTTGGGGTGCTGCAGTTGCAAGCATGCGGGCCTGCCACACAGCAGCTCTCGCTTGATGCACCCATTGCTTGAAGAGCGCCGACACTCGCTATGACTTGAAGCATCAGCAGACAACTAATCCTGGAGCACCAAATGACGCGAGTGCACCGGCTCACAACAGGCGACGCAGATGAAGTTCCGCCTGTGCGAGGGCAACGGCGTGTGCTTCTACTACTTGGGTAAGCCATGTGTGCGGCTCAGGCTGCGTTTCTGTGTCACATCACGAAACGGAATCACGT
>JAABUM010000813.1_pt1 | contig 50998 bp, 40 predicted proteins | sample 5559161 | NCBI WGS metagenome assembly JAABUM01 (sample SAMN10711868, study PRJNA513369) | rock metagenome | isolation source: Antarctica rocks | place: Antarctica: Victoria Land, Siegfried Peak nord
GGTGGGCGCGGTGCTATACTCACGGCGAACGTCGCCCGGCTACCGCGCCACAGGCGACACCTGGGACTCGTCGGCGGCGATCACGCCGCGCTCACGGAAGGATCGCGTGCAACACCTCACCGCCGCCGCGCAACCACTCCTCGCCGGTTCCCTGCACGATTATCTCGACACCCTCGCCTCGTCCGCCCCGGCCCCCGGTGGCGGCAGCGTCGCTGCCCTCGCGGCGGCACAGGGCGCGGCTCTGCTGGGCATGGTCCTCAATCTGACCCTCGGGCGACCTCGCTTTGCCGCAGGCGAGGAGGAGGGACGCGCGATCCTCGCGGAGGCGGAGCGTTTGCGTGCGGAATGTGCGGCGGCGATCGATCGCGACGCCGCCGTGCTCGGCGCGCTGATCGCCAGCTACAAATTGCCGAGGGGCACCCCGGAAGAACGGGAGATCCGCACAGCAACCCTCGCCGCGCGGACCCGCGCGGCGACCGAGGTGCCGCTCGCGGTGGCGCGGGCGGCGGCGGCGCTGTTGCCCCTCTGCCGCCAACTCCTGCCGCTCGGCAACCCGACCGCCGTCAGCGACATCGGCGTGGCGGCGACCTGCGCGGTGGCCGGTTTCCGCGCCGCCGAATTGAATGTGCTGATCAATCTGGGACAGTTAAAGGATGAGGCGTTCGTGGCGGCGACGCGGGCGACCCTGGCTGAGCTGGGAGCCGGGCTCGAAGCCGAGGCGGCGGCGATCCTGGCGGCGGTGCGCGAGCGGTTGTAACGCCCGATGGTCGCGCGCGAAAGGCGCTGAAGCGTTCGGGGGCGAGCGACGCCCCTCCCCTACCGGCGCATTGAAGGACGACGAGCGAGAGGGTTGTGAGCGGGTTGGAGCGAGACGGTACGGCGACGGCGACGATCCTCGATGGCCGCGCGGTGGCCGAAGCGTTACGCGGTGAATTGCGCGCCGAGGCGGCGGACCTCACCGCCCGGCTCGGCTTCACCCCGACGCTCGCCATCATCACCGTCGGCGAGGATCCGGCATCCCGCTCCTACATCGCGGGCATCAAGCGCGCCTGCGAGCGGATCGGGATCGCCGGCCGCACACTCGAACTACCGGCCACGATCGACGCCGACACCCTCAGCGCGACCGTGCGCGGGCTCAACGCGGAGCGCGCGGTCTGCGGCGTCCTCGCCACCCTGCCCCTCCCCGTCGGCCTGCCACTCGGCGCGATCGCGGACGTGCTCGACCCGGCGAAGGACATCGATGGCATCACCCCGACGAACGCGGGACGCCTCGCGCTCGGGCAACCGACCTTCGCCCCCAACACCCCGTCCGGCGGCATGGAGATCCTGCGCCGCCACAACATCCCGATCGCCGGGCGGCACGCGGTCGTCATCGGGCGCAGCGGGATCGTCGGCAAGCCGATGGCCCTCCTCCTCCTCGCCGCCAACGCGACCGTCACCATCTGCCACAGCCACACGCGCGATCTCGCGGGCCTCGTCCGGCAGGCCGACATCATCGTCACCGCCACCGGGCGCGCGGGGATCGTCACCGGGGCGATGCTGAGGCCGGGCGCGACGGTGATCGACTTCGGGATTAACTTCCCCGATTCGGCGGGCGGCAAGATGGTGGGGGACGTGGACTTCGCCTCGGCGGCGCGGGTGGCCGGGGCAATCACCCCGGTTCCCGGCGGCACCGGCCCGGTCACCAACATGATGCTGATGCGGAACACCCTGACGGCCGCGCGCGCCCTCCTCGTCCCATAGCCCGTCGCGCACAGGCACGCCGAGGCAGTCTCCCCAGCCCACGCGCGGCACCAGCGTCGCGCCCGCGATCAGGCCCCTTGCGGCAGCAGGGTGAAGAGCACGATCTCGGGGCGACAGCCGAGGCGGACGTACGGGCGTACCATGCCGAGGCCACGACTGGTGTACTGGATCATCTCGCCGACCTGATAGCGTCCCTGCGGATATTTTCGCCCGAGCGGCGGGAGGATCAGCGGCCCGATGCCCGGCACGGTGATCTGTCCGCCGTGCGAATGGCCGGAGAGTTGCAGATCGAAGCGCCCGGTGGCGGCGCTGGTATCGGCGAAGTCGGGCTCGTGGGCCAGCAGGATCGTCCCGCCACCCTGACCGCCCGCCGATCGTAACCGGTCCAGCACCAGATCGAGCCGCGACTTCCCCTCCCAGTGATCGTCGATGCCACCCACGTAGAGCGCGTCCGCCCCGCGCCGCACGACGTGGAGATCATTGTTGAGTTCCTGAACATTGCCGCCCACCAACGCCTCGCGCACCTTCGCCGCACCGGACCAGTGATCGTGATTGCCGAGGGTCGCGAAGATGCCATCGCGCGCGCGCAACCCACGCAGGGCGGCGGCGAGCGGCGCGGCATAGCGGGCCGCCGCCGTGGTGACGAAGTCGCCGGTGATCGCGATCAGATCGGGGTCGAGCGCATTGGTCGTCGCCACGATGTCGAGGAAACGCGCGGGCGTCATCCACGGGTCCAGGTGGATATCGCTCAGGTGGACGAGGCGATACCCGGCGAACGCGGGCGCGAGGCGGGGCAGGATCAGCGTCTGCCGCGCGATGTCGAGCCAGCGCGGCTCGACCTGCGAGCTATAGGCGAGCCCGCCCGCCCCGACGGCGGTCGTCGCCAGCGCCGAGCCGACGGTCAGCCGCACGAATGCGCGCCGGGAGAGTCGTCGCGCGGGCGGCTGCACGCCATCGCCCGGCTCGCTACCCTGCCCATCCATCAGTAGAACATGCCGATCGCCAGCGTCAACGTCAAAATGAGACCGCACGCCGTGCCGATGGCGAGCGCCGCCACCACGGCCAGGACGAAACGCGGGGGAAAGTGTGCGCCGTCACGCATCCATAAACCTCGCTCATACGATCGCTCGGGCCGCTCCCTGTACGCGATCCCGCTAAGAAAACACCGCGGCGCATCGGGATGGGACACCCATACGGCCAGCCGCCGCACGCCGACAGTGCCAGGGCGCGGCTGTAGCCAGCGCGCAACTGTCTATTGAAGAGTATGTCGGCGGCACCGCGCGCGCGTCTATAGCGTAGATGGTGATCGGCGTGGTGGACTTTCGTCCCGGCGGCCGGCACGGCCTCGCCACGTTCGGCGGCGAAGCGGGCGGCGGTATACTTGCATGGCGTGGCCGGGCGGCGAGACACAGGAGGGACGATGCAGGAACAATCGCGCGATCTGGCGAAACGGACGGCGCTGGCGACCCTGCCGTGGGCGGCAGGGCTCGCGGCGATCCTGACGTTCACCGGGATCATCCCCTGCTGCAATTTCCTGGTCTTCCCGCTCGCGGCGCTGGGCCTGGGCTATCTGCTCACCACACGTCTCGACCACTCCCCCACCCCCGAGGCGAAGCAATCGTCCGCGCTGACGATCGGGCTGACGATCGGCGCGATCGCCACAGTCGCCGCGACGATCGCCGCGTTGATCACCCAAGGCATCACCCTCGGCTTCGTCGCCCTGCTCGGCCTGACCAGCAGCCGATCCTCCCTCGATTTGCTAGCGAGCAGCCTCGGTGTCGGCGTCTCCCTGCTCATCAACCTGATCGTCACGGTCGTCGGCGGCCTGCTCTTCGGGGCGCTCTTCGGCATCCTCGGCAGCTACCTCGCCTTCGACCGACAGCGGCGGCCCGAAGCGTACTACTGATGGCACGGGGCGGGGATGTTGGCCTCTCTCAGTACCCCCCCGGGCGCCGACCCTGCCACGGCCCGTCCCGCTCGACCACGCGCCCCGCTTGCAACACGCGCAGTTCGTCCCACGGTCGCCCGATCAATTGCGTCGCCAGCGGCAGTCCGTCCGTCGTCAGGCCGGAGGGGACGACGATCGCCGGCCAGCCGAGGCAGTTGAAGGGGTGTGAGTACCGGGTGTTGCTGCTCGGGTCGCCGAGCGCGGGCGCGCCATAGGCAAGCGCCGGGGACGAGAGGAGGTCGAAGCGCTCCCACAGCTGATCGCAGCGTGCCCGCAGGACCGCGCGCGTCTGCTGCGCCCGCACGTAGTCGTTCGGCCCGTAGGCGTAGGAGACGAGCAGGCGATAACGCGGGAACGCACCGAGATCGAGCGGGCGCTCGCGCAGGCTCCGCTCGTGGTACGCCGTCGCCTCCATGCCGATCAGCGGCGAGCCGACGACGCGCAACGCCTCCAATTCCGGCAGCGCGATGTCGACGATCTCGGCCCCCGCAGCGGCCAGGGCGCGCAAGCCCGCCTCCCACGCCGCGACCGCCTCCGCGCCGGGAGCGCCGAGCGGCGAGCCGTCGTCGCGGATCGCGCCGATCCGCAGCCCGTGCATGTTCGCCGGGGCATCGAGGTCGCGCGTGAAGTCGGGCACCGGGCCACGCCGGGTGCGGCGGTCGGCGGGATCATACCCGGCCAGCAGATTGAGAACGAGCGCGGCATCGCGCACGGAGCGGGTCATCGGGCCGAGGTGATCGAGCGACCAGGAGAGGGTGACCGCCCCGGCCAGGCTGACCCGCCCGAAGGTCGGCTTGAGGCCGACGATCCCGCAGAGGGCGCTGGGGGTGCGGATCGAGCAGCCGGTGTCCGAGCCAAGCGCGCCGTAGGCCAGCCCCGCCGCGACCGCCGCCGCCGAGCCGCTGCTCGAACCGCCGGTATCGCGCTCCAGGTTCCAGGGATTGTGCGTGGAGCCGTAATGGACGTTCAGCGAGGAGGGGCTGTAGGCGAACTCGCTCATCCGCGTCTTGCCGATCAGCACCGCGCCCGCCTCCTTCAAGCGCCGTACCGCCGCCGCATCCTCGGTGGGGATCCAGTCGGCCAGGATCTTCGAACCCGCCGTCGTGGGGATCCCGGCGGTCGCCAGCAGATCCTTGATCGCGAAGGGGACGCCGTGGAAGGGGCCGCGATAGCACCCCGCCGCGATCTCCGCCTCCGCCTCCCGCGCGGCCGCACGTGCCTCGTCGGCCAGGACGAGCTGGTAGGCGTTCAGCGCGGGGTCGTACGCGGCGATCCGCGTCAGCATCAGCTCGGTCAGTTCGGTCGGGGTGACGGTCCCCGCCGCGATCGCCGCCGCCACGGCGTGCAGCGGCGCGAACGGGTCGCGCGGATCGCCCCCGTCGCTCTCTGGCGCGGCGGCGGAGCCGAGCGCGGCGATCGTGTCGGGCGCGCTGACGTCCGCCCAGTCCTTGAGATCGTCCGGGAGGGTGTCGGGGGGCGTCTGCGCGACGAGGGCGGCGAAGGCGTCGACGTTCCCCAGGAACGGCCCGGCGACGATCAGCGCCACATCATCGTCGGTGAGGGTGATCCCGGCGCGCGCCGCGTTGGCGCGCAGCCGTGTCAGCGTCCCGTCGTTCACGACCGCATCGGCCATCTTGCCACCTCCCATTACGTGCGCCCACACCGACCGCCGCCGCCCTCTCTACGAGCAGGATGAGCGGGCGACGCGAGAACGACGCGCGACGTCGTTCCCCTGCGGCGGGGCGAGTCCGTCTTTCCGCTATGCGGCGTCGCTATCGGGCCGACGCCCACCGCGCATTATGCCCGATCGCGCCCGATCGCGCGCCGATCGCCGCCCGGCAGCTGTGCTACACTTCGGGTGAGAACTGTACGTACTTCGCCTATGGAAGAGACAGGCCCACGATGCCGATCACCCTCCTCCCCCCCGATCTCGTCGGACAGATCGCCGCCGGCGAGGTGGTGGAACGCCCCGCCTCCGCCGTTAAGGAGCTGTTGGAAAACGCGCTCGATGCGGGCGCGCGCCGGATCGCGATCGAGGTGCGCGCCGGTGGGCGCGATCTCCTCAAGGTCACCGACGATGGCGGCGGCATCCCGCGCGATGAATTGCTCCTCGCGCTGCAACAGCATGCCACCAGCAAGCTCCGCTCGGCGGACGAGTTGGCGAGCATCGCCACCCTCGGCTTTCGCGGCGAGGCGCTCGGCTCGCTCGCGGCGGTGGCGCAGGTGACGGTCGTCAGCCGTCCCCCCGATGCGCCGAGCGGCTACGAGATCGTCGGGCACGGGGCCGGACGCAGCACGCCGCGCGCCCTCGCCGCACCGCCCGGCACCACGATCAGCGTGCGCGAATTGTTCGTCAATGTCCCCGCCCGCCTCAAGTTCCTCCGCGCGGCGGCGACGGAGCACGGGGTGATCAATCGGATCGTCACCGCCTACGCCCTCGCCCGCCCCGATGTCCGCTTCGAGCTGAGCATCGACGGGCGGCGAACGCTGGCGACCGACGGGGCCGGCGACCGCCTGAACACGATCGTCGGCATCCACGGCGCGGAGGTCGCGGCGCAGATGCTGCCGCTCGATCCCGAGGTCGCGGAGGTGCCGGATGTGCGCGTCAGCGGCTACGTCAGCGCGCCCGCCCTCAACCGCGCCCACCGCCAGGGGATTTTGCTCTTCGTCAATGGGCGGTGGATCCAGAACCGGGCGCTCGGTTTCGCGCTGGAGGAGGCGTACCATAGCCTGCTGATGATCGGGCGGCACCCGCTGGCGATCGTGGACATCGCCCTGCCGCTGGAACTGGTCGATGTCAACGTGCATCCGACCAAGAGCGAGGTGCGCTTCTTCGATGAGCGCGCCATCTGCCGCGCCCTCAGCCGCACCACCCGCGCCGCCATCCTGGAGCACGGGCGCACCGCCATCCCCGACTTCACCCTGACCAGCCCCGTCTACGACGAACCGGCGATCCAGGGGCGTTTCGACGCCGGACAGAATCTCCGCTGGCCCGATCCCGGCACCGGCACGACGGCCCCGTTCCCGACCGGGCACGCCGCCGGGGCCGAGCGCATCGCGATCGCGCCGCTGCCGGAGCGCGACGGCCTCCCCGCGACGACCCTGGCCCGCCTCCCCCAGCCGCCGCCCGCCCCCGCCGCGCCGCGCCCGACCCCGGAGCGCCCGATCGGCAAGCTGCCGCCGTTGCGGGTGCTCGGCCAGGTGGGGGCCTCCTATATCATCGCCGAGGGGCCGGAAGGGGTCTTCCTGATCGACCAGCACGCCGCGCACGAGCGGATCCTGCTCGATCAGCTCCTGGCCGGGGCCGAGCACGCAACCCCCGAGAGTCAGCTCCTGTTAGAGCCGTTGCTGCTCGATCTGACCCCGCCGCAGATCGAGGCAATCGAGACCGCCGCCGCCGATCTGGCGGCGATCGGTTTCGCCCTCGAACCGTTCGGCGCGCGTGCCTGGGCGGTGCGCGCGGTCCCGGCCCCGCTCGCCGCGCCGCGCACGCGCAATCTCGGCGAGACGATCGTCGCGATCCTCGAAGAGGCGGCACAGGGGGGACAGGGCATGAGCTGGCTCGAACGCCTCGCCGGGACGACCGCCTGCCACAGCGCGATCCGCGCCAATCAACCGCTCACGATGGAAGAGATGCGCGCACTCGTCGGCCAACTCGAGCGGACGACCCTGCCGCGCACCTGCGCGCACGGTCGCCCGACCATGCTCCAGGTCGAATTGGGCACATTAGAACGACAATTTGGTCGCCACAGTTAACAACGAATGTCTACATATACAGTCATAACGCACGTCTTGGTACTTTTGGTCCAGAGTATACCGACAACACCGCGCGTATATCTGTCATCAATTAGTACTATTCTCCCACCGAAAAGAGTGTTCCCCCCGCTGTGCCATTACGTATCCTCTTATCAGAAGGGGAAATCGGTGTGACGACAACGGGTGGAGAGAAGCGGGTGAGTGCCGGTCCGACCCCACAATTCGCCGACCATCCGCGCATCACGGCGCTCGTGGCTGCGTGGCTATCCGCCCTCGCGGAGACCGAACCGGCACCCGCAATCACGCCCGAATGGCCCGCGCGACTCACCCCGATCGCGCGCGATCTCATCGCCCAGCTCGATGACAGCACCATGCTGCCCGAAGTTGCCTGGGCGAGCGGCTCCGCCCTCGCGGACCTTTGCGGGCCGCATCCGCGAACCCTCGGCGCGCTCAGTGCCGCGCTGATCGCGTGCCTGAGTGAGCTGCCAGGATTTGCCGCACAACTCCCCGCCCTCCTCGGCTATCTCGCCACCGGATTCATCACCCCGCGCGCCAGTATCTTCACCTGTAGGCGCATATTGCAGAACGATCGGCAACAGCCGAGCAGTCCACCCTCCCTGCTGAATGACGTCAGCGACATCCCAAGTGTCATGTGGATCACCGATCGCGAGTTGCGCCCGATTTCGATCGACGGCGGGATGGCGACGTTTCTTGCACCCCTCTTACACGGACAAGCGGTGCAGTAACACGCGCGCGCGCTCGACGAGGCGATCCCGATCGAGGCGATTCGCAAAGCCCATCTGCGGGCCTACGCCGGTACGCCGACACAATTCCGTGTCCTGATCGGCGGACATATCTACCGGGGTTGGGTGAAACCGCTCCGTGATCGCGACGGCGAGGTCTCCGGCTGTGCCGGGGTCGCGCTCGACATCAGCCTGAATTTGCCCGCCGCCCCCCCCACCGCCGACAAGGGGCCGTGGTATCAGGAATTGATAGAGACGATCGAAGGTGTCGTCTGGGAAGCGGACCTCGAGGACAGTCGCTACACGTATGTCAGCCCGCGCGCCGTGACGCTGCTCGGCTATCCGCTCGATCGGTGGCTCACCGAAAAGAACTTCTGGCTCGAGACCGCACACCCGGATGACGCGGACAAGATCCGCGAGGAGTTGACGCGCCCAGGTGACCTCAAGCCGACGTACCAGATCGAGTACCGGGCGCGCGCTGCGGACGGTCGGTGGGTCTGGCTCTGCAATGGCTTCACGGTCATCCGTGAAGCGGGCCAGCCGTTGCGCGCACGCGGCGTGATCATGGATGTGACGCCGTATAAGGAAGCGGAGCAGGCGCTCCGTGAGAGCGAGGAGCGCTTCCGCGCGGTTTTCGACAGCGCCGGAATCGGCATCGCGCTGATCGACGCCGATGGTAACCTGACCCTCAGCAATACCCCCCTCCAACGGATGCTCGGGCGCGGCGCGGCGGAGTTACACGGGCGCAGCCTGACCTCACTCTCCCACCCGGACGACATGTGGATCAGTCGGCCCCTCTTCGATGCCCTCGTCCGTGGCGAGCGGGATTCTTTCCACCAGGAGAAGCGGTATCTGCATAAGAACGGACAGATCGTCTGGGCAAATCTCGTCACGACCGCGATGCGCGAAGCGGGGGGCGACCGGCCCGAAATCATTTGTATCGTCGCGGATGCCACCGCTCGCAAGCAGATCGAGACGCAACTCCAGCATCAACTGGGGCTGACGCAGGCGATCATCGCCAGCTTTCGCGGCGGGCTCTGCGCCCTCGATCGCGAGGGAAGGGCGACCTACATCAACCCCGCCGCCGAGCAGATCCTCGGTTGGCGCGAGGACGAACTCCTGGGTGCCCCCCTCCTCGACATCCTCGTGCCCGGCGATCGTGGTCGAGACCACACCTCCTGGCGCGCGGCGACACAGCGCGGCCAGACCATCGCCATCGATGAGGCCCAGTTCGTCAAGCGCGACGGCACCCTGTTCCCGGTCGGGTACACCCTCTCGCCGATCGTCGAGGAGCATGGCGTGAGGGGGGCGGTGCTCGCCTTCCGCGAACTCACCGAGCAGAAGCGCCTCCAGGCCGAGCTGGCCACGGTGAATCGCCTCGTCGCGGAAAGCCGCGAGGACGCGCAGCAGCACCTCGCGCGCGAACTGCACGATGGCGCAATCCAACTCCTGATCGGGATCAGCTACCAGATGGGGCGCCGCCTCGCGACCGTCCCCGATCAGGAGATGCGGGAGATGCGGCAATCGGTGTTGGATGTGGTGGTGCAGTTGCGCGGCCTCCTCGGTGAACTCCGCCCGGCGGAGTTGGAGGAGTTGGGCCTCGCCACCGCATTGGAGGGCTACGTGGCGCGCTTACAACGGGAGGCGGGGCCGGAAGCGCCGGAGATCGCGCTCAACATCGTCGAGGATTCGCACGCTATCCCGCTCCCGACGGCGCGCTGTATCTTCCGCGTGGCGCAGGAAGGGCTCCGCAACACCCTCCGCCATGCCCGCGCGCAGCGGATCGATGTCGAGTTGCGCGTCGGAACGGAGGAGGCGACGCTCACGATCCGCGACGACGGCACCGGCTTCAATGTCCCCTCCTCGCTCTCCGCGCTCACCCGCTCCAATCACTTCGGCCTGGTCGGCATGGCGGAGCGGGTCGCGCTGGCGAACGGCCAATTATCGATTCGCTCGCAACTCGGGCATGGCACGGCGATCTTCCTGCGCCTGCCCACAACTACGGGAGTCACAGCGATGCCGAAGCCGCACGCCGAAGCGCCCCCCACGCCACGCTTCAACACGAACCTGGCGTAAGCCGCATGATGAGCGCAAACGTAGGCCCACGACACGAAGGAGCAACGAAGCACCATGAGCGCACCGATACGGGTCATCCTCGCCGACGATCATCCGCTCGTCCGGGCGGGTATCCGCAGCGTCCTGGCGCTGCACGAGCAGATTGCGCTCGTGGGGGAGTCCGCCGATGGACCGACGACCTTACGGCTCTGTAACGAGCACCAGCCCGAGATCGTCCTGCTCGATCTCAACATGCCCGAGTCGCCCCCCGCCACAACCGTGGCGCGCTTACGGGCCGAATGCCCCGACACCCAGATCATCATCCTCAGCGCCTACGACGACGACGCCTTCGTGCGCGGGCTGACCGCCGCCGGGATCGCGGGATACATCCTCAAGGATGAGGCGCTGGAAGTCGTCGGACGCGCGATCGAGAGTGTGGCGCGCGGCGATACCTGGTTCAGCCGCAATATCGTCGTCAAACTCGCCGCCCCGATCGCCGCCATACCGCGCGGCAGCAACGCCCCGCGCCTGACGAACCGCGAACGCCAACTCCTCGTGCTGCTGTTGGAGGGGCACGACGCCCGTCAGATCGCCACGTCGCTCAGCCTCGGCGAGCAGACGGTCCGTAACTATCTGAGTCGGCTGTACGACAAGCTGAACGTCAATTCCCGCGCCGAAGCGATCTGCTGGGCGCGGGACAACAACTTCGTCGCTGCCTGAACGAACCCTGCTCGCCGGACCGGCCAGTCCAGCGGTCGCGCTATCACAGTCGACGCACCGGCGCGCCACCAGGGAAATGTCCGCGCATAGATGTGATACGGACCCTCTATGAACATTGCCTGCGCGCGAGGGCGGGGCTGCTGACGGTTGTCAGCAGCCCCGCCCTCGCGCGTACGTTCGCATAGCCCGAACCACCGAGACCTTATTCCTGCCCGTACACCTATACCCATTTCTGTACCTAAGGAAAATACCCGAAAACTGATTATGCCTGTCACTACTTCTGACCTTCCCGACAGGGTTCAATAGCAGCACATGGTGGGAGATTGGCTCCCATCCGCACGCCTATTGTCCGCAAGATCCGCATCTCGCCACATCGCCGTGACGAAGCGGGTGCCGACCAGGGAGGTGTCAAGACCGAGTGAGCAGCAAAAAACGCGAACGGTACTTCCCAATCGTCCGCTCGAGCATGAAGGAGATCACAATGTCTGCACTGTCCATGGTAGACCCGCGACGCGGCCTCGCTCGTTTTCTCGCGATCCTGATGGTGGCCCTGCTGGCGAGTGGCCTCGCCCTCACCACCTTTCCCGCACGGCAGGTCGCTGCGGCGGCACCGATCGTCGGCTGCGGGAATACCGGCAATGCCTACGCGCTCGACACGGCGAGCACGGCGTTGAATCTCGTCAAAGTCGCCAATGTCAACTTACCCCCGGGCGGCTCAGCGACCGCCGCCGCCGTCAATGTCACCGCAGCGGGGCTGCTCGGTGTGCAGGCGACGATCGTTCCCTCGACGAGCAACGTCGCCCTCACGCCGACCCAATCGATCGTCACCAGCACCGCCGCGGTGACAAACCTCGGCCTGAACGCGCTCCTGCTCGTCGGGGTCAACCTCACGACGTTGAACACCACGGCCACAAGTTCCTCGAACGGCATCACGCGCATCAATAGCGGCGACACCGTCATCACCGGCTTCACCATCGGCGGTAGTCCCGTCAGCGCGGGCAATATCCTCTCCGGCGGCATCGATGCGAACGGTAATGTTCAGGTGGACACGAGGATCCGCGTGATGAGCGGTATCGTTGAGGTCGGCGAGATCGTCCTCAACGAGCAGATCACCAACGGTGATGGGAGCCTGACCGTCAACGGCCTGCATCTCACGCTGCTGAGTGCGCTAGGAGCGAATCTTGGTGAGATCATCGTCGGCTCGGCGACGGCGCGGGCGACCGGTCCCTGCCCTGCCCCCACGATCGGCACCGTCACGCCCCCATCCGGCCCGACGGTCGGCGGCACCGACCTGACGATCACCGGCACCGGCTTCCAGACCGGCGCGACCGTGAGCGTCGGCGGCACCCCGGCAACGAACGTGGTGGTCGTGAGCGACACGCTGATCACCGCCACCACCCCGGCGCACACCCCCGCAGGGTCCGTCAACGTCATCGTCACCAACCCCGATACGCAGTCCGCCACGAAGACTAACGGCTACGCCTACCTGGCGGCGGCACCGACGATCGGGAGTATCGCGCCGACATCCGGCCCGACGGTCGGCGGCACGAGCGTCACCATCACCGGGACCGGCTTCCAGCCCGGCGCGACCGTCTCCTTCGGTGGCAATCCCGCGACCGTCACCAGCAACACCCCCACCCAGATCGTCGCCACCACCCCGGCACACGCCGTCGGGACGGTCGACGTGATCGTCACCAACCCCGATAGCCAGGGTGCAACAGCGCCGAATGCCTTCACTTTTGTCGCGGCGAACCCGACGCCGAGCACGAACCCGACACCAAGCACGAACCCGACGCCGAGCAATCCGTCGGTCGATCCGAACACGCCGCCGAGCCTGACCGGTCTCTTCCTGGTCGGCACGGGCCTCGTACCTCCCGGCAGCGGTCGCGTCACCTTCCTCGCCACCATCCAGGACAATATGGCCCTGGCCGGTGTCCAGGCGTCCGGCAACCCGGCCGGCCCCTGGCAGATGGTCATCGATGTCAGCGGCTCCGGGGCTGGCCCCTTCCGCGTGGACGGTGGCTTCGACACCACCAACCCGGCCTTCGGCGGCTCCACGACCACCGGGACCAAGACCGTCTACCTCCGCGCGGTGGACATGGCCGGCACCGCCGGCCCGACCCAGACCCTGACGATCTCCTACACCGGCACCACCGACACCTTCTCCGACATCGCCAACCCGAACACGGTCCGGGCGGCGGCGATCTACGCCCTCGCGGCGCGCGGCATCATCCGCGGCTACGGCGATGGCACAGTCGGCCCGAACGATCCGACCCTGCGCGCACAGCTGGCGGCGGTCATCTCCCGTGGCATGGGCTGGGGTGCGGAGAATCATGGCAACGGCTTCCCGGACAAGGGGCCGGTCGACGACGAGTTGTGGCGGCAGGTCGGGAACCTCGACTTCCACCGCGTGGCCCGTGGCTACACCGACACCGCCACCTGCGCCGCCGTGGGCACCACCGCCCCCTGCTACATCCCGCTCGATCAGGTGACGAACATCCAGACGATCTCCTTCATCACCCGCGCGATGGTGGAACTCGGCTACTGGACCGCCCAGGCCGACGATGACGCCTCGCTCTACCCGAACATCACCGCCGCTTCAGGGCATCGCCAGGACGTCATCACCTACTATCGCTACCTCGGCGCGGTCTACAAGACCGACCCACACGCCGACTGGGCCACCTTCGAGGAACCCGCCTCGCGCGGCGACTTCGCGGTCTACCTCTGGCAGTCGGTCCAGTGGCGCGAGAACACCGCCAACTGGGGCATCGCCCCCCGCGTCGCCCCGGCCCGCTGACGGACGCAGCGGGCGCGGCGAGAGTGCCGCGACCGCCACCACAATGGAGGATGATCGCCGGGGGCGGGCCAGTGTGGCCCGCCCCCTTCGGCGTGCCGAAGGGGCGTCGCGCGATGGGCCGCCGTACGATACTCCGGGTCGAGTTGGATACCTCGAACGAGAGTTTGGTTGCCACAGCTAGCGCGCCGCCCACTCCCCTGCCACACGAAGGGACAGATCAGCGTGCTCCTTGCTCAGGTCGTATCTCTGTACGAGCAGCGAGAGCGTCGAGCCACGCCTTGTCCTCGACACGAAGCAGCACCGGGTTGAATAGCTGCGCGAGGCAAAAGAGCGCGATGACAGCCCCGCAGCCGATGATGACTACCTTGGCACCGAAGGTTCCGCCGAATGTCCCCGCGATCGCGGAGGCGAGCGGGAGGGTGCATTGCGCGATGAGCCGTCGCACCGCGAAGACGCGCCCTTGCATCGCACGCGGCGTCTGCGTCTGCCAGATGGTCTGCGAGTGGGCATTCAGGATCGGATGCCCGAATGCGAAGATGAACAGCATCGCCACGCTCAGGTAGAGGAACGATGACAGCCCGAGGACGACCGTTGCCACGCCACCCAGGAACATCGGGACGACGACGCCGTAGACACGGCGAGATTTCAAGCCGCCCCAGCCGCTGACGATAATCCCGCCCGCGACCCCTCCAACACCGAGCGCGGTGCTGAGGGTCGCCAGGGCCGATTCGTAGCCGAAACCCCGCGCCGTCCAGTCGGCGGCGAGGGTGAACTTGACCAGCAGGGGGAGCAGGATGACGACAGGAGTGCCGGTCAGATTGGCGACGGCGAAGGTGCCGAGCAGCCACAGCAACGGGCGGCGTCGCCAGATGTAGACGAACCCGACCCGCACATCGTCCCACAGTCCCAGGGGCATCCGCTCGCTCGTCGCGTTGGGGAGCGGCGAGGGGATGGCGAGGAAGAGCAGCACCGTCGCCGTCGCGAAGAAGGTGAGGCCGTCGAGGGCGATGGCGAAGGCCATGCCGTCCGTGAAGCGCCCGATAGCCGCGCCGAGGCCGTCCGGCATGGTTCCCTGGCGGGCCAGGGCCGGAAGCGCGATCAGGGCGGCGGCGAGCGCGGGCGCGAAGAGGAACGAGAAGTTTTGCATCGTCTGCATCATGCCGTTGGCGCGGGGTAACAGCCGTTCCGGGACCAGCATCGCATACGAGGTATCGAAGGCCGCGTAGTGCAGGGACTCCGCCGCCGAATAGCAGGCCAGCAGGGCGAGCAACAGCCAGAGTTGCAGCGTCCCCGTCGCCAGGGCCGCCGCCAGGATGAGGCAGAGGCCACCATTCGTCACACCGGCGGCGAGCATGGTGCGCCGACGGTCATGCCGGTCCACCCACGCCCCGGCGAGGGGCGCGCCGAAGACGGCGGGCAGCGCGTAGGCCAGCGTTGTCGCGGCGAGCGCAAACGCCAGCGCGGCGTGCTGCTCCGGTCGCGCGTAAAGTACCTGGGCGAGCCAAATGTTCGCCGCGAAGAGCGTCAGCGCGCTCCCGATGAGCGAGAAGGATTGCGAGGCCCACAGAACGACGAAAGTGCGGAAGCCGTGCTCGGGTGGCAAATACGCCACGGCAGCACGTTCCTCGACGGGCGACATTACCAACCCCCTCCGCCGAGCCGCCTCTTACAAGCAGGACATTGTTATTTCGAGAACGATAACACGAGGGGGCGGAGATAGCCATCCCGAGGAGCGGTAGCAAGGTTACCCGTACAACTTGGATCGGTTATCGATACGCGCCGAGCGACGTAGAGCGGTAGGGAAGCAGGGTTTTCAGCGACCCCGCTTCGCCTCGTAAGTGAACCACACATCACGAAACTTCAGATCGTAGTTCTCGCGGATCGCCGCCAGCACTTCCGGCGTCCAGATGGCGTCGCGCGGGTTCGCGGGGAGGATCACCAGGGCGAAGCGCCGCGCCCGCAGATCGTCGAGCAGTTGCCGCTGATCCCAACGTCCGGCGCGCGCGAGCGCCGCCATCGCCTGCGGATCGTCGTATGGCACCCCTTTCCCGGCCAGGATGTTCAGCCCGATCTCCTCGGAAAGGATCTCGCCGGGGGTGTTGCGGATATTGGTCACGATCAGGTCGAGTTGGCGGCGGGTCTGCGGGGACGGATCGGCCAACTCCGCAGCGTACCACGTATCCGGGGTCCAGCCGGTGACGAGCTGCGCCGTGAGTAAGGCCGCGAGCGGCCACGCGATGAGCGCCGTCCGCCGCGAGCCGTCCAGCGCCACGGCGAGCGCGCTGCCGACGGCCAACGCGCTCGCCGCCGCCAGCTCGATCAGGTGATCGTGATCGGCCCCCTCGACGCCGATCGTCGCGACGAACGCGAGCGCGCAGACGAGGTAGAACGGGGCGATGCTGGCGCGGCGCAGCCCGACGAGCGCCAGCGCCCCGACGACTGCCGCCGCCAGGGTGGGCCAGAAGTCGCGCAGGAAGAGCGCGCCGAAGTTGAGGACGAGCTGCACCTCCCAGCGCAAGCGCCGGTCGGCCACGATGTGCCGGAAGAACTCTCCGCCCGTCAGTGCCGTCAGCACGGCGAAGGGGAGCAACCCGCCGATCGCCCCGACGACCACGAAGCGGAGGGCCGGACGCCAGCCCGCCCAGCAGAGGAGGAAAAGGGTCGCGGCGAGCGGTGCGGCGAGGGTCGTCTGCTTGGTGAAATACGCGGCGATGAACGGGACGAGCGCCCACAGATAAGCGCCGCGCGGCGAACGCCACGAGCGCTGCACGATCAGCAGCCCGAGCAGCGCCAGCGCCAGCGCCGGGATCGTCGGCTTCACCCGCACCGCCCAGATGATCCCCGGCGTGAAGGTCGCCAACCCGATGATCCCCACGAACCCGCCCAGGAGTCCGGCGCGACGCGGTGCGGCCTGCCAGCTCAACGCCCCGACCGTCGCCAGCAGCGTCAGCCACGCGCCGAGCGCGATCAAGCGTCCCCCGGTGTAGATGGTGTTGGAGAGGCGCAACGTCGCCGCGACCGCCGCGAAGTAGAGCGGCGTGTACGGCCCGGAGACGAAGCCGTGACGGTCCAGCCCATTGGCGACGTAGATGCTCTCCCCGCGCGCCAGCTTGCTCGCTTCCCAGACCATCAGGCTCTCCGAGCCTTGCATCGGGTAGGGCCAGCGGAGCATCGTCGCCCAGAACGCGAGGATGCTTGGCACGGCGTGGACCAGCACGACGAGCGTGATCGCCGCGATCAGCAGGGGGGGCAGCGCGCGAACGAGCCGCCCCTCCCACCCCGCCGCATCTGCCGCGTCGGGCAGTTCCTGCGCTGTTGCCGCGCGCTTCATCGGCGCACCGTCGCGGTCGCCTGCGCCCCCGCCGCCAGCGCCGGGAACGCCACCTGCCCCGGTGCGAGGGTCTGTACACCTGTGCCGGTCGTCACGCCCGACCCCGACAGGCCGATGGTGAGGCCATCGAGCGCGCGCCCGGTCCCGTTCGTCACGCTGAGTCGCGTCCCCCCGGCCAGCGGCAGCGCCACCAGATCGACGGTGCGCGTCGCGGTGCTGTAGGTGGCGATCTCCGTCACTGGGGCGATCCAGAGGCCCTGGTCGCGCCGCGCGGCGGCGTAACCGACGACCCGCGTCCAGACCTCTCGCCCGCTTTGCTCCAGGCTCTCGTTCGGGTGATCCCAGAGGCTGTGGTAGCCCCGCACCGCCACCGTGACGTCGATACGCGCTAACGCCTCATTCTCCGCCGTCGCGTTCGAGGCGAGATAGAAGTCCGGGAAGGCGAGCAGGTTCGGGTCGCCGGCGATCCGATCGAGTTCGTAGGGGTGCCGCAGCGGCTGCTCGTTCGTCTGGTAGAGCCGCGTGAGGATCGTCATGCCGACCCGCTCGAAGACCGCCCAGAAGGGCGCATCGAGGCTGTTGCTGCTCGTCCAGGGAAAGGCGAACGAGCGCGCGGCGGGGAGGCCGAGCGCGGTCGCCGCGCGCTGCCAGAGGGCGAGGTCGGCGGCGAGTTGGTCGGGGGTGACGCCGCGCACGTAGAGATGGCCGAACGTGTGCGAGGCGATCTCGTGTCCCTCCGCCGCCAGCGCGCGCGTCTCCGAGGCGAAATACCACGCGGGGGACTGCGCCTCGGTCGTGCAGGGATCGTTCTCGTACCAGGGGTGCGTGCGCCACCAATCGCTCCCCCAGCCGTTGGCGGTGTTGGCATTGCGATAGATCGGGTCGCCGTTGAACTTCTGGCAGGCCGGATTCCCGTCGAGCAGGTCGTAGCCGGTCGCATAGAAGGTCGCCTTGATCCCGTAGCGCGCGAAGAGATCGGCCAGGAAGCGCGCGCCATCGCGCATCCGCTGCCCCTTGTCTACCGCATCGGACACCGAAGGGCCGCCATCCGCACCGAGGCCCACGCCGCCCGCCTCGCCCATATTGTCGCTGCGCGTGTGGATCAGGCCGCCCATCGCCGATTCCCAATCGAAGCTGAAGGCCAACGCCGCGCGGCGTCCGTCCGGGAACGGCTCCACGCGCACCCCCGCCGCCAGCGTCAATTGCGGCTCGCGCGCCGTCGCCGCGCCACCGAGCGTTTCGAGCCGCAGCCGTAGCCCCGCCGCACCGGGCGGTGCGGCGAAGGTGGCCTGCACACCGCCCGCCGGGTCGGACAGGACACTCTGCGTGGTGACGCTCGCGCGAGTCACGTCCTCCCAGGCGAAGGTCGCGCGCAGCGACCCCTCGCCGCCGAGGTGGAGGGCATAGACCTCGCCCGGTCGCACATCGAGCCACGGCCCGACCGCCACCGCGCCCGCTTCCAGGCGCAATGCGATCGGCGTCGCCTCGCCCTTGCCGCGCTCGAAGGTCCAGAGCGCGCGCGTGCCGCCGTCCGTGGCGAGCGCGAATGGCGCGGCATAGTTCGTCGCGGGGGGCGGATCGACGGCGACCGACGCGGCGCGGACCGTCAAAGCGCGGTTCGGCAACGGCGACGGAGGGAAGGCGAGCGCGCACGCCAGGAGGAGGGGCAGGAGGACGCGCGGCTGCGGGCGCAGGCCGCGCGCACCGACGACCAGCGCCACGAGCAGGATGACGAAGACGATCGCGAGCGCCAGCAGCGCCGCCGGGGACCACCAGCGGATCGGCAGTGCCAGTGCCGGAGCGCTCGCGAACCAACTCAGCGCGACCCCGCCGAGCGCCAGCAGCGCCCCGCCGCCGCGCATGACCGCGCGCGCGCGTCCCAATACCGCGCCACACCCCCAGACGAACGCGAACGCGCCGACGCCGAGCAGGAGCGTACCGAGGCTCGACGGGGTGACGAGGCCGCCCAGGCCGCGCGCGGCGGGGTCGGCAGCCGCGCGGAAGGCCAGTCGCCAGGGGTATCCGAAGGCGAGGGTCTGCCACGCCGCCAATGCCACGAAGCCGATTACGCCGCCAACGGCGAGCGTCAGGGCCGACAGGGGGCGGTGCCAGCGCACGAGCGCCACGACGGCCAGCACGACGAGGGCGAGCAGCGTGACCATTCCGACGAGGTAATCGAGCAGCGCGCACGCGCCGAGGAGCAGCCCTGCGCCGCACGCCGCCCCCCACCGCCCCGTCTCCGCCGCGCGCCGCCATAGCAGGGCGCTGCCGAGCGCGAGCACCGCGACCGCGAGGCCGGGAGTCGGCCCGACGCGGAGGGGGAAGAGCAACGCCGCGCCCCCGAGCGCCGCGAACGCGGCAAAGCGACGCGCCTCCGCCTCAGCCGCCCCCCCACGAACGGCCCGCCAGAGCAACGCCGCCGCCAGCGCGCCGAGCAGCGGCCCGAGCAAAACTGTCAGGAAGGCCGGTGCCTCCGGCCCGAGCAGCGGCGCGAGGACGACACCGAGCGCGTAGAACGGTACGACCGCCAGCGCCAGACCGGGCGGCGTGCTCTGGTAGTAGTGTCCGGCGGCGTAGGCGACGCCGGGCGGCGGCGCACCCGGCACCCCCGCCGTCGGCAGCAGCGCGTCGAGATAGCCATCGACCGTGAAACGGCCGTGCTCAACCAGATTGGCGGCGGTGATATAGCTCCCTGCGCCCGCGCCGCGCGGCAGTCCCGGCGTGCAGACGGCGTAGACGAGGAAGACGAGCAGGGGGAGGGCGCAGGCGACGAAGGCGCGACCGCCGAACCAGCGCCGCCACCCCGCCACCGCGCGCGAATCAGCGGCGGATACGGTAGATGACATAGCGCTCCTGACGCTCCTCCAGGGTGGCATTGGCGGCGAGCCATCCGCGCGTTTCGTCGGTCAGCCGACCGTCGGATTTGTTGTCGATGACGACCAGGTCGCTGCGCGCCATGCTCGCGCGCAGCGCCTCTTGCACGGCAGGACGCCACATGATCTGGTACGGATCGGTGGCCGGGGGCACGCGCAGCCGGGCGAAACGCTGCCCGAGGGAAAGCGACCCGATCCCCAGGCCCTGATAGATCAGGGAGCCGTAGCCATCCACGATGAAGCGGTTCTCGTCCAGGCGCGCCGGTCGCCGCGCCGCCCGATAAGGGATCTGCGCGTCGAGCGCGAAGACCGACCCGGTCGGGCCGACCGCGTCGCCCGCGTAGCGCCCGAGGATGGTGTAGAGGCGATCCGGCGCGGCGACGCGGTCGCTGCGCCACGCCGCAGGCGCGAGCCAGAGGCAGAGCACCCCCCCCGCCACCGCCAGGGCGACCCCGTAGCCGCGCGCGAACGGCCCCCCACGCAGGGCGCGCGCGATCGCCAGCGGCACGACCCCGGCGAGCAGCGCCAGGGGCAACGCCAGCGCCACGCCGTAATGGGCGTAATAGGAGCGCGCCCCGAAAAGCCCGAGCGCGACGAGCAGCGTCCAGGGGAGGAGGATCGTCCAGCCCGGCGTGGGGGTCGCGGGCGCGGAGAGCGAGGTCGCCCCCACCGCCGCCAGGGTCGGTTGCGCGCGTCCGGGTCCGACGGGCCGACTCTCGCGCAGATCCCCCTCGAAGGCGTCGAAGGGGAGGCGGCGCAGCGCCGAGGCGGCGGCATCACGCGCGGCGCGACGACGTTGCAGCCGCGCGGGCGCCCCGAGCATCGGAAGGGCCAGCGCGGCGAGGAGTCCGGCCAGGAGGAGGAGCGGCGCGGTGTCACGCAGCTGCGCCAGGCGCGCGCCGAGGTCGCGCAGGCCATCGGCGGGGCGCAAAAGCTGCATCCAGACGAATTGGCCGAGCGGGTCCGCGTCACGCAGCCAGAAGAGGTAGCCCGCGAGCGGCAGCACCAGGACGATGATGCCATTGACGATCGACACCAGGAAGCCTGGACGGCGGCGGATCAGGAGATCGACCGCGAAGGCCACCAGCACGAGCACGCCCTGCAACTTCACGCCACCAGCGGCCGCCCCGAAGAAGCCACCGAAGAAGAGCAGCGCCGGTGGCGGGCGCTGCCACTCGCGCGCCAGCACGTAGGCCAGCACGGCGAGCGCGGTGAGGAAGAGATACGGCCCCTCCAGCAGGACGTGCCGCCCGACCCAGAAGACCGAACCGGGATCGAGTGCCAGCAGCGCGCCGCTGACGCCGCCGCCGACAACGCCCCAGAGGCGCCAGCCGATTAGGAAGACGATGCCGACGGTGAGGGTGGCATAGAGGAGCGCCGCGTAGCGCAGCAGCATGAAGCTCGTCGGGCTGCCCCAGTTCGTGAAGTGGTAGGCGGTGGCGGGCGCGAGGAGCATCGGGCCGAGCGGCGGGTGGGCGAAGTAGAAGTCGCGGTACGGCTGTCGGCCCTCCACGAGCAACTGCGCCGCCGCCGCGTAGACCCCTTCGTCGTCGTACGGCGACTCGTCGAGGCCGACCGACTGCGGCCAGATCGTCGCGGCGCGCAACAGCCCGGCGCAGAGGATCACCGCGACGAAGAGCGCCGCCGCCGCCCAATCGACGAGCGCGCTCTCGCGCAGCCGCGCCCAGCGCCCGGCATCCGCCGCGCCCGACCCGGAGCGCATCACTCGCTCGCCGCGTGCGCGACGGCCACCGGGCGACCCGCCCCGGCAAGCGCGTCGGGCTCGACACGCGGGACCGGATTACGGAGCCAGAGGAGGAAGCCGGGGATGATGTTGGCGAAGTTGAGCCCCAGGATCAGGAAGGAGATCGCCACCGCCTGCCCGCCGTCGTAGCCGTAGCGCGCCAGGGCGGCGACCAGGACCGCGTCGCGCGTGCCGACCCCGCCGATCGAGATCAGCCCGGCCAGCGTTTGCAGCATCACCACGATCATGAAGTCGGCCAGCGGCAAGTTGACGCCGAGCGCGATGAAGCAGAGCCAGACGCGCCCCACGCTGACGATCCAGGAGGCCGCCGTCCAGCCGAGCGCGGGCAGGAGCTGGCGCGCATCGAGTTGCAGTTCTGTCAGCGACCGCAGCAACTCGATCCCCGCCAATCGCTCGCGGATCGGGCGCGGCGTCAGGCGGGCCAGGAAGGCGAGGAGCGGCGTCCGCCAGCGCTCGGTCACCACTGCCGCGATCATGAAGCAGACGAGCGCGAAGAGGATGATGACCAGGATGACACTCTGCCCGCCCCCGGCATAGGCGAAGAGGGCGAGGGCGCTGAGCGCGAAGAGGGCGACGAAATCGAAGAGCCGGTCGAGGATGCAACTGGTCAGCGCCGGGGCCAGCGCCGCCCCCTGCCGGTGCAGATACCACGCCTTGACGAAGTCGCCCGCCTGACCGGGGGTCGCCTGCCCCCACCAGATACCGATCGAGTAGAGGCGCAGCGCCTGGCCCGATCCGATCCGGGGCGTCCCCAACCCCTGCGCCAGCCCGGCCCAGCGCCACGCCTTGACCGCCAGGAAGGGGATCGTCGCCAGGAACGCCGGGATCAGCGGCCAGGGATCGGCCTCGCGCAGCGCCGCCCAGACCCGCCCCACGCCGACCGTCCGTAGGACGAAGGCGAAGAGGAGGATGCCGAGGATACGCGGCCCCCAGCGCTTCAGCCAGGAGACGAAGCCCCCCTTTGGCGCGTCTTGCTGCACCGGCGACACATCCGGCTCGTTGGCGCGCATCAGGCTCCCTTTCCCGGTCCGTTATTCATTCTCGACGCTCGAAACGATACGCGGCGATTTGCTCGGAGATCAAGCCTTGCAGGAAGATCAGCAGGGAAGTCACCGTCAGCAGCACCGTCGTATTGGTGATGTGGACCTGCGTGACGATGGTGTAGAGGCCATAGGCCGCGCCGATCACGAAGAGGAACGCGCTGATCGGGCTGAAAACCTTCAGCGGGCTGAAGAGGGTCATCATCCGCAGGATGATCGTGGCGAAGACGACGCCGTTCTGTAGCAGCTTCTGGCCGCTCGTCCCGCCGATCCGCTGGTGCGCGGCGATCGACACGAACTTCACGCTGTAGCCGGCCTTGATGAAGGCCATCGTGCTCGTCGTCGGATACGAGTAGCGGTTCGGCAGGAGGTGGACGAACTCCATGATGTGATCGCGCTTCATCGCGCGGAAGCCGGAGGTCAGGTCCAGCACCTCCATCCCGGTGAGGTACGACGCGAAGGAGTTGAGCGCCGCGTTCCCCCAGCCGCGCGTCCAGGTCGCGTTCGAGGCGCGCTTGCGGGCGGCGACGACCAGGTCGTACGCCCCGATCGGTTCGAGGATGCGCGGGAGATCGGCGGGATCGTGCTGCCCGTCCGCATCCAGCAACAGGACGACCTCGCCGCGCGCGGCCCGGATGCCGGCCTTCACCGCCGCGCCATTCCCCTTGTTGTAGGGCTGGCGAATCACCGTCGCGCCCGCGCCCTCAGCGAGATCGGCGGTGTTGTCGGCGGAGCCGTCGTCCACCACGATCAACTCGGCGTCGGGCAACTGCGCGCCCACCTTCGCCAGCACCGCCGCGATCGACGCACCCTCGTTGTAGGCGGGCATGATCACGCTCAGGCGATAGGGCGTGCGGATCACGACCGCGTCCACTTCGCTCGCGGGCAACGGTAGTGCAGCGACGACGGGCATCCGGTCGAGGATTTCGCTCATCTAGCCCCCCCTTTTCCATCGTGCCAGACCACGCCGCGACGCCGGTTGTGGCGGCGGCGCCCCCAGGCCGAGCGACGCAAGGTCGCGCGCGACCCCGCGCACCGTCGGCTCGTGCCCCGCCAGGCGCAATTCGGCCAGCGCGTCGGCGACGCCATCGAGCAGCGGATCGGGCGGCGGTGGGCCATCCTCTGCAACGTTCACCACCGGATGCTGGTTGCGCGGCGCGGCTGGGGACAGTATCGGACCGGCGGGCGACGCGATCGTCATCTCCTCCTCCGGTAACGCGAGCGGACGACCGATGAGCGGCGCGAGCACGTCGAGGTAGCCGGTCGCGGCGCGGGCCACGCTATGCTCCTCCGCGACGAACGCGCGCGCCGCCGCGCCGAGTCCCGCGCGCAGCGCCGCGTCGCGCGACAACGCGATCAGGTACTCCGCCAGCAACGGCTCCTCGATCCGCCCGACCGGGATCTTGATCGCGCAGCCAGATGGCACCTCGCTGAACGAGCCGGCGTCGCTGACGATCACCGGCAGCCCGGCCCCCATGATCCGCAGCAGGCTCGCCGAGGTCTCCCCGGCGGAAGGGTACCGCAGATTGATGCAACAATCCGCCGCCGCCAGCAGATCGTCGACCGTCTCCGGCGTCACGTAGCCGAGGCGGCGCACGCGGCCACCGAGGCCGAGGAAGCCGATCTGCCGCTCCAGGGTCGCGCCGAGGTTCGGTGCCTCGCTCCCGGCGATCACGAACTGCGCGTCGGGGCGCTCCATCGCCAGCCGCCTGAACGCGCGCAGGGCGACATCGAGCCGTTTGTAGGGGTTGACGTGCCCGTGCGAGACGACCAAGAAGGCGTCGGGCGCGACGCCGAGCCGCGCGCGCGCCACATCGCGATCCGGCAAGGTCGGCAGCGGCACGCCCATCGGCACGACCCGCACGTTGCTGCCGGGACGCAACCCGGCCAGGCGTGCGGCGCTCGCCGCGTTGTGGACGATGATCGCGGGCGCGGCGGCGAGGAGCGGCTCGACGAGCGGATAGTCGAAGAGGGTCGCGGGGGTCTTGCCACGCAACACCTCGCGCGCCAGCGCCTCGCCCGCCGCGCCATAGAGCGCGTGCAACTCTTCGACGTAGCCCTGCCGCTGCGCCCGCCCGCCATTAAAGGCCATCCAGAGTCGCAGGTGGTGCAGCACCACGTCGTGGAGGACGACCACGCCCGGCTCGCGGAGCGCCCGCGCGTACATGTAGGCATGGGCCGGGCTGTTGCCCATCTGGTAGATCGCCGCCGCGAAAGGCCGCGCGCGCGCCGTGCGGTCATACGCGCGCGCGGGCAGGATCGTCGCGCCCGCCGCCGTCAGCGCCGCCGCGTGCGTGGGAGTGTAGCCATCGACGATCACGGTCAGATCGAGCGCACGCGCCAGGGTCGGCAGCAGATCCTCGCTGTAATAGGAGATCCCCGATGCCACCGGACTCAGCGGGGTGAAACAGGCGACACGCGGCGGCGAAACGACGGAGGCCGGACACACGGCGGCACGCAGCGGCGCAGCGGTCGCCCCGACCGGCACCGTCCCTCCTGCTCCCCTATCCACGTCGCGCCGCTCGCCCACACCCGCCCAATTCAGTTACCCCACCGATCAACCGCCAGCAAGATTCATCCTTCGTCGGTCGTCCCTTCTCGCCCTCTGGCCCACTGGCTCACTTCGCCCACTCCCTACTGTCCCGTCAGTGTCGCCACGACCCGCTCCCAGGAGATGTCCGCCACTGCCGCGCACCCGACCAGGCCGAGGCGCTGTGCCATAGCGGCGTCGGCGTGCCAGCGATCGAGGATCGCCGCGATCGCCGACGGTTCGGGGGCCACCACCGCGCCATTCTCACCGTCGCGCACGAACTCGCGCGTCGCGCCGGAATCGGTCGCGGTCAGCACCGGCTTCCCGGCGGTGAACGCCTCCACCGTGGCGTAGCCGTAATCCTCATCGACCGGGGCATAGAAGACGGCGCGACAGGCATTGTACCGCGCCACCACCTCCGCGTCCGACACCGCCCCGAGGAAAGTCACCCGCTCGGCGACGCCGCGCTCCGCCGCGAGACGCCGCAATGCTCCCTCGTCCGGGCCGCTCCCGACGATCGTCGCGCGGACCGGCTGCCGTGTGTGCGCCAACGCCTCGATCAATAGGTCGACCCGCTTCGCCGCATCGAGGCGCGACACCGAGAGGATCGTCCCGTCATCGGCGGCGGGCGATGCGGTCGGACCGAGCCCGCGCAGGCGGATCGGCGGGTAGAGCGGCTCCGCGCGCAAGCCGTTGAAGCGTTCGAGGCGCGCGGTGATGTTGCGCGAGATGCCATAGCGGCGCTCGCACTCGCCGAGCCCGGCCTCGTCGATCGCCCGGATGCGCCGCCTGACCTCCCGATCATCGGGCGTGTTGGCGAAGTCGCTCAACGGCGTGCCGTACCAGTCGTACGCCTGCCGATGCTGATGCACCACCCAGGCGACCTTGCGCGGATGGCGGACCGCCCAGGTCGGGTACTTGGTGCAGATCACCAGATCGATCGGCACGCCGTTCGCCGCGGTCAGGTCAAGCAGACGCCAGGCGAGCGCGGTGCGGAGCAGCTGCTCTTTCGGGTACCACTTGAACGGGAGCGCGACGACCGCGACCTGATGCCCGTGCGCCGTCAACGCCTCGGCAAGGCCATCGACCAGCACCTCGGCCCCGCCGCGCACGAATGGCACCTGTGAGGCGCAGATGGCGATGTTCATGACGGGAAGTGGGCGGAGTGGGCGAGTGGGCCAGTCCCCTCAAAGGGGGAGCCGCTGGGCCAGAAGGGATGACGGACGCAAGGTAAAGGACGCGCCGCCTGATACTTAGCGTTTTGCATCGGTGGCCTTGGTGGTCGGGGGGGTGGGCGTCGCGCGCAATTCTTCGAGGGCGAGGCGCAGGCGCTCGTTTTCGGCGGCGATTTCATTGAGTGCGCGGACGGTCGCGGCATTGAAATCGTTCTGCTGATCGACGATCGGGTTGATGTACCAGCGCAGCAGGAGACGCACCGTCCGCTTCGTCAGCGCGATCCCGCGCCCCACCACCGGCAGATCCCAGAGGATCGGCGTATGCGCCGAGATGTGCGCGGCGTCCATCGCCTCGGTCAGCGCGCCGCGCGCCTCGGCGGGGGGCTCGTCGGGGCCATCGGGCACCAACCCTCCTCGCGCGCGGACGCGCCGCTTGATCGCCGCCAGGGTGGCCTCGATCTCTGCCGGTGAGAGTCGCCGCTCCCGCCCCAACACACTCATCGCGCCCGCTCTCCCGTCCCCATCGTAGCGATCCCTGTGGGCGCAGACTGTACCACAGCCCCCACGCCGCTCGCCGTAGCGCCCCCGAGCAGGTCGTCGTACAGCCGCGCGAAGGCCGCGAAGACGTGATCCCAGGTCATCCCGGCCAGCACCTTCGCCCGCCCACGCGCGCCGAACGCCCGCGCCAGCGTATGGTCGGTGAGCAACGTCCGCAGCGCCGTGGCGAGCGCGGGGACATCGGCGAACGGCACCAGCAAGCCATCCTCCCCGTCGGCGATCACGTCCGGCACACCGCCCGCCCGCGCGCCGATCACCGGCAGGCCGCAGCACCACGCCTCCAGATAGACGATCCCGAACGAATCGGTGCGCGATGGCAGGGCGAAGACGTCGGCGGCGGCGAGGAGATCGCGCTTCTCCTCGTCGCTGATGAAGCCGAGCAGGCGGCAGCGCGCACGGTCGGCCTCCGGCAGTGCCGCATGGAAACGGGTGAAATGCTCCAGCGCCGGACCGGCCAGCACGAGCGTCGCGTCGCTCCCCTCTTGCCAGAGACGTTGCAGCGCCGCCACGACGTGCGGCGTCCCCTTATCGTGCGCCATTGCCCCGATACAGGCGACGATCGGCCCGGCGATCCCGTGGCGTGCACGGAAGGCCACGCCGTCTCCACCGGTCACCGTCGCGGGGTCCACACCCGCCCCGACCAGATGGAGGCGTGCCTCGTCCACGCCGCAGGAGCGGAGGAACCGATACTCGCGCGGCGTCTGCGCGACGACCGCCGCCGCGCGCCGCAACGCCCCGATTTGGTGGCGCATCGAGTAATACTTCAACACCCGCCGATCGTCGTTCTCACCGAGATGCACGAAAGGCGTGATCACCAGCGGCACATCGCGCCGCCGCGCATACGCCTCCGCGTCGAGGATCAGCGATTCGAGGGCGATGTTGGCACTATGCACGAGATCGAAGCGGGCCGAGTCGTCGCGCAACGCCCGTCCCAACCCCGGCACCCACGGCGAGAGGTGCCCCGCCGCGCGCAGGATCGCCTCGTTGCCGGGGAGCGGCAGCGGCGAAAGGTGCGTCATCAGGCGGCGCGTGACCGGATAGCCGAGCCGCCAGAGGGGCGGTCGGCGCACCGCGAAGCGCCGTACCGCCACGCCGTTATGTCGCCTTGCCACGTCACCCCACGCGATCGTCCGCTTCCCCGCCGCCCAGAAGTGTTCGAGATCCCAGGCATTGGTGGTGTAGACGGTCACGTCATCGCCACGCGCCGCGAAACGCTCCGCGAGGGCCGCGAAGTAAAGTTCCGAGCCACCGATGAATGGATAGTAGCGCTGGATCAGGTGCAGCAACCGACGCGGCGACCGTGGCGTATTTCCTGGTGGAGTCACCGCCACGCCACCCGCCGCCCCTTCGTCTTTATCCGTCATGCCCCATCCGCCATCCGTCCCTCTCTGCGTCTCTGCGTCTCTGCGGTACCCCCCGTCCCACTCGTCACGGTGTCGGCGTCACCACCACCGGCGTGGCACCGAGGCGATCGATCGCGGCGCGCGCGGCACGCCCGGTGCTCCCCTCCGGCTGGAGTTCGCTGGCGCGCGCGAGATGGATGCGCGCCTCCTCCAGGCGGGGCGGATTCCAGCGCACATAGAGATTCCCGAGCGCGTATTCCGCGTCGGCGCTCTTGGGATCGATCGCGATCGCGCGCTGGTACTGGACCTCCGCGTCGAAGAGTTGGCCGTATGAGTAGAGCGCCTGCCCGAACGCGAGCCGCCAATCGACCCGATCGGGTTGCAACGCCACCGCGCGCTCGTACCAGCCGATCGCGCCGGGATAATCCCCCTGATTCTGCAAGGTGTTCGCCAAAACCAGCATCGCATCGGCGTCCTGCGGATTGGCGCGCACACGCGCCTCGTAGGTCGGCACGATGTTCGAACTCGCGGGCACGCCACCGAACGGCGTCGGGGTCGCGGTGCTGCCGAAGCCGAGCGGCAACACGGTCAGCAACGAACCCAGGACCAGCGTGATGACGATGACCAGCGCCACGATCGCGAAGATGACTTGCAGCCGATTGCCGCGTGGCTTCGGCGCGCTCGCGCGACGGGCCTGCGCGGGGCGCGGCGGGGTGGCGGGCCGGGCGCGCGGCACATCATCCGGGCGGCGCGGGCGGCGCGTTTCGTCGCGCTCGGTCCGCTTCGTCGGCTCAGCCATGCCCGCCCCCCGTGCGCGGCAGCGCATCGAGCGCCCGCCGCAACCGCACCTCGCTCACCTTCCCCTCGGCCAGGATCGTCTCCCCGGCGCAGATCACCGGGATCCGCTCGCCCCAACGCGCCGTCAGCTGCGGATCGTCGAGGATGTTGACCCATTCCGCGACGAGCCGCCCGCCGGACGCCGCCACGACACGCCCGACCGGCACCTTCGCCTTGTCGCAGAGGGAGCAGGCGGGCTTGCCGTAACAGGTCAGCACCAGCGGCGCGGCGGTGTCGCCGCGCCAGCGTGCGACCAGCGACCGCAGGGCAGCCCCGGCGAAACGCGGCGTGATCATGACGACCCTCCGGCGAAATAGCTGATCAGGAAGGCCGTCGCATCGTAGAGCCCGTGCGTGATGATCGCCGTCGTCGTATTCATGTACCGCCGCTCCAGCGCGAAGGTCGTACCGAGGACGAGGACGCCAAGCAGCGCGAACGAGGGGCCGTATTGCGTGTGCGCGACCCCGAAGAAGAGGGTCGTCAGCACGATCCCGAAGCGTGGCTGGATCGCCCCACGGAAGAGGAGTTCCTCGCCGATCCCGGCGGTGACGCCGAGGAGGAGCGCGATCGCCGGATTAGTGACATTACTCCCCATCGCGTTCAGCACCCGCTCCAGCTGCGCGTAACGCTCGGGCTGCACCAGCCGCCCGAGCGCATCGATCCCGGTCGAGAGGAGGAGCATCGGCACAACCAGCGCCACCGCGAGCGCCGCCTGCCGCCAGGCCGGGCGGACCAGGCCGAGCCGCCGCGCCGCCTCGCGCGGGCCGCGCACGACCCACAGTCCGACCAACGCGAACGCGATCCCGACGTATATCACGACGTTCACCAGCGAATCGGTCACGGTGATCTGGAGTTGATCGCCGATCGCATCGAGATCGACCGTGAAGAGCGAGACCAGCCCGATCGTGAGCGCCCAGAGGAGCGTGATCAGCCCGAAGAGATCGACGAGCGAGTCGGGATCGAGCGGCGTGAAGCGCGCCAGGAAGACGCGGACCGGATAGGTCAGCGCGAGGGCGGTCAGCGCGGCGATGACCAGCAACAGGGCCGCCGCCTGCCGTTGCAGCGCGTCGGCCAGCAGCAGCGAGGAGAGGCCGGAGATCGCCAGGGCACCGCTGAGGAGTGCGAGCGCCCCGATCACGTAGTGGCGCAGATTCGCGCGCCGGGCGACGAGGTGGGCGACGACGGAACCGGCATAGAAGACGAGCAGTACCAGGGCGAGGTTCGCTATTTGTCCCGAGAGATCCTGCATCGAATCCTACTATCGCGTACCAGGCCGGTACCGTATGCCAAATCGCTGCCGGGGCCTAAAGATGAAGCCTGGGCCGCAGGGCGACCCAGGCGATTCAGTATACCGGAAAGGCTCGACAGGTCGCAGGGGGCGCCGACTCACCCGCGCGCGGCGAAGTCACGCACCGCCGCGATGGTCGCGTCCACCTGCTCGTCGGTCATGTGCGGGCCGATCGGCAGGCTGATGATCTCGCGGTGGATCGCCTCCGACAGCGGGAACGTCCCCTCCGGCAGCCCCAGTTCGGCGTAGGCCGCCTGCCGGTGCGGCGGCGTCGGGTAGTGGATCACCGTGCCGATCTCCGCCGCCGTCAGGTGCGCCTGGAACGCCGCGCGGCGCGGCGTGAGGACCGGGAAGACGTGCCACGCCGGGTCGATGCCGGCCGGGACGTACGGCAGGATCAGCCCCTGATCGTCCAACTCTGCCAGGTAGCGCGCGGCGATGCGCGCGCGGCGCGTGTTCCACTCGGCGAGGTGGCCGAGCTTCACGACCAGCGCGGCGGCCTGGAGCTCGTCGAGGCGGCTGTTGTAGCCCTGGACCTCGTTGACGTACTTCACGCGCGAGCCGTAATTCCGCAGCACGCGCACCCGGTCGGCGAGGTCGGCGTCGTCCGTGGTGATCGCCCCGGCATCGCCGAGCGCCCCCAGGTTCTTGCCCGGATAGAAGCTCCATGCCGTCACGTCGCCGAGCGCGCCGATCTGCCGACCGCGATAGCGCGCGCCGTGCGCCTGCGCCGCGTCTTCGAGGACGCGCAGACCGCGCGCCGCGGCCAGCGCGAGGATCGGGTCCATGTCGGCGGGCTGGCCGTAGAGGTGGACCGGCAGGATGACCTTCGTGCGCGGCGTGAGCGCGGCGGCGATCCGGGCCGGGTCGAGATTGTAGGTGCGCGGGTCCGGCTCGACCGGCACGGGGGTCGCCCCGGCGTAGCTGACCGCCAGCCAGGTGGCGATGTAGGTGTTGCTGGGGACGATCACTTCGTCGCCCGCGCCTACGTCCAACGCACGCAGGGCGAGGTGGAGCGCATCGAGCCCGTTGCCGAGGCCGACGCAATAGCGCGCGCCGATGTAGTCCGCGAATTCGCGCTCAAACGCCGCGATCTCGTCGCCGAGCAGATACCAGCCGCTCTTGAGGACGCGACTCGTCGCCGCGTCGAGTTCGGGCGCGAGCTCCTCGTAGGACGCGCGCACATCCAGGAACGGCACCTTCATCGCTTCGCACCCTCCCACGCACCGCGTCAACCGCACCGGGCAGCATATTGAGCGGAGGATACCACAGCGACCCGTTCCGCTCGCACGACCGGGGTGGCGATCCGCACCGGGACGCGCCGCGCTCGGCACCTCTGTTACACTTGCGGGGATAGGGCGCGATGGCACAAAACGGGATGGGGAGAGCATGACGAAGCGCAGGGGCGGCCTGGGGCGAGGTCTCGGCACCTTCATTCCGACCGAGGTCGCCAGTTCGGCGGGCGCGCAGGACGTGGACATCGACGCGGTGGGGCCGAACCCCCATCAGCCGCGTCAGATCATGGACGACGCCCGCCTCGCCGACCTCGCCGACTCGATCCGCCGCTACGGCATCATCCAACCGTTGCTGGTCACGCGCAGCGATGGGGAAGATGTCGCCTACCGTCTGATCGCGGGCGAGCGGCGCTGGCGCGCGGCACGACTGGCGGGGCTGACGCGGGTGCCGATCACCGTCAAAGAGGCGACCCCCGCCGAACTGCTCGAACTGGCGCTGGTGGAGAATGTGCAGCGCGCCGACCTCAACCCGCTCGAAGAAGCCGCCGCCTATCGCCAGCTCGCGGAGGAGTTCGGGCTGACACAGGAGCAGATCGCCAGCCGCGTCGGGCGCAGCCGCGTCTCGGTGACGAACGCGATCCGCCTCCTCAACTCCCCGCCCGAAGTGAAGCTGGCGATCAACGAGGGGCGGATCACCGAGGGGCACGCCCGCGCGCTCCTCGGCCTCCTCTCCGACGCGGAGCAGGTCGCGGCGCTCGAGCTGGTGGAGCGCGACGGCCTGACCGTGCGCCAGACCGAGGAGTTGGTGCGCCGCTGGCAGGCCGCCGGGACACGCCGCAGCCCCCTCCCCGCGCCCCGCCCGCCCGACTTCGACCGCCTGGAGGATCGCTTCCGGCGGGCGCTCGGCACGCGCGTCAGCCTCCAGAAGAGCCGCAAGGGCGGGCGGATCGTGATCCACTTCTTCACGGACGACGAACTCGACGGCCTCTACAAGCAGATCGTCGGGCAGGAAGAAGACTGACCGTATAACGGCCATAATGATCGAGGATATGGAGCACCATGACCGCCGAGGGCGCGACGCCGCTCCAACAGTTCAAAGTCACGATCGAGGGGACCACGCCGCCGATCTGGCGTCGGCTGCTCGTCCCAGCGGAGAGCACGCTCGGCCAGTTGCACCGGATCATCCAGGTCGCGTTCGATTGGGAGGGCTACCACCTGCACCAGTTCACGATCGGCGACGTGAGCTACACCGACCCGACGATGATGGGCGATCTCGGCAATCTCGATGAGGAAGAGGTCACCCTCGGGGAGGTTGCGCCGCCGATCGGGCTGCGCTTCGTCTACGAGTACGATTTCGGCGATAGCTGGCGGCACATCATCCTGGTCGAGCAGCCGGAAACCGCAGCCCGGTCGCGTCCTTACCCCGTCTGCACCGACGGCCAATACGCCGGGCCACCGGAAGATTGCGGCGGCGTGCCTGGCTACGAGGTGCTCTGCGACGCCATCGCCGACCCCGCACACCCGCAGCACGAGCACTGGCGCGAGTGGCTCGGCGACGACTTCGACCCCGCCGCCTTCGACCGTGAGGCGATTAACGCCCGCCTGCGCGAACTCGCCCTGTAGCGGCAGCCCTGGTGGCGCGATCAGCCATCCAATAACCGACACAGATATGAGGACGAGCGGGGCAACTGCCCCGCTCGTCGCCGCTCTATCGTGCGCCGGGTCATTTAGTCCGCAGCGCCACCACTCGCCTGAGTTCGCGCGCCGACCGCACGAGGCGCTTTCTCCGCGGACCGCTCCTGTGTCCCCTGCTTGGCCGACAGCAGATCAAAGAGTGCGGCGAACGCGACCCCGCCCAGCGCGGCGGCCCAGACCGCCGGGGTGCGGCCAAGGCCCATCGCCAGGGCGACCGCCGGGTTAAGTACGCCGCCGCTCAGGAGCAATCCCGCCGCGAGCGCCGCCCCGATCGCCACCCCGCCGCCCGCCTTGGGAACCCACTTATCCGAGACCGCCACCACCGTGAAGACCAGCAGGCCCGCCCCGACGAACTCGCCGACCGGCCTTCCGGCACTAGAGTTCCCCAGGTCGCCGATAGTCGGCGCGATCTTCGCGGCAAGCAGCGCGCCCGCGATCTGCACCACCAGGTAGAGCACCCCCTTCAGGATCGGCAGCCGCCGCGCCACCAACAAGCCCAGTGTGACCGCCGGATTGAGATGCGCCCCGGAGATCGACCCGATCCCGTAGACGAGCGCCGCCAGAATCAGCGCGACCGCATACGGTGTCCCGGCTAGCAGCGCCGCCAGGGTGAGCAGTCCGGTACCGACCAGCTCCGCCAGAAGCGCCTGATACGTCTCGGGCTTCGTGAGATCCTTCAGGAAATCGCTCATTCACCTACCCCCTTGCAATCACCCAAGACGAACATCCGTCCTGTACGTATACCGCAAGGGGCGTGCCATCCCGAACAATTGTGTATAGGGAGACGAAAGAAGGCGTCCTGGCGCACCCGCGCTAGCGCCTGATGGCCGCCACGATCGCCGCGCCGACCTCAGCCGTGGTCGCGGTGCCGCCGAGATCGGGCGTCAGCGTCCGACCCGCCGCCGTCACGGTGGCGATCGCCGTCTCGATCGCGCGCGCCGCCTCGCCCTCGCCGAGATGGTCGAGCAGCATCGCGCCCGACCAGATCGCGGCGATCGGGTTGGCGATGCCCTTGCCGAAGATGTCCGGCGCGGAGCCGTGGACCGGCTCGAACATCGAGGGGGAGCGCCGCGAGGGGTCGAGGTTGGCACTCGGGGCGAGGCCGAGGCTGCCGGAGAGCGCCCCCGCCAGATCGGTCAGGATGTCGGCGAAGAGGTTGGAGGCGACGACCACATCCAGCGATTCCGGGTGGAGCACGAAGCGGATCGTGGCGGCATCGACCAGCCAGCTCTCCGTCTCCACGTTCGGGTGCCGCTTCGCGCACTCCGCGAAGATGTCGTCCCAGAGGGTCATGCTGTACGCCTGCGCGTTTGACTTCGTGATCGAGGTCAGCTTGCGGCGCGGGCGGCGCTCGGCCAACTCGAAGGCGTACTCGATCACCCGTTCCACCGCCGTGCGACTGAAGACCGCCGTCTGGATCGCCAGCTCCTCCGCGCGCCCGCGCCGGATGCGCCCGCCCGCCCCGGCGTACTCCCCTTCGCTGTTCTCGCGCACCACCACGATATCGAAGTCTTCCGGGCCTTTATCGCGCAACGGGCCGCGCACGCCGGGGAGGATGCGCGAGGGGCGCACATTGGCCCACTGATCGAAGCCCTGGCAGATCGCCAGACGCAGGCCCCAGAGGGTGACGTGGTCGGGGAGATCGGGCCAGCCGACCGCGCCGAAGTAGATCGCATCGAAGGGGCGGAGCCGATCGAGGCCATCGGCGGGCATCATCAGCCCGCACTCGCGGTAATACTCGCTCCCCCAGGGGAAGTGCTCGAACTTCAGGCGGAAGCCGAAACGCTCCGCCGCCGCCATCAGCGCATCGACGCCGGGTGGGATGACCTCCTGCCCGATCCCGTCGCCGGGAATCACCGCGATCCGATACTCGGCCATGCCACCCTCCCCTAACCTCATGCGCCCGACGAAAAGCCCCGCGCCACCCTCGCGGCGCGGGGCCATTATGCCCGATTCGGAAACTTCTAGTAGTCGATCCGCTCCGCGAGCCATGCGGGCAGATCGTCAATCGCCACGCGCTCCTGCGCCATCGAGTCGCGGTCGCGCACGGTGACCGCCCGATCTTCCAGCGAGTCGAAGTCCACGGTGATGCAGAACGGCGTCCCGATCTCGTCCTGGCGACGGTAGCGCCGCCCGATGTTGCCGGTCTCGTCGTACTGCACCGCGTAGCGTCGTCGCAGCTTGCCCTGGATCTCGCGCGACAGGGTCGTCAGCGGCTCCTTCTTCGCCAGCGGCAGGATCGCCGCCTTGACCGGCGCGATCTTCGGCGAGAGGCGCAGCACCACGCGCGTCCCCTGATTGTCCGGCTCCTCGTCGTAGGCGTCGAGGAGGAGGATCAGCAGCACGCGGTCGAGGCCGACCGCCGGCTCGATCACATAGGGGACGATGTGTTCCCGCGACTCCTCATCGAAGAAGGAGAGCGGTTCGCCACTGGCGGCGATGTGGCGCTGCATGTCGTAGTCGCCGCGCGAGGCGACCCCTTCCAGTTCGCCCCAGCCGAACGGGTAGCGATATTCGAGGTCGGTGGTGCCGCGCGAGTAGTGCGCCAACTCGTCCTTCGGCACGTCGTAGAAGCGCAGATTCTCGGGCCGGATGCCGAGGCCGACGAACCAGTCTATCCGCGCCTGTCGCCAGTACGCGAACCACTCGTCCTCGTGGCCGGGGCGCACGAAGAACTCCAGCTCCATCTGCTCGAACTCGCGCGTGCGGAAGATGAAGTTCCCCGGCGTGATCTCGTTGCGGAACGACTTGCGGATCTGCGCGATCCCGAACGGCAGCTTCTTGCGCGAGGTCGTCTGCACCAGCGTGAAGTCGATGAACATCGACTGCGCCGTCTCCGGCGGCAGATACGCCGTCGTCGTCTCGCCCTCGACTACCCCGACGAAGGTCTTGAACATCAGATTAAACTGGCGTGGCTCGGTCAGCTGCCCGACCTTGCCGCACGAGGGGCAGGCGAGGTCGGCGGGCAGGATCACCTTGCCCCCTTCACCGATCGCCGCGCCGGGAAGGTTGTCGGCGCGGAAGCGATTGTGGCAGTTGCGGCATTCCACCAGCGGATCGCTGAAGCCGCCGACGTGCCCGGACGCCTCCCAGACCTTCGGATTGGTGATGATCGCCGCCTCGAGGCCGACCACATCGTCGCGCTCGCGGACCATCGTCGACCACCACTGGTCGCGGATGTTGCGCTTCATCTCCGCGCCGAGCGGGCCGTAATCCCACGCATTGGCGAAGCCACCGTAGATCTCCGCCGAGGGATAGACGAAGCCGCGCCGCTTGCAGAGCGATACGATCTGCTCCATCGTGACCGCATTGGTCTCGCGAATACTCACCCCTGCACCTCCCGGGCGAGCGGGCGGAGTAGTGCAGTAGATGGAAGTAAGCCAGTAGAGAAAAGCGGGGGTACACCGATCGCGCCTGGTATTCCCCGTCACCCTCCACTCGCCTACTCACCTACTCCGCACTCCTCCGCACTCCTCGCCATTAAAACGAATAGCCCCGCATCCCTATGGCTAGGGACGCGGAGCTACACTCCACGCGGTTCCACCCTAGTTGACGCGCCGCGAACGCGGCACGCCCACTCTCGGAAAGGGCTCGGGAGCGCCTTCATCGGCGTGACACCGCAGGGATTCGCAGCGAATATCCCCGTCTCTGCTTCGATGTCCGCACCCACAGGGGGCGCCGCCGCTTACTCGTTCTCCGTCACTGCCGTCAGTTACCTTGTCAGCGTGCGCACGACTGCATGCCGCCCCGCTGCACGGCCACATTGTAGCCGAGCATATGCCAGGGATCCACCTGTCCGAGCGGACAGCACCGCGCGTTAGGGTGCGGCCACCACGCCGACCGGACCGCCGACCAGCGCCCGTGCGTAGAAGCGGACGTAATCTTTGGCGCGTCCGGTCCAGTATTCGGCGGTGTGCTGGCCGGGTGCGAGTTGCACCTGATGGGGGAGGTTGCGCCCGTCGAGGATCTGCCCGAGCAGGAGATCGCGCTCGGCCCACTCATCCTCGGACCCGGCATCGACCCAGACTTTCGGCGCGTAGGCCGGGTCCAGCGTCTTCGCCAGTTCCAGCGGATCGAACTCCACGTCCCCGTCGGTGGTATCGATGAGATCGGGGATTTGCGCGATCGTGTGTAGCGCCGGGCTATGCGCGCCGACCACGCCGAAGATCTCCGGGTGAGTGAACGCGAGCTGCAACGCCCCGAAGCCACCCATCGAGAGCCCGCCGATCGCGCGGCTGCTCGGCTGCGGGATCGTGCGATAGGTCGCATCGATGTGCGCGACGAGATCGAAGGCGACGTAATCGCCCCATCGCGCCCCATCGGTGCCGACATGGTTGACGAAGTAGCTCTGATCCCCCTGTGGCATCACGATGATCATCGGCTGGACCTCGCCGTTCCAGATCAGATCCTCCGCCGATTCCGGGAGACCGTAGGCCACCCACTCGCTGTAATGCCCACCCGCGCCATGCAGCATGTAGGCGACCGGATAGTGCCGGGTCGGATCGCTATCGTAAGTCGGCGGGAGATAGATCCCGTAGGGCATCGTCCGCCCGAGGGCATCGCTGTAAAACGCGCCGTCCTTCAGGTAACCGCCAGAGGCCACGGGCGGCGGCGGCGCGGACACCGCCGCCGCAGCGGGCGATACGGGCGTCGGGGTCGGCTGCGCGCCCCCCTGCGGCGCGGCGGAGGCCACAGGGGCGGTCGAAGCGCCGGGCTGGTCGCTCCGCCCGGTGTAGCCGGACGAGCCGCGCGCGCTCCCGGCCACGCTGCGCGGCACCGTCACCGTGGAGGCTGGTGCCGCGCCACTCGGCGACGGGGCCGGTTGCGCCGCGCCGCCACCGCTGCTCGTCCCGCCACCGGCACTGCCCTGGGCCGGGGCTGCGGTGCTCGCCGTGGTGGCGGGACCACGGAAGGCCGCGCCCGACCCGACATTACCCGGCACGAGGAAGGGGGCGCAGAGCACCCCGACGAGGAGGACCGCCAGCAACGAGTCTGCCGGGCGGGGCAGCACGCGCCCGAGTCGGGCGGAGGTGAAAGTCCGCAAGGGCGGCGCACCGAGCGGCGCGGTCACGGCGAGCAGGAAACGCGCGCGCGTCAGCCCCCAGACGATCCCGAGCCCGGCGACTTGCAGCAACGTGTCGAGTTCCCGATTGAGGGTCGAGTAGTCGGTGGCGCGCCCCTGCTGCCATACTTGCAGGACCAGAACCTGGAGTCCGATGATCACGAAGAGGTGCGCGGCATAGGCGTAGAGCGCCCCCTGCCCCAGCGGCAAGAGGAAGCCGCCGAGCGCGCGCTTGATCGGCACCCAGCAGCGCGAGACGAGGGACCAGAGGAATGCGAAGACGATCGCGCAGGCGACGAGGCGCGGGAAGGGGAGCGCGCTCTTGTCGAACCAGCGATCGAGCCACGCCGCCGAATCGCCATTTGGCACCCACGGACCGATGATCGCGGCGTTCGTGACGTGCAGATAGACCAACCCGACGAGCGCGACCGCCAGGATCGGCAGGGCCGCCTCGCGCAGGCGGCTCGGTGGTCGCCGCGAGGGGCGGAGCCGACTGGCGACGGTGCGGGCATGGCCGACTAACATCCCCCCGAAGAAGAGGAGCTGCCAGGCGGCGAAGTTGAAGACCGGGTTATCGGCGATCCGCCAGGGGATCTGGAGCGCGTTGGGCCAGAACTGATACGCCCCCCACAGGCCGACCGACACGAGCGCGAGCAGCCACCAGCGCCCGCGTGCGAGCGCCCATAAGGCCAGCGGCGCGACGAGCATCGCCAGGGCGTAGAAGAGCATCACATCGACCAGGTAGAAGGTGCGCCAGAGGGTGAGCACCTCGATCACGAAGCGCGCCGGGTTCTGCGCCAGCGTCACGCCGCGCGGCAACCCAAAGATGGCGGCGGCGAACGCGGTCGTCAGCGCGAGCCAGACGGCCAGCGCGTAGAGGGTCCAGGCCCGGTTCAGCAGCCTAATCGTCGCCGCGTGCAGCCCCTCGCGCCGGGCACGCTCGCCATAGACGACCGCGACGATCACCCCGGAGATGAAGACGAACCCCTCCGCCGCCGAGACGAAGAAGCGGTTGCCGCCCGAGAGGAGGTAGAGCCAGGACGATCCGCCGATGTGATCCGCGACCATCGCGAAGACCGCGAAGCCGCGCAGGAGGTCGAGCCGCAGATCGCGCTTGTCGACGCTGGCATAGCGCCAGCCACGCGCCGGGGACGGCGCGGGTGGCACCGCAGGCTCGGTCTGCACGTCGACAACTGCTACCATGCGCCCCCGTTTGCTGCTGTCGGTCTAACGATGAGCACGCCTTGCTGCTATAGTGACGGGGCAACGTGAACCGTGCGGATAAGCGCTACGCAAGATCGGTACACCGACCGCTCACGTAGAAGGGAACGCGCGACCGGCCCGATCGGCACGGTCGCGCGGGGAGGGCTCGCGGCGCGCGCTACTAACCCTGGCGTTTCGGCTCGGCGGTGACGACGGCACCCTCGCGCCCGCGCACCCCGCCGTCGGCCAGCTGCTGATAGACCTGGGTCGTCGAGATGCTGACGTGTCCCAGGATCTGCTGGACCGAGCGCAACTCCGCGCCTTTATGCAGTTCGTGCGCGGCGAACGAGTGACGCAGCGTGTGCGGCGTGATGTCGATGATCCCGGCACTGCGCGCGTAGCCCTTCAAGATCAACCAGAAACCTTGCCGCGTCAGCCGCTGCCCCCGATGATTGAGGAAGAGGGCCGGATCGGGACTCTCACGCGCGATGCGGGAGCGCCCCCGCGCCAGGTAGTCGCGCAACGAGCGCACCGCCGATGGTTTCAGCGGGATCCAACGCTCGCGCCCCCCCTTGCCGATGCAGCGGATCCGGTCGTCGTTCAGCTCGGCGCAGGTGAGGTCGAACGCGACCAGTTCGCTGACCCGGACCCCGGTCGAGTAGAGGGTTTCCAGCATCGCACGGTCGCGCAGCGCCTCCGCGCCGGATGCTTTCATCGGCTGGGAGAGGAGGCGCTCCACCTCGTCCGGGGTGATCGCGCGCGGCACGTATTTATCGACCTTCGGCGACGAGAGCAGCGCCGAGGGATCGCCCGGGATCATCCCCGTCTCGGTCAGGAAATGGAAGAACGATTTCATCGCGGCGGTCTTCCGCGCCACCGTGGAGGACGCATATTGCCGCCCGCGCAGGTGCAGGAGATGGGTGACCAGATGATCCTGGGTCACCTCGGTCCACACGCCGAGCCCCTGTTCATCGCGTAGCTGGGCGGCGAACTGGCCGAGATCGTTGCGGTAGGCCGAGATCGTATTCTGCGAGAAGTCCTTCTCCGACTGCAACATCTGTAAGAATTGACCGATCTGCTGCTCCATCGTTGCCCTCATCTCCGCGACGGCGCTGACGCGGTACGAGTGTGCCAACCCCGACCACGCCAGACCCCGTCCGCTCCCCCTCCAGCCCCCGCTGGTGCCTCCCCTGGAACCGTTCTATGCTCGTACGCCGTCGCGCAGCAGCTCATCCAGCGCCACGTATGGCAGGGCGAACGCCGCCGCCACCGCCGGATGCGTGACTTGCCCGTCGTAGCTATTCACCCCCTTCGCCAGCGCCGCATCGCGCCCCACAGCGGTTGCGAAGCCCCCATTGGCGAGTTGGAGGATGTACGGCAAGGTGACATTACTGAGCGCGAAGGTGCTGGTACGCGGCACCGCGCCCGGCATATTGGTGACGCAATAATGGATCACGCCGTTGACATCGTAGACCGGGTGGCTGTGCGAGGTCGGATGGGCCGTCTCGATGCAGCCGCCCTGATCGATCGCCACGTCCACCACCACCGTGCCGGGTCGCATCGTCCGCACCATGTCGGCGGTGACGATCTTCGGAGCCTTAGCCCCCGGGATCAGCACCCCGCCCACCACCAGATCGGCCTCGGCGATCGCCTCGGCAACCCCCTGGCGATTCGACATCAGCGTGACCAGGTTGCCGCGCAACACCTCGTCCAGATAGCGCATCCGCTCGGTACTCTTCTCCAGGATCGTCACCGCCGCGCCCGCGCCCAGCGCCATCTGCGCCGCGTTCGTCCCGACCACGCCGCCACCGACGATGACGACATTGCTCGGGCGCACGCCCGGCACGCCGCCGAGCAATTGCCCGCGCCCGCCCTGCGTCTTCTCCAGGTAGTGCGCCCCGACCTGGATCGCCATCCGCCCGGCCACCTCGCTCATCGGCGTGAGGAGCGGCAGCGAACGATCCGGCAATTGCACCGTCTCGTAGGCGATCGCCGTCACCCCGCCGTCGAGCAGCGCGCGCGTCAGCGGCTCATCCGCCGCCAGATGCAGGTAAGTGAAGAGGAGCTGCCCCGCGCGCAGCAACGGGTACTCCGCCGCGATCGGCTCCTTCACCTTCACGATCAGATCGGCGCGCTCGAAGACCTCTTCATGGGTCGCGAGCAACTCCGCGCCCGCCGCCTGATACTCGGCATCGCTGAAGCCGCTGCCAACCCCCGCCCCCTCTTCCACCAGCGGATAGTGCCCGTGATGGAAGAGTTCGGCGACGCCGGCGGGCGTGAGCGCCACCCGGTTCTCGTTATCTTTAATCTCTCTCGGAATACCGATTCGCATGGACCTCATCTCCCCCGCAGCGCCGATCGTCGTGCCAGAAGCGCACCCGGCGCGGCAATGCTTCGCCCCCCTGAGTACGCTTCGACAGACGCCGAACCGCCCTCCCGGTTGGTCGCAGACCCCTTCGGACCATGCCTGCCGTAGTATACCACGTGACAATAATCTTTCCTCTCGCGCTCCCGTCCGCCACCGTCCCTTGACACGTACGAACGGGTGTCCTACAACTAGCGGTACCTGATCGGGGCAGCCGGACAACTAGCTTTAAGAGCGCGCGCCACTGTCGCGCGAAGCCGCAATAGTGGCGGTGCGGAGGGTGCGGGATGGGCGCGGCGAGCGATCCGACGGCGCTGCGGGAACGCCTCGCGGCGCTCCGTGGTGGTCGGCCCGGCATGGCGCTCACGTCCGCGCCCCCGCCCGCCCCGCGCCCTATCGCGCCGCCCGTCGTCACCTTCCCCGGCGGACGCGAGGAGCAGACGCCGTTCGGTCCCTGCTATCTCATCGAACGCCGCTACGCGCTGACCCACCGGCACGGACATCATCTGTTGGGCGCGATCCGCCAGGTCGCGCCGGAGTTACTCGCCACGCTCGGGCGCGATCCGCGCTTCGCGACCCTCCCGCATGAGCGCCTGATCCTCATCGACACCGAGACGACCGGCCTGTCGGGCGGCACCGGCACCCACGTCTTCCTGGTCGGCCTCGGCTTTCTGGAAGAGGGCGCGGACGGCGCGCTGGCGTTCGTGGTACGCCAGTATTTCCTGCGCCAGCTGCGCGAGGAACGTGCCCTCCTCCACGCCCTCGGCGCGACCCTCGGCGACTACGATGCGCTCGTCAGTTTCAATGGCAAAAGCTTCGATTGGCCGTTGCTCGTCTCGCGCTTCGTGCTGGCCCGCCAGCGGACCGAGGTGGAGTCGCGCGTGTGGCCCCATCTGGACCTCTTACATCCCGCACGCCGCGTCTGGAAGCACCGCCTGCCGAGTTGCAGCCTCGGCACGATCGAGCGCGCGGTGTTGGGGGTCGATCGCGGGCCGGACATCCCCGGCGCGCTGATCCCCGAACTCTATTTCCGCTACCTGCGCGAGGGCGATCCGACGCCGCTCCTGCCGGTCCTCGCCCACAATGAGGCGGACATCGTCACGCTGCTCACGCTGCTGATCCACCTCGGCCACCTCCTCAGCGACGACGCGGCGGTTGCGGCGACCGGTGGGCAGTTCCTGACCGGGGCGGACCATTACGGGCTCGCCACCCTGCATGCCGCGCTCGGGCGCGAGGAGGCGAGCGTGCTTGCCTACCGCGCCGCGCTGGCCGCGCCGAACCTCAGCCCGGCCCTGCGACGCGAGGCCCGGATCGCCCTGGCGCTCGCCCTGAAGCGCGCGCGGCGGTGGGAGGAGGCCCTGCCCCTCTGGCGCGAGTGCTGCCGGGCGGAAGCGCGCCGCAAACGGCCCGATCCGTGGGCGCACATCGAACTCGCCAAGTATCACGAACACGCCGCGCGCGACTATCCGGCGGCGCTCGCGATCGTGGAGGCGGCCCTCACCCTCCTCAGCCTGCGCGGGATACGCGACGGACGCGCGGAGCTGGAATACCGGCTCGCGCGCCTACGCCGCAAGTCGGTGGTCGCCGTGCCGGAGCAGGTGCCGCCGATCGTACCGACTTAATCACCGAAATTACCCAATTTCAGGAGAAACATCCCCGAACGTATTGACGTTATAGGGGCTGTACGCTACTCTCGCAATATCGCGACAATCGAGCGTAGGCCACATTCGGACGAAGGTTCGGCCTGATCCCCGATCACGTTTTGCGTGCGGCACGCCGCTGTTGGTCAGCGCGCGGCGGAGCGTGGTGCCCGCCGACAGGTGCGATTCGAAAAGGAGGGAGGCGGGGGAGGCGGGCGTCCTCCCGGCAATTGTGGCGACCCCGAGTGACGATGGCCGGACGTGGGCGATCGAGATAGCATCATGAGAGAAAGGAACATCATGTACAACCCGCAAGCGCAGCAAGCAGGCTACGGCATGGCGAACACCTCCGGTCAGGGCACAAATGCGGCAGTCCCGGCGGAAGTGCAGGGGCTCAATTGGGGTGGCTTTCTGCTGAGTTGGATCTGGGGGATCGGCACCGGGACCTGGATCGCTCTTCTTGCCCTCATCCCGGGTATTGGCATCTTCGTCCAGTTCTACCTGCTCTTCAAGGGTAATGAACTTGCCTGGCGGGCGAAGCAGTACGATAGCGTTGAGGCGTTCAAGGCGACGCAGCGGAAGTGGGCGATCGCCGGTCTGGTCATCCTGGTCCTCGCCGTGGTGCTCGGCTGCGTCTTCAGCTTGCTGGGTGGCATCCTCGGTGCCGCTTCCGGCGGCAGCAACTAGCGGTCGCGCAAGGGGACGCGGGCAATATGCCCGCGTCCCCTTGCGCTTTTAAGGGCGCAATAGGCGGCGCACCGGATGGACGTGACGGCGGCACGGTGGCATGAGGGGGAGCGGGCTGTTACCATGACGCGCACTCGCGAGGAGCGATCAGGGTAGCACGGGGATATGCCGATGATGCTAGCAGGGCCGGAGAGGGCGCAGGCACGGAGGAACGCTAGCCGCGCGCCCCGAATCGTCCTGGTCGGCGCGGCGGGCTTCACCAACCTCGGCGACGATGCGATCCTCGCGGCGATGCTCGCCGAACTCCGCGCGACCTGCCCTGACGCGCATTTCACCGTGGCGACCGGCGATCCCGAGGCGTTCGCAGGCGACCCGACGCTCGGTGGCGACGACGTGGCGTTGATCCCGTTCGCCGACGCGGCGATCGCGTCGGCGCTGGCCGCCGCCGATCTTCTGATCGTCGGCGGCGGCGGCTTCATCTACGATTACGATGCGCGGATCAGCGCCCACAACTTCCTGCACGGCGACCCCTCCCTCTTCTACCCGCACTTCCGCGCCCTCGTCGTCGCCCACGCGCTCGGCGTGCCGAGCCAAGTCTATGGGATCGGCATCGGTCCGCTCGTCACGGCGGCGGGGCGCGGCCTGACGCGGACGATCCTCGGCCTCGCCGACGCGATCACCGTGCGCGATCCCTTCTCCCTGCTCGAACTCCGCGCGGCGGGGCTCGACCGCGCCGATCTCGCGATAACCGCCGATCCGGCCCTCGGCCTCGCCCCCGCGCCGTCGCCCGCAACGGCGTCTGCCGGACGCGTGGTCGGCTTCGTGGCGCGCGGCTGGCTCCAACAGGGCGGAGGGTGGACGACGCCCGGCGCGGCGCGGCACGAGCGCTACCTCGACTGGCTGGCGGCGGGCGCGGACTATGCGATCGAGCGCTGGGATGCCACCCCGCTCTTCCTCCCCCTCCAACGGCGCTACGACGATGATCGTGCCAGCGCGGCACTGGTGATCGCGCGGATGCGACACGGCGCACGCGCGCGGATCGCGGAGGGGCTCACAGGCTATCGCGATCTCCAGGCCGCCCTCGCGGGGCTCGATGCGCTCGTCTCGAGTCGCCTGCACCCGTTGATCCTCGGCTGCGCCGCCGGGGTGCCGCCGATCGGCATCGCGCTCAGCCCGAAGGTGCGCGCCTTCCTCGGCGACCTCGGGCTCGGCGAACTGGTCCTCTCCCCCTGGCTCGCGCGGGACGCCGATCTCCGCGCGGCGCTCGACCGCGCCCTGGACGCACCCGCGCCGCTCCGCGCGCAACTGCGCGACCGATTGGCGACACAGCGGGACGCCGCCGCGCGCAACCCGCAGCTCGCGGCGACGCTCTTGAGGCAGACCGCCGGGGGGATCGGCGCATGAGGGTGTTGTTGCAGATCCGCCCGGACTATCTCGAGCGGCCCGGTGGCGACGCCACCCAGGCGCGGCGCACGGCGGAAGAGTTGCGCGCGCTCGGCATCGCGGCCGAACTCCGGGGCGGGGTTGCGCCCGATCTCGCGGGCTACGATCTGGTCCACATCTTCAACACGCAGGAGATCGACGACGCGGTGCGCCAGGCGATCCGCGCGCGCAGCTGGGGGTTGCCGGTCGTCCTCTCGCCGATCTACTGGCAACCCGCCCCTTTCGTCACCGGCCCAGACGCCAGCGCCACGACGATCGCCAACGACCCGCTGACGCGCGCCAAACGTGCGCTGCAACGGCTCACCCTGGGCGCGGCGCGACTCCTGTTGCCGAACTCCGAGGCCGAGGCGGCGCAGATCGCCGCCGCGTTCCCCGGCCTGCGCGCGGCGGTGCGCGTCGTCCCCAACGCGGTCGATCCGCGCTTCGCGGCGGGCGATGGCGCCCGCTTCTGCGCGCGCTACGATCTCGCCGCGCGCGGCTTCGTCCTCTGTGCCGGGCGCAAAGAGGCGTTGAAGAACCAGCTCGGCCTGATCCGCGCCTGCGCGGACTTGGCGCTGCCGCTCGTCCTCGCAGGGCAGGAGACGGCGGCGGCGGCGGACTACCTGGCGGCGTGCCACGCGGCGGCGGACGCCTCGCCCGCCCCGGTCCTCTTCCTCCCCGATCTACCGGCGGACGAGTTGGCCGACGCCTACGCCGCCGCGCGCGTCCACGTCCAGGCGAGCTTCTACGAGACGGTCGGGCTCTCCAGCCTCGAAGCGGCGCTCGGCGGGGCCAATGTGGTGGTCACGGCCAACAGCGGCGCGCGCGAATATCTGGGCGACACGGCCTGGTATTGCGACCCGACCGCGCCGGACAGCCTTTTCGAGGCGCTCGCCGCCGCCTGGTCGACGCCGCCGCGCGCGGGCGGGGGGGGCGGGGGGGGCGCGGGGGGCGATCTGGCGGAGCGTTACAGTTGGCGACGCACGGCCGAGATCACCGCGCGCGGCTACGAGGAGGTGCTACAGATGGCCGAGTCCGCAGCGCAGATCCGCTGGCTCCCTGAGCTGTCGGCGGCGGAGTACATCGCCTACCTCGAAGACCTCATCCAACTCCAACTCGAGGCGACCGCTTTCCGCGATCAGCAGTACGGCGCGTTACAGGGTGAACATCGCGATCTCTACGAAGAGTTCAGGGCCTTGCAAGGGCTCCACCAGGAGGCCGCCGCGACCGCTGAAGCGCTCAGCGCCGGGCTTGCGGCGGAGGCTGCGGAGCGTGAACGGACCGAGGAGGCGTTCCGCACCCTCGAAACGCACACTAAAGGGCAGGGTGACTACATCGCCAAACTGGAGGCGGAACTCGCCGCGCGCCCCGCCGCGCCCGCGCTCGGTCGTCGCCCGTGGCAACGCTCCTGAAGATCGGGTATCCGCGCGCGACGAGCACCGCTGCGGCCCGACGACGGCAGGCGACCACCGCGTCCGGCGGTGACGGACAGCGCGCCGCGCGCGGCGTGCAACGGTGAGCGCACGACAGCTGACACGGCTGTATGTGGCGCTCGTCCGCTGGCAGACGCCGCTCGTCCTGCTCGGCTACGGCGTGATCGCCCTGGCGTTGGCCTGGCCGTTGCCGCTGCACCTCGGCACCCAGATTCCAGCGGGTGGCGACGCCCTCCTCTTCCTCTGGGATCTCTGGTGGTTCCGCCGCGCGGCGGATGGCGGCACCAGCCCCTTCCACACCGACCTGCTCTATTACCCGCATGGCACCAGCACCGTCTTCACGACGCTCGCCCCGTTGGAGAGCGCGATCAGCGTGCCGTTCCAATGGCTCGGCCTCGGCCCGGTCCCGTGCTACAACCTCCTCCTCCTCGCCAGCGCCGCGACCGGCGCCTGGGCCGTCTGGGCGCTCGCCCGGCGCGCGACCGGCTCGTCGCTCGCCGCGTTCGTCGCGGGGATCGTCTACGGCTGGTCGCCATACCATCAGGCACGCTTCGTCGGCGGGCACCTCAACCTCGCCAGCCACCAGTGGATCCCGCTCTACATCCTGGCGCTGTTCGGCATGATCGACGCCCTCTGGCCGGGCGGGCGGGCGGAGGGCTGGCAGGCACAGCCGGCGACGGGCACGACGCAGGCACCCCGCCGGTGGCGGGCCTGCGGCTGGGCGCTCGTCGCCGGGTTGGCGGCGGGGGCGACGGCCACCACGGAGCTGACCTATGCCGCTTTCCTAGCCCTCTGGACGATCTTCTATCTCGCCTATCGCGGCTGGCCGCTCTGGCGCGCGCGCGCCTGGCGTACACTGGGCGGGGCCATTGGGCCGCTGGCGCTCGCGGGCGGACTCGCCCTCTCGCTCGCCGCACCGCTGCTCCTGGCGATGCTCGGCGAGATCCGCCGCGACACGAGCGGCTACATGTTCAGCAGCCCGCTCGAAACGCTCAATTATTCGGCGGATACGCTGCAATACTTCCTGCCGAACGAGTTGCATCCCTGGGCGAGCCCGGGCCTGCGCGCGTATGTCGATCAGATCTCCGGCACACCGAACGTGGCGGAACGGATCGTCGCGCCGGGCTGGACCGTGCTGGCGTTGAGCGTCCTGGCGCTCGCGCTGGCGTGGCGCAGGCGCGCGGTGCGCTTCTGGGGCTGGACGCTCCTCCTCGGTGCCATCCTCGGCGTCGGCCCGGTCTTCCACTGGGCGGGGCGGGTCTTCTTCACGCCGTTCAACGCCTCGCTCCTCTTCCCGTATGCCCTCCTCTACGCGGTCCCCGGCTTCGCGATCATGCGCGCGCCGCTCCGCTTCGCCGTGCTCATCGCGCTGGCGGGATCGCTCCTCGTCGCCTACGCGCTCGCCACAATCCGCGCACGCTGGCCTCGCCTCGCACCGGCGCTCCTGGCGCTCAGCGCCGCGCTGATCGTCGCGGAGTCGCTCGTCAACGTCCCGCTCGCGCGAGTGGGGCCGACGATCGTCGACACGGCGCTCGCCGCCGATCCGACGCCGGGCGCGGTCGTCGATCTGCCGCTCACGCCGCGTGTCGACTATCTCTGGTATCAGACGCAGCACGGTCGCCCGATCGTCGGCGGTTACCTGGCGCGACAGCCACCCGATCCGTTCGTCGCCGACGACCCGATCCTACGCTACCTCGCGCAACAGACCGACGAGCGCGACGATGCCGCCGTGCGCGCGGGCGCGGGGCTGCGGGCGCTTCAGGGGGCAGGGATTCGCTACGTGGTGGTCCACTGGTGGGCGCTGACGCCGGACGAGCAGGCGCGTTTGGCACGCAAGCTGAACATCATCTTCGGGACGCAAGGGGCGGTCGCGGTGCCGGAGGAGCAGACGAGTTACTATCGCTTGCCGTGAACAAAAAGGCACGCTGCCGAGCGATCACGATCGCCCGGTAGCGTGCCTGGCTATATGTGTGCGGGAGGGGACGGCCACAGGGTATCGGCCCCGCTCGTCACCCCGCCGATCAGCGCTTGTCGAGCACTTCTCGCGCCGCATCGCCCACACCGAGCGCGCGGCAATCGTCGTAGGTGGAGAGCAACACCCGGCTGAGAAGTTGCAGGCGGCGGTCGGTGGGGACGAGGTAGCGCCTCAGGAGGGTGGTCTTGCGATTGAGCCGCGCCAGACGCTCCAAGAAAAACGCCTGCTGCGTGGTATACGGCACCGTCACCCCGACAGAAGGCTGGGGTTGTTCGCGCTGCGGCCCGCCGAAATGCAGTACCATTGCTCGCCTCACATGACCGTCGCTCATGGCGTTTCACCGCTATCGATGACACTACCGATTATGGTCGCAAAGATAATGCCACGAGTTGAGCTTGTGCAGAACATGACACATAGTATACGTGCAAGCGTATTCGTACTTACCAATAGTACCGATAGCACCCCCGGCCCGCTACCACGACCGGCACTATCGCGCGGGCGGACAAAAACGATCCGTACATCCCAGAACGGGCGAAAGGCGCGTTAGCGATGACGACCGCTGACCGGATCATCCGCCTCGTGGCGACCGATCTCGATGGCACGCTCCTCCGCAGCGATAGCACGATCTCGCCCCGGACACTGCGCGTCCTCGCGGCGCTTCAGTCGCGCGGGATCCCGTTCGTGATCCGTCACCGCCCGCCCGCCGCGCACGGTGCGGACGCTCACGCGGCAACTTGCCAGGGGACTCGCGATGTGCGGCAATGGCGCGATCGTCTACGACCTGGCGCGTGAGGTGATCGTCGCACAGACAAACCTCGACGCCCCGGTCGCACACGCGCTGATCGGTGCCTTGCGCGCGGCGCTACCGGGCGTCAGCTTCGCGATCGAGGCGGGGTTACAGTACGGTGAGGAGCCGGGATTCGCGCTGACCACGCGCGATCCGACCGAGGGGGAGTTGCGAATCGCCGATGCGCTCGTGCTCAGCGAGAGTGGGGTGACGAAGCTGATCGTCCGCCACCCCGGCTGGACGCTCGATGCCCTGTTCGAGCGCGTGGTGGCGATCGTCGGCGCGCGTGCAACGGTGACCCATTCCGGCGCACCATTCGTCGAGGTCGCCGCGCCGGGCGTGACAAAGGCGGCGGCACTGGCGACGCTCTGCGCGCAACGCGGGATCGCCCAGGACGAGGTGCTGGCCTTCAGCGATGGACTGAACGATCTGCCGCTCCTGACCTGGGCGGGACAGGGGCTCGCGGTCGCCAACGCCCACCCGCTGTCCTCGCCGCCGCAGCCGCGATCACGGCCACGAACGACGAGGACGGCGTCGCGGTGGTGCCGAGAACGGTTGATTAGTCGGTAGTCCGTAGTCCGTAGAAGGGGTGGTTGAAAAGCGAAGCCTTATCGGCACCGCGCCACTACTACGGACTACGGACTGCCGACTACGGGCTACGCTACGCCCAATCCCGGACCAGGTTGTCCTTGATGTAGTCCCAGTCGAAGTTCTCGCCGAGGCCGGGGCCCTGCGGGATCGGCACGTTGCCCTCGCTGTCGACCGGATCGATCACCTCCTTCGACCACGGCTTCTCCGCATCGAAATCGACGTGCGGGTGGAGCAGCCCCTTCTCGTACATCTCGCCGGGGATGCCCATCGCGCCGAGCACTTGCAGGTTCGCCGCGCCACCGCCGTGGACCTCACAGCGCATGTGGAACGCCTCGCAGAGGTGGACCACCTTCATCGCCGGGGAGATGCCGCCGACATCGGAGATGCCGACGCGCGAGAGA
>JAABUM010000814.1_pt1 | contig 50973 bp, 61 predicted proteins | sample 5559161 | NCBI WGS metagenome assembly JAABUM01 (sample SAMN10711868, study PRJNA513369) | rock metagenome | isolation source: Antarctica rocks | place: Antarctica: Victoria Land, Siegfried Peak nord
GCTGGCAGGGCTGGCACGCCCGTGGCCCACCACCGGGAGCATCTCGTGAGCGGGCTGGAGGAGCTGGTCGCCGACTACCTGACGGTTCGCCGGTCGCTGGGATACAAGCTGGCGGGCACCGAGCACCTGCTGGGCCAGTTCGTGGCCTACCTCCACAGCCAAAACGAGCAGACACTCACCGTCGAGCATGCCCTGGCCTTCGCCACCGCACCGGTCGAGGCTTCGCAACGGTGGCAGGCACTACGCCTGTCAGCGATCCGGTGCTTTGCCCGCTGGGCCCAACCGAGCGATGCGTCGATCCAGGTGCCACCGACACGGCTCCTCCCGACCAGGCCGAGCAGGACCACGCCCTACATCTACACCGCACACGAGGTCACGGCCCTGCTCGGCGCGACCGACCAGCTCCGCCCACCGATCCGCGCAGCGACCTTCCGCACGCTGATCGGGTTGATGGCCGCCACCGGAATCCGGACCGGTGAGATGATCGGCCTCGACATCGTTGACCTGGACCAGCAGGCCGAAACGTTGACGGTGACCGGCAAGTACGCCAAGACCCGAAAGCTTCCCCTGCACCCCAGCGTCGCCGAGGCCTTGGTGCAGTACCTGGACCTGCGCAACCGGCTGCTTCCCGCCGGCGCTTGTCCGGCTCTGTTGATCTCGACGCGGGGAGCCAGACTGCCTCCCAGCACAGTGCATCGGACGTTTCGAGGTCTGGCCGCCGAAGTGGGGCTGCGGGCAGTCTCCCCGGCCTGCCGGCCTCGTCTGCACGACTTCAGACACACATTCGCGGTCTCCACCATGCTCGACGCCCGCAACGACACCACCACACCCGCATCAACAGCCACTACCAAATCATGACGCATCTAAACATGAATAGAGCGCTAATTTGTCGGCAAGCCCTAAGAGTCGACCTGGAGGCTTCAATCGAGGCTCGCGCTGGCCCACCAGCGCTCGAACCGCGCTCGCGCGGCGACGGTGACCGGTTCCAGCCGGAACCCGCTCGGCGAGCGGACGTAGGTCATCGAGCCGTAACCCTACTCGGGCGACTTCTGCGCCATCTCCAGGGTCCACCCGGCCGCGAGGCGTCGTTCGGTCTCGGCCGCCACGTCGTCCACCCAGATCCCCATGTGGTGGATGCCGGCGCGGTCGTCACCGTCCCAGATCGCCCTGTTCCCCCTGCAATAGCTCGACATGTTGGGGCCCGTCGCAGGAGTAGGTGAAGCGGAGCGTGACTGTGCCGGCGCCGCCGGCCGGCGTCCAGATCGTTTGCTCGCGCTCGACGACCTCGGCCCAGGTCAGACCCAGCCCGTCGCCCAGCTCGGCCATCGCCGCCTCGAGTTCGGGGACCCGGATGCCGACGTGGAACAAGCCGGTGTCGTAGCGAGCGAGGCCATTCACCTACCCTGCCCACGTCACCGTGCGTTGACAAGTCCGAGAGCGAGCAGTTGTATAGCGACTACAGAAAGTAAGTTGGGGAAGTATCTTCATGGACACGTACGACGTCATCGTTCTGGGCACCGGCGCGGCCGCACTGACGGCTGCGATCCGGGCCACCGACGAGGGAGCGAGTGTCGGGCTGTTCGAGAAGGCCGACACCGTCGGTGGCACGAGCGCATGGTCCGGCGGGATGGTGTGGATCCCGATGAATCCGCACATGGCCGAGCTCGGCATCGATGACACGCGCGAGCAGGTGATGACCTACCTCGAGTCGCTGTCGAACGGCACCATCGACCTCGACCTCGCCGGCACGATGGTCGACGCCGGGCCCGAGGTCGTCACCTACCTGGAAGAGCACACGCCTGTCCGCTTCCAGATCATCAAGGACTTCCCGGACTATCACCCCGAGCATCCGGGCGCCGCGGCCGGCGGTGGCCGTTCGCTGGAGTGCCCGCTGTACGCCTTCGACGAACTCGGTCCGTGGCAGCAGCGGGTGACCATCTCCCCGCAACTGTCGGGCAACATCATGATGAGCGAGACCAGCCTCGGCCGTGGGGCGCCGACCGGCGTCGCCCCGGCCGAACTCGAGCGCCGGAAGGTGCACGACGAGCGTGGCGCCGGGCAGGGATTGATCGGCCCGCTGTTGCGGGGTTGCCTCGACCGCGGCATCGAGCCGCATACCGGCATGCGGGCGGTCGAGTTGATCCTCATGGATTCGCGAGTGAGCGGCGTCCGCTTCGAGACCGCAGACGGGCCGGTGGACGTCGCCGCGACGAGGGGCGTCGTTCTGGCGACCGGCGGGTTCGAGTGGGACCCCGAACTGGTGCGCGCCTTCGCCCGCGGCCCCTCGCCCGCTCGGCCTCCGTGCCCACGAACACCGGTGACGGCCTGAAGATGGCCATGCGGATCGGTGCGTCGCTCGGCAACATGCGCGAGGCCTGGTGGGTGGCCACCATCGACGTGCCGGTGAACGGGCGCATGGTCGCCTGGCAGGTGAACGGCGAGCGCACCCGTCCGCACTGCATCATGGTCAACAAGCGGTGTCGGCGCTTCACCAACGAGGCCACGAACTACAACGCGCTCGGCGCCGCCTTCCACCAGATCGACGTGACCAGCTACGACTACGTCAACCACCCGGCGTGGCTGGTGTTCGACCACCACTACCTGACCACTTACGGCCTGGCCGGGTTCAAGCCCACAGCCAGCGGCGCGACGCAGACCCCTGACTGGCTCATCGAGGCCCGACCGTCGCCGCCCTGGCCGAACGGATGGACGTCCCCGTCGATGCCCTTCAGGCGACCGTGGGTCGGTCCAACGAGCAGGCGACCAGCGGTGAGGACACCGACTTCGGCCGCGGCAAGAGCAAGCACGATCGCTGGTGGGGCGATCCGAAGCTGGGTGAAGGGCCGCAGGCCACGCTCGGCCCGCTGGACACCGCGCCGTTCTACGCCACGCGCGTCGACGCCGGCGTCCTCGGCACCAAGGGCGGCCCGCGCACCGACGCGAACGGCCAGGTCATCGACCTCGACGGTCAGCTGATCGAGGGCCTCTACGCCGCCGGCAACACCATGGCCTCGGCCATGGGCATGACTTACGGCGGCGCCGGCGGCACCCTCGGCCCGGCCATCGTGTTCGGCTACCTCGCCGGCCGCCACGCCGCGCAGTCGAAGCCATGACGGACGCTGCGACGCCCTTCGCCGGTTGGTTCGACGGCCCGGTCGCCCTCGTCACCGGCGGGGCCAGCGGCATGGGCCGTTCGATCGCGAACGCCTTCGCCACGGCCGCCGCCCGCGTCGTCGTGGCCGACGTCTCCGTCGACGGCGGCGAAGAGACGGCCACTGCGATCAAGCAGGCCGGTTCCGAGGCGATCTTCGTGCGCATCGACGTCTCCCAGGCCATGGACGTGGAGGCGGCCGTGGCCAGCGCCGTCTCGACCTACGGCGGCCTGGACGCCGCCGTGAACGCCGCCGCCATCAAGGGAGAGTCGGGGCTGCTCGCTGACACCGATGAGGACATCTTCGATCGGCTCATCGCCGTCAACCTCAAGTCGATCTTCCTGTCGATGTAGTACGAGATCGGCGCGATGCTGGCCGGCGGCGGCGCGATCGTCAACATCGCCTCGACCAACTCCTTCCGGCCGCAGCCCCGCCAGGCGGGCTACACGGCGTCGAAGTTCGGCGTCGTCGGCATCACCAAGGCCGCAGCCATCGACTATGCGCCGCTGGGCATCCGGATTAACGCGATCGCACCTGGGGCCATCGATACCCCCATGCTGCGCAACGCGATCCGGGCGCGCGGTTCAGACGAGCAGGACGTCATCAAGCGCTTGAGCCTGGTGGGCCGGTTGGCCACCACCGACGAGATCGCGCGGGCGGCGCTGTGGCTCTGCTCGGACCAATCGACCTACACGGTCGGCCACGTGCTCGCCGTCGACGGGGGCTACCTGTCGCGATGAGGAAAACGTCCGGTGTCGCGTTCACCCCGATCCGGGTCGGCACGATGGAGCTCGACCGGCGCCTCGTGGTGTCGTCCCATTCCGGTGGCGGCGGTTCGCTTCTGGGCCCCGAACCGCTCTTTGAGCGCCACTGCGCTTATTGGACGGCGCGCATCCGGGGCAGCGCGGCCTGGGTCGGTGGCGGGCCCAACTTCGTCGCCAACCCGATGATTCCGGGCTTCGAACCCACCGGCGTCGGCTCGAACGGCCCCGGTCTGTTCCGCGCCGTCAACTTTGTGGAGCGCCTGGGCCGGTTCATGGGCCGCCTCCACGACGCCGGCGGTTACGGCAGCGTCCAGTTCGTCCAGCAGGGCGGCATGCCGTCGGCGCCGTCGCCCAGCCTCTCCGGTTACGCCGACCACCGCGTCCCGCACGCCCTCGATCGTGACGAGATCGATTGGCTCGTGCGGGAGTACGGCGAGTCGGCGGCTCTCGCCGCCGCGGGACAGGCCGACGCCTTGGAACTGCACGCCAACCACCACGACGACGTGCTTCAGTGGTTCCTCTCCCCGCTGACCAATCAGCGCACGGATGCCTACGGCGGCACTCCCGAGAAGCGCCGACGCCTGCTCCGCGAGATCGTCGAGGCCATGCGGGCCCGCGTCGACCGGCCGATCACCATCGGCCTGCGGCTGTGCATGGACGAGATGATCGACGGCGGCCTGACGGTGACCGACTGCGAGGACCTGGTCGCCGCCTTCACCGCCGACGGCACCGTCGACTACTTCAGCCTCGACGTCGGCGACAACTGGGGCCGGATCAGTTACATCCCACCCGGCGTGTACGCGGAAGCGCAGTGGGCGCCGCTGTGCGGCCAGATCAAGCAGGCGACCCATCTACCCGTCGTCTATGTCGGACACGTGACCAGCCTGGCCACCGCCGAGCCGATCCTCGGGCACTCGGAGGAAGTGCGGCCCTGCATCGCCCTCCAGGAGTGCATCGACCGTCGTGTCGTCGAGAACCTGCCCTTCGCGTGCGGGGTCAATCCACGCGCCGGCCGCGACGACGAACCGGTCCTCACCGCGACAGGGCAGCTCAGCGTTCTCGTCGTCGGAGGCGGCCCGGCCGGTTCCGAGTTCGCAGCGCTCATAGCCGAGCAGGGTCACCGCGTGCAGCTGTGGGAGCAAGCGGCCGCGCTCGGTGGAGTCCCGTTAACTTTCTGTTGGCCTGCCCCGGATTGCTCCTGAGACGGTCAGATCGCGGTCGCATCGCGACTTCGCCTGAATGCGCAGTACGGCAAGGGGTTGCCGTGGCAGCACGCACGCCTCGGCCGGTCCGGGGTCGACCTGTACCTGGGCCGGACCGCCGATGCCGAGTCGGTGCTGGCCGCCGCGGTGGACGTCGTCGCCATCGCAACCGGGGCCCGGGCCCGCCGCCCGCAATTCCTCGGCCACGACTCCCCCACGTCCTGACGGCGACCGACGTGGCGACCGGGGCGGCCGTCCCGGGGCACCGCGTCCTCGTCGTCTCCGAGGACGACCGCCTGGCACCCCTCGCCGTGGCCGACCACCTCGCCGGCGCCGGGCACGCCGTCACGCTCGCCTGCCAGTCGCTCGGGCCGTCGCCGCTGGTCGGCAAGTACACGATCGGCGCCGTCATGGCCCGCCTCGACGCGGCGGGTGTGCAACTTCTGCCGATGACCCGGCTGGTGTCGGTCGACGAGGGCCGGGTGACTCTCGCCCAGGTGTACAGCGGTCGTCGGTTCGCGGTGGACGGCATCGACTCGGTCGTGCTGGCGTGCGGCTCGGTACCGGTCGACGAGCTGTACCTCGCGGTCAAGGATCAGCATCCCCGGGTGCATCTCCTGGGCGACGCGTTCGCACCGCGTCGCATGGTCTTCGCGACGCGCCAGGCCTACGAACTCGCCCGGACGTTCGCTCAGTAGGCCTGCGACTGCCCGCCGTCGATGGCGATCACCGCGCCGTTGATGAACCGCGCCTCGCCCGACAGGAGGAAGGTGACCAGCGCCGCGACCTCATCCGGTTCCCCGAAGCGCTTCATCGGGTTGACACTGACGAAAGCGGCGCCGGCCTGCTCCCAACCCTCTTCGCCGGCAATCTGGATCAGCGATCCCCGGACCATGTCGGTCATGATCGCGCCGGGAGCCACCGCGTTGACGGACACGCCGTACTGGCCGTACTCGAGCGCCGCCTGCTTGGTCATCCCGACCACCGCATGCTTGGTCGCCACGTAGGCGATGAGGTTCGGGATCGCACGGATGCCGCCGACCGAGGCGGCGTTGACGATCGCGCCGGATCCCTGTGCCTTGAGGTGGGGCAGCGTGTGCTTCAACCCGTACAGGACACCCTTGAGGTTCACGTCCACGACCTTGTCGAGCATCGCGCTGTCGTAGGCCTCGACCGCGTCCTGCTTGCCCTCGATGCCGGCGTTGTTGTAGAGGCCGTCGACGCGACCGAACTGCGCGACGGTCTGCTCGACGTATTTGCGCACCTCGTCCTCCACCGCGACGTCCGCGGCGATGACGGCGAGCTCCGCCTCGGGTGCGGCCGTCGCGATCGCTGCACGCGCCGTCTCGAGGGTTTCGGCGTTGACATCGACGAGAGCGACCCGGGCACCCTCCTGCGCCAGCCGTAGGGCCGTCGCCCGCCCGAGGCCGTTGGCCGCGCCCGTCACCATGACGACCTTGCCGTCGAATCGGCTGCTCATGTCAGCCGGTGACGACGGGGAGGTGGTCGACCGTGTACGCCTCGAACCGGTCGATGAAGGTTGCGTTGTCCTCGACGGCCGCGGCCATCTCCGGACTCGCCATTACCGCCTCGAAGGTCTCGGCGGAGTCGAAGACCATCAGAGCGAAGGCGTCGGGGGCCTGGGTGTCCGCGTCGGACCCCGGCTGCACCGGGAAGATCTCGTACCGCTCCAACTTCGGCAACCGTCGGGCGATCGGCAGATGCACCTGCTGGTAGTGCTCGAGGAACTGCTCATAGGTCAGTTCGGGCTTGCGGTGGACGGCGAACAGCATGCGATGCATCGACGCTCCTCAAGTGAAGACAGGCTCGTACCGGATACTAGAGACTCACCAAGGTAACCGCCATGGACGATCTGCACGAACGCACGGTGGTGATCACCGGCGGGGCCGGTGGTCTGGGGTTGGCGATGCGATCCGCTTCGCCCGCGCCGGCATGAACATCGTGATCGCCGACATCGAAGCTAACCGGCTGGAACGCGCCGCCCAGGATCTGCGGAGCGCCGGGACGAACGTGACGGCCGTGGTCACCGACGTGACCGATGCCGATCAGGTGGACGCCCTGGCCGACACGGCATTCGACCGTCACGGCGCGGGGCACGTCCTGTGCAACAACGCGGGCGTCGTCAAGCGGGCGCGGTCGTGGGAGCTGACCCACGACGATTGGAACTGGGTGCTCGGCGTCGACCTGTGGAGCGTGATCCACGGCGTGCGGGCCTTTGTGCCCCGGAGCTGGAGCAGTCCGAGCGCGGCCACGTAGTCAACACCGCGTCGATGGCCGGCCTGCTGCCGATGCCCAACCTCGGCGCCTACGCCGCGACCAAGTCGGCCGTCGTCGGCCTGTCGCTGTCGATGCGGACGGAACTCGACCAGCTCGGCGCGTCCGTCGACGTCTCGGTGCTGTGCCCCGGTTTCATCGCCACCGACATCACCGACAGCCGCCGCAACCGCCCGGTGGGGCTGGGCGACGAGGCCCCGCCTCCGAACGCGCCTCGCACCACGGCCGGCACGGTCGCGCGGATGACGGCCGAGCAGGTGGCCGAACAGGTCCTCGACGCGGTGCTCACGGACCGCTTCTGGATCCTCACCCACGACGAGTACCGCCCGGTGATCGTCGAGCACGCCACCGGGATCGGAACAAGCACCCGCCCGGTGCCCGCGCCGATCTGGTGAGAGGTCGGTCGGCTCAGGCGTCCGGCATCCGCACGCCGGCCATGACGCCGTCGATGACGTGCTCGGTTCCGGTCGTGTAGCTCGACTCGTCGGCGGCCAGATAGGTGATCAGCGCCGCGACTTCCCTCGCATCGCCGATGCGGCCGAGCGGGACGATCGCGGCCTGGTCGGCCTCGTCCAGCCCGGCGGTCATCGGCGCGCGGATGGTGCCAGGGTGGATCGAATTGACCCGGATGTCGAGGGGCGCCAGCTCGAGGGCGGCCGCCTTGGTCATGCCGCGGACGGCCCACTTCGAGGCGACGTAGGAGAAGATGCCCGCGTAACCCTGCATGCCGCCGGTCGACGACAGGTTGACGATAGACCCCCCGCTGGCCGCGCGCATCGACGCCACCACGGCCCGCATGCCGTAGAAGACGCCGAACTGGTTGATCTAGACGACTCGGCGGTAGTCGTCGTCGGAGTGGTCCTGCATCGTCAGGAACTTCACGATGCCGGCACTGTTGACGAGCACCGAGACCGGGCCGAAGGCCGACTCGGCGGCCTGCACAGCGGCGTCCCAGTTCGCCGGACGGGTCACGTCGAGCATCTCGAACCGCGCGGTGCCGCCCAACTCGTCGACGAGCGCGCGACCTTCCTGTTCGAGCAGGTCACCGATGACGACGCGGGCGCCCTCGACCACGAACATGCGCGCCGTGGCTTCGCCGAGCCCCCGGGCGCCCCCACTGATGAGGGCCACCCTTCCGTCCAACCGTGCCATTGACGCCTCCATCCATCACCGATATGACCGTGCCCGTCCCCGACCGCAGGGCTTGTCTAGTTCGCGCCGGCGACGGCTGCGCGCGTCCTTGCCAGAGCCAGCGTCGCGGCATCCTGGATCGGCAGCGCCGCCAGCACGGGGCTGATGACCTCCGGGCCGACCCGACGCAGACCGCCGATCGACGCGAGGGCGCGGATGACGCGCGGGAGGTCGAAGGCGCCGTCCCCCGGCAGCAGGCGTCGTTGCGTCTCCTCGCGCAACGGCCCTTCCGGAACCGCAGCGGCATCGTCGAGTTGTACCTGCAGGACCCGCTCGCCGGGGATCGTCGCGAGCAGGTCGAAGTCGGGGGCGCCGCGGAAGAAGTGCCAGGTGTCGAACACCAGCCCGCCGTTGGCACGGTCGGCCGTTCGGACGATGTCCCACGCCAGGGCGAGGTCGCGCACGATGGTGAACGGGATGAACTCGAGGTGGACCTCCGCGCCGAACTCGGCGGCGGCGTCACACAGCCGGGCGAACGGCTCGGCCAGATCCGCGAGCGGGACGTCGCTCGTTTGAGTGGCGATCGCCGAGAGGCTGTCGGCACCGACGTCGGCACAGATCTGCAGTGCTGCGTCCGCAGCGACGCCGGCGAAGCGCGACGAGGGCGGCGCACTGTCCGGGTACCAGTTCATGACCGGGTCGACGGTGAGTCGCAGGCCAAGGTCGCGAGCCTGCCGGCCGAGGTCCTGCGCCGAGGTTCCGGACGCGGCCGCCTGCTCGACGTCCGGCGGGCTGAGCGTCACGCGCTGGTAGCCGGCCGACGCCGCGGCGGCGAAGCGTTCGGGCAACGCGGTCGCGAAGCCGACCGTGCCGGCCCACAGCACCCACTCCTCCGGCACCGATCCAGCTGTCGTGATGACCACACCTCCACGCGGGTCGTGATCCGTAGTGCCTCAAGTCAAGGTGCCCGCGAAATCTGATCTCGACACCGTCGACCGGCCGGGACTATCGTTAGTCCTCATAAAGTAAGTCACGCAGCGATGTGCGTCGACCCTTCGAGGAGAGCAATGACGACGGTTGAGCGCACCGAGGACCGGTCCAAGCGGACCATGCTCTGGTACGACCTCGTCGGCGACGACCCGCATCCGGCACCCGCTCACCTGCGGGAGCGTTTCCCCTACACCGCGCGATCCACCAGCGTGCCGGTCTCGCGCTACACCACCCGCGAATGGCATCTGCTCGAGCGCAAGCACCTCTGGCGCAAGGTCTGGCAGATGGCCTGCCGCGAGGAGAACATCCCCGAGGTCGGCAGCTACCTGGTGTACGAGATCGCCGGTGATTCCTACCTGGTGGTGCGCACCCGCGACGGCGTGAAGGCGTACGTGAACGCGTGTCTGCACCGCGGACGAGCCCTGAAGGACTACGACGGCCGCTGCAGCGAATTCCGCTGCAGCTTCCACGGCTTCACCTGGCGGCTCGACGGCACGCTGCGGCACACGCCGGCACCGGCCGAGTTCCCCGAGATCGAGGCCGATCGCGACGGCTGGCGACTTCCCGAGGCGAAAGTCGGCACGTGGGGTGGCTGGGTCTTCATCAACCCCGACCCGGACGCCGAGCCGCTCGAGGACTTCCTCGGCACCCTGCCCGAGCACTTCGCGCTGTGGAACTTCGACCAGCGCTACCTGCAGGCCCACGTCGCGAAGAAGGTGCGCTGCAACTGGAAGGTCGCCCAGGAGGCCTTCGACGAGGGACTGCACCTTGGCGCGACCCACCCACAGACGGCGCCCTACGTCGGCGATGCCAACGCCGCGGTGGACATCTATGGCAATTACGCGCGGCAGATCAGCCCGTCCGGCACGCCGATCGAAGACCTGCCCCTCGACGCGAGCGAGAGCGACATCCTCAAGCGGATGCTCGATGTGCGCGAGGGCGAGGAGTTGCCGATCCCGTTCTCGCAGCGCAGCACGGCCCGCGACGCCATGGCCGAGGCCGGGCGCGAGCGGTGGCGCCAGGTGCTCGGCGATGAGGCCGACTCGATCTCCGACGCCGAGCTCGTCGATCATTGGAACTACGCCGTCTTCCCGAACTTCCATCCGTGGGGCGGCTACAACCGGATCGTCTACCGGTTCCGTCCGAACGGCGACCGACATGACGAGTGCATCTTCGAGGTCATGTTCCTGACCCCCTACCGCGGCGAACGGCCGCCGACGGCGACGATCACCCACCTCGATTTCGATGACTCGTGGACGCAGGCACCGGAGCTGCAGACGCTCGGCCTCGTCATGGAGCAGGACACGTTCAACATGGAGGCCGTCCAGCGGGGCCTGGAGACGACCCGCCGCCCGACCGTGATCACCTCCACCTACCAGGAGGGCATCGTGTCGTGGCGGCACGACCTGCTCACCGAACTCGTCGAGCAGCCGGCCCGGGGGCGGCTGTGAGCGAGGACGACCGCGCACCGACGGGCGCGATCCGCCACCCGTTGCTCCCGAACTCCTACTACATGGACAACGGGGACGGCACCGTCCTAGTCACGATGGGCACGCGCAGCGGCCGGTTCGCGCCGAACGGTCGTTACCTCGACGGCACCCTGTTCGAGGCCGACCCCGAGCTGTGCGTCTGGGTCGCATCGCCGCGACCGGCCGGACATCACCGGATCAGCCGGGTCGTCGACATGCCGTCCGAGCGGTGACATTGAGATGCGGCCCGCAGCCCAGACCGATCGGTCGGCAGCGAGCGAGGCGATCCGACAGGCCGCGCTGCGCTACTGCCGCGGGGTCGATCGGCTCGACCCGCAGCTGATGTTCAGCGCCTATCACGACGACGCTACCGACGACCACGGCGTCTTCGTCGGCAGCGCACGGGACTTGTGCGCCCGCGTCGTTCAGTCACACCGTCGCTACGACGCGACCATGCACTGCGTGCTCAACCACGCGATCGAGTTCGTCGACGACGCGACGGCGACCGGTGAGGTCTACAACATCACTTACTTGCGGCAGACGGTCGACGGCGAGCAGCAGCTGCACACCTGGTGGGGCCGTTACCTCGACCGCTACGAGAGCCGCGATGGCCGGTGGGCGATCGCCCACCGGGTCTGCGTGCACGAGTGGACGCGCACCGAGGCGGCCGGTCCGGCCATGCCGATCGACGCCGCCTGCTTCCGCGCAGGGAGTGCCGACCGACCCCAGCACTCCCCACTTACTGCATAGCGTGTATTATTAGTGGTACTCCACGACGCGCCGAAGGAGCAGCGATGCGCAAGATCCGACACGCGCTGAGCGGCGCCGTGTATGAGTGGGCCGAGGACGATCTCGGTCCGGTCCTGGTGACCGACAACAGCGGTAAGCAGGGCCGCTTCGACCACAACGGGCGTTGGCTCATCGGCGACCTCCGCCGCGCCGACCCTGAACTCTGCCGCTGGGTCGCCAGCGGTGGTCGTGACCCGGGTGGCGCTGCTGGCCGAAGTCGTCGCTTCGAGACAGAGGAGACATTTTCCTGACCACGCAGACGAGGCCCCTGACCGGTTTCCGCGGCAACGGCCCCACGTACCAGGACCTGCTCGACACCGACAGCAAGACTGTCCCGGAATCGATGCGGCGCAATCAGCCCGGCTACTTCGGCGAGCGCGACGTACCGGTCGAGCGATACCTCTCTCGCGAGTACCACGACCTCGAGAAAAAATATCTCTGGTCGCGCGTATGGCAGTTCGCCTGCCGCGAGGAGGTGCTCAGCGAGGTCGGCGACACCGAGGTCTACGACATCTGCGACACCTCGATCCTCCTGGTGCGCGCCGCGGCCGGCCCCGACGGGATCAAGGCCTACATCAACGCCTGTCTGCACCGCGGTCGCGCCCTGCGCGACGGGCGCGGGCGGGTGCCGGAACTGGAATGCTCCTTCCACGGCTTCTGCTGGGCGCTCAACGGCAAACTCAAGCGCGTTCCGAGCGCCTGGGACTTCCCGCACGTCAAGCCGGCGGAATACGGCCTGCCCGAGGTTCGCGTGGGCACGTGGGGTGGCTTCGTCTTCGTCAATCCCGATCCCCAGGCCGACCCGCTCGAGGACTTCATCGGTGAACTGCCGAGCTTCTTCACCCGCTGGCCGCTGGAGGATCGCTACACCCGCGTCCACGTCTCCAAGGTGCTGCGCGTGAACTGGAAGGTCGCGCAGGAGGCCTTCATGGAGTCCTTCCACGTGATCACCACCCACCCGCAACTGCTGCCCGGTTTCGGCGACGCCAACTCCCAGTACGACATCTTCGGCAACGTCTCGCGCGCGATATCGGCGCGCGGCGTGCCCAGCCCCTACCTGTCCTGGGACCCGGACGAGCAGCAGCGCCTCAACAGCCAGATCGACCAGCGGCTGGACGACCCGCCGATGCTCGATGTGCCCGAGGGCAGCACCGCCCGCAAGACGCTGGCTGAGGCCGCCCGCCGCTCCCTGCGCAACCTGCTCGGCGACGGGGTGCAGGAGCTGACCGACGCCGAACTGGTCGACAGCTATTACCTGACCGTGTTCCCGAACATGCACCCGTGGGGCGGCTACAACCAGATCACCTATCGCTTCCGGCCGAACGGGGACGACCACCAGAGCTGCATCATGGAGGTGCTGCTGTTGTCGTCGTTCACCGGCGAACGGCCGCACCCGGCCGAGGAGATCCGGTTGAGCGTAGACACCCCCTGGGTCACCGCCGTCGACCAGCTTGGCTCACTCGCGCGTGTCTTCGACCAGGACGAGTTCAACCTGGAGGCGGTGCAGAAGGGTCTGCGCACGACGCGGAAGACCGGCGTCACCTTCGGGGTCTACCAGGAGAGCAAGATCCGCCACTTCCATCAGCTGTACGAGCAGTGGCTCGAGCTCGAGACGACGCAGGCGTCGGCGGCGGTCGAGTAGCTCGGTTCAGAGGACGGGTGCGGCGCTGATGAGGTAGGCGAGCGTGAGACCGCGGCTCAGCGCCATCCCGCTGTTGTATCCCGTGCCGGACGTCGTCGCGGCGCCCGAACCGGCGGCGGAGGCCGGCGACGTGGTCGCCATGCTCATCGAGCACCCGACCATCGCCGTCGATGTGGACTCCGCTGGATCCGAATGCTCGTGCCGACGAAGACTCTCGTCGCCATCGGTCCACGTCGAGGTAGCGGTCCACCGGCTCGAACATCACCGCGGCGGCCTGATCGGTCGTGCCGTCGCGGACATGGGTCAGCAACCGCTCCAGGACGGCGCCGGCGAGGCGTCCAGCGCATTGCTGACCGTGATCATGAGGGGCTCCGGGCTGGGCGGGAAGACGGGCGGAAACTCAGCTGCATGCCCCGGAACACCAGGACGAACAGGTTCGGTTCGTGCAACGGATCCGGCAGCGGGGCGGCGATGCGGATGTCGTCCAGCCGGCTGAGCAGCGCGGTGAAGGCGCTGGTCATCTCCTGCCGCGCCAGGGCGGCGCCGACACAGAAGTGCGGGCCGTTACCGAAGGCCACGTGCTCGGTGAGGTTCGGTCGGGTGATGTCGAAGCGCGCCGGCTCGGGGAACCGTGTCTCGTCGCGGTTCGCCGATCCGTAGCGGACGATGACGACGCTGCCCGCCGGGATGAGGGTGCCCGCGAGCTCGACGTCACGCGTCGTCCGCCGGGTGAGCCCCTGGGCCGGGCTCTCGATGCGCAGCGTCTCCTCGACGAAGCCCTTCATGTGGCGAGCAGGATCGCTGCGGAGCAGCTCCATCTGCTCGGGGTGCGTCAGCAGCAGCCGCATCCCGTGCGCGATCGCCGTCGCGGTCGTCTCGAAGCCGCCGGTGATCAGCTGGTGCATCAGATCCTGAAGCTCGTTCATGCTGAGCGGCTCGTCGCCGGCCGCGACGTGCGCATTGACCAGCGCCGAGGTCAGGTCGTCGGTCGGATTCGCCAGTCGCGCCTGCAGCGCGGCGGCGAAGTAGTGCTGGGCCTCGAGCTCGGTCTCGGTGACGGCGCGCATCTCGGCCTCGTCCAGAGCGCGCGTGCTCGGCGCGAGCAGCGCGTACGTCCATTGCTTGAACGTGTTCACCTGGCCGCGGTCGAGCCCCAGCTGCTCGGTCATAACCAGCGCAGGAAGCAGCACAGCGAACTCGCTCATGAACTCGCAGGTGCCGCGGTCGATGAATGAGTCGATCAGTTCGGTGACGATCTCCTCGATGCGCGGGGCGATCTCGGCGTTGACGCGCCGGGGGGTGAACACCCGGTTGACCAGCTTGCGGTAACGGGTGTGCTCGGGCGGGTCGGTGCGCTGCAGCGTGTGCTGCCGCACCCACCCGCCCTCGGCGATCATGCGATCGTGCAGCGCCATCGCGGCGCCCTGCAAGTCACCCAACGGACGCGGTCCGGCGTTGGAGAAGGTGTCGGTGTCACCGAGTACCAGGCGGACGTCGTCGTAGCGGGTGACCAGGAAGAACCCGGTCTCCGGCATGCGATACACCGGAGCCTCCGCGCGCAGTTGCGCATAGAGGTCGTAGGGGCAGCTCTGGACGGCCGGGTCGAGCAGGCTGGGGAGCGGCTTCACGGTCCCGGTCACCCGGCGGCCGCAGCGAGCAGCGGGGCCAGCGTGCGCGGCACGTCCACCCACCGCGCGGTGCTGTCGAGCGTGGGGTCGAAGTTCATGTCGACGATGACCGCCGCGGCGCCGGCCTCGCGCGAGCGGGCGACCTCAGCGCAGAGCTCGTCGACGCTCTGGGTGCGCAGGTTGGCCACCTCGACCGGCGGGGTCGTGAACAGCCGACGATAGAGCTCGAGCGGCTTCCTGCCGGCGGGCCGCATGGCGCCGAGCTGCCCGAACATCTCAAGGTGCTGTTCGAGCGTGCCGGACGCCGGATTCCAGATGTCGAACTTCTCGGCGGTACGGCGCAGCCCCGCCTTCGAGCGCATGCCCGACAGCAGCCGTGGGCGGGGACGCTGTACCGGCTTCGGATTGACCTCGGCCGCGGGGATGGTGAAGAAGCGCCCCTGGAACGACACCGGGTCCGGGCCCCAACACGCTTCCAGGGCATCGATCAGTTCATCGCACCGCGAGCCGCGGGTGCGGGGGTCGACGCCCATGACGTCGTGCTCCTCGTCCGACCACCCGACACTGAAGCCGGCGATGACGCGGCCGTCCGAGATCAGGTCGATGGTGGCCAGCTGCTGCGCCAGGCGCACGGGGTAGTGCAGCCCGGCGACCAGGATGCTGCTGCCGAGATCGGGGGCCGTAGTCCACGCCGCAGCGGCCGTCAAGGTCTCGAGTGCCCCGAGCACGCTGCGGTAGGCGTCCGGCACCTTGAGGCCTGGCCGAGCCGAGTAACCCGACACCGGATCCAGCACGTAGAAAAGGTGCTCCTGCACCCACAGGCTGCCGAAACCAAGCTCCTCCGCCTGCTCGCAGAACCCCTGCAGTCCGGCTCGACTGACGTGGCCGCCCAGCTGCGGAAGGGTGAGACCGATCTGCATGCCGCCACCTTGCGTGCCGATACTTTGTGTAATGGTCGTCCAGATACTAGCGTCAGCCACGATGCGCGTCATGGTCGAAACGCAGGAGGAATCGCTGTGGAAGCCCGCAAAGAGCTCTACATCGGAGGCCGGTGGGTCGCGCCCGAATCCGGTGACGCGATCACGGTCCTCGATTGCAGCACCGAGGAGGTGCTGGGGAGTGTCCCCCGCGGTCGCAAGGCCGAGGTCGAGCATGCCGTCGCGGCTGCGCGGTCCGCGTTCCCGCTCTGGTCGGCCAGTCCGGTCGACGAGCGGGTCGACGTCCTGCGCCGCATCGCCGACGGCCTGACGGCCCGCACCGACTCCCTCGCCGAGCTGATGAGCCGCGAGGTGGGCACGCCACTGGGCATCTCGAAGCGGGTGCAGGTAGGACTCGCCGCGGACGTCTTCCGTTCGATCGCTGAGGTCCTGACCGAGTTCCCCCTCGAGGAACGGCTCGGGTCGTCGCTGCTGATCCGTCAGCCGGCCGGTGTGGTGGCTGCCATCACCCCCTGGAACTACCCGCTGTACCAACTTGCGGCCAAGTTGGCGCCGGCGCTCGCGGCTGGCTGCACGACCATCCTCAAGCCGGCCGGCGTTGCTCCCCTGGCCGCATTCGTCCTGGCCGAGATCATCGACGAGCTCGGCCTGCCCGCCGGCACCGTGAACCTCGTCAGCGGCCCGGGTGCCGAGATCGGCGAGATGATGGCCGCCCACCCCGGGGTCGACATGGTCAGCATCACCGGCTCGACCGGGGCGGGGGTGAAGGTCGCGCAGGCCGCCGCGCCCACGGTCAAGAAGGTGGCCCTCGAGCTCGGCGGCAAGTCGGCGCTGATCATCCTGGACGGCTCCGACCTCGCGGCGGCGCTGCCGAACGCAGTGCGCAGCTGTTTCGTGAACAACGGCCAGACGTGCTCGGCGCTCACCCGGTTGATCGTGCCGCGTGACCAGCTCGCCGAGGTCGAGGCCGGACTGGCCCAGTTGGTGGGCGCCATGCGCGTCGGCGACCCACTCGCCGACGACACCGAGCTGGGTCCGATGGTGAGCGCGGGCCAGCGGGCCAGCGTCCGCGGCTACATCGAGCAGGGCATCGCCGAGGGCGCCACCCTGGTCACCGGCGGCCCCGAGGCGCCCGACCACCTCGGCCGTGGCTTCTACGTGCGGCCCACGGTCTTCTCAGGCGTCACCTCGGACATGGTCGTGGCCCGCGAGGAGATCTTCGGCCCGGTGCTGGTAGTGATGCCGGCCGACGGCGACGACGACGCGGTCCGCATCGCCAATGATTCCGACTACGGGTTGTCCGGCGGCGTGTGGTCGAGCGACGAGGAACGCTCGATCGCGGTGGCTCGTCGGCTGCGCACGGGACAGGTCGCCATCAACGGCGGCCGGTTCAACGTCAAGGCCCCCTTCGGCGGATTCAAGCAGTCAGGTGTCGGTCGCGAACTCGGCGAGCACGGGCTGGCCGAGTACTCCGAACTCACCAGCCTGCAACTGTTGCCGACGTCGACGTACAGCGCTTCCGCGTTGCCGGCCGCTGGGCAGCCGTGAGCGGGTCGGCCTGATGGCGCCGGTACCGGTCGAGGACGAACTGGCCATTCGCAATCTGCTCGCCCGCTACGCCGACGCGGCCAGCCGCCGGGACGCTGACGCCTGGGTGGCGACCTGGGCACCGGAGTGCGTCTGGGACCTCGGCGGTGGGCGGGTCACGCACGGGCACGACGAGACGCTCGCCCTGTGGCACGCGTCGATCGGCAAGTACCCGTGGGTGGTGCAGGTGCCGGCGTCGGGGCTGATCGAGCAGGTGGACGGCGAGACACGCGGCACCTGGTATGTGCTCGAGCTGAACAATCTCACCGACGGCAGCGGCGTCATGCATCTCGGGCACTACCGCGACACCTACGTCCGCACAAGCGACGGGTGGCGTTTCGCGACCCGTCGCTTCCATCTCATCTACCGCGGCGCCATGGACCCAGGCAGTGTCCGGCCGCTCGAGGCAAGTGAGACCGCATGAGCGACAAGAACTACGAGGACGTCACCCGCTACGGCCTCGACGACGCCGCCGAGGCCGAACTGCTGCAGCAGCAGGCCGAGTGCACCTTCATCTGGAGCAACAAGGAGGGCCATCCCGTCGGCGTGGTGATGAACTATGTGTTCCGCGACGGACGGTTCTGGTTGACGGCGTCCGGGCAGCGCGCTCGCATCGCGGCAGTGCGGCGCGACCCGCGGGTCAGCATCTCCATCAGCTCGTTGGGGTCCGCCGTCACGACGCGCAAATCGCTCACCTACAAGGGAACTTGCGTGGTCCACGAGGACGACACGACCAAGACCTGGTTCTACGGCCAACTGGCCGCCGCGGTACGTCCGGGCGAGCCCGCTAAGCAGGCCGCCTTCATCGAGCACCTCGACTCGCCGCGCCGCGTGGTGCTCGAGGTGACACCGATCGGGCGCATCGGCTTCGACAGCACCCGCATGTGGCAGAACACCCCGGACGCTGCGCGACGCGAGGAGTAGGGGCGCGCCGGCCCGGAGCTGACGGGGTCAGTCGGCCAGGACGGTGACCGTGCCAGCGGGTCCGTCGACGGCGAGGCGCTCGCCGTTGGCGATGCGGCTGGTGGCGTCGCCCAACGACAACACACACGGCAGACCCAGTTCGCGCGACACCACGATGGCGTGGCTGTTCAGGGCGCCGACGTTGACCACCACCGCACCGGCCACCAGGAACAGCGGCGTCCCCGCGGCATCGGTCACTGGCGCCACCAGGATCTCGCCGGGCTCGAGGGCCATCGCGCCCCGGAGATCGGCGACGACCCAGGCGGTGCCCTCGTACTGCCCCGCGCTGCCGCCCATGCCGTGCAGCACGTCGCCGGGCGACGCCTCGGTGACGGGCGTCGAGCCTCGGCGCGGCCAGGCCGACAACGGTTCGGGATCACGGTCGATGATGAACGGCGGCTCGAGATCGAGCAGCCGTCGGGCCCAGGAGACCACCCGGCTGCTCATCGCCGACGGCGTCGGGGTCGGCAAGACCGTCGAGGCCGGCCTGATCGCCGCCGAACTCGTCGCCAGCGGCGATGCCCAACGGTTCGTGGTGCTGTGCTCACCCCAGCTCGCACCGCAGTGGCAGGCTGAGCTGCAAGGAAAGTTCGGGCTCCGGGCCGAGGTGCTGTTGCCCTCCACCGCCAATCGGATCAACCGCCAAGTCCCGTTCGGGTCCACCGTGTACGAGCACTTCCCGTACTGATCCAGTCGATCGGCGATGACCGCCCCGAACGCGGAGGGGTCCGCCACATAGGCGTCCAACTCGTTCTCGAGCAGCATCATCACGTCCTCGGGCGATCAACTTGGTCACCTCCCGCAACGGGATGGTGGTCATGGCCGATCGCAGGGCGGTGTCGAATTTCGCCCTCGCCTCGTCGTCGGGCAGCAGCGCCCGGACGTCCGTGGTCGTCGCGCGGCGGCGGGCGATCAGGGCGGCGTGCCGGGCGTCGGGCGAGGCGGAATCAGGCAGGCGGCGCATGCTGTCGACCAGATCCAGAACGGGACGCGGATCGGCCTCCCAGGGCACCGCCCGGATGTCCCACTCGTTGGGCCCACGCTGCCCGTGATCGCGCAGGAAATCCAGCAGCGCAGCCCCGAACTCCTCGGTGGTGGAGTCCATCCGCGACAGCGCCCACAACCCCCAGGACGGCGAGGCGGACGGGACTTCGCCCAGGCCCGAGATCAGGTCCAGCAGGGCGTCCGGGCGGCGGCCGCCACACACAGGTCGGTCAGCATGGCCGGCCCGACGGCCGAGCCGAGAGTCGAGTAGTCGTGTCGGACGAAGGCGTCGTGCAACTCAGGCCGGAACGAGCGGGCATGGGCCACGTGCTCGGACCTGGACAGTGCGCTGAGGTCGGGCCGGCCGGCCCGACGGCCGAGTACGTGCTCGAGATCGGCGACGATCTCCGGGAACGACGTCCGACCCAGGATGGCTGACACTGTCTTACCGACCTTGGCCGAACACTCCGCACACTCGTCCTCCGGATGCGGCTCGTACGGCGGCGCGACGGTGGCCGAACCGAGCAGGGCCGCGCCGAACGCCGCGACGGTCATGCCCATGCGGACCGCCATCAGGCGGCAGTGCGAGAGATTGATGTAGAGGTAGCCGCCGAACAGGCCGGCCACGGGCGGACGGTCACTCGGTAGCTCGCCCTGCCGGTAGATGCCGAAATCGACCATGCCCTGCAGCCAGCCCGACAGCAGTCCACCCTCGAAGACGAGCGTCCATCCGAGCGGGCTCGCCGGCCAGGCAGCACCTCGCCCACGTGTAGAACGGCAGCCGGTCGGAGCGCACCCAGTCGGTCACCAGCGGTCCGGTCCGGGAGCGCCGTCACGGATGTCACGACTGCGCTTCGATCACCCACTGCACCGGATTCACCACTGCGCAGTGCCGCCGTCGACGTTGATCAGCGCACCGGTGATGCCGCCGCCCACGTCGGTCGCGAGTAGCGCCGCCATGGCGGCGACCTCCTCGACGGTGTTGAGTCGCTTGATCGCCGACTCCTGGGTGTAGTTGTCGAGGAACTGTTCGTAAGTGATGCCAGCCTGCTCCGCGACCACCGGCCCCGCTTCCTTCATCAGGTCCGTCTCGACCGCGCCGGGGCAGATCGCGTTGCAGGTGATGCCACGCGTGCCGTACTCGTGGGCGACCGCCTTCGTCAGGCCGTTGATCGCGTGCTTGTTGGTGATGTAGTGGCTGACCGCCGGCTTGTTGGCCTGCTTGCCCTCGACCGAGGAGATGTTGATGATCCGGCCCCACTCGCGCTCGAGTTGGTACTTCAGCGCCCGTCGGGTTGCCCAGAACACCGCGTTGAGATTCCAGTTCAGCGCGTTCTGCCAGGCGGCGTCGGACAACTCGTGCACCAGGGCCCAGCCGTCGGTACCACCGGCGTTGTTGACCAGGATGTCGACCGTGCCGTAGCGCCTCGCCGTCTCGTCGATCAGATGCTCGATCTGCTGCTGATCACGGACGTCGCAGGCCATGAAACTGATCCGGTCGCCGCCGCCCATCTCATCGACCGCCTGGGCGCCCTTGACCTCGGATTTGCCGCTGACGACCACCGTCGCGCCTTGGGCCAGGAACGCCTCGGCGATCCCTCGACCAATTCCGCGCGTGCCGCCGGTGATGACCGCGACGCGCTTGGTCAGTGCGCCATGCTCGGCAGTCACCGCCTCGACGGGCGCGGCCGTCTCCTCCAGGTCGGTGGCCCCGCCGCCGCTCATGTGGTCATCTCGTTCAGGACGCGGTGGAAGTGTTGGACGCCCGGTTCGTTTCGGCCGAACAGCATGTCCTGTCCGTCCAGGGCCTCGAGTCCCCGCTGCACGCCGTAGCCGGTCAGGTAGTCCTCATCCATGACGACGTCGTGGAACCAGTCGCGGGTGTGCTCGGCTGCCTTGCGTTCGTCATCGTCCTGCGGCTCGTGCCGGAGCGCCAGGATCTGCTGGGTGCGCGAGGTGTCCCATGTCGTGCCCGGCAGCACGAGCGACACGACGACCTGCGAACGCCAACCGCCCGCGATGGCCAGGCCGGGGAACAGCCAGTAGATCGCGCCGACGCACAGGGCGGGATCCCACGTGTCCTCCGGCTGCTCGGCCGCGTTGGCGATCGGCCGCAGCGCGAAGGAGTTGCGCTGGTGCGGACCCCACGCGTCGAAGGCCGCCATGTTGGAGAAGTTGGTGCGGTAGACGGTGGTCCTGTGCAGAGATGCGAAGTGGTAACCCTCGAGGTAGCCGTCGATGACGACCTTCCAGTTGGGTCCGTCGAGCCATCGCGTCGAATAGTGGTGGGTCTTGTCGATGCCCATCGCCTCGAGCAGTCCGATGAGCTCGGGGCCGAGCCAGGTGTCGAGGTCGATCGTCGCCTTCGGGTCGAGCGAGACGAACACGATGCCTGCCCGCTCTGCGACCGGAAGGGTCACCAAGCCCATCTTCGTGCGGTCGACGTCGCCGAACGTCTCCTCGCCGTAGACGCCGACCAGGCAACCGGTGAGGTCATAGCTCCAGGCGTGGTACGGGCAGGTGAGTCGGTTCGCCTTGCCCGTGCCTTCCGCGACCAGCTCGGCGCCGCGGTGACGGCACACATTGAGCATGGCGTGCACCTCGCCCTGGCGGTCACGCGTGATGAGCACCGGCGTACCCGCGACGTCGATCGCCTTGTGCGAGCCGGCATCGGGGAGCTCGCACGACAGCGCCAGCGGTAGCGGCGCCTTGCGGTGCACGGCATCGATCTCGCGGCGGAACACGTCCTCGTCGCGGTACTTGCGCACCGGCTCGTGCCACTGCTCGTCGGCCTGATCGGTCGACTTGTTGCGATAGTGCTCGACCAGCCGACCCATCACGTCGAAGGCGTCCTTGCGCACTGACGGGTTGAAATCGATGCCGGCAACGTAGGTGGGTGCGGCCATAGGAGTCCCTCAATCGTCGGCGTCGAGCATGTCCTGCACGACCCGGTGGAAGTTGGTGATCTTGCATTCGCGGTTGTTGAAGACGTTGCGGGTGTAGACGCTCGAGCGCGACGCGGCCGCCCACTCCTGATAGATCTCGACGTCCTCCTGGACGACGCCCTTCAACCGTTCCCAATGCGTGCCCGTCTTCTCGAGGTACTCGGCGTCGCCGTCCTTGTACCAGAGCTCCCAGACCTCGAAGCGGGTCTTGTCCACGGCCAGAGGCACCGCGCGGAACAGCTGCAGGTGCGCCGGATTGTTGTTGAAGACGGACGTCGGGAAGATGGTGTAGTGGCAGATCGCCAGACCCTGGTGATCGCCCGTCTCCTGAAGCGTCGGCAGCACGCCCTTGTAGGGGATCACCATCATCCCGTTGCGCCCGAACGTGAAGTAGGTGCTGGAGCGACCGTCCTTGACGTCCTGCGGCGAGATCGTGTGCAGGTGGGCCGCGTGGTAATTCTCGTTGAAGCCGTCGATGACGACCTTCCAGTTCGCGTCCAGCTCCCACGTCAACTTGTCGTGCAGCTCCATGTCCTGCATGGCATAGGCACCGAGGTCGCCGACGATCTCCGGGCCGATCCAGTCGGTGACGGTCCCGGCGACGGAGGGGCCTGCCAGTACGGCCCAGATCCACCCGGCCCACTCGGCACATTCGACCGGCGGCGCGCAGGCGTCGGCCAGTTGCTTCTCGCCGAAGTCCTCGCGGTCGGGGACGCCGACGAGGGTGCCCTCGAGGTCGTAGCTCCAGCTGTGCCAGCGACAGGTGAACCGCCGCGCCCCGGTCCCCGACTGAGCGACGATGCGCGTCCCACGGTGCTGGCACACGTTGTGGAAGCCGCTCACGCCGCCGTCGCGGCGCCGGCTGACGACGATCGTCTCGCCGTGGCCCTCCCAGACGATGTGATCACCGGCCTTGGGAATCTGCTCCGAGCGGCCGATGATCTGCCAGCTACGGTTAAGCACCTTGCGCCGCTCCTGCTCGAAGCGCGCCGGGTCGGTGTACACCGACGAGTCGAGCTCGGCCGGGCCGATGTCCGGGATCAGGGGGACACCGGGGCCGATGCGGGCCGGCAGATCACCGCGATGCGGGACGAAGACCATCGATGCACTCCCTTCGCCACTCGGCCCGCCAGGCGCACGCAAGCGGCTCACTAGATAGTGGACCTCGTGTGTTGAAACTATGTCATTACGGGACGCTCGGCAACCGTCGACCGACAACGTCCGCAGCCCGCTCCCCCGCGTCGGTCCGTGGCATAGCATCTACCCCCATGCAGCCGCACCAGCAACCCGCGTCTCCGTCGACGCCATCGCCGCCGCGTCAGCCTCCGGCGCCCGCGCCGTCCCCCACCTCGCTCGACAAGCCGTTCCTGACGAACCAGCCCGACGTGCTCACCGTGACCTTCGTCCGGCACGGCCAGCAGGAGGTCCGGAGCCCCAAGTTCACCCCCGCTTTGTGGACGGACGCTCCGTTATCGGCGATCGGCACCAGGCAGGCGGCCACCGTCGGGGCGGCACTCGCTACCGGGAGGATCCAGGCCGTCGCCTGCAGCCACCTGCAACGCGCCCACGAGACCGCGCGACAGGTCGCCGACGGCCAGGGCCTCGAAGCCATCGTCTATCCAGAACTGCGTGAGGTCGAGTCCTACCGGGACGTGCCGGACGGCGTCGCCCTAGAGGACATCCTCTCCCCTGCCATCTGGCTCGGTGTCCAGGAGCGATTCTGGCGCGAGCGCAAGTGGGACGTCTCGCCGTTCTCCGAGGGCAGTGCCGAGTTCCGACACCGGGTTGTCACCATCGTGGAAGGCATTCTCGCGCTGTCCGTCCGCGACGGCGTACGGCATGTGGCGATCGTCTGCCACGGCGGCGTGATCAACGCCTACATCGGACACATCCTCGGCATCCAGGAGGACATGTTCTTCCGGCCCGCCCACGCCTCAATCAGTCGTGTCCTCGTCGGCGACGGGCGCCGCGTCGTCCACACACTCAACGAGATGCACCACCTTTCCGCCGCGTCACCCGACCTCGTCACGTTCTGACCGAAGGCGCGAGCATGGACGACACCCTGGGAAGGCGCTTCGAGCGCTTCCTCACGGCAGCCGAGCCCGGCCGCCGTGCCGACGTCCGGACCTGCTCGGCGATCACCGGCGGATACAGCCGGATCAGCGCGCGGGCCCTGGTGCGATGGGAGGACGGCGTCGAGGAGACATTCATCCTGCGCGGCGACCCGCCCACCGGCAGTGGCGTCTTCGTCAGCGACCGCGACGCCGAGGTCGCCCTGCTGTGCAGTCTCAGCGACGCGGCGCCGGTCCGCACACCGGTGCTGCGGTGGTACGACCCCACTGGCGAACATCTCGGTTCCAAGTGCATGGTGATGGTCGCCGAGGCCGACGCCACCGACCTGCAGAGCGTGATGGCGCAGGCGGACCCGGTCGGGCCCTGGGCCGACCTGTTCATCGACACCTTCGCCGCGGTGCATGCGACCCCATTGACTGCTCTTCCCGCGTCGATGCACCGTGCACCGGACTGGGACTCCTACCTTGACGGCGTTCTCGACCGCTACGACGCGATGGCCGAGCGCTTCCCGGGTTCGGCGCCGGTGCTGCGCCACGTGAGCCGTTGGGCGCGCCGTCATCGGCCGCCGACGGTGCCGCTGGCGCTGGTCCACGGCGACTGCCAACCCTCCAATGTGTTGATCACCGCCGACGCCGCTCCGCTCGTGATCGACTGGGAGTTCACGCACATCGGTGATCCCCGCGAGGATCTCGGCTACTACACCCAGAACCCCCTGCAGCCCAACGCGTACTGGGCCGACCCCGTGCACTTCCTTCAGCGCTACCGGACGGCCACCGGCCTCGACGAGGACCAGGTCAATCCCGAGGTCGTCGAATATTTCCTGATCATCGGGATGGCGATGCTGCTCGAGCAGCTGCTGGACGCCACCGCGGCGGTCGGCGGGACACCGCGGCCCGGCATCCTCGCGACCTATCTCATCAACGCGATCTCCCACCAGTACGACATGTTCCTGGCGATCTGCGAGCGGCTGTCCTGATGGAGGAGCACCGATGATCGTCCGCCCGACCACCGACCAGTTGGTACTCGACTGCTGCCGCGAGCTGACCGACGAGATCCTGCCCGCGCTGGCGGACGAGACGCTGAAGCTGCGCGTCATCATGGCCGTGACGGTGCTGGGCAATGCAGCCGTCCGCGCCGCGCACGAGATCGCCTGGATGCGCGAGGAGACCGAGACGGCGCTCGACTTCGCCCGGGAGGTGGCCGCGGCCCACCCGAACGAGCGCATCGCCGGGGCCATCGCTGACTTTCGAACCGGCCCGCTCGACAGCCTGCACCTCGACGATGTTGTCGATGTCTACGAACGGGCGGGCCGCGCCCTGGCGATCGCCGTACAGGTCGTGCACGACGAGTCGGCGGAGGACCTGCTCGCGCGCGCCGCAGTATTGCTCCGGGCTCGCGTAGAAACCGAGAAGGTGGTCATGGCCGACTACGTCGTCGTGGGTCGCTGACCGCACCCAGCCGTCACGGCACGCGCGAGTAACTGGTGGGACGCACAAGTTCCAATGCTTCGTCCAGGACCGACTCAGCGAAGGCGTCGTGCCATCGCCGGGCGTCCGGGTGGGCCCGCACGCGGTCGAGGGCGGACAGCACGCTGTCGGCCGACGGCACCCGCCAGACGTGGTAGACGGCCCCCAGCCGGCCGATGGCCGGCGTGAAGGCCCCTATCAGAGACCATCCGTAATCCTCCAGCACCGGCGCCATCTCCCCCATGGCCGCCTCGAAGACCTTGTGCTTCCCGCGCATCAGCTGGATCTCGACGTGCAGGTAGGCGGGTACGTCATCGCTCATCGCCGCTTCTCCGAATCTGTCCCGGGCCGTAGTTTGTGTACTACCATGCCAGTAAGTAGCGACGGGCGGGAGAACTCGTGCAGCGCCCCAGGACCCCACGGACCGCGATCAACTTCCGCGATCTCGGCGGTCTGCCTACGGCGGACGGCGGACAGGTCCGGGCTGGTCGACTGTTCCGCAGCGCCACGCCGCAGTTCCTCACCGCCGCCGACGCCACGAACCTGGTGGACGCGACCGGCCTGCAGGTCGTGATCGATCTGCGCTTCGCCGAGGAGGCCGCGGCCGAGGGCAGCGGCGGTCTCACCGACACCGACGTGCCCCGTCACCACATCCCGATCATCGGCCACGGCGGCGATGCCATAGCCGACGCCGTCCCGGCCGGCGAGGGCGATCGGCTCGGCCAGCATTACATCAGCTACGTCGAGCATGATGCCCGCGCCTTCGTCGAGGTGTTCCGCATCCTGGCCGCACCGCGCGGTCTGCCCGCCCTCCTGCACTGTGCGGCCGGCAAGGACCGCACCGGCGTCACCGTCGCCCTCGTGCTCGACGTGCTGGGCGTGCCCGAGGATGCGATCGTCGCTGACTACGCACGGACGGCCGAGAACATGCCCCACCTGCTCAGCCGGCTGGCCGCGACCGCCACCTACGGGCCCTCACTGGCCGTCCAACCTCCGGACGACCCGATGGCCAGGGCGGAGGCGTTGACGATGGAGATTTTCCTGCACTGGCTACGCCGCGAACACGGTTCGGCCGAGCATTTGCTGCTCGCCGCCGGACTCGAGACCGACGTGCTGGACCGCTTGCGCCAGCGGCTCGTCGAACGCGCTGCTGCCTGACCAACGCCCATCCACCACCCGAACAGACGGAGTCGGTATGCGATTCGAGAACAAGGTCCTGCTCGCCACCGGCGGTGCCTCGGGCCTGGCGGCCGCGGTCGCCAGGCGGTTCACCGACGAGGGCGGCCGAGTCGCCGTCGTCGACCTGGACCAGGAACGCGCGCAACTCGTGGCCGACAAGCTCGACGGTGCGATCGCCCTGGGCTGTGATGTAGCGGACGAGGATGCGGTCACCGCCGTCGTGCGGCGGACCGAACAGCACTTCGGCCGGATCGACTGCGTCTTCAACGCGGCCGGTCACGCCGAGTTCGGGCCGATCGAGGAATGGTCGTTGGAGCGGTGGCAGCGGATGATGACCGTCCACGCCGGCGGCACGTTCGTAGTCTGCCGCGAGGTGCTGCCGGGCATGATGACCCGCGGCTCGGGATCGATCGTCAACGTCGCGTCCGTCGCTGCGCTCACGGCCCAGTCCGGCAATGCGCCCTATGGTGCGGCCAAGGGCGCGATCCTGTCGTTCTCGCGGCAGCTGGCCAAGCAGGCCGCACCGGCGGTCCGGGTGAACACCATCGCCCCGGGTCGCACCCGTACCGGCATGACCGAGCCGCTCATGATCGCGCGGGCTGGCAGCGTCGAGGTCGGCTCGCAGGTCTTCGGCCAGGGCAACCTGCAAAAGCGGGTGGCCGAACCGGAGGAGATCGCGGCACCGGTCTGTTTCCTGCTGTCCGAGGACGCCAGCTTCATCACCGGCTCGGTCATCGTCGCCGACGGTGGCGAGACCGCGGTCTGAGGCGATGCCTACCGATGATCTGGTCCTGAGTCACTTCAGCATCCGGCACGCCGACTTCGACGAGCGAGTGGCGGCCGCAGCGGCCGCCGGCTACATCGGCATCGGCCTGTATCTGCGGGAATATGAGCGGCTGCGCGCCAATGGCCGGCCGGACGCCGATCTGCGAGCAGTTCTCGACGCGCACGGACAGTGCATCACCGAGTTCGAGGCGCTACGTGGCTGGGCCTCCAGCGGCGAGGCGTACACCACCTGCCTGCGCCACCTGGACACCGTCGACCGCATGTCCGAGGCCTTCGGGCCGGCGCACCACGTCCAGGTCATCGGCCCCTACGAGGGCACGCTCGACGACGCCGCCGCCGGCTTCGCCATGGTGTGCGACCGCCTGGCCCAGCACGGCATGCGGGCCGCGCTCGAGTACTTCCCGGAGATGTCCAACATTCCGGACGTCACCAGCGCCCTAAACCTCGTCGAGCTCGCCGGGCGCGACAACGGTGGGCTCTGCGTCGACTCCTGGCACCACTTCCGTGCAGGCGACACCTTCGAGCAGCTGGCCGCCGTCCCGCCCAAGCGCATCGTCGGCGTGCAGATCGACGACGGCCCGGTGCGCAAGGTCGTCGAGGACTACAAGACCGATTGCATGAGTTACCGCGTCGTGCCGGGTGAGGGTCGGTTCGACCTCGTCGGCTTCGTCCGGACCCTCGACGCCTGCGGGGTGGATGTGCCGTTCGAGGTGGAGGTCATCTCGCTCGGGCTGGACCGGCTGCCGGCGGTGGACGCCGCTCGGCGCATGGCCGACGGCACGCGCGGTGTACTCAGCCGCGCGCGCGCCCTCGCCTCGTACTGAACGGACGGGGCCGCTCCTCGGCCAGCATCGCCTCGACGATCTGGTACACCCGGATCGTCGCCGCGTCGGCGGCCGCGTGCACGTCCGGACCGCCCACGCCGGGCGTCGCGGCCTGGATCGCCTCCAGCAGCGGTTGGTCCTCGAGCATGGTGCCCTCGTGCACCTCGCGCAGTCGTTCGGTCACCGCGGCGTCGTCGAGGGCATAGTTGCGGGCCGCCCACCACAGGATGCGCGTGTTGGCGGCGTCGACCGGCGTGAAGGCGCGGACGAACTGGCTGCGGAACACGGTGCCGTCCGGCCCGATGATGTCCATCTCGTCGATGTGCAGGGCAGGCGAGACGAAGGTGCCCGTCTCGCGCTGGACGTAGCTGCCGCCACCTGGCAGGCCGGTCGCCTGCTGCTGCCACTCTGCCAGCGGCGCCGGCGCGAACGTCCGGCTGTAGGACACCGTGGTCTCGGTGACCTCGACCTCGAGCGGTGGTGGCCCCTCGACATAACCGCGGTGGCTGCGGTGCGGATGGACGAAGGGGAAGTGCGTGCGGTCAAGCGCGTTGTCGTGCAGCAGCAGGTAGTTCGCCGCGATGTCGAGCGCTCCGCCCTGCACGGTCCAGCCGGGGGCCGTCAGCGCTGGGGCGTCGGGTGGCTCGGCGTTGCCGCTGAGCGTCGGCTCGCCCAACCAGATCCAGAGCCAGCCGGCCACCTCGACGACGGGGTAGCTACACACCCTGGTGCCGTAGGGGACGTGCGCCTGCGAAGGGACGTCGACACACGTGCCGGACGCGTCGTAGGTGAACCCATGGTACGGACACACGACGCAGTCGTCGACGATGGTTCCGCGCGACAACGGCACCGCGCGGTGCGCGCAGCGGTCGTCCAGGGCGGCGACTGCTCCGTGAGCCTGTCGGTAGAGGACGACCGGGCGGCCGAGCACCCGGCGGGCGGTGAGCGATTCGCCGATCTCGTCGGCGGCCGCGACGACGTACCAGCAGTTGAACGGGAAGTTGGCCTCGGCCCCGCCCGGCGACGCGGTCACAGGTCGAGCACCAGTCGTTCGGACAGTGAGCGCGATACGCAGACCATCATGTACTCGTTCGACTCCCGCTCGTCTTCGGAGAGCAGCGAGTCGCGGTGGTCGGGGATGCCCTCCAGGACCGCGGTCTCGCAGGTGCCGCACACGCCCTCCTGGCAGGAGAACAGCACGCTGATCCCGTTCGCCTCGAGCGCGTCGATGATCGACTTGTCCGGGGGTACGGCGACCGTGACGCCTGACCGCTGGCAGACCACGTCGAAACCGGACGCCTCGCCGGCTGTCTCGTCGACCGGCTTGGCGGCGAATCGCTCGAGGTGCAGCGATCCCGACGGCCAGGCGGTACAGCCGCGCTCGACGGCGCCGAGCAGACCCTCCGGCCCGCAGCAGTAGATCAGCGTGTCGTCCTGGGGCGCGCCGAGGATCTCGTCGAGCGGGAGCAGGCCGCGCTCGTCGTCCGGCCAGACCGTGACCCGGTCGCCGTACTGGGCCAAATCGTCCAAGAACGCCATCGTCGCGCGAGTGCGGCCGCCGTACCACAGGCGCCATTGCGCCCCGGCGGATTCGGCCACGGCGATCATCGGCAGGATCGGCGTGATGCCGATTCCGCCGGCCACGAAGAGATATCGCGTCGATGCGTGCAACGGGAAATGGTTGCGCGGCCCCCGAACGGCCACGCTGGAGCCCACCTGCAGGTTCTCGTGCACACGCCGCGACCCGCCCCGGCCGGACGCGTCGAGCAGGACACCGATGCGCCAGGTGTGTTGATCGGTCGGCGCTCCGCACAGCGAGTATTGGCGCACGAGACCGTCGTCGATCAGCACGTCGATGTGCGCCCCGGGCGTCCAGGCCGGCAGTTGTGCGCCGGCGGCGTCGGCGAGGGTCAATGAGACGACCCCCTCCGCCCGCGACTCCCGTCCGGTGACGACCAGGTCAGTGAGCCGTTCGGCGAAGACCGTCGCCATGGCGGTGCTCGGTGGCTGGCCCGACGACATCAAAGCTCCTCTTTCATCGGCGGCCGGTCAGGGAACGATGACCGCGCGCCCGGACAGTTGACCCTTCTCCATCAAGTGATAAGCGTGCATGCCCTCTTCGAGACTGAATCTCTGGACGTGCGGCGTGATCAGCCCGCGCTGGGCCATGGCGATCACCTCGTGCAACTCCGGAAGGGTTCCCCAGAACGTGGTCGTCAGATTGACCTCGTAAGGCAGCGTGTAAAAGTTCCAGTTGATCCCGCCGCCGGCCGCGCCGACGACGATCAAATCGCCCGCCGCCTTCGTCACGGCCGCGCCGAGCGCGATGGTCGCCTCGGCGCCGACGAAATCGAGCACGACGTCGGCCCTTCGTCCGCCGGTCGCGTCGATGATCTCGGTGACCGCGTTCTCGCCCGACGCCACAGTGACGTGCGCACCGACCTGCTCGGCGAGGTCGAGCGCATCGGGCCGATTGTCGACGGCAATGACCCGGGCCGGCGTCATCGCATCGAGCAGTTGCACCGCAAGGTGCCCGAGGCCACCCACGCCGATCACGACCACCGACGAATCGGGGCTGAGCTTGGGAGCCACCCGCTTCACCGCGCGGTACGGCGTCAGGCCGGCGTCGGTCAGCGGCGCCGCCGCGACCGGGTCGAGGTCACCGATCGACACCAGGCGACGCGGGTCGGTGACGAGCATGTACTCGGCCATGCCGCCGTCGATGCCGAACCCGACGCCCGGAGGGCCTTCGTTGCTGCGCACGCAGAGGTTCTCGGCGCCCGCCGCGCACGGCTTGCAGCGACCGCAACCGTTCAGCCCATACACCGCGACCGGCTCGCCCCGTTCCAGGCCGCTGACGCCCGCGCCGAGCGAGTGCACCCAGCCGGCGTTCTCGTGGCCGATCACGAACGGGGTGCCCCACGGCGCCATCCCGTCCTGGAACTCGTGCATGACGTGCAGGTCCGAGTGGCAGGCACCGGCGCCACCGATCCTGACGACGACCTGTCCCGGTCCCGCCTCAGGCTCGGGCAGTTCGACCAGTTCGGCGTCGGACTGGAACGTCTTCAATTGCAGGGCGCGCATCAATACTCTTCTCTCGGGCCGAGCGGGGCGGTTCTCAAGCGAGCAGTCCGAGCGGGTTCTGCAGCCGGGTGACGACACTGCGCAGGTAGTCGGCGGCCGGCGCACCGTCGACCGCACGGTGATCGAAGGTCAGGCTCAACGTGAGCACCTGCGTCCGCACCGGCACGTCGCCGTCCCAGCGCACCGAGTCGCGCAACCGGCCGACACCCAGGATCGCGACCTGCCCCGGCGTGATGACCGGGGTGAAGAAGTCGATCCCGTACGTGCCGAGGGTGCTGATGGTGAAGGTGCCGGCTTCGAGATCAGGTAGCGACAACTTGTTGGTGCGCGCCGCCTGTGACAGGCGACGCGTCTCCGCAGCGATCGCGGAGATCGCCTGGCGATCGGCGTTCCGGACGACCGGCACCATCAGCCCGTCGTCGAGAGCGACGGCCACGCCGACATTGATGTCCGGTTGCACATGGACGGTGTTGTCGTGCACCGACGCGTTAAGGCGAGGGTGGTCGCGCAGGGCCAGGGCCGCCGCCCGGACGATGAAGTCCGTGATGCTCGGGACGGGCAGACCGGTCTGCGACCACTGGTCCTTCAGCTGCGCCCGCAACGCCACAGCGGCGTCCATCGTCGCGTCCGTACCGAGCGTCAGCTGCGCCATCTCGGTCAGGCTGTCGTGCATCCGCTGCGCGATGACGCCGCGCATCCCGGTCAGCGGGATGACCTCGGCCTCGGCCGAGGTCCAGGGCAGCAGGACGGTCGGCTGGGAGGCAGCGGCCGACGCGACGTCCGACCGCGTGATGCGCCCGCCCGGCCCGCTCGCCGCCACTGCGCCGAGGTCGACCCCGGCCGCCGCCGCCGCACGGCGCACGAGCGGCGAGCCGACGCTTCCGGCCGGGGCGTCGCCGGCGACGGTGGCAGTCGGTGTGGCCGGTGCATCCAGGACGTCCGCGGTGACGACGCGCCCGTTCGGGCCCGTGCCGCGCAAGGAGGTGACGTCGACGCCGCGGTCATTGGCCACACGGCGCGCGTTGGGTGAGACGAACAACCGCCCTCCGCTGACGCCTTTGCTGGCTCCGTTGCTCGCGGCCGGCACGGCGTCCGGGTCCGAGGCCGTCGCCACGAGGGCACCGGGCTCGGCCACGGTGAGCGGCTCGGCGGTGTCGGCCAGGCGTGGCGCGCGGCTGGCGGGGGCTCCGCCGTCCGTCTCGGGCAACGCCTCCCCCTCGTCCAGCAGCCAGCCGATCAGCGTGCCCGGGGGCAGGTCGACCTTGATGTCGACGACGGGGTGGAACAGCCCCGCGCCCTCGGCCTCGACGTCCACGTCCACCTTGTCGGTGGCGAGCCGCATCAACGGCTCTCCGACGCTGACCGCTGCACCCGGCACGACGAGCCACTCCTCGATGGAGCCGGTATCCATCGTCAGGCCGAGTTTCGGCAGCAGCACCTGCACGGCCACCGGTCAGACCACCGAGCGCTCGAGCAGCTGACGCACGCCAGCCGCGATCGTGATGCTGTCGGGGAAGTAGGCCTTCTCCAGCACCGGGCTGAACGGCACAGGCGCGAACGGTGCGCCGATGCGCAGGACGGGGGCGTCGAGGTAGTCGAACGCCTCCTCCTGGATCTGGGACGAGATCTCGGCACCGATACCGCCGAAGGTGACAGCCTCGTGCACGATCACCACCCGGTTGGTGCGTCGGACCGACTCGAGGATCGTCGCCGTGTCGAGCGGCTGGACGGTGCGGGCGTCGATGACCTCGGCATCGATCCCGTCCGTCATGAGCTTCTCGGCAGCGGCCAGCGACTCGGGAACCATGCGGCCGACGGCGACGATGGTGACGTCCTTGCCGACCCGCACGGTGTTTGCCTGGCCGAAGGGGATCTCGTAGATGTCCTCCGGCACGTCGCCCTTCGTGCCGAGCATGCGCTTGTTGAGCACGACGATCGTCGGGTTGTCGTCGCGGACGGCGGCGACCATCAGGCCCTTCACGTCGTGCGGCGACGACGGCAGCGCCACCTTCAGCCCGGGCACATGGGCTAGCCACGCCTCGAGGCTCTGGCTGTGCTGCGGCCCGGCCGACAGACCGCCACCGCCCGCGGTGGTCAGGGTCAGCGGAACGGTCACGTCCCCACCGAACATGAACTTCAGCTTGGCGGCCTGGTTGTAGACTTGGTCGAGGCAGACACCGATGAAGTCCATGAACATCAGGTCGCACACCGGGCGCAGCCCGCGGGCCGCCATCCCGACGCCCATGCCGATGAAGCCCATCTCCGAGATCGGGGTGTCGATGACCCGCTTCTCGCCGTACGCGTCGAGCAGGCCGTCGAAGGCGTGGAACACGCCGCCGTAGCCGGCGACGTCCTCGCCGATGACGACGACGTCGGAGTCCTCCGCCATCAACTGCAGGAGTGCCTCGTTGAAGGCCTTCACGTAGGTGATCTGGCGCATGATCAAGCCTTTAAAGTGTAGACGTCGTTGAGCATGTCAGCCGGGTCGGGATCCGGGCTCTTCTCGCCGAACTCGATCGCCGCTTCGATCTCGGCCCGGGTGTCGTCCCAGACCGCCTTCAGCGTCTCGGCGTCGGTGATCTTGGCCTTCACCATGCGCTGCTCGAGGGCGGTGATGGCATCGCGGGTCATCCAGTCGTCGATCTCCGCCTGGGTGCGGTAGGGGATCCGCAGACCCTTGACGCCCTGGTGGTCGTAGAAGCGGTAGGTCTTGCACTCGAGCAGGGCCGGGCCGCCGCCGGCGCGGGCCCGCTCGACCAGCCGCTGCGTGGCGAGATACACGGCCACCGCGTCCATGCCGTCGACGATCTCGCCGGGCATGCCGTAGGAGGCCGCTCGGTCGGCGACATCCTTCAGCAGCATGTGCTTGTCCTGAGGTGTGAACTCGGCGTAGCCGTTGTTCTCACAGACGAAGATCACGGGCAGGTGCATCACGGCGGCCAGGTTGGCCGACTCATGGAAGGCGCCGATGTTGCTCGCCCCGTCGCCGAAGAACGGCACGGCCACCGCGTCACTGCCCTTGTACTGCGCGGCGAACGCCGCACCCACGGCGTGCGGGATGCCGCCGCCGACGATGCCGTTCGCGCCGAGCATGCCGATGCTGGGATCGTTGATGTGCATGCTGCCGCCGCGGCCCTTGCAGTAGCCCGTGGTCTTGCCGAACAACTCGGCGTACATGCCCTTGAGGTTGGCGCCCTTGGCGACGGCGTGCCCATGGCCGCGGTGCGTGGAGGTGATGACGTCGTCGTCGCGCAGGGTCGCCATGACTCCGGCGGCCACTGCCTCCTGGCCGACGTAGAGATGCAGGAAGCCGGGCATCCGGCCGCCCTCCATCAACTTTCCGGCCTCCTCCTCGAAGAGGCGGATGCGCACCATGCGGCGGTGCAGGTCGCTGCGGACATCCTTCGGGAGCGAGGTAATCGGGTCCCTGGCAGTGCGGCGAACAGCTGGCTTGGTCACTTCGGCTCCACATCGGATGCACTGGGGTGCGGGGGCTTCACACGGCTTCCCGCTCGGCGTTACCGTACTGGCCGGACAATGGGTAAGGCTAGTCTGTATCCAGAAACTATCCCACGAAGTCGACGCGACGAGGCGGCGGGCATGCGCACAGCGGTGGTCACAGGGGCGGCGCGCGGCCTCGGCCGGGCCATGGCCGAACGCCTGGTCGCCGACGGATTCCGGGTCTGGGCGATCGACCTCGACGAAGCGGAACTCAAGCGCACGGCCGATGGCGTGGGGGCACTGCCCTTCGCCATGGACGTCACCGATGGGTTTGCCCTGGACGCTCTGGTCGAGCAGGTCGGCGAGTGCGACGCACTGGTCAACAACGCGGCGATCTGGCGGTTCACACCGCTCGCCACCACGCCCCTCGACGAGGCCCGGCAGGTGCTCGAGACGAATGTGCTCGCGCCGCTGCTGTGGATGCAACGCTTCCTGCCACTGCTGCAGCGCAGCGACGCCGCCAGCATTGTGAACATCTCCTCGATCACGGCGACGATGTCACCCACCGGTACCGGGGTCTATCCGCCGTCGAAGGCCGCCCTGGAAGCGTTGACCCGCATGGCCGCCGTCGAGTTCGGACCGCTGGGCATCCGGTGCAACGCCGTCGGGCCTGGCATCATCCCGACCGAGGGGACCCTCGCCCACTACGGGGACGACGCCACCCGCGCCCGGCGCGGCCGGGTCCTGCCGGCACAGCGCTTCGGCCGCCCCGAGGATGTCGCCGACGTGGTCGCCTTCTTCTGCTCGGACGCGTCGAGGTACGTCACCGGCCAGGTGACCTACGTCGACGGTGGTTACACCGCCTCCGGTGCCGACTTCTTCCGCGGGGCGCGTGACGCCGGGGTGTCGGGTTGACTCGTGTCGGACTCCGGTAAGTCGATGCGCATCCTCGCCGTCACCGGCGGCCACCGAGTCGACCTGTCGGCCTTCACGGCCCTGCTCGCCGCTGTCTGCGCCGAACGGGGTTGGGCGTTCGCGCTGGCCGAGCAGCCGGCGGCCCAGGTGTGGTTGGGCGGCGAGCACCGCGGCGCATTCGACGCGGTGCTGTGCCACGACCTGCCCGGCCTAGCGCTGCACCGGGGAGAGCCGCCGGCGCCGGCCGCTCCGGACGCCACCGTCGCCCGCGGCCTGATCGACCTGCTCGGCGCCGGCGATGACCGCGGGCAGGGCATCGTCTTCCTGCATCATGCGCTCGCCGGCTGGCCCGGGTGGCCGGGCTGGGCCGACGTCCTCGGTGGCCGCTACCACTACGCACCGGGCGTGCTGCACGAACAGAAGTGGCCCGATTCCGGCTTTCGCTACGCGGACTACACCGCCCGCGTCCTCGACCCGACGCACCCGGTGTGCGCGGGCGTCGGCGACTTCCCGGTGAGCGACGAGCTGTACTGCTGTCCGGTCTTCGAGGACGCGATCGTGCCACTGCTGTGGGCCGACGCACCGCCCGGTGCCTTCACCGAGACCTACGCCGAGGTGCTCGGCAACCGAACCCCCGACAGCACGTGGGAGCACCCACCGGCCAGCGACGTCATCGCCTGGACGAAGGTGGCCGGCCGGAGCCCGATCGTCTACATCCAGCCGGGCGACGGCCCGGCGACTTTCGCCCAGCCGGGGTACCGCCGCCTGCTGGGCAACGCGCTGGCCTGGGTCGCCTCCCCGGCCGCGCACGCCTGGGCCCAGCACCATCCGACGGACGTCGTCCCGCCTCCGTCCGACCTACTCACCACCGACCCACTCACCAGCAGCACCACCACCACCACCACCACAGAATGAGGACCACATGGATCTCGGATTGAAGGGCCGCAAGGTTCTGGTCACCGGCGCAAGCCGCGGCATCGGGAAGGCGATCACCGAGGTGTTCGCCGAGGAGGGCTGCGACCTCGCGTTGTGCGCCCGCGGCAAGGAGACCCTCGAACAGTTCGCGGGTGAGCTGCGTAGCGGTGGACGCACGGTGGTCACCGAGGCTGTCGACGTGTCGGACGAGACCGCCATCGCCGGATTCGTCGACACCGCGGCGGCCGAGCTCGGCGGACTCGACATCGTGATCAGCAACGTGTCCGCGGGCGGGCTCAAGGGCGCCGACCAATGGGAGACCAGCTTCCGCGCCGACCTGCTCGCATTCGTGCGCCTGGCCGAGTCGGCCGTCCCGCACCTCGAACGATCCGACGCCGCGGCGATCGTCGCGGTCGGCACTACCTCGGCCTTCGACACCCTGCCTCCCACGTCGGCGAACTCCTACGCCGCGCTGAAGGCGGCGGTGTTGCAGCACGCATCCGGGCTCGGCCACTCGCTGGCGCCCAAGGGCATCCGCGTGAACACCGTCTCGCCCGGCCCGATCGATTTCCCGGGTGGGGCGTGGGACAAGCTGCACGAGTCGCGTCCGGAGTTCTACGAGGGCATCCGGTCGCGCATCCCGATCGGCCGGCTGGGCCGGGCCGACGACGTCGCTCGCGCTGTCGTCTTCCTCGCGAGCCCCGCGGCCGCCTTCTGCACGGCGAACAACCTGGTCGTCGATGGCGGCTTCGTCAGCCGGGTGCAGTTCTAGGCATGGCCGGTCCGGCGGGTCGAATGGACGCTGTGCTCGTGTGCGGCGGCCACTGGCACGACTTCGACTACGCGCGAGTCGAATTGCTGCAGGCGCTCGCTGAGCACGAACACGTTCGCACAAGGGTGTTCGAGAACTTCGACTGCGCTGCGACACTCGCCGGGGCGGATCTGCTGATCACCTACACGTGCAACGTCCGACCGGATGCGGCGCAGCAAAGGGCGCTGGTTGACTTCGTCGCGCGGGGCGGGCGCTGGCTCGCCCTGCACGGCACGTCCTCGGCGCTCAACCCGCCGGACGAGCGGGGGCTGTTCCGCGCGCCTCGGGTGCTCGGCGAGGTGGCGACGGTACTGGGCAACCAGTTCCTGGCCCACCCCCCGATTGCCCCGTACACCGTGGAGGTGACGGCACCGGAGCACCCGCTAGTGGCCGGCATCGAGGCGTTCGAGGTGCGCGACGAGCTGTACGTGCTCGAGCTCCACCCGCCCCTCGAGGTCCTGCTCCACACCCGGTTCACCGGGCCCTGCCGGGGCTTCGAGGAAGGTAACATCGTCGATGACGAACCACGCCCGATCCTGTACCTGCGTCCGTACGGCGAGGGCTGCGTCTGCTTCCTCGGGCTCGGCCACTGCCGCGGCCGCTTCGACGTCCAGGACCTCGGCAAGGACGACCTGGGCAAGCGCGACTTCGGCAGCTGGACGGTGCCTGAATACCGCACGATCCTCGGCCGGTGCATCGACTGGGCGGTCACCGGTCGGGCGGGCTCAGGTGACAACTAGTGGATAGTTCCACTTACTGCTTCCTCCGGCGAAGTGACGCGGGTAGCGTCAGACCTGAGGCGCCCGAGCCGATCCCTGGAGGTAAACGTGCCGGTTGAGCCGGTTCCGGCGACGACGCGGATCGTCACCCTGACATCGCGACCGACAGGTCGTCCTACAACCGACAACTTCGCCGTGGACGAGCAGCCGCTGCCCGATCTGGGCGAGGGCCAGATCCTGGTGCGCAACGTCTACATGAGCGTCGACCCCGCGATGCGCGGCCGCATGGAATCGAGCGAGAAGCACTACACCACCAACTTCGCCATCGGCGGTCCACTCGACGGCTCGTGCGTCGGCACGGTGCTGGCCAGCCGCAGTCCGAGCTTCCGCATCGGTGACCACGCGCGGCACCGCCTCGGCTGGCGCGACTACGCGGTCGTCGAGGCCGAGGCGGCGACGCGGGTCGACGCCGCGCTCGCCCCCTTACCCGCGTGGCTCGGGGTCCTGGGCCAGACTGGCTTCACCGCCTACGCCGGCCTGCGCCGCGCGGGCGAGCTGCACGACGGCGACGTCGTGTTCGTGTCCGCGGCCGCTGGCGCCGTCGGAAGCGCGGCCGGGCAGTTCGCGCGTCTGCTCGGCGCCTCGCGGGTCATCGGCAGTGCTGGCGGTGCGGCCAAGGCGGCGCTGCTGGTCGACGAACTCGGGTTCGATGCCGGTATCGACTATCGCGATGACCTGCGCGCCGGGCTGGAGCGTGCGGCCCCGGACGGGATCGACCTCTATTTCGACAACGTCGGCGGCGACCACCTCGTTGCTGCGCTCTACGCGCTCAACGTCCGCGGCCGGGTCGCGCTGTGCGGTTCGATCTCCACCATGGAGGGCTCGGCCGAGGCGGCCCCGGGGATGCAACACCTCATCCAGGCCGTGCTCAAGCGCCTCACCCTGCGCGGCTTCATCGTCCGGGATCACGAGGATCTGCGGCCGGAGTTCGAGAAGCAGGTCGCGAACTGGCTGCGCACCGGCGAACTCATCTCCAAGCAGACGGTCGTCGACGGACTGGATCACGCCGTCGACGCGCTGATCGGCCTGCTCGAAGGCGCCAACATCGGCAAGATGCTCGTCCGCGTCTCCGAGGACGACACCGCGACCGTCTCGGTCTGAGAAGGAGATCTCATGGACAACACAGTGCCGCCGGATGTCGCGGAGCTTGCGAAGCGGACCACGGAGTTCATCCGCGACGTCGTCATCCCGGTCGAACTGGAATTGCGTGGCGTCATCCACGACGCCTCGGACGAGGTGCGCGACCACTTGGTGGGACGGGCTCGCGAGGCCGGTCTACTCGCACCGCACGTCCCGGAGGCGTGGGGCGGTTGCGGGCTCGACGTCCGCGGTCAGTCCGTGGTGTTCGAGGAGGCGGGCTACTCGCTGATCGGCCCGATGGCGCTCAACTGCGCCGCGCCGGACGAGGGCAACATGCACCTGCTCGAGCGGGTCGCCACCGAGACGCAGAAGGAGCAGTACCTGCGACCGCTGGCCGGCGGGCAGCTGCGCTCGTGCTTCGCCATGACCGAGCCGGCCCCGGGCGCGGGTTCTGATCCGACGATGCTGGCGACGACGGCAACCAAGGTCGACGGCAATTGGCGCATCGACGGCCGCAAGTGGTTCATCAGCGGGGCGCGCGGCGCCGGCTTCGCGATCTGCATGGCGCGCACGAGCGGCGCCGCGGGCGAGCGCGGCGGGGCGACGATGTTCCTCGTCGACGCCGACAACCCCGGCATGCGCGTGGTGCGCGACCTCGACACCTTGGACGAGGGGTTGTTCGGGGGCCACAGCGAGGTCGCCTTCGACAACTGCGTCGTCGGGCCGGACGCCGTGCTCGGCGAGGTCGACAAGGGCTTCGAATACGCGCAGGTGCGGCTCGCGCCGGCCCGCCTGACCCACTGCATGCGCTGGCTCGGCCTGGCCCGCCGCGCGCATGACATCGCGGTCGACTGGGCGGCGACGCGAGAGTCGTTCGGCGGCCTGCTGGGCGACCTCGGCATGGTGCAGCAGATGATCGCCGACTCCGAGATCGACATGGCGGCCAGCCGGGCGCTCATCCGCGAGACCGCGTCCGTCCTCGACAGCGGCGCTCCGGGCGGCAACGAGTCCTCGATCGCCAAGACCTTCGTCGCCGAGGCGGTCAACCGCGTGGTCGACCGCTCGGTGCAGATGACCGGCGCCCTCGGCATCTCCGGTGACGTCCTGCTCTCGCGCTACCTGCGGGAGGTGCGGCCCTTCCGGATCTACGACGGGCCGTCCGAGGTGCACCGCTGGGCCGTCGGCAAGCGCGTCGTCAACCGGCGGCGCAAGGCGATCGCAGCGGGCGAGACACCCCGCTTCGTCGAACGGGCCGACTCGTGACGTCCGTCGCCGTCGACGCCGGCCTGTTCGCCTCGCTCGACCCGCCGCGCCTGGCCGGGTCGCGCTGTGTGTCCTGCGGCACGGTGGCGTTCCCTGCGCAGGACGGCTGCCCCCAATGCGGCGACGAGATGGGCCCCGTCGAGCTCGCCGACCACGGCACGTTGTGGACGTGGACTGTGCAGAGCTTCGAACCGAAGGCGCCGTACCGGCCACCGGCCACCGGCTTCGAGCCTTTCGGCGTCGGCTACATCGACCTCGGCGACATCATCGTCGAGGCCCGCCTCGCCGGCGATGCGGCCGGACTCGAGATCGGCCTGCCGATGCAACTGACCCTGCTACCGCTGTGGGACGGCGCCGACGGATCGTCGGTCGTCACCTACGCCTTCGCGCCCGTGGCCGCCGGTGGTGCGGCGTGAACGCGGAAGCCGGCGTCAGCATCGTCGGCGTCGGGCTGCACCCCTTCGGGCGGCACGACCCGGCCCTCACCGGCATGAGCATGGGTGCTGTCGCCATCCGGCAGGCCCTGGCCGACGCCGGGGTGGCGTGGTCCGACATCGACTACGCCGTCGGTGGCAGCAATGTCTCCGGCAAGCCCGACAGCCTCGTCTCGCAGCTCGGCTTGACCGGAATCCCGTTCGTCAACGTTCGCAACGGCTGTGCCACCGGTGGGGTGGCTCTCGCGACGGCCGCCAACGCCATCCGCGCTGGCGAGGCCGAAACGGTTCTGGTCGTCGGATTCGACAAGCACGCCCGCGGTGCCTTCGCCGCCAGCCCGGCCGACTACGGGCACAAGGACTGGTACGCCGAGACGGGTTTGATGATCACGACCCAGTTCTTCGCCATGAAGGGCCGGCGTTACCTGCACGAGCACGGCTTGAAGGACCAGCTGCTGGCCCAGGTCGCCGCCAAGGCGTTCCGCAACGGCGCCTTGAATCCTGACGCCTGGCGCCGCACCGAGATGAGCGAGGAGGAGATCCTCGCCGCTCGGGTGATCAACCCGCCGCTCACGCAGTACATGTTCTGCTCGCCGAGCGAGGGTGCAGCGGCGGTCGTGCTGGCCCGCTCGGATCGCGCCGCCGACCTCTGCGACCGGCCGGTGCGTCTGGCGGCGGTGACCAAGCGGACGCGCCGCTTCGGCTCGTTTGAGGTGTTCGCGCCGTGGCTGCCGCCGTCGGCGGGCGTCAGCCCGAGCGTCGATGCGGCCAAGGCTGCGTTCAAGAAGGCCGGCGTCTCGCCCGCCGACGTCCAGGTGGCGCAGGTGCAGGACACCGACGCGGCCGCGGAGATCTACCACATGGCCGAGACCGGGCTGTGCGAGCACGGCGAGCAGCAGCAACTGCTCGACCTCTGCGAGACGGCCCCGACCGGACGCCTGCCGATCAACACCGACGGCGGCTGCCTGGCCAACGGCGAGCCGGTCGGTGCCTCCGGCCTGCGCCAGGTGCGTGAGGCCGTGCTGCAACTGCAGGGACGGGCCGGTGCCCGCCAGGTCGCCGGCTCCCCGCGGGTCGGGTTCACGCACGTCTACGGCGCACCCGGCATCAGCGCCTGCACTGTCCTGACCACAGAGGGGGCCTCCTGATGGCCGGACCGGATCTCGAACAGTGGCGAGCCAACGTCCGCACCTGGCTGGCCTCGGTCTTGCCGCCGCGGGCCCCGGGCGGCGAGACCCACGGCGACTACGCGGTCTTCCACAACATCACCGAGGACGAGGAGCGGGCGGTGCTGGCCACGGTCCGCGCCTACCGCCGACGGCGTTTCGACGCCGGCTACGGGGCGCTGGCGCTACCGGAGGCACTCGGCGGCGCTGGCTTGTCCATGCGCTTCGTCATCGCCTTCACGGCCGAGGAACAGGGCTACGCCGCTCCGCAGTCGACGGAGCTGATCAGCGTCACCACCGGCCTGGTGGGGCCGACGATCGCGACGTTCGGCACGGACGAGCAGCGCGACAAGTTCGGGCGGCCGTTCCTGCGCTCGGACCTGTTGTGCTGCCAGTTGTTCAGTGAACCCGGGGCCGGCTCCGATCTGGCGGCCGTGGCGACGACCGCGGCGCTCGACGACAGCGGCTGGCTGATCAACGGGCAGAAGGTCTGGTCGTCCGGGGCGCGCTTCGCCGACTACGGCCTGTTGCTGGCCCGGACCGACCCGGACGTCGCCAAGCAGGCTGGCCTGACGATGTTCCTGGTGCCCATGGACGCACCGGGCCTCGAGGTGCGGCCGATCCGTCAGATGAGCGGCGCGTCCTCGTTCAACGAGGTGTTCCTCACCGACATCCGGCTCGGGGACGACATGCGCGTCGGTGCGGTCGGCGACGGGTGGACGGTCGCCAACGCCACGCTCGGCTTCGAACGCACCGCGAGCGGACAGGGCACGAGGAAGAAGGGCGGCTCGTTCGACGACCTGCTGGGGCTGGCCCAGCGACTCGGCAAGTCGGCGAACCCGGTGGTCCGGCAACAACTGGCCGACGTCTACGTGCGCACTCAATTGCGCACCGCGACGACCGACCGGGTGGCCCGCGCCGCCGCCGCAGGCACCTCACCGGGCCCCGCCGCGTCGATCGGCAAGCTGGTCGCCTCAGCCAACCTGGTTCGCATCGGCGAGGTGGCGACGCTGCTGCTCGGCGCCCGGGTCGCCGCAGACACCGGCGAACCGGACACCTTCGCCTGGACAGAGCACATCCTCGGCGCGCCCGGTTACCGCCTGGCCGGAGGCACGGACGAGATCCAGCGCAACATCATCGGCGAGCGCGTGCTCGGCCTGCCGCGCGAGCCACGCGCGGACATCGGCGTGCCGTACTCGAAGCTGCCGCGCGAGGGCTGAGGGATGGTTCGGTGCGGTGAAACAGCCACCGAACCGACGGATCCGTCGATCAGTACGGTGAACTGCCGCCGTCGACGCTCAGGACGGCGCCGGTGATGCCGGCGCCGTACTGGCTGACCAGCAGCAGCGCCATCGCCGCGACCTCTTCGACCTTGTTGAGCCGCTTGATCATCGACTCGTCGGCGTAGTTCTGCAGGAACTGCTCGTAGGTGATGCCGGCCATCGCCGCCGCCTGCGGCCCGCTCTCGCGCATGATGTCGGTCTCGATCGCTGCCGGGCAGATGGCGTTGCAGGTGATGCCCTTCGGCCCGTACTCGAACGCGACAGCCTTGCTGAAGCCGTTCAGCGCCGCCTTGGTGGTGATGTAGTTGCTCACCGCCGCCTTGTTGGCCTGCTTGCCCTCGACCGAGGAGATGTTGATGATCCGGCCCGACCCTTGCGGCTCCATGTAGTGCAGGGCGCGGCGGGTCGTGTAGAACGCCGAGTTGAGGTTCAGGTCGATTGTCCCGAGCCAGGCGTCGTCGCTCATGTCGCGCACCATGCCGTGCCCGGTGACGCCGCCGGCGTTGTTGACCAGGATGTCGATGCGGCCGAAGCGCTCGACAGTGCCGTCGATCAGTGCCTCCATGTCCTGCCGGCTCGCAACGTCGCCGCCGAGGAAGTGCGTGTCGTCGGGCCGGCCGATCGCCTCGATCGCTTCCTTGCCCTTCACCTCCGAGCGACCGTTCAGGACGACCTTGGCGCCGTGTTCGACGAAGGCCTCGGCGATCGCGCGGCCGATGCCGCGCGTGCCGCCGGTGACGGCCGCGACCTGGCCGTCGAGTGAGAACTGCATGCTTGCTCCTTGGGTGGGACTTACCAGGCCAGCAGGGTGGCGAGCCGCTCGCGGTGTACGGAGGCATCGCCGAAAAGGACCTCGTCGGCTCGTGACCGGCGGAAGTAGAGGTGGGCGTCGTGTTCCCACGTGAAGCCGGTGCCGCCGTTGATGTGGACGTTCTCGGTCGCCGCCGTCGTGAACGCGTCACCGCACCAGATCTGCGCGACGGCCGCGGCGTCGGCCAGGGCGGCCGGGTCGCCCTCGACGACGAGCGCGCGGTCGATGGCCGAGCGGCCCATCTCGATGAGGACGAGCAGGTCGGCGAGCTTGTGCTTGATGGCCTGGAAGCTGCCGATCGTCCGACTGAACTGAGTCCGCACCTTGGCGTAGTCGACCGCCATGGCCAGGCAGGCGGCCGCGCCACCGACCTGCTCGGCGGCGAGCACCACCAGGGCGACGTCGAAGGCCGCGGTCACGACCGCCGCACCGCTCCCGGCCGTGGTCAACCGCTGCGCCGTCATCGCACTGAAGGTGATCGCGGCCTGGCTGCGGGACGGGTCGAGGGTCTCCAGCGAACGGCGCTGCACGCCGTCCACCTCGGCCTCGACCAGGAACAGGTCACAGCCGTCCGGCCCGAGGGCCGCGACCACGAAATGGGTCGCCGACATGCCGTCCAAAACGAAGTGCGCCGTCCCCTCGAGGCGACCGCTGGCGTCCGCCCGGATGGGGATGCCGTCGGGTCGCCAACAACCGTCAGCGTCGACGCCCACGAAAGCCATGACCGAACTGCCGTCGACCAATCCCGCGACCACCGGGCCGGCGACCTCGGGACAACGGGCCAACACCTGCCCGCAGATCACCGTCGAGGACAAGAAGGGGACCGGTAGCACGGAACGGCCGAGCTCCTCGGCGACCACCGTGAGCTCGGCCAGCCCTCCCCCCGCTCCCCCGAGCTGCTCACTGATGCCGAGACCGGCGAGGCCCATCTCGGTGCCGAGCAGTCTCCAGGCGCGCTCGTCGTCGCCGGGTGCGGCATCCAGTCGCCGGCGCGCGGCCGCCACGCCGCCCGAGCCTGCGACGAGTTCGCGTACGGCGTCACGCAGCGCAGCGAGTTCCGCTGCGCGCTCGGCATCCAGGGTGCTGGTCACGAGCGTCGGTCCGTCGTGCTGCTCAACCCGCACGTCCGCTGACCAACGACTCTTCACGCGCCTCGTCCTCGGCACGGGTCAGTCCGAGCATCAGGATGAGGTGTTGGTGAAGATGCATCCAGACCGTGTGGTATGAGTCCATGAGCGGGGACGCGAGCCAGGGGGACTCGCCCCCGTCGAACTTGTCGAGCGCCTCCTGCAGACGCGGACGGTAGGTTGCCAGCGACGGGTCCAGCGCACCGAGCCGTCGCAGGACCGGCCCGATGGCTGAGTGCACCTCGTCCAGACGCTCGCGGACGGAGTCGTCGTAGCTCAGGTCGTCATGGCCGTTAGGGGTCCCGTCTGGCCGGGTCTGCCAGGCCGAGCACACATCGCGCAGTCGACGGTTGATCGGTAGGAAGGCATCGAACAGGGTGTTGATCGCCTGCTCGTGCTCGCTCCTCGGCTCGATCCTGAGCAGCTCACCGGCCGCTCGTGTCCCGTTCGGAGTCGGCATGGTGATCGGGCCCTTGCTCATGGCGAGGCCGCGATCGACGAGCTCTGTCACGGCGTGGTCCGGCGTGCCGCGGACCATCCCCCGGATCACCAGCGTGACGAGTGCCTGCGATGTCGCGTCGAGAGCCGCCGCCTGATCATGCGCGTCGGTCACACGGAACCCCTTCGTTGGCGCGTCCGGGCCGTCGGCTCGACCGGACGACGCGTCGCGGCAATCCTCGCCGCAACTGTTGTTCCAGTCAAGAAACTCGCTCACGTCACGGCCGGTTACGGGTGTCGTCGCCACGGGGCGCCGCGAACGCGGGTCGGTCAGAAGAGGGGCAGCCCTGCGATTTACCTCGACGCTGGACGCAGGCGCTACTGTAGTCTGACTACAGTTTCTACACGAGCGATCGGGCGAAGCAGCAGTGGTCGGAACACACTTCCCGGAGGAACGCGACGTGGTCCAGTCCGCGTTGCAGCGCATGCGCGAGGCCTTCGACGGCCTGCGCGACGGACAGCTCGACGCCGGCGTCGCGCAGGACCTCTTCCTGGCGGGGTACGACGATTTGCTCGACGCGACCAGCGTGCTGTTCCTGACGCGCCGCACCGTCCCGGGCTTCGGGCCCGACGCTTCTTCCCACGACTGACGTCCAGCGAGGTCCGTCGTCCGATGCCGGAGGTACTGCATGCCTGACAACCAGTCCGATCTCGTGATCCTTGGTGGCGGCAGCGGTGGTTATGCCGCTGCGTTGCGCGCTGCCGAGCTGGGTAAGTCGGTCGTGCTGATCGAGAAGGACAAGGTGGGGGGTACCTGCCTGCACCGGGGGTGCATCCCGACGAAGGCGCTGCTGCACGCCGGTGAGATCGCCGACGGCGCGCGCGAGGCGGCCAGCTTCGGCGTGAACGCGACGTTCGAGGGCATCGACATGGGCGGCGTCCACAAGTACAAGGACGGCGTCATCTCGAAGAACTGGAAGGGCCTGACCGGTCTGATCAACAGCCGCGGCATCCAGATCGTCGAGGGCGAGGGCCGCCTGGTCGGGCCGCGCACGGTCGCGGTCAACGGCGACACCTACACCGGCACCAACTTGGTCCTGGCCACCGGTTCCTACTCGCGCAGCTTGCCCGGCCTCGAGGTCGACGGGCAGCGGGTGCTGGCCAGCGAGCACGCCCTGCAGCTCGACCACGTCCCGGCCAGCGCCATCGTCTTGGGCGGTGGCGTCATCGGTGTCGAGTTCGCCTCGGCCTGGACGTCGTTCGGCGCCCAGGTCACCATCGTCGAGGCGCTGCCCCGGCTAGTCCCGCTCGAGGACGAGGCGATGAGCAAGCAGCTCGAGCGGGCCTTCCGCCGCCGCGAGATCACGTTCAAGACCGGCGCCCGCTTCGCCGGCGTCGAGTCGAGCGAGACCGGCGTCAAGGTCAGCCTCGAAAGCGGCGAGACGCTCGAGGCCGAGCTGCTGCTCGTCGCCGTCGGCCGCGGCCCGGTCTCCCAGGGGCTGGGTTATGAGGAGCAGGGCATCCGGGTTGAGCGCGGGTTCGTCATCACCGACGAGTACCTGCGCACCAACCTCGACGGCGTCTACGCCGTCGGTGACCTGATCAGCATCAACGCCCAGCCGCACCTGCAGCTGGCCCACGTCGGCTTCGCCGAAGGCATCCTGGTCGCCGAGCACATCGCCGGCCTGCCGGTCGTCCCCATCGACTACCTCGGCGTCCCGCGCATCACCTACAGCCAGCCCGAGGTCGCCTCCGTCGGCTGGACCGAGGCCCAAGCCAAGGAACAGTTCGGCGCCGACGCGATCAAGATCGTCAACTACGACCTGTCCGGCAACGGCCGCTCCGCCATCCTCAACACCAAGGGCGCCGTCAAACTCGTCGCCAACGCCGCAGACGGACAGGTCCTCGGCGTCCACATCGTCGGCGACCGCGTCGGCGAACTCATCGCCGAAGCCCAACTCATCTACAACTGGGAAGCCCTCGCCGGTGAGGTCGCCCAGCTCATCCACCCCCACCCCACCCAGTCCGAAGCCATCGGCGAGGCGCACCTGCTGCTCGCCGGTAAACCCCTGCACGTCCACGACTGATGGCTACGCCCACGACCCGGCGAGGTCGGCGATGACCGGAGCCATATCTGTCGAGGACCTCACCGCCCATGGCCGGGGCGCCCTGGCGGCCTGCCGGTGGAGCCTCCGCCGAATCGGTGAGGCCGACCTCGGGCGACCGACACCATGTGCGGACTTCACCATCGCCGATCTGGCCGACCACCTGACCAGGTCGATGGTGCTGCTCGCCGCGTCCGCCGGTGCCGAGTTGGTGCCCCAGCAGGCTCCCACTCCCGCGGCGCGGATCCTGAAGCTGGCCGAGGGCGCGCTGGCGGCCTGGCAGACGCGCGGGTACGAGGGCGAGGTGCCGCTCGGCAGTCGGACGCTCCCGGCGAGCAACGTCTACGGCATCGTCCTGCTCGAACTCGTCGTCCACGGTTGGGATCTCGCCCGGGCCCTCGATGCCGACTCCGGGTTCGTCGTACCGGACCCGGTTGTCGCGCACCTGCGTGAGCTGACCCCGTCGCTGATCAGGCCGGAAGCGCGCGGACGCGGCTTCGCGGCGGCCGTCGAGGTCGGCGCCGACGTCATCTCTTTGCAGCAGCTGATCGCCTTCACCGGCCGCAAGCCCTGACCGCCGTCGCGCGTATCAGGCGGTGGCGACCGACGGCGCGCGGACGGCGATGCGCAGCACCGGCCGAGTGGCTTCGGCCGGATCCGTTGTGACCTCGGAGTCCACTGCAGCAACCGCGGCCAGGTTGATGAGCGAGCGATGGGCGTCCTCGAAACCGGGTTGATCAGTGCCCTGGACCATGACGTAGAAGGCGTCGATGGCCGCCGCGACGGAGGCGACGCTGGTGGTCATGCTCACCTCCCACAACAGCACGGAGGTGGTCGCTCGCCACCGCAGAAGCGACGTCGTGACGATCGTCCACGGCCGCCACTGACCGAGCTGGTCGACCAGACGGCGTAGCTGCTCGACACCCGGGCCGGCATCGACCGAACGCGCGCGCTCGACGGCCACCGTGGGGGTGGTCGGGTCGACGCCGTCCAATGCTACGACGAGCGGGCAATCGAAACCGATCGCCACCTGCTCACCGTCGTGTAGGGCGTGGAAGACGGCGTCGAACAGCCCCCCCGCGGATTGTGCGCCGGTCGACTCCGTCCCGTCGTCGTCATGTCGTCGTCCGGCCCAGACAAGGTGCTCGGCCGAGATTCCGGCCGTGTGCACGACTATGACCAACATGCGGGGCTCCTTGTCGACAACCGTCCAACCTCGGCGAATGATACCGGAATCACTGGCAAGTAAGTAAGATCGTGTGCACTGTCCGTCGACCCCGTGTCCGACGAAGGGCCGTCCATGTTGATCGGATCCGACGAATACCCGCTGCACCAGATCACCGCCTCGTTCGCGGGGGTGGCGGGCAGCGATCCGTCCTGGAACGACGGGCACTACGTGTGCTTCGCCGACCAGGACGGCCGGGTGGCGGTGACGTCGTCGCTGAGGCTGCACTCCAACAACGACGTCATGGACGGGTTCGTCTGCATCCGCCACGCGGGCCGCCAGCACAACATCCGCGTCTCCCGGCGCCTGCGTCCGGCGCTGGACGATTTCCGGGTCGGCCCACTGCGCATCGAGATCCTCGAGCCGATGCGCGCCCTGCGACTCGTGCTGGACGACAACGAGTACGGCATCTCCCTCGACATCACCTGCCGCGGCACGACCGTCCCCTACGAGGACCCCTCCGAGGTGACCCGCCTCGACGGCCGGCTGGTCAGCGAACGGATGACCTACGAGCTCACCGGGATGGTCGAGGGTTGGGTGCAGGTCGGCGCGGATCGCCACGTACTCGAGCCGACGTCGGCCTCGTTCTTCCGCAACCATTCCTGGGGCTTCCAGGCCGGCCGTGGCGGCCCGAAGCTGTATGCCGCGCCGGCGACCGGAAGCAAGCGCCGCGTCCCCGGCGTCCGGCAGTGGGTGTTGTTCCACATGCCCGATCAGGGCGGTGGTGACCATGGCGGCTTCTACTTCATCGACCCGAGCGGGCGGAAGGCGTCCGGCCAGGGCGTGCTCATGCTCGCTGACCGCATCGTTCGCGTGACGGACGTCGAAAGCGAACTCGACTTCCATGACGGCGGCCGCCGGCTCAGATCGGGTTCGTTCACGCTGACAGACGCCGACGGCGGCCGCCGCACGTACGAGGCCCGCGACCTGGGGTGGGTCTACAACCAGGGTGGCGGCTACTTCGGCGGCTTCGACGACGGCCTCGGCCAGGGCGTGTACCGCGGCGACTACCATCACGAGGGCGAGACGTGGGACGTCTCGCACCCCACCGAGATCGTCGACGACAGCGGCCGCCGGTTCGAGTTCGACCACGACTGGGCCGAGAACTTCACCCTGCTCACGAGTGACTGCAGCACCGGTCTTGCCCACTTCGAGTGCGTCGTCATCCGGCAGGCGCAGGACTGGTCGACGGCGCCTGGAAAAGCGCAGCCGTCGTGACGAACACCGACGGGGTGCAGCGGTTGGCTGATCGCCAGGAGATCGCGGAACTCTGCGCCCGCTACACCACC